>ERZ1023187.58-NODE-58-length-46498-cov-53.072627_pt1 | contig 46498 bp, 38 predicted proteins | sample MGYA00380438_ERZ1023187 | MGnify/ENA primary metagenome ERZ1023187 (study PRJEB33173, sample SAMEA4830291) | metagenome | study: EMG produced TPA metagenomics assembly of the PRJEB25223 data set... | reverse complement strand
TTTCTTAAGTGTAGAACACTTTATAATTTTTGTCTAGTTTAGTGTAACCTATTCAATTCATCTTCAGAACCTTCAGTAATGTATCCAAAGCCTCCCTTAGGGATAATTTGTTGGGCACGTTGCTGTAAACTCGGAAGGTTTAGAATTTCTAAACGTTCTTCACGATCTGATTGTTTATAACCGTTAATCATTGTCATAATCCTAGTCCTCATTTCTATTATTAACAGGTAACTGTTAGTGATGATATAACTAAAATAACACTACATAGTAATAAATGAAACGAAAAAGTTTTAGGATCCGTTTGAAACCCTAAAACTTGGATAATATTGGGACTATTAATAGCGTTTCAATAACTTTTTAAGGAATTGAATCGATTGAAACAGCATAGGGCGTGGATAGTATCGGAAAGTTCCTGGTTTTTGCAAAATATAACCATTAAAGTTTTGTTTGAACCTTAACACACCATCTGAGCCATCAAATTCACCAGTAATACCGAGAAAATTATAAGTTTTAATCCCTCTTGCTATAGCGGTTAACATAGCATGTTCTTGAAGTAGAGCAGGGGCATAAAATCGATTAAATTCTGGGTAGGAGCCTGAAAAGAGATAAACTGCCTCTTGGGGAGTGTACAAAAAGAGACTACCTGCGAGAATTATTTCTTTGGCACCATACTCTTTAAGAAAATCAAGAGCTTCAGAAATTCTGACGTCAAAGGTCTCAAATTGACTTGATAGTTCACGAAGTTGATTTTGTTTTTTTTCAGAATGGGGATGGGTCATAAGCTCATTGTCAAGTTTTTCAATTCTTACCCCAAGTTGATTTTGTTTTTGCTTGAGGTTAGTCAAATAGTCATTGAAATTAAGAGTTGCTACCACGAATTCACAATAGTCTCCAAAACTATCATAAAAATCTTGGTAATAGGATAAGGACTTATCAGAATAATCTCGACGATCTGACGTGGCAGCGGTAATCTCTTTGAAATGGTGGAGCTCATCTCGGTTGAGAGAACGTAACGTAATGCCAAAAGTGTTTGCTTTTTTGAGTAATGCTTTCCCTTTTTTGCTGAAAGATTGAGATAGTTGAGAAGGAGTGATTCCTTCTAAGTTTTTAACATAATGCCAAACGGGCTCTCCTTCTGGATAACCAATTTTAAAACCATCATGTTGAAAACCTAAGGACGTTAGAAGCGCAATCAATTCTTCATTGGTTTCGGATAAAGGATTGCCATTGCTATCAAATTGCTGATAATCATCATAAGGTTTTACAATGCATTCAATGACATGATGTTTTTTAGCATAAGCTTTGAGTTGGCTGTAAAATTCTTTCAAGTATTCTGGGGAATTGGTATTGGGACCAGCATTCAGTTCAAGACGCCAACCTCCTAAGACTTTTTGACGAAAGACTATGGCTGCAACTTTCAGTTCGCCATCTTTTTCAAGGCCTAGAAAATGGGGCTCTGCCCCTCTTTTTGTTAATAGCTGAGCCATTTCTGGTGTCTGAATAAAGGAATGGCGATGTAAACTTTGGCAGTAATGAGCAAATCTTTCTTGGGCTATTTCGATTAGTGCCATCAGTGGTGGGTGCTCCTTATTTTTTTTCGTAGGTTATAAGCGGCGGTAGCTAATTTGGAGATGATGTTCACAGGAATATTAAATTCACCGGCGAATTCTTCGATGGTTGGGTTTAATCTAGCTTTGAAATGGTAGAGACCGCCATCTAACTGGTTTTCCACGCCCCCCAGATTATGCCATCGGCAACCTCGCTGAAAGGCTTCCTTAGCAGTATGATACCAAGTAAGGAGAGGGGCTTGATAGTTGCGATAATCATCATCCATTCCAGCATAAAGGTTTTCTGAGGTATCCCCATAAATTAAAGTTAAGGTCGCAGCTAAAGGAATTCGCTTTTGTCCTTGTAAAAGTTGTGTATTTAAGACTGTTAGCTCTTTCTCAAGTCGCTCAATAGTCTTTTGATTCTCAGTGACTTTGCTAGGCTTACTTTTTTCATTAAATTTGGCTTGTTCTGCGCTTGCTTTGTCTAATTGTTGAGAAAGAAGATTCTTCTGTTTGGGTAAATCTAGGAAGGCCATAGTAATGTAAGAATGATCGACATAAGTGGTCAGTAACTTATGATAATAGGACTGCCCCCGTAAGATAATCCCTTTTCGCTCTTCTGTCTTAGCCATGAGGCTAGAAAAATCATCTAGCAATTCAGCTCCTCCGACAATAATCTCAACCCCTTTGTTGGTCGCAGTGCGAATGGATTGTTTTGCTTTTTTAGACAGGTTCTCAAACTCAAAGTCCTTGGCGTAGATATTAGCCTGCACTCTTGGCTGAATCGTTTCATCAAGCTCTTTTGTTCTGCCAGACCATTCCAGCCCAAGTTGTTTTAAAAAAGCGATGATTGAGAGGGTGAAGTCATTTTCTTCGCTGTCTATCCCTAAAAATGATTGTTTGATTTGTAAACTTGGATCCATTTTAACAAAGAGAGCGCGCTTGCTTTTTCCAAAAATTTTGAGGGTTTTAATCACAAAATCAAGGAGTTCAAAATTGGCGTAATCCATGATTGGTCCACGAGGGATATAAATCATGCTAAACCCAAGAGGAAGTGGCCTGATCAAGCAAGCAGCAGCAGCTACTTGAATACCATCTTCGTAAAAGCCAATCCGTTCATGTTTCCAATTATCTTTGATGTGTCCCCAGTCCGAACTTTGTAGTAGGTTTGCTTGAGGTTGAGACAAGACAAACTGATCGTGTTCTTCAGGAGATATTCCAATTTTATACGTATACATTATTTTAACACCCACTCGCGAATAGCATGTGCCACACCACTGTCATTGTTGGATTTGGTGATGTATTTGGCTATTTTTTTCAATTCAGGAACCCCATTTTCCATGACAACAGGGTTGGCAACGACTTCTAACATAGCACGATCATTTTCAGCATCCCCGATGGCCATGGTTTGTGACATATCTAGCCCGAGTTTTTTAGCTAAGTGTTTGATGGCATTACCCTTGCTGACGGTTTTTGGCATGAACTCTAAATAAAAAGGGGTTGACTTGACGATGGTGTACTTATCAAAGAAATGTTGAGGAATTTGCTTGATGGCCGCGTCCAAAAGGTCAGGTTCATCAATCATCATCATTTTGATGATTTCTTTATTGGTCATTTCTTCGGGAGTGCGATAGAAAATAGGCATGTTTACCAAAGTCGATTCATGAACTGTGTATTTTCCAATATTCCGATTGGCAGTGTAAATACCTTCTTTGGTAATGGCATGCATGTGAACTCCTAATTTTCGGCTCAAAAATTCCGTTTCCAGATAATCGTCGTAAGTCATCAATTCTTTAACAATTTCTTCGCCGGTCTCGGCATCTTGCACCAAGCCACCATTAAAAGTGATAACGTAGTTTCCTTTGTGGTTGAGTTCTAATTGTTCGAGTAATGAAATCACCCCGGCAATAGGTCTGCCAGTAGCAATCACCACATGAACCCCTTGGACTTTAGCCTCTTGGACAGCTTGAAAAACATCATCTGTAATTCGACGGTCATCAGTGAGTAATGTGCCGTCAATATCGACAGCAACCAATTTGATAGACATCGCATTCTCCTTATTTATACTTAACTGTCATTATAAAAATGCTCTAAACTCTATCATACTAAAAATAGGTGTTTTTGTCATGAAATAGAAGAAGGAATGGAATGAAAAGTAAGAGAAAACGTTTTAATCTAGGGTGATGTTTGTCATTACCATCAAAAAAAGATTGAAGAAGGTCTTCTACTTTAATCTCTGGATAAAGTAGCTCTAAGAGAATTTGTGCACAATGTTATCAAAAAATAGTATCAGTGTTTGCATTGTATGAATCATAGGTGAGTGAAGCAATCCAAAACTCGATACGTTACACCATAGCAAAAACGCCAGAAACATGACGCTTCTGGCGTTCGGAGCTTTTGAGATCTAGACTCAACATCTAGGTATGAAATCCCGTAGGGAGTTGTTATTGTCCGTGCTAGCTAAGTCAAGTATCATAAAAATATGAACTTTGAAGAAAGCAGACTTTTTCTTCAATCTAGAAGGACTTTAATTGCTGAAGTGAAAGTGTCCATTGGAAATGTAACTAATAAAGGCTTCCTTACTAGAAGCAAACAGATCATCTAGCTCCAACATTTCCTTTGGAAAATAAAAGCGGCGATCTCCGTAAGTAGTACCTGTTAGGGCTTTGACAATAGGTGATAATTGGGACAATTCAGCACGGCTGCCATCTTGTTGCACCATTTCGATTTGAGTTCTTGGATTTGCTAGTTCTGGTCGATAAATATCATAAGGTAGGTCAAAGTTAACATGGATACCAGTGTAATAATCAGGGTCAAATCCTACAGCCTCCACCAGCTGTCGTAAGCGCTCTAAGTCTTCTTGTGACTCTTGATCAAAGGTGACCGATTTGAGAATTTTTCGGTTGATGAAGCGACCAGCTAAATCTGATAAAATATGGTCTTCGCTTGCCATCCAAACGTGGAAGTAAGTGTTCATTACCCCATCATCTAAAGAAAGGTAATCGGTTAGTTTGGCATTTTTCTCAAAGAAAGGAATAAGACCAGGCGCTGTTTTTTGGAAATAGGCTTTCTGCTCAGGATATAAGGTTTTAGCCCGTTTAAGAAGGTTTTGTAAGATCAGTTCCACGGCACGGCTAGCAGGATGAAAATAAACCTGCATGTACATTTGAAATCGGCTCACGATATAGTCTTCCACAGCATGCATGCCACTGCGGTCAAAGACGATTCCTCCGTCAACAGGACGAATGACTCGTAGAATTCGCATCAAATCAAACTGCCCATAATTGGCAGCAGAGAAGTAAGAGTCTCTCAGTAGATAATCCATACGATCACAGTCAATTTGGCTAGAAATGAGATGAACGACTTGTTTATTAGGATAGGTATGGTTGATGACACTAGCAACCTTATCCGGAAAATCAGGAGAATGACGCACTAAAATAGCATTAATTTCCGTTTCAGGATTAGTGATAATCTCTTGAGTAAAGGCCTCATGGTCTGTATGAAAGAGGGTCTCAAAGGTGTGGGAATAAGCACCATGACCAATGTCATGTAGGAGGGCAGCCGTCATGGTAACAAGACTTTCATCTTTGTCCCAATTATCAGGATATTTTTCCTCGAAGATTTCGGTGACACGCTGGGCAATTTCATACACCCCTAGACAATGGGAAAAGCGGCTGTGTTCTGCTCCATGAAAGGTAAACGCAGTTGTAGGGACCTGTTTGATGCGTCGTAACCGTTGAAATTCTTTGGTATTAACAAGATCATAAATAAGCTGATGATTAATATGGATATAGTTGTGAACGGGGTCACGAAATACTTTTTCATTCATGGTTTATATTATACCAAAAATTGAAAAAATAAGAAGAAACTGATAGAATAGACAGACGAGACTAGAACAGAAAGAGAAGTCATGAAATTACAGATAAGGAATCATATTCGATTTGGGGATGACACAGAAATCATCCATGAAGTTCACGATGCTGAATGGCGACAAAAAGGTGATTACCAATACCTGATTTATCAAAACGATGAGAAAGAGAAAGTTGTTATCAAGTACAATGAGAACGAATTAACCATGAGCCGTTTTTCGACCCCTCAGTCCATCATGAAATTTTTTGCAGGTAAAAAGGTCTTGATTGCCTTACCTACTCCGATGGGGATTCAACAGTTTTTGACAGATACCAGACATTACCAATTGGATCATGCGAGTCAACAGTTGGCTCTTCATTATGACTTATTACAAGCTCATACAGAAGCATCTTTTGCCAGTTATCAACTGGAGTTAAGTTGGACCTTTCCTGAGGCTGATGACGAGTAATCAAAAAAATCATCAGATAAAAAAGTTATAAGAATCCCTAAATAACACCAAAAAAGTTAAAATATAATAAAAAAACAACAAATAAAACCAAAAATCATCTGATGATTTTTGGTTTTTTCTCTATTTTTTAGTGTTTTTTTCTTGTTTTTCGTTGATATTTTTACTATAATAATTATTATATCAAGGGAGTAGCAGACGGTTAGCCGTGATTGTATCGTCAATACGGAATTTCGATTTCCGGTACAATCTGAAACAGCGAGACTTGTTTAAGAAAATAAACAGGTCTTTTTATTTGAACATGGGATAAAAAGACCAAGGGGGTACTAATTTGTCTAAAGAACAAAGACATGAAGCGTTTTATACGCAAAGTGAAGAGACCGTACTGGCTCAATTAGAGACCAGTCGCGAAGGCCTTACGTCTGCCCAAGCAAAAGAACGCTTAGCAGAGTATGGACGTAATGAGCTTGATGAAGGCGAAAAACGAAGTTTATTCATGAAATTCCTTGATCAATTCAAAGATTTGATGATTATTATCTTGATTGTAGCTGCCCTTCTTTCAGTTCTTACAGAGGGGATGGAAGGCTTGACAGATGCTATCATTATCTTGGCCGTTGTTATCCTAAATGCCGCTTTTGGTGTTTACCAAGAGGGACAAGCCGAAGCTGCTATCGAAGCCTTGAAATCAATGTCAAGTCCACTGGCTCGTATTCGCCGTGATGGCCACGTGATCGAAGTGGATTCTAAAGAATTGGTTCCTGGAGATATTGTCTTGCTAGAAGCAGGAGATGTTGTCCCTGCTGATATGCGCTTGTTGGAAGTTAACTCTTTAAAAATCGAGGAAGCAGCTCTTACTGGAGAATCTGTACCGGTTGAGAAAGATTTATCAACTGCTGTTTCAGAAGATGCTGGTATTGGTGACCGTGTTAATATGGGGTATCAAAACTCAAACGTGACATACGGTCGCGGAATGGGAGTTGTTACCAACACTGGAATGTACACAGAGGTTGGGCATATTGCTGGCATGCTTGCTAATGCTGATGAGACAGATACACCATTGAAGCAAAACCTTGACAACCTTTCTAAGATTTTGACTTATGCGATCCTTGTGATTGCAGCGGTGACTTTTGCTGTTGGAGTCTTCTTGCGTGGTCAACACCCGCTTGAAGGCTTGATGACTTCAGTAGCGCTTGCCGTTGCAGCTATTCCAGAGGGACTTCCTGCGATTGTTACTGTTGTGCTTTCTCTTGGAACTCAAGTACTTGCTAAACGTAACGCCATTATCCGTAAATTACCAGCTGTTGAAACGCTAGGATCAACTGAAATCATTGCTTCTGATAAAACGGGTACCTTGACAATGAATCAAATGACCGTTGAAAAAGTTTATACCAACGGGGCACTTCAAAGTTCATCAGCTGATATTGCCTTTGACAATAATACCCTCCGTGTGATGAACTTTGCTAATGATACTAAAGTTGATCCTTCAGGGAAGTTAATTGGTGACCCAACAGAAACAGCTTTGGTGCAGTTTGGGTTAGACCACAATTTTGACGTACGTGAGGCTATGGTGGCAGAACCGCGCGTGGCAGAATTACCATTTGATTCTGACCGTAAGTTGATGTCAACCATTCATAAACAAGCTGATGGCAAATATTTCATCGCTGTTAAAGGTGCGCCAGACCAATTGTTGAAGCGTGTCACACAGATTGAAGAAAATGGGCAAATTCGTCCTATTACTGACGCTGATAAACAATCTATTCTTGACACCAATAAGAGTCTTGCTAAACAAGCCCTTCGTGTCTTGATGATGGCTTACAAATATTCTGATGCTCTTCCAACACTAGAAACAGAAGTTGTTGAGGCTAATCTTGTCTTCTCTGGTTTAGTAGGAATGATTGACCCTGAGCGTCCTGAAGCAGCACAGGCTGTTAAAGTAGCTAAGGAAGCTGGTATTCGCCCAATCATGATTACTGGTGACCATCAAGATACGGCAGAAGCCATTGCCAAACGTCTTGGTATTATCGAAGAAGACGGCGTTGATCATGTCTTTACAGGTGCTGAACTCAACGAGTTATCAGATGAAGAGTTCCAAAAAGTCTTTAAACAATACTCCGTGTATGCCCGTGTATCTCCTGAGCATAAAGTTCGTATCGTTAAGGCTTGGCAAAATGAAGGTAAAGTTGTTGCCATGACTGGTGATGGGGTTAACGATGCACCATCTCTTAAAACGGCAGATATTGGTATTGGAATGGGAATTACGGGTACAGAGGTTTCTAAAGGGGCTTCTGACATGGTTCTTGCCGATGATAACTTTGCAACCATTATTGTAGCTGTTGAAGAAGGACGTAAGGTCTTCTCAAACATTCAAAAAACAATTCAATACTTGCTTTCTGCAAACATGGCTGAAGTCTTTACCATCTTTCTTGCAACCTTGTTTGGTTGGGATGTCCTTCAACCAGTTCATTTGCTTTGGATTAACTTGGTAACAGATACGCTACCAGCTATTGCTCTTGGTGTTGAACCTGCTGAGCCTGGTGTGATGAAGCATAAACCTCGTGGACGTAAGTCAAGCTTCTTTGATGGTGGGGTGAAGGAAGCCATTCTTTACCAAGGTGCCTTCCAAACCATGCTGGTTCTTGGGGTTTATGGTTTTGCCTTGATGTTCCCAGAACACACAAGCTACCATGATGTCCATGCAGATGCTTTGACCATGGCTTATGTGACCCTCGGTTTGATTCAGTTGGTACATGCCTACAACGTGAAATCTGTTTACCAATCCATCTTTACTGTTGGGTTGTTCAAAAACAAATTGTTCAACTATTCTATTCCAGTGGCCTTTGTAGCATTGATGGCAACAGTTGTTGTTCCTGGATTTAATCAATTCTTCCATGTGACACACTTGACGATCACACAATGGTTAGTGGTTATTATCGGAAGTCTCTTGATGGTGGTTCTTGTTGAGCTTGTCAAAGCTGTTCAACGATCACTTGGTCAAGATGAAAAAGCTATCTAATAGGTGCTAAAAAGGTTTGAGACGATAGGTCTCAAACCTTTTTTAATATCTAAGTGTGTAGGTTGGGGGCATCTTTGATCAGACGATAACGGGGAATGACATTTGTGATTAATATCAAGAGGAAATTAAGTAATAGAGGATATTGCTGATAAAAGGAGGGGATTTGGATAGATGAAAAGCTCAAATAAATGACACTTAGAAAGCAGGGTAAAACCACGATAATGGCAATCCTAAAGTAAGGATTATTGACAATAAGAATGGTGTCTCCGTCTTCCACTTTAATAGCGGGGAGACCTAGCCGATTGCAGGATAAAGAATAAGTTTCTGAGCCATTAGTTTTCTTGGGAAGTGAGAGGGTTATGGAACTATGATTAGGAACAGTGGTCAGATAATTTTTATTGATAAAAATCACTTTGTCTTCTAGTGAGTTGAGAAAGGATAACTTAGAAATAATGGTGATTGTCATGATAAACCTCTTCTGAATGTCATTTCTACTGGATACTTTAATGGCAGTTACTTTTTTTATCATGTTTAAGAAGAGCGACAACAGATAATCTCAATTTATTTGTTGCTTTTCAGTAAGTTTGCTTAATGAGTGGCAAAGGGGTATTAGAAGGTTGATTCTTGCCAGTTAACTTGACAGTCGAAAATCTGCTGTTTCGCTTCTTTACTATGACCCTCAATATCATCAATTAAGATCTTGGTTGCTTGCTCTCCTTCTTCATAAGCTGGTTGAATGATAGTGGTTAAGCTTGGAGAGGAGAATTTGGTCCACTCGGTGTTATCAAACCCTACTAAACCAGTTTCTGGTAGATTGATATTTAGGGCTTTCATAGCTGTAAAAACCTTGGGCAGAGCCCAGCAGTTAGGGACAAAAATCAAGCTTTGATTCTTTAAAGAAGTCTGTAAAAATTGAGCGATTGCTTCAGAAGAGGTTTGATTTTCATCGATAATCATTTGTTGATACGTTAGATGGTTAGCTTCTAAGACATCAATAAAGCCTGAAGCTCGCTCAATACGTGTGCTCAAGAGATTAGGATTACCAGTAATCATGATGAAATGTTGGTAACCCTTGTTGATACATTGTTGAATAGTATCGTAAACCGCATCATAATTATTTGTTTTGACCCAGTTTGTGCGATGTTCGTAAAGCTGGCTATCAAAAAAGACCACTTTTTTCTTCTTAATATCGATAATGCGAGAATATTTCCTGAAATTAGAAGTAGGTTGAATGATAAAGCCATCCACTCCGAGGTTCAGCATCTTTTCAATGAGTTCATCTTCGCGAGAAGGGTCGTAGTTGCTGTTTCCGATGATAATTTGGTAACCAAATTCCTGGGCTTTGCTTTCAATTCCCTTAACAATTTGATTGGAAAAACTATTGGTAATATCACCAATAACCACGCCAATGAGTTTGGTAGATTTGGCGTTTAGACTTCTGGCAGCAATGCTTGGTTTATAGTTGGTAGCTTCAATCGTGCTTTTAATGCGATTTTTAGTTTCTTCTGACATCTTGTCAAATTTACCGTTCAAGTAAAAGGAAACTGTCGTTTTGGAAGTTTTAGCCAATTCAGCAATATCTTTGATGGTTACTTTGCGCTGCATTGCATACACTCCTTTAATTTAGTAATGGTTAGTCATATTATAACATAAGGACTCGTAAAAGATTTAGTGTTTCAATCGAATAATCTCATTCGTGATATGGTTGATAACAACCACCTTTCCTCTGATTTTATGACCATTTAGGAGAACTAGTTTTTCTCCTTTAATTAAATCCTCTTGGAGAACACAGATACTGTAGTCAAACTGCTTTCCTTTTAAATGCCAAGCAAGAGCGGTCTCAATTGGGTTGCGTTTGCCTGTTTGAAGTGGTGTTAAGGGAGTAACTTTGGTATCGTCAGGGACTAACAGGGTACTGGTGTAACCCTTATCTTTAAAGAGTTTTCGTTTGATGAGTTTGTGACTAGTCAGGTATTGGTTGTATTTTTTTGACAAAATCGTTTCTTCGATAGTGAAAGGGCAGTCACTGATTAGTCTGAGGTCACTAAGGTGATCTGTCTTTACTTCTAAGTGATTATCAAGAATAAATTGACTGACAAGACAGTGGTTGCCTTGAGCCTGTATCGTATCAATGATAAGCAAAATTCCTGGTGGTAAGATGAGAATTTGTCGGTCATGTTGGTAGTTGTTCCTATCAGAGAATTGCGTCTGGTAGCTACCATCAATAAAGTAAATGTGTCCATTTTGTCGAAGGTGACAATAATTGGATTTGGGGTAAGAAAGGTAAGCCCAGGAGCTATCAATCTGCTCAGGTAATTGTTCTTCTAAGAAGGCGGTAGAATGATGGCTAGCGCTTTTTAAGGCATAGCGTAATGGTTCTTCTTTGTAAGTGTATCGCCCAGCATCACAGAAAAGTGGTTGTCCTTTATAATAGAGACAGAGACTATTTTGGTCGCTATGGGTATGGGAACTACCGATGGGCCCATTTTTGAAAAAAAGATAATAATTTTCTTGATTGATGGTAATGTGCCCGGAGTGTTCAAAGTGATGCGCAAAAGTTGGTAAGGTTTGGATGGGTAACTGTTCAAAAGTGTGGACACCTTTTTCTCCTAGAAGGAGAAGACTATCGATATCAAGTGTGGGGAAAGCAGCAGCTTTTAAGTGTGGTTCTTCAAGGATAGTGGCTGCTAGTGTTAGAATGTCTCTGGTATCGGTAAAATCACTATCTCCCAAGGGGATCTGTTTGTGGTCAGGACCAGTCATTTTGAGGAGATAATCACTCATGGCAAGCAAAGTAGGTCTAAGCTGCGGAAGATAATCAGGGACTAGAGCAGTTAATTCCAAAAGGGATTTTAACACCTCCACATGGTACATGGTTGATTGTTCAAATTGACTGCCGTCTTCGAGAATTTGGAGTGCGATTTGTTGCCTCAATTCTTTTCTAGCGAAAGCTGTTGCTGCAGCAATATCAAGGTTGGAACCAAAGTAGGCATCAGCTAATAAAATCGCAGTGGTTTGCAAGATTCCCCAATTGCTGAGGCTGTATTTATCAAGGTAGTTGGCATGGAGGAAGTGAAGTTGTTTTTCCAGGGAAGCTAGGATGAGGCTTTCCTCTTGCTTGGTTAAGGCGTTAAAAAGATTAAGGTAAATCAAACATTTGACCCAAGCAAAACAACGGATGCCAGTATCTAAGGTTCTAGTAGCTAACCCCTTAGGGTCTAAAGGAATAGCTGATTCAATCCAATTGAGAATGAAACCTTTAGCTGTTAAGAGATACCGTTCATCTCTTTCAACAAGGTAGACGAGGATTAATTTTTGGAGATAGGTCTGTCGATTTAACATAAAATTCCACTCAGGATCATCTGTGACAGCCTCTTGCCAAGTAATGGGATCTAAGTGGTAAGGAATGTGGCAGGGCTCCATATCCCAATTATCTTCAAATAAAAAGGTATTGGTCAAGAGTAGGTCAGCTATCCTTTTTTGATCAGCATAGCTGTTAGCCTGATAGTCTAGCAGGTAATTCCTGCAAAAGTCTGGATTGACTGTTTCTTTAAAGCGTGCGAAAGCAAGAGACATAGGACGTTTCCTTTCCAAAAGAAAAGAGACCTCATCATGTGCTTAGGAACTATTTCCCTATGCTCATAACAGGTCTCTGTGAACCATTAAGCTAAAATACCTAACCAGCTACCGATAATACCGATAAGAACAGTGAGGAGAACCAATTTGTAGGTTGTCCATTTTTTGTTTTTAATGAGGTAGTACATTAGAAGGGTAAAGAGAGCTGGGAGAAGGGCAGGAGCAATTTTATCAAGCATCCCTTGGATTGTCACAAATTTTTGTGCTGCATTGGCCGCATCCACCTTGCCAGCGGCAAAAGTAATGGGAACAGTAATTTTAACAGAAGTAGCTGCTAGTCCAGCGATAACGGTAACGCCGACAATATTTGCCATGCGCGACACAACCGCCATTTGTTCACTTAATTTATCAATAAAGCTTGTGCCGACCTTGTAGCCATAGAGTCCAGAACCGATTTTAATAGCGGTTAGGATAATATTCATGGCTAGGAAGAAGAGGATTGGTCCCAAAACCAGACCATCACTAGCTAAGGAAGCTGCAATCGTTGAAAAGAGTGGCGCCAAGCAAAATTGTGATAAGGAGTCACCGATACCAGCTAAAGGCCCCATAAGTGCCATTTTGATGTTTCGGGTTTCTTCTTCAGGACGATCATTTTCTAACATGACCAAGTGCAGACTGGTGATGAAAGGAAGGAAGTGAGGGTTAGTATTGTAAAACTCACAGTTATCTTCTAAAGCTTGATATAAGCCCTTTTTATCACTGCTAAAATGTTTTTTCAAGGCAGGATAGATGACATTGGCGTATCCGATACCTTGGTAATTACTGTAATTAAACCCATTTTGTAGGAAGAAAGCTCTCAGAGCTGTTTTGAGGTAATCTTTCTTGGTTAATTTATTAGATCCAGTCATCTTGTTGGCCTCCTTGGACAGTTGTTGCATCGACTTGTTTAGGTTTGTTGTAAAATTCATTCAAGGCGAAAATGATACCAATAATAGCGATACCAATGGTTGGAATTTGGAGGTAGGCTGCACAAACATAACCAATTAGTACAAAAGGAATCAATTCTTTCTTGGCCATAACAGATAAGATCATGGCAAATCCGATAGCAGGTAACATTTTACCAGCGACAGTCAATCCATTGAGCAAGACAGGTGGGATATAATCAACCAAGTGAAGGAGAGTATCCATTGACAAGGCACCTAATAAACCAAGGCCTAATCCCATAAAAGCGAAAGCCCAGATAGTGCCGTTGGCAGCGAATTTGAAGCCTCTAATATTGCCTTTTTGCAATTGTTTTTTAGCGGTTTCGGGAGCGCCAGCAAAAGCTGTATAGGCGAATGTTTGAAGGAATTGGATGGCAACTGCGATTGGTGTTGATAAGGCTAGTGCCGCTTCTGGGGTGACTTTACCAGCACTGGTAATAGCCATCAAGGTACCAAAGATACCAGGGCCGATAGGATTAGGAGGAACGGTACCACCAGCACCCACTCCAAATCCCATATAAGCTAATTCAGAGATAGCTCCCATGCTAAGTGCAGTTGGCAAGTCACCTAAGATAATCCCTACACCAAAAGACAGAATAATACAACGGTTGGTGTAGATGCCAAGTAACATTCCGCTGAAACAAAAGGCTGTCCAAAGACCAATTAAAAGTGCCTGTAACAAATTGATATCCATATCAATCTCCTTTATTCATTAAATATAATCTAAGATGTCAACGTCAGAGGCGCTATTGCCAGCTGGAGTTGTTTTGGTGTTAAAAACCACTTGGTGGTCATGGGCTAGGCAACGAATAGCAGACTTGTCTGTTTCTCCCAGCGAAATAAACTGGGTAATCGCAATCTTATCATCAGTTTTATGAATATTACCGATATTGATTTCTGTGATGGGAACACCCCCTTCAACTAGGCGTTTGGCATCTTGCAAATCTTTGACCACGATGAAGATACTTTGAGCAGGACTTGCCTTATGAATGATGTCAATCACTTTTTGAATCGAGAAAAAACGAATGGCAATACTGGATGGGATAACTGTTTTCATGAGGGATTGTTGAATCTTATCTTCAGAAACGGCATCGTTAGCGACGATAACAGTGTTGCAGTTGAGGAATTTGACCCATAATTGCCCCTGTCCGTGAATCAAGCGCTCATCAACTCGCGTCATGATAATGTTTGGTTGTGTCATAAAATCTCCTTTTTAAATGTAGGTATCGGTGTTTGTTACCAGTAAGGGTTCCAGTCTTTGTAGAAACGAAGCAGAGCTTCAAGATAGTAATAGTCTCCCCAGATATTTCCCTCGTCAACCCCTTTTCCAGAGTGCCAAGAATAGACTCCGTGAAGCAGTAGAGGAGCACCAGGCTTGAGATCTTTGTTAGCATAATCCTTAATCAAGGCTCTTAGCATGCTGTGCATGGCAGCTTCATATATTTTTTTATCAGGATCATGATCTGGTAAGGTTTTTAACATTTCATGAATACCACACACAGCAATGGCGGTTGCTGAACTATCACGAGACTGCTCGCTACCATCTCCAAAAATTAAATCCCAGTAGGAAACCTGGTCTTTAGGAAGACGGTTCAAGAAATAATGGGTCATGCCCTTGAAGAGTTGAATAAGTTCAGGTTCTTTTAGGAAACGATAGGTTAAAGGAATACCATAAATGCCCCAAGCTTGGCCTCTGGCCCAAGCCGAATCATCGCTATAACCTTGTCGGGTGACCCCTTTAACAGGATCGCCTGTTTCTGGATCAAAGTAGAAGGTGTGGTAAGCAGAGGCGTCATCTCGGATGACATGATTGGCTGAGGCGTAGAAATGATTGATCGCCATGTCACGGTAACGGTTGTCTCCAGTTTCTTGGCTAGCAAAAAAGAGTAATTGGATGTTTAGGAGACAATCAATGATTAAACGATAATCTTGTTTTTTACCCAGCTCCCCCCAGGCCTGAATAAAGCCGCCTTTGTCTTGATAGCGTTGGACTAATTTGTCGGCCGCTTTCAAAGCAGCTTCTCTAGCCTCAGAAGTTTTTAAAAGTTTCCACTCAGCCATGCAAGAAGGGGTGTAAAGAAAGCCCAAATCATGGTGATCTAGCTCAATGTCTCTTGTTACTCGATCTAGGAAAGAAAGGTCATTTGCTTGAGCCAGAGCTTTAATGGCATCATCTCCACTGTATTCGTAAGCTAACCAGAGGCAGCCAGTCCAAAAGGCATTGGTCCATTCCGTGTTGTCCATAATGGCGTATTGGTTATCTTTGGTAGCTGGCGTTGGAAAATCTTCTTTGAAGTAGTCCATGTTAAGCCGAACTTGTTTGAGGGCTAAGTCAAGGGCCTGAGTAATGTCTTCTTGGCTTAGGAAATCTTCTTTGGTAAATCGTTCAGGCTGCTTGATAGGTTCAAGAGCAATGGTTTTTAAAGATCGTGTCATTAAATGCCTCCTAATTCATCGTCTGTCGTACCGTCTTCTTGCTGAGAAAGAGTCTTCCAGTCAACAATGCCTTCTTTAGAACATGTTATAAGTCCTGATACTAAGTCGTCAAAAGAAGCTGCTGTTTGTCTTGCAAAACTAGCTTCAATCAGCATGGCTAAGTTAAGGCCAGAAAGAACATTACACGTCGTGTTTGAAAGAGATTCCATTAAGGTTGCAGCGACTTTAAAAGGGGTACCTCCTAGAAGGTCACAAAGAACTAAGGTTTCCTCTTCTGGGATTAAAGCACGAGATAATTGGTCCTGCACATCAGCGGCGGTCATCTCAGCAGTAAAATCAATTGCAGTTACCTTCTCTTGTTGTCCTGCAATTAACTCTAGGGATGAGACAATCCCACTTGCAAAGTGTCCATGTCCCATAACAATAATAGCAATCATAAATAGATCTCCTTTAGTTTACCGGTTTACTTAAAAACATTGTAGCGCTTTCAAAATTCTTTGTCAATACTTTTTTTAAAAGATTTTTGAAAAAGAAAAAGTGAGCAGTTGTGCTAAAAAAGAATCAAAAATGGTCTTTTTTGTCACTATTTAATGTAGAAAAGTCTTAATAGCTATTAAGTATAGGACAAGACTAAACAAGAATGACAGTTTGGATAAGAGTACTCTTTTAAATTTTTGAACCGTTTTCATTAAAATGATTGACAAAACTAGTTTACTTTGTTATAGTCTTGGTAAACAGGTTTACTTAATCTAATAACAAAAAGGAGAATCCTATGGAAAATATGTTTTCGTTACAAGGTAAGATTGCCTTGATTACCGGAGCATCCTACGGTATTGGTTTTGAAATTGCCAAAGCCTATGCTCAAGCGGGTGCAACTATTGTGTTTAATGACATCAAACAAGAGTTAGTTGATAAGGGGTTGACTGCCTATCGAGAGTTAGGGATAGAAGCGCATGGCTATGTTTGTGACGTGACTGATGAAGCTGGTATCCAACAGATGGTTAGTCAAATTGAAGATGAAGTAGGTGTTATTGATATTCTGGTCAACAATGCAGGTATTATTAGACGTACGCCGATGCTTGAAATGGCCGCAGAAGATTTTCGTCAAGTCATTGATATTGATTTAAATGCACCTTTTATTGTGTCAAAAGCAGTTTTGCCATCGATGATTGCAAAAGGACATGGTAAAATTATAAATATCTGTTCTATGATGAGTGAATTGGGTCGTGAAACAGTTAGTGCCTACGCGGCGGCTAAAGGTGGCTTGAAAATGTTAACCAAAAATATAGCCTCTGAGTTTGGAGAAGCCAACATTCAATGTAATGGGATTGGTCCTGGCTACATTGCGACACCACAAACAGCTCCGTTGAGAGAGCGACAAGCAGATGGTAGCCGTCATCCTTTTGATCAATTTATCATTGCTAAAACACCAGCAGCACGTTGGGGGGCAACAGAAGACTTAGCTGGTCCAGCTGTTTTTCTAGCTAGCGATGCCAGTAATTTTGTGAACGGCCATATCCTTTATGTCGACGGTGGCATTTTAGCTTATATTGGAAAACAACCTTAATCACACACTAGAAAGAGATTTTATATGAAAATTGCATTAATTAATGAAAATAGCCAAGCGGCTAAAAATGGTATTATTTACGATGCCCTTACCTCAGTGACAGATAAACACGGCTATCAAGTCTTTAACTATGGCATGTATGGCACAGAAGGCGAAAGTCAGTTGACCTATGTTCAAAATGGACTCTTAGCTTCTATTTTATTGACCACTAAAGCGGCCGATTTTGTGGTGACTGGTTGTGGAACAGGTGTGGGAGCTATGTTGGCCTTGAACAGTTTCCCAGGGGTTACCTGTGGTTTTGCGAGTGAGCCAACAGAAGCTTATCTCTTTTCTCAAATCAATGGTGGTAATGCCTTGTCCATTCCTTTTGCCAAAGGTTTTGGTTGGGGAGCAGAGTTGAATTTGACCTTAATATTTGAACGCCTCTTTGCAGAACCAATGGGTGGCGGTTACCCTAAAGAGCGAGCTATTCCTGAACAGCGGAATGCACGTATTTTAAGTGATTTGAAAAAAATTACTTACAGAGATTTGTTGGCAATTGTCAAAGACATCGACCAAGATTTCCTCAAAGAAACGATTTCTGGCGCTCATTTCCAAGAGTACTTCTTTGCCAATGCGGAGCCGTCAGAATTAGTCACTTATTTGAAATCAGTACTTGAACAGTAATTCCATTTTGACAAGGAAAGGAGGTCACATGTCTAAGTTATTATTGGTTGGTGAACCACTGATTCGCGTTAGTCCCAATCAGTTTCAGCCTTTGACCAATGCCTGCGAGGCTCAGCTTTTTTTCGGCGGTTCAGAAGTTAATATTGCAAGAACTCTAGGCGGTTTTGGCTTAGAAGCAAGGCTATTTACGGCCCTACCAGATAATCCTGTTGGTCACGCTTTTCATCAGTTTTTGAAGCAAAGCGGCGTGGATATGTCCTTGACGGCTTGGCAAGGTCATCGCGTTGGGCTATATTACCTTGAAAATGGCTTTGGCTGTCGGGCTAGTCAGGTTTATTATGACCGCTGTGGCTCTAGCTTTTCGGCCTTAGATAAGGACAGCCTTGATTTAGCTGCCATTTTTGAAGGCATTAGTCACTTTCATTTTAGTGGAATCAGTTTGGCGTTGGGTAAAAAAACTCAGGATTTGATTGAAATACTTGCGAGAGAAGCTAAGAAAAGGGATATTTGTATTTCCTTTGACCTTAACTTTAGATCTAGTATGATTGCCGTAGCTGATGCTAAACGACTCTTTTCTCACTTTGCTCAATACGCGGATATTATTTTTGGCATGGAACCTTTGCTGTTAGACAGTGACGATTTTGACATGTTTGATAGAAAAAAGGCAGATACTACGATGATTAGAGAACGTCTGGCAGGACTTTATCAGCGCTATCAGTTACAAGCTATTTACCATACGGAGCGTTCAAATGATGCCCAAGGCAGTAATCATTTCAAGGCTTATGCCTATGATGGGCAGTTTTACGAATCCTGTGAAGTGACGACCCCAGTCTTGCAACGGGTTGGAAGTGGAGATGCTTTTGTGGCGGGTTTACTTTATCAGTTGTTAGAAGGTAACGAAAAGCAGCGCAACCTTGATTTTGCTGTGGCAACAGCTAGCCTAAAATGTACAGTAGCTGAAGATCAGCTCTATCACAGTGTCCAACAAGTAGAAGCAGTCTTAGCTAATCAACGAGATATCCAGAGGTGATGATATGGGAAAAATAGAAATCTTAACCAAACTTAAGGCTAATCGGCTTGTCCTAGTTGTACGAGGAGAGTCTAGTGAGGAAGCTTTAGCTTGCAGCCTGGCCAGTATTGAAGGTGGCATTAAGACAATTGAAGTCACCTATACTAACCCCTTTGCTAGTGAGGTTATCGGTCAATTAGCTGAACGCTTCAAAGAAGATCCTGAGGTATTGATAGGTGCTGGGACAGTTTTGGATGATGTCACTGCCCGCCAAGCTATTTTAGCAGGAGCACAGTTTATTGTTGGTCCTAATTTCAATCGAGCAGTGGCTTTGATTTGTCATCGTTGTAGCATACCTTATTTACCAGGTTGTATGACGGTTAATGAAGTGGTAACTGCTCTGGAATCAGGTGTTGATATGGTGAAACTTTTCCCTGGTTCTACAGTTGGCATGTCCTTTATCCAGGCAATCAAATCTCCTTTGCCTCAGGTAGAGGTCATGGTGACAGGTGGTGTCAACGAAGGTAACCTCACAGATTGGTTGGCTGCTGGGGCACAAGTGCTAGGAATTGGTGGTGATTTTAACCGCTTGGCCAGTCAAGGGCGATTTGAGACCATCACCCAAAGAGCAGCAGCATACGTTAAGTTAACAAAGGATTATTAACTTCAAAAATGAAGAAGGTGTCAAATGAAACACAAAAAATACTATCCCTACATTTGTTCTAGCATTCTATTAGCCTGCTTGCTATGGTCGCCAACGGTTTTAGCAGACGAAGACTCATCTGGGACAACTGCCTTACCAACGTCACAGGAAATAGAGCCACCGCAACAAATTACAGATCTTTCTCACCAAGTGACATCTCAAAATGATGTAGCAGTGACAACAACAGAAAAAGAAGGAGACTCAGATCTCGAGAGTCAAGTCACTTTAACCGGTGAAAATCTCTTGAAGAACCCTCAATTTGACCAAACTAGTCCAGCTTCAACGACTTCAACAGACAAAGACAAGGGATGGTCTAAAGAAGCAGCTGAGGGTTGGCAAGTTTATAAAGATAGTAAGCAAATAGTTGGTAGTCCTCAAATTGATGCCTCTGAACAGCAATTAACCATGACCAATGAAGCAGGCAAGAAGTTAAGGGGATGTGTCCATCAGACGGTTGCCATTAATCCTGAAAAACAATACTTGGTTTCTTTTGATATTGAAACAAAGGACAAGACAGGGCAAGCCTTTGTGCGTGTTATCGAAGAAATTAAAGAAAACAACACCTTAAAAGAGCAACGTCTGTGGCTCTCTCCAATGGTGACAGGAACCATGAAGAAACACCAAGAAAAGCTTTATGTCCCTAAATTAAAGGTTAACCAGATTAAACTAGAGCTCTTTTACGAAACTGGTCAAGGTCAAGTGATTTTTGATAACATTTCCTTAAGAGAAGCGGGTGACAAACCTAGTGGTGCTATCAAGGAGGTTACTCATTCATTGGAAGAGCGAATTGCTTTGTCTTTGTCTAAAAAGCATCTCCTTGCCATACCTGACTATATCTATCAGGTAGCCGCTGGGGCAAACCAAATTGTGCGTATCGATAATGGTACGGTAGAGCCTTTGCAAGAAGGGCACACGCTGCTAGAAGTGTTTACCAAAGAAGGTCAAAAAACAGCTGATCTGCCTCTTGAAGTAACAGGTAAAGATGACAGTGAAATGACCGCTTTGATTTCTCAATGGCGTCAAATGATTCTGGGGGCAGATTCCTATAGCGTATCGAACCCTGCTATGCAGGCATTAAACCAAAAACTAGATGACAGTGTGACCAAAAACCTCAACAGTCTTGTCAATAATCAAAAGGAAGCCTACTTGTGGGAAGACTTAAAGGATTTTGGGAAGTCATCTCATATGACTGCGACTTACAGACGTTTGGAAGAAATGGCAAAACAGGTCAATAGCCCAGCTTCGAAGTACTATCAAGATACAGCGTTAATCAGGTTAATCAAAGACAAATTGGCCTGGCTACACCTTAACTACTATAATCCTCAGAAGGATATCGAAGGCAATGCTAACTGGTGGGACTACGAAATTGGGACTCCAAGAGCCATTGTTAATACGCTGACGTTACTTTATCCTTATTTTACTCAAGACGAAATTAAAGCGCAGACCAAGAGCATTTCTCATTTTGTTCCGGATCCAAAACAGTTTCGTTCAACCTTGGTCAATCCTTTTAAGGCCATTGGCGGAAATCTTGTGGACATGGGACGTGTGAAAATCATTGAGGCCTTGCTGACGCAAGATAATGTAAAATTGAAAGAAAGTATTGAAGCTCTAGATACACTTTTTGAGTTTCAAAGGGATGGTTCAAAAGGAGAAGGTTTCTATAAAGACGGCTCTTACATTGACCATACCAATGTGGCTTATACCGGAGCTTATGGAAATGTCCTTATAGATGGCTTGTCACAATTAATCCCGTTGATTCAGGCATCACCGATGGCCTTAAATGCACAAAAATTAGAGGTTATAGAGCACTGGATTGAAAAATCCTTCTTCCCATTGCTGATTCATGGCGAATTAATGGACATGAGTCGTGGTCGCTCTATCAGTCGTGAAAATGCTTCGTCAAGGATGGCGGCGTTAGAAGCTTTACGTGGTATTCTAAGGTTATCGCAAGTCTTGCCTGAGGCAAACAAGAATAGGATTCAAGGTCAATTAAAGTCGATTTTGGCCTTCCATGATAAAGAAAGGATGTTGAGTAGCTTATCTAGCTACTATGACATCAATTTGTTTGAACAGGTTCTTGCTAATGAGGTTATTAAGCTCATGCCGATGTCAACCAACCTCTCTGTGTTTCAGAATATGGATAAATTAGCTTATTACCATGCTGACAAAGATTTTGGCTTTGCCTTATCCATGCATTCTAATAGGACCCTTAATTTTGAAGCCATGAATAATGAAAATACACGTGGTTGGTACACAGGTGATGGCATGTTCTACCTTTATAATCATGATTTGACCCATTATTCGGACAAGTATTGGCCAACTGTTAATCCTCTAAAAATGCCAGGCACAACAGAGGCTGAAGGCAAGCGAGAAGATGTTACAGATGACTATTTGAAAAAACTAAGCATTGATTATAAGGAAAAAGCAAAGGAAGAAGCTGGCATGTCCACCCTCCCATCTTCATTTGTGGGGGCTATCAAAGGAGATGACAAAACAGCCTTAGCTGCTATGGATTTCCAGAATTGGGATCGGACGGTCAGTGCCAAGAAAGCTTGGGGGATTTTCGATGACCGTATCGTCTTCTTAGAAGCTGGCATCCAGAGCACCAAAGATCAGGCGGTTAGCACAACCATTGATCAGCGAAAGGATAATCCAGAAAATCCTTATCGTCTATTGGTTAATGGTCAAGAAGTCAGCCTGACAAATGACACCCTTGAAAAAGATCATGTCACAAGTGTCTTGTTGTTGTCTCAAGATGGCAAGAATAATATTGGCTATCTCTTTGATAAACCGACAACCTTAGTGTTCTCACGCCAAGAACAGTCAGGACGCTGGTCTGATATTAACAAAGGGTCAACAAATAAAGAGTTAGTCACACAAACCTTTATAACCATTAGCCAAAGGCATCAGCAAGCTAATGATACCTATGCTTATACCTTATTGCCAAATGTCAGTCAAGAAGACTTTGATAAAGCTCGAACAGAAGCATCTATCGAGGTTTTGCGTAACGATAGTGACCTTCAAATTCTTCATGATCACAAACAAGACCTCTGGACAGTCGTCAACTACCATGATGGTCCTCAAAGAATTAATGATCAATTAACACTTGAAAAAGCTGGTTTGTACCTTTATCAGAAAGTTGGAAACGTCTTTAAATTGCTTTCTAAGGACTTATTACCTAGCGATTAAAAAAGAAAAACCCAAGTCATATCGACTTGGGTTTAGTTGTGTTCCCAGTGAAATCGGGGAACGAAATAACTACTAGCCAGGCTAATAAAGCCCGCCATAGTTAGGTAAAAAAGTAAAGGATTATCAAAACTGAGTAAGACGTGACTTCCTAAAATAAGAAAGACACCAGGCCAGAATAAGAGAAGGTTTAAAGGATTATTCTTGAGAAGTAGCTTATCTTCGTCACTGACTGTTATGGCAGTTTGCCTGCTATGTTTAACACTCAGTTGAGTTTGACCATCTGGAAGGTCAATATCCAGGCTGTCACCATTATAGAGAGCGGCTTTGTGCTTGTCTCCAATGAAGATGGTTACTGGGGCGCCCATTCTGACCAAACGGGTTTGTCGTTTAATATTCATATGTCCATCCTTTCATCTCGTTACTGTCAAAAATAGTCATGGCATCTCTCAATTCGGCTGCTAACTGCTGCGCGAAGTAGTCTTTAAAAGCCTTCAATTCTTTAATAGCACAGTAGGCTTTGCTAGGGGTCGATCTTCCTCTAATAGTCAAAAGAGTTGTTTGTCTGATAAACGCACGAGTGAGCTGCCATTCTTTGGCATACCCTAGTGGTCTTGAGTGATAGGTGACCCCATCGATGGTCTGAGGAGAAAAACGCTTGTGTTGATGCCCGAAGACAACCTCTTTCACGCCATAACGTCGAAAAATGTCATGGAAGGCAGGACTCCCTAAGAAAGCATTGAAGGCTTTAACCTTTGGGTGTTTGAGGCTGAAAATGCTGTGGGGGACAAAGTGCATTGCTACAATCACCGTTTGATCAGAAAGCGCAGCCAATGCCTTTTCTAATGCTTGACAAATCTGGTTTGTGAGTTCAGGATCTGTCAAGGGCCGTTTTAGTCGCCGGTCAAACCAGAAACGGTTCTTGAAGGCAAGATGATCAGCGTCAGCTTTTTCAGCAGAAAGACCATAGTCATACCAACCGTGAAAAGCAAGAAGACTGAGTTTAGGAGCAATAGGGTAAGTCTTGAAATCGTGCGCCTCAATGTCAGCTTCAGTCAAATCTAGCATATCGTGGTTGCCCAGGTTAAAGGTAACGGTGACGTCTTGAGCCAAGGCAATAAGAAAGGGCTCAGTGTCCTTGTAAAAATGGTTGGTCATATCCCCTGCTAAATGCAGATGATCAATCTTTTCGTGCTTGAGCACTTCGATAAGTGTCTCACGCTCAAAAGGTCCAAAGTGATTGAGGTCCAGGTGAAGGTCGCTCATTATCGCAAGTCGTGTCATACTGGTATTCTAACAAAAGCCTAGTTGAAAAGCGACTAGAAGAAATTAATAACACTAATAAAGCAGAAAGATAATGGAAAATAATGGAAATTTAGGAAGAAGAAAGGAATGATTTTTGGACTAATGTCAAATAAGTAGACAGAAAACCGTGTTATTTTATTGCGTTAAACTAATTTTCTTCTTTCTGATTAGGGGTTAGTCCTAGATTAGCCGTATGTGGGTTGTAATTGTTATAAAAATTTTCAATGTATTCAAAGCAGTCTAATTGAACCTGTTTGATATTTTGATACTTTTTTCGGTTGATTTGTCTATGCTTTAAATACTTGAAAAATGCTTCCGTTACGGCATTATCATAAGGATATCCAGGTTTAGAAAAAGAATGCATGATATTATTGTCATCAATTATTTTTCTCAATTCCCTGGCCTTAAATTGTGACCCTTGGTCGGAATGAAAGAGAAGTGTTTCTTCAATCTTTCTTTTATTAAGAGCTAATTCTAGAGTGTCACATGCTAACTTTGCATCCATACGGTGACTCAATTTCCAAGCAATACATTTTCTAGAATAGAGATCAAGTATTGCGCAGAGATAGACATATTTCTTATATCCAATAGAAATATAGGTGAAGTCAGTAGACCATACTTGATTAGGTTTGTCAGGATAAAATTTCTGGTTGAGTAAGTTTTGAGGATACGTTTTTTGAGTCTTTTTAAGAGCTGTTTTTGGCTTAACGGTAGCCATTTTAGGGAGCGCCATATTCTTCATTAGACGGTAAATTCTTCCTTCAGAGATTTTTGTGTCGTAGTCTCTTTGAAGAATGACCTTGATAGACTTCACACCAAGTCTTTTGTTTGCTTTGGTATAAATCTCAAGTATTTGTTTTCTATAAATTTGATTATCCAATTCTCTTTTTGAGGGCTTATGTTTTAGAAATTTATAGTAAGTGGAGCGATTGACACGTAAAACACGACACAAGGTTGTTGTGGCGTGTTCAAAGCGTAACCGATAGACAGCAAGGAGTCTTACTTTAAGTTTTGCATGAATATGGCACTTGCTTTTTTTAGGATAAGGTTCTCCTCTTCAAGCTGCGCATTACGTTTTTGTAGCTCTTGTATTTGCTTGGCAGTAAGTACAGAATTATCTTCGAGTTTGACTTGAGAATACTGTTTGATCCATTTTGCAAGCGCAGAAGCGGATACCCCATAGTCTTTACAGAGTTCAGACTGAGTTTTTCCAGTTTGATAAAGGTTGACAAGAGATTGTTTAAATTCTTCATCGTAGCGTTTAACTGTTGACATAGGTTGTCCTTTCGTTTTTGTGTCTTTTAAAACAGATTGTAACACACAAAGTTTTGTCTACTTTTATAGTATACATCCACACTGTTTTGCATTTGATGGAGCGGTCTTGCATTTAGGAAGAAAATCCTGGTTTAACTAAGCTATAGTTTCCAGAAATCCGTGAAGTGTTGGGAATTTTGCGAATTTCAAAAGAGGATTTGCCTTTGGCGATCCTCTTTTTAGTGCTTTTGCTGATTGTTTTGGAAACTTGTGATAAACTAATCTAAAGGAGGATGCTATGATTCAAGGAATTATTTTTGATATGGACGGTGTATTGTTTGATACAGAGCCCTTCTATTTTCAGCGACGCGAAGCCTTTTTACAGGCTAAGGGGATTACAATTGATCATTTGAGCGCCAAAGATTTTATTGGAGGTAATCTTCAAGAACTCTGGAAGGACTTGCTAGATGAGCATTTCACCCCTGAGGAAGCAAAAGCAGTCGCTGAAGCTTATGAATCTTACAAATTACAGCATAAGCCCCCATACGCAGAGGTCTTGTTTACTGAGGTTAGGCCTTGTCTCCAAGCTTTGAGAGATAAGAATATCAAGTTAGCCTTAGCTTCTAATTCAAATCGTGATGATATTTTATTAGCCTTAGAGACGAGTCATATTAAGGACTATTTTGAGGTTATTTTGGCGCGTGAGGATGTTTCTCGTGGCAAGCCTTATCCTGATATTTATGAAAAAGCTGCGCAGTCACTCGGTTTACCAAAAGAAACCTTAGTAGTCGTCGAAGATAGTCAAAAAGGGATTGCGGCCGCGAAAGCTGCTAATCTGACGGTTGTTGCTGTTACTGATTACCGTTACGGGATTGATCAACAAGAGGCTGATGCTAATATCGATCACCTTATGCAACTTTGTGCAACAATTGAGCAGTTTTAGTCATGTGAGGCAAAGGTTATTGCTCTGAAACTCTCAAGTACATTAAGATAGGAAGGTCTTGGATGCTATTTCCCAAGGCCTTTTTGATCTATGCAAAAGAATGCGCTTTCAACTTTTTACTGGCATTTTTGATGAATAACCTTTACAATGAAAAAGTAGTTAGCTGGACCACTGTAAGTGATGTCTAGCTTCTTGATATGATGACAAGCGATAAGGAGTGGTTACCGAACATGTCAAAGTACTATCGTCTCTTGAAAGAAAAATTCCCAACAAAGTCTTCTCTGGCTACCGAAATGATTAACCTAGAAGCCATTTGCCATTTGCCCAAAGGAACCGAGCATTTTCTGAGTGATCTTCATGGAGAATATGAGGCCTTTGATTACCTCTTGCGAAATGGTTCTGGATCCATCAAAAAGAAATTACAGGAATGTTTTCCCGACAAAGACCCTGGGACCATTGACCTGCTTTGTCAGTACATTTACTACCCTGCTGAAAAAATCAATGCTAATACCTTGTTGTCGGAACAAGCATTGCAAGAAGAATTAACCAGCTTTCTACCCGACTTATTACAGTTGGTTAAGTACATCGGAGGCAAGTATACTCGCTCTAAAGTGAGAAAATTGTTACCCAAAGATTATGCCTATATCATGGAAGAATTGTTGACGGAAGGCCAACCTGATAAAAATAAAGAAAATTATTATTCAGCAATTATTGGTAAAGTGATTGAACTCAAGCAGTTGGAAAATCTCTTTATTGCTTTTGCGACCTTGATTCAGCAATTAGCCATTGATCATTTGCATGTGGTGGGAGATATTTTTGACCGCGGGAAATACCCAGACTTGATTTTGGATCGGCTCATGACTTTTCAGCATATTGATATTCAGTGGGGCAACCACGACATCACCTGGATGGGGGCAGTTTCTGGGTCGATGATTTGCATGGTCAATGTGATTCGGATTGCAGCGAGATACAACAGCATTGAGCTCATTGAAGACCGCTACGGAATTAACCTTCGTCGCTTGATTGATTATAGCCAAACCTACTTTACCCCTAAGGTCGTTTTTCAGCCTATTTTGGATGGGGATGTGATTTCAGAACAAGATGAGCGGGTGTTGAATTGTTTGCAGCAGGCTACAGCTTTACTACAATTCAAGTTGGAACATCAATTGATTCACCGTCGGCCTGAATTTGAGATGATGGCATCGAGCGCCTTAGACCGCATTCGAACAGAAAGTGAGGAAATGCTGGTGGGTGAGAAAACCTACCCACTAACTGATTTTCCTTTTGACATGGTGGACTGGCAAGCTCCTGGAAGCCTAACCACAGAAGAAGAGGACTTATTGAACGATTTGCTTGAGCGTTTCCAACAATCAAACCGCCTGCGTCATCACATAGAATTCCTCTTTTCGAAAGGTGCTATCTATCATATTTCCAATAATCACTTGCTTTATCACGGTTGTATCCCCATGCATTCCAACGGTGATTTTAAATCCATTTGCTTACAGGGACACTTTTTATCTGGCAAAACCCTGATGGATTTTTACGAAGAAAAAGTGAGGCAGGCCTACCAACACCCTGATATTCAGGACGATTTTGCGACCGATTTATTTTGGTATTTGTGGTGTGGAGAAGGGTCTTCTCTATTTGGCAAGCAGCGCATGACCACTTTCGAACGTTATTATATCGAGGATAAGGAAACCCATAAAGAAAAGAAAAATCCTTATTATCACTTAAGGGAAAAAGAAGACATCTGCCAACGTCTTTTGGCTGAATTTACCTTGGATGAGACAGGGCATATTGTCAATGGGCACACGCCTGTCCAGGAAAAGAGTGGTGAGATTCCGATTAAAGCTGGTGGGAAAATGATTATTATTGATGGTGGATTGGCGAAAGGTTATCAGAAAAAAACAGGTATCGCAGGCTATACCTTAATTTCCAACAGTTACGGCTTAGAGTTGGTGGCTCATAACCCCTTTTCATCAGTGGAAGCTGTTTTAAATGGAGAGTGTGACATTATTTTTATCAAACGATTGGTCGAAGAAGTGGCCGAACGCACCTTGGTCAAACAGACAGATAATGGCAAGGAGCTCCTCAAAGAAATTGAAGACCTGCATTACCTCTACCACCATTTTGATGAGTATTAAGCCTTGTTTAAGGTTCTTTTGAGACAATAGCCAAGTCTTAACAGGACTTTCCTATCAAGTAAGGAAAATGTGGAGAACATAAGTCTCTTTTGTGTTGAGTGATGACCTTGCTAAACTAAAAAAAGGTGGACTTTTGTCTTCCCTTTTTTGTTGTTACAGTAGCGGACTTTTAAGGTGACTTTTCTGATGGTCAAGCTTTTGTTGAATTGTCATCCTTTCGTCTTGAAGTCTTAACTTATTTCGATTATGATAGTAGTATGAACATTAAGGCAGACATTCAGGCATTGGCTAAGGAAATTGGCATTTCAAAAATCGGCTTTACCACCGCAGATGATTTTTCTTATTTAGAGAAATCCTTGCGCCTTGGTGTCGAAGAGGGGCGCACGACTGGCTTTGAACACAAGGTGATTGAGGAGAGAATTAAGCCAAAATTATCGCTGGCTTCTGCCAAAACCATTATTTCCATTGCCGTTGCTTATCCCCATAAATTACCTGTCCAACCTCCAAAAACAAGTTATAAACGGGGAAAAATCACACCTAATTCTTGGGGGCTAGACTATCATTATGTGTTGCAAGATAAATTGCAGCGACTAGCAGAAGGCATTGAAGCCTTAACGGCTGACTTTGAATACAAGGGCATGGTAGATACAGGTGCCTTGGTCGATACTGCTGTGGCAAGACGGGCAGGAATTGGCTTCATTGGCAAAAATGGCTTGGTCATTTCTAAAGAATTTGGCTCTTATATGTACTTGGGGGAATTGATTACAAACCTTGACATTGAGCCTGATCAACCTGTGGATTACGACTGTGGAGATTGCAGACGGTGTTTAGATGCCTGTCCGACCTCATGTTTGATTGGGGATGGCACTATGAATGCTAGGCGTTGTTTATCTTTCCAGACCCAGGATAAGGGTATGATGGCACTCGAGTTTCGTAAAAAAATCAAAACGGTTATCTATGGCTGTGATATTTGCCAAATTTGTTGCCCTTATAATAAAGGGATTGACAATCCCTTGGCATCACCTATTGATCCAGAACTAGCTATGCCAGAATTAGTGCCTTTTTTGGAATTGAGCAATCAGTCGTTTAAAAAAACCTTTGGTATGATTGCAGGTTCTTGGCGGGGGAAAAACATTCTTCAGCGTAATGCTATTATTGCACTAGCCAATGCGCATGATCGAAGTGCCATTCCAAAACTTTTGGAAATCATTGATCAGAACAATAATCCGATTCATACAGCGACAGCTATCTGGGCTCTAGGAGAATTAATCAAAAAGCCTAATCCAGACATGCTGGCCTTTATGAAAGACCTTGCTCTAGAGCATGAAGAGTCCAAAGAAGAGCTTGAAAGGCTACTCACAAAGTGGCAGAAGGCTTGATTTTATGATAAAATAAACAACGTTTAGCAAGCAAATAGAGAGAACGTATTGATAAGTTCGAATCTGCTTTTAAAAGAAATGAAACGAAAGAGGAATCTATATGGAAATAGCAGAAATGCGCCAAAAAATAGTAGAAAACAAAGAGAAGTTGACTAGCTTCAGGAGGTCTCTTTGACTTAGAGGGTCTAGAAGAAGAGATTGCTCTTTTGGAGCATCAAATGACAGAGCCTGATTTTTGGAATGACAATATCGCAGCTCAAAAAATCTCACAAAAACTGAATGAGTTGAAGTCTACCTACGAGACCTTCCACAATATGCAAGAACTCTCTGATGAGACAGAATTGTACTTAGAAATGCTTGAAGAAGATGACAGTGTCAAGGACGACTTGGAGGCTAGCTTAGAGACATTAGGTCAGATTTTGGCGAGTTATGAGATGACCTTGCTCTTATCAGAGCCTTATGACCATAACAATGCCATTTTAGAGATTCATCCAGGATCAGGTGGTACGGAGGCTCAGGACTGGGCAGACATGCTCTTTCGCATGTACACGCGCTTTGGGAATGCCAAAGGTTTTAAGGTAGAAACCTTGGATTATCAGGCAGGCGATGAGGCTGGTATTAAGTCGGTCACCCTTTCTTTTGAGGGACCAAATGCTTATGGCTTTTTAAAATCCGAAATGGGTGTCCACCGTCTAGTTCGGATTTCACCATTTGATTCGGCCAAACGCCGCCACACATCTTTTGTATCTGTGGAGGTTATGCCAGAATTAGATGACACCATTGAAGTGGACATCCGTGATGATGACATTAAAATGGATACCTTCCGTTCAGGCGGTGCTGGTGGTCAGAACGTCAATAAGGTATCAACTGGGGTGCGTTTGACCCATATTCCCACAGGCATTGTTGTGGCCTCAACGGTTGACCGTACTCAATACGGAAATAGAGACCGTGCCATAAAAATGTTGCAGGCCAAACTCTATCAATTAGAGCAGGAGAAAAAAGCTGCTGAGGTCAACGCCCTTAAAGGGGATAAAAAAGAAATCACTTGGGGGAGCCAGATTCGTTCCTACGTTTTCACCCCTTACACCATGGTTAAGGATCACCGAACAAACTATGAGGTGGCTCAAGTGGATAAGGTCATGGACGGTGATATCGAGGGCTTTATCGACGCTTACCTTAAGTGGCGCATGAGTGATGATTAAACTAATCATGTGCTAACGATTATTGTAAAGAAAGAAGAATAAGATGGCATTAATTGAAATGAAAGGTGTTTCAAAGAAATACCGCCGCTCAACGACCGCCCTTAGAGACATTAATGTTTCTGTTAACCAAGGTGAATTTGTTTACCTGGTTGGTCCGTCAGGAGCAGGGAAATCAACCTTTATCAAGCTCCTTTACCGGGAAGAAAAATTAAGTTCAGGTAAGCTGTACGTCGGTGAGTTTGATTTGACCAAGCTTAAATCTCGAGACGTTCCTATCCTACGCCGTCATATAGGGGTAGTTTTCCAAGACTACAAGTTACTTCCAAAGAAAACGGTGTTTGAAAACGTTGCTTATGCCATGGAAGTTATTGGAGAAAAGCGCCGCCATATTAAAAAACGCGTCCCAGAAGTTCTCGATTTAGTTGGTTTGAAACACAAGATGAGATCTTTCCCTAATCAGTTATCTGGTGGGGAGCAGCAGCGTGTCGCAATTGCACGCGCCATTGTTAATAATCCCAAGCTGTTGATTGCTGATGAGCCGACTGGTAACTTAGACCCTGAAATTTCTTGGGAAATCATGCAGTTGCTTGAACGTATTAACCTTCAAGGGACAACAATCTTGATGGCCACTCACAATAGTCACATTGTAAACACCTTACGCCACCGTGTGATTGCCATTGAAGATGGTCGTGTGGTCCGTGATGAAATGGAAGGAGATTACGGTTACGATGATTAGATACTTTTTCCGTCATATTTGGGAATCCATTAAAAACCTTAAACGTAACTTTTGGATGACCTTTGCTTCTGTCAGTATGGTCACTGTCACCTTGACATTGGTTGGAGTTTTCGCAGCCACCCTACTAAATATTCAGCGGGTTGCTTCGGGTGTTGAAAACAATATCCAAATTAATACTTACCTTCAAGTTGATTCAACCGATGCTGCTAAAGTGGTACAAAATACCGCCGGTGAACAGGTTGATAATGAGAATTACCATAAGGTCTATGACCAAATTGCTCAACTGAAAGGGGTTCAAAAAATCACCTTTTCAAGTAAAGATGAGCAATTGAAAAAATTACAAGATACGTTAGGTGATGTTTGGGACATGTATGATGAGGACACTAATCCTCTGCAAGATATCTACATTGTTGAAACCAAGACAGCCAAGCAGGTAAAAGGGGTGACCAAACGAATCAAGGCTATTGAAGGGGTAGAGGATGCTGATTACGGAGGCATCAACTCTGACAAACTCTTTAAGTTCTCCAAAATGATTCAAACTTGGGGACTGATTGGGACTGCCTTGCTCTTATTTGTAGCCATCTTCCTTATTTCTAACACTGTTCGGATGACCATCATGTCTCGTCAACGTGACATTGAAATCATGCGTTTAGTAGGGGCTAAGAATTCTTATATCCGTGGTCCATTCTTCTTTGAAGGGGCTTGGGTCGGCTTATTAGGAGCTATTTTGCCAGCCTTACTTATTTATTATGGTTATGACTTTGCCTATAAGCACTTCATGCCAGAATTACAAGTGAACAATCTATCACTGTATCCTATCAATCCTTATGTTTATGGTTTGATTGGGGCTTTGTTTGTCATCGGTGTTATCATCGGTTCGCTTGGTTCAGTTCTTTCCATGAGACGTTATTTGAAATTCTAAACCATCAGAACTTCTGAAGTGATCAGAAGTTCTTTTTTGATATGGCTAACGAAAAAATCAGCGTCGTAAAACGACGGCTGATTGCTAAAATAGATGTCTAACGAAAGCTACTTCTCTTTCGCATTAGTGGAAGAAGGGGTTGGCATTTTTTTCATGGCTAATAGTGGTTGAAGGGCCATGTCCAGGGTAGACCTGATAATGATTAGGAAGGCTGAACAATTGAGTGTTAATGCTATCAATCAACTGCTCAAAGTTCCCCGTTGGCAGGTCTGTTCTACCAATGCTTTCTCGGAATAAGGCATCACCACTAATGACGAATGCTTCCTCAGGAAAGATAAAAGAAACACCTCCAGCTGAGTGTCCAGGTGTTGGAACCACAATGAATTGACAACCTGCGATGTCATAAGCGGTGTGGTATTGAAAAATCTCTTCAGCAGGTTGGCAGATAATATCAGGAAGATCTGCGTGACGAATCAGCCCAGAAAGGTTCATCTCAGGAGTGTAAAGCCAAGTGGCTTCTTCGTTAGCTACATAGACAGGTGGCTGGCCAAATGCTTCCCTAACCGCCTCCAAACTCATGATATGATCATAATGGGTATGCGTCAGCAAAATAGCCGCAAGTGGTTTATTTAATTCTTTGATACGGTCAATAATAGCCTTACCATTGCTACCAGGATCGACCACCAAAATGCCTTGGTCAGTTACCAGTAGGTAAGTATTTTCCTCTGCAACGGGATTCGTTATTGTAATAGGTGTCATATGCTGAGTCATTTTAAACGTGATGTCCTTTCTAATGTGTCTTTGGTTATTAGGTTAAGTCAAACAGTTTCATTTGCCATATTCTATCAGAAAAATGAGCAAAGGCGTACCATTTAAAAGATACCCTTTGTGATATTATACCACGCCTAGATGTGATTCGCTGTTAAAAGGAATTAATGGACGGCGAAATGCCTCGTTCAGCCGAACGCTCTTTTGAAAACATGGTATAATAGGAGTACTATGAGTAATGAAATGACGAGAAAATATGCGGTTGTTGATTTGGAAGCAACTAACGTAGGAGCAACCGCAGCTATTATCCAGGTGGGGATTGTCATTATTGAGGGAAAAGAAGTTGTCGAAACTTACCAGACAGATATTAATCCCCATGAGCCCTTATCCGATCATATTAAGGCTTTGACAGGAATTACAGATGCCCAGTTAGCTCAAGCTCCCGAGTTTTCACAGGTTGCTAAAACCATTTATGAGTTAATTAGTGATTGTGTTTTTGTGGCCCATAATGTTAAGTTCGATGCTAATTTATTAGCGGAAGCTCTTTTTTTTGAAGGCTATGAGCTATTGACACCTCGGGTAGACACTGTCGAATTGGCTCAGATTTTTTACCCTAGTCTTGAAAAGTATACCCTTGGCCATTTGTCAGCTGAATTGGGTCTGGAACTGGAAGAAGCGCATACAGCTATTGCAGATGCTAGAGCCACGGCAACCTTATTTATTAAGCTTTTGCAGAAAATTGAAAGCCTCCCAAAAGAATGCTTGGAGAGTCTGCTGCCTTATGCTGATAGTCTTTTGTTTGAAACGGCGATGGTCATTGAACAGGGGTTTAATCAAGCCAAGCCCTATGATCCGAGAACGTATGTTCATCTTGGTAAGATGCTATTGCCTAAGCACCTAAAAAGGCAATCATCTCCATATCAATTATCGAAGCAGTTTGCTATCAATATGGCTCTTTTGGGATTAGAAGAGCGCTCTAAACAAGCTAGCTTTGCTCAACTGATTGAAGCCGATTATCATCAAAGGCAGGCGAGTTTTATCGAAGCCCAGACCGGTATTGGAAAAACCTATGGCTATTTGTTGCCTCTTTTAGCCCAAGAAGACCAGAGCCAAATTATTGTTAGTGTCCCGACCAAGATATTACAGGATCAATTAATGGCTAATGAAATAGCAGCTATTCAAGAACGGTTTCACATCACTTGCCATAGTTTAAAAGGCCCTGCGAATTACCTTAAATTAGAGGCCTTTGCAGAGAGTTTGGAACAAGAGGACCAAAACCGCTTGGTGAATCGGTATAAAATGCAGTTACTGATTTGGCTATTGGAAACAAAAACAGGGGACCTTGATGAGATTAAGCAAAAGCAACGCTTTGCTGCCTATTTTGACCAGCTTAAACATGATGGAACCCTAAGTCAATCTTCTGATTTTTACGACTATGATTTTTGGCAAAACAGTTATGTTAAAGCCCAAACAGCTCGAGTAGTTATTACCAATCATGCTTACTTTTTACATCGGGTTCAAGATGATAAAGACTTTGCTAAAAACAAGGTTTTGGTATTTGATGAGGCTCAAAAATTAATGTTGCAGTTGGATCAACTATCTCGTCACCAGTTGAACCTTAGTCATCTGTTACAATCATTACAGGTCAAGTTAGGCACTCCCTTACCTCTTTTAGAAAAACGCCTGTTAGAAAGCCTTGTGTTTGAGTTAGGACAGCTATCAAGTGATTTTTATCAGAATCAAGGGGAACAAAAAACGCCTGATTGGTCCCGTATTGCTGGCTATGCAAAAGAATTGCCCAGAGCTGATTATCAGGATTTGCAGGCTTTTTTTGCCGTTGCTACTGATGACTACTGGTTAACCAGTGACAAGCAAGAGGATAAGCGCGTGACTTATCTGAACAGTGCTAGTAAAGAATTTATCCATTTCCGACAATTCTTACCAGAAACGGTGAAAACCTATTTTGTCTCTGCCACCTTAACCATTAGCCCAGAAGTTACCTTAGCTGACTTATTAGGTTTTGAAGAGTATCTCTATCATGTTATTGCAACGGATAAAAAGGAAGACCAATTGGTGCTTGTTGATCAAGACATGCCTATTGTGACAGAAGTCAGTGACCAAACCTATGTGGAAGCCATTGCGAAACGAATTGAAACCTTGAAGCAAGAGGGTTATCCTATTTTGGTGCTTTTTAACGCTAAAAAGCACTTGCTGATGGTTTCGGATTGTTTAGACCAATGGCAGGTGCCTCACTTAGCACAGGAGAAGAATGGAACAGCTTATAATATTAAAAAGCGTTTTGATAGAGGAGAACAGTCGATTTTACTGGGGTTAGGCTCTTTTTGGGAGGGAGTGGATTTTGTCATGGCTGATCGGATGATAACTGTAATCACTCGTTTACCATTTGATCATCCGGAAGATCTTTTTGTGAAAAAAATGGGTCATTATCTATTAGGAAAAGGAAAGAATCCTTTCAAAGACTATTTTCTTCCGATGGCTATTTTACGCTTAAAACAAGCTATTGGTCGCACGATGCGTCGACAAGATCAAAAGTCAGTTGTGTTAATATTAGATCGCCGCCTACTTACCAAGTCCTATGGTCATGCCATTTGGGATAGTTTAGGTCAAGAATTCGTGATTTCTCAACAAAATTTCCCAGATAGTCTAGTAGAAATGGCTCGTTTTCTGCTATAATAGAAAGGATCATATAGTGAAAGAGACCCTTAACGTGGATAAGGGTGACGCACCAACGGTCTAGAAACCTTGGTTTGCGACCTTTGTTAGTCTCTTTTAATGACCTGTGTTGAGCCTTTCTCAATGGCTTTTTTTCAAACGGTTAGTTAATGTCGAAAAGCCCTTCTAACGAGGTAAGTGAAAAAGCTGGCTTAGAGTTACAGTAGCAATAGCTACCAAACACAGACGAGTAAAGTGGTGATTGACGTTAAGACAGGAAGACTGATGAAAAAGGAGATGTGATGACCAAACTATCGAGGCGTGTGTTGGACATGGAAGAAAGTGTGACTCTGGCAGCTGGTGCTAGAGCCAAGGCTTTAAAAGCTCAGGGACGCGATATTTTAAGTTTAACTTTAGGCGAGCCTGACTTTATCACACCAAAAAATATCCAAGATAAGGCTATTGAATCCATTCGAAATGGAAAAGCTAGCTTTTACACCGTTGCTTCAGGACTCCCAGAATTAAAGGCTGCCATTGCTACTTACATGGAGAATCAATATGGCTATCCTTTAGCTGCCAATGAAATTGTGGCAGGGACAGGTGCTAAGTTTATCCTTTACGCTTTCTTTATGGCTGTTTTAAATCCTGGAGACCAAGTTTTAATTCCAACGCCTTACTGGGTGTCCTATTCAGATCAAGTGAAAATGGCAGAAGGACAGCCAATCTTTATCCAAGGATTAGAAGAAAATCAGTTCAAGGTTACGGTTGATCAGCTAGAAGCAGCCAGAACTAATCGAACCAAAGTGGTTTTGATTAATACGCCGTCAAATCCGACTGGGATGATTTATGGAGCTGATGAATTAAGAGCTATTGGTGAGTGGGCAGTGGCACATGATATTATCATTTTAGCTGATGATATTTATGGTTCCTTAGTTTATAATGGCAATCAGTTTGTTCCTATTTCAACGCTTTCAGAGGCAATTCGTCGTCAAACCATTACAGTTAATGGGGTGGCTAAAAGTTATGCCATGACAGGATGGCGAGTTGGTTTTGCTGTTGGGGATCCTGAGATTATTGCCGCTATGAGCAAGATTATTGGACAGACAACATCCAATTTAGCAACGGTTTCACAATATGCGGCTATTGAAGCCTTCGCAGGTGATCAGTCGTCGTTGGAAGGCATGCGGTTGGCCTTTGAAGAACGTCTAAATACTATTTACCCACTTTTAAATCAGGTGCCAGGATTTGAGGTGATGAAACCTCAAGGAGCCTTTTACTTCTTCCCAAATGTCAAGAAAGCTATGACAATGACAGGTTTTACAAATGTAACAGCCTTTACAGATGCTATCTTAGAAGAGGTTGGTCTGGCTGTCGTCAGTGGTGAAGGATTTGGAGCACCTGAGAATATTCGGTTGAGCTATGCTACTGATTTAGAGACTTTAAAAGAAGCTGTGAGACGGTTGACGGTCTTTATGGAACGCCGCACAGTAACGAATTAAATGGTACAAGCAATTTATAGAAAAGAGAGATGATAGAATGACTAAAAAATACGCTTCCATTAGTGATGTAAAAGATTATGTAGGACAAGAAGTAACCATTGGCGCTTGGGTTGCCAATAAATCAGGTAAAGGAAAAATTGCCTTTCTTCAATTACGCGATGGCTCTGCTTTTTTCCAGGCTGTTGCCTTTAAACCAAACTTTATTGAGCGTTTTGGCGAGGAAGAAGGAGCTGATAAATTTGATACTATCAAACGTTTAAGTCAAGAAACCTCTGTTTTTGTTAAAGGGATTGTCAAAGAAGATGAGCGTTCAAAATTTGGTTACGAGCTTGATGTGACAGATATTGAGGTCATCGGTGAGTCACAAGACTATCCAATCACACCAAAAGAACACGGAACAGACTTTTTGATGGACAATCGTCACTTGTGGTTACGTTCCCGTCGTCAGGCTGCTATTATGCAAATTCGTAATGCTATTATCTACGCGTCATACGAATTCTTTGACCAAAATGGCTTTATTAAATTTGATAGCCCAATTCTATCAGGAAATGCTGCAGAAAATACCACAGAACTCTTTGAAACGGATTATTTTGGAAATCCAGCTTTCCTTAGCCAATCTGGTCAATTATACCTTGAAGCGGGAATGATGGCACTTGGTCGTGTCTTTGACTTTGGTCCTGTTTTCCGTGCTGAAAAATCCAAAACACGCCGCCACTTGACTGAATTTTGGATGATGGATGCTGAGTACCCATTCTTGTCACATGAGGAATCACTGGATCTACAAGAAGCTTATGTCAAAGCGATGATTCAAGGAGTTCTTGATCGTGCACCACAAGCCTTGGAAACCTTAGAGCGTGACACAGATCTCTTGAAAAAATACATTGCTGAGCCTTTCAAACGTGTAGCCTATGATGATGCCATCAGCCTGTTACAAGAGCATGCTTCTGATGAGGACGCTGATTACGAAGCTATCCAACATGGTGATGACTTTGGTTCACCCCATGAAACTTGGATTTCAAACTACTTTGGTGTACCGACCTTTGTCGTTAACTATCCAGCTAGCTTTAAAGCTTTCTACATGAAGCCTGTTCCTGGCAATGAGGAGCGCGTGCTTTGTGCTGACTTATTGGCTCCAGAAGGCTACGGTGAAATCATCGGCGGCTCAGAACGTGAGACAGATTACAACAAACTATTAGCTAAAATCGAAGAAGAAGGTCTGAACCCAGATGACTATGCTTTCTATCTTGACCTTCGTAAATATGGTTCGGTTCCTCACTGTGGTTTTGGACTTGGCTTGGAACGTATGGTTACCTTTGTAGCTGGTACCAAGCATATCCGTGAAGCTATTCCATTCCCACGTATGTTACACCGCATTAAACCTTAATTGTCGTAAAAGCCCATGACCCCATGGGCTTTTTGGTTGCTAAAAAGGCTTGAAAAAATAAAGCACGTCACAATTGATACACCTACAAGTAGTGATCATGAAAGTATTTCCTATTCTAAAGTGGCGTTAAGAAATCTTTAAGTTAGAAGGAACATAATCTCCAAGGGCAAAGTTACAAGAGCAATCATTAGAATTGATTTCAGAGATAAATAAAGCTTGTGATTACTAGGTTGCCCTGCTTTCTAAAAGAGGTGCTGATTTCTTTTAGAAAGGAGAAAAGGAGGAAGCATATGACAAATAAAAAATGGGTAAAAGATGCTATTGATGCCAAAAACTATCTTATTTCAGAAGGCGTCTTTCTCTTTGAATTAGACCAGCCTTTGCAAGAACTCATCATAGCTGACTACCCCAAACTGGGACCTTCTGATTTTATTAGCCAAGAGCATTTAGCTGATTACCGCTTACGTTACCTTAATGGCATGATGACAAGCGATAAATTAAAAAACGATAGCATTCGAGACATGGTTTATGATGTTTCTAAAAAACAAAAAGATCATATTTTAAATGTCCAAGAGGCCTTAGACAGCCAAATTACGTTTGGACAACGGCTAGCTGATCAGGTGGCTCATTTTGGAGGAACATGGACCTTTATTATCTCCTTTGTTATTTTTATGGCTGTGTGGATGCTCTTTAATGAGATTAGTCCCTTTGGTTGGGCGTTTGATCATTACCCTTTTATTTTACTGAATCTTGCTTTATCCACCCTTGCGGCCATTCAAGCTCCGCTTATTATGATGAGTCAGAATCGGGCTTCTGAATATGACCGTTTACAAGCTAAAAATGACTATGACGTCAACAAAGCATCTGAAGAAGGCATTCGCTTGTTGCACACCAAGCTTGATCACTTGGTATTACAAGATCAGTCTGATTTGATGCAGATTCAATAGCTACAAACAGATATTCTTATTTCAATTACTAAACAATTAGCTCGGCAATCTCGTGAAGACGTTACCTCTTCAGAAGAGAATCCTTAGCCATGTGTCTACCAACAAAATTTTTTCTATCAAACAAGGTAGAATACTCCTTATCGTTTTAAACGTTTTGGGAGGTCACCTTATGTGGTATAATAAAAGATAATCGTGCCAATAAAGAAAGGGAAGATGCAGATGCCAGATACACACATTAATTTGGTCATTGTGACAGGAATGAGCGGTGCAGGGAAAACCGTTGCCATTCAGTCATTTGAAGACCTTGGTTATTTTACCATTGACAACATGCCACCAGCCCTAGTTCCGAAATTTTTAGAGTTAATCGAACAAACCAATGAAGATCGCAGGGTAGCACTGGTTGTGGATATGAGAAGTCGTCTCTTTTTTAAAGAAATCACCTCTGTCTTAGATAGTATAGAAACGAATGAGCATATTGACTGTCGTATTCTGTTTTTAGATGCGACAGATGGGGAATTGGTTTCTCGCTATAAAGAAACCAGACGAAGCCACCCGCTCGCGTCCGATGGCCGTGTGCTTGATGGCATCCGTTTGGAAAGAGAACTTTTATCTCCTTTGAAAAGTATGAGCCAAAATGTGGTCAACACTACAGAATTAACGCCTAGACAGCTGCGTAAAGTTATTTCAGATCAGTTCGCAGGAGATTCTAATCAAGCTGCTTTCCGGATTGAAGTCATGAGCTTTGGGTTTAAATATGGTTTACCTTTAGATGCAGACTTGGTCTTTGATGTTCGCTTTTTACCCAATCCCTATTACCAAGTGAGTTTGCGAGAAAAAACAGGTCTAGATCAAGAGGTTTATGACTATGTCATGGCTCACCCCGAATCAGAAGAGTTTTACAAGCATTTGTTAAACCTTATTGCACCCATTTTGCCGGCTTATCAAAAGGAAGGGAAATCGGTCTTGACGGTGGCTATTGGCTGTACTGGTGGCCAGCATCGAAGTGTTGCTTTTGCGCATCGCTTAGCTGAAAGTTTAGCTAAAGACTGGTCAGTTAATGAAAGCCATCGTGATCAAAATCGTCGTAAGGAAACGGTAAATCGTTCATGAAAAATCCTAAAATTACTGTGATAGGTGGGGGGACTGGGATTCCCGTTATCTTAAAAAGTCTTCGGAAAGAAGCTGTTGATATTACTGCTGTTGTGACCGTTGCTGACGACGGAGGCTCCTCAGGAGAACTTCGTAATGCTATGCAATTAACCCCTCCAGGTGATTTGCGTAATGTCTTGTTAGCCATGAGTGACATGCCTAAATTTTATGAGCGGGTTTTCCAATACCGTTTTAACGAGCGTGATGGTGCTCTAGCTGGTCATCCTCTGGGGAATTTGATTATTGCTGGTATTTCTGAAATGCAGGGGTCAACCTACAATGCTGTTCAGATTTTAACCAAATTTTTTCACATCACAGGTAAAATTTACCCCTCTAGCGAGCAAGCTTTGACCCTTCATGCGGTTTTTAAAGATGGACACGAAGTAGCAGGCGAAAGCTCCATTGCCAAATACCAAGGGATGATTGATCACGTTTATGTGACCAATACCTATAATGATCAAAAACCTCAAGCCAGTCGTAAGGTGGTTGATACCATCTTAGAAAGCGATATGATTGTTTTGGGGCCAGGTTCTCTTTTTACATCCATTCTACCTAATTTGGTGATTCCAGAAATTAAAGAAGCCCTGCGTCAAACCAAAGCTGAAATCGTTTATATTTGCAACATCATGACCCAATATGGAGAGACTGAACAATTTTCGGATGCTGATCACGTGGCTGTTCTAAATCAGCATTTGGGAACAGATCTTATTGATACAGTATTGGTAAATGTGGCTAAAGTCCCTCAAGCTTATATGAATTCTAACAAATTTGATGAGTACCTTGTTCAGGTTGATCACGATTTTGCTGGGCTATGTCAGTCTGCTAAACGGGTGATTTCTTCTCATTTTTTACGATTGGAGAATGGCGGAGCCTTTCATGATGGTAACCTGGTGGTTGAAGAATTGATGAACTTAGTGAGGATTGCTAAACCATGAGTTTCACAACTAAAGTTAAAGAAGAATTAATTCATTTATCCACTGCAGATAAAAATGAGCTGGCAGCTATCATCAAATTATCAGGTAGTTTGGGTTTGGTCAATCAAGGGCTTCATTTGTCTATTACAACTGAAAATGCTAAAATCGCTCGCTACATTTACTCGCTAATTGAAGATGATTATGCCATTGTGCCAGAAATCAGGTATCATCAGAAGACAAATCTTCGCAAAAATCGTGTGTATACCGTCTATGTGGAGCAAGGCGTTGACACTATTTTAGCTGACTTAAAGCTGGCTGATTCATTTTTTGGTTTGAAAACAGGCATTGAACCTCAAATCTTATTGAATGATGATGCTGGTCGTTCCTATCTCAAAGGTGCTTTTTTAGCGTCAGGAAGTATCAGAGATCCCGAGTCAGGCAAGTACCAGCTAGAAATGTATTCTGTCTACCTTGATCACGCGCAGGATTTAGCCCAGTTGATGCAAAAATTCATGCTGGATGCTAAAACCATCGAGCATAAGAGTGGTGCCGTGACCTACCTACAAAAGGCAGAAGATATCATGGATTTTTTGATAATTGTCGGTGCGATGACTTGTAAAGAAGAGTTTGAAGGGATTAAGGTGTTGCGCGAAGCCCGCAATGACATTAATCGAGCCAATAATGTAGAGACAGCTAATATAGCAAAGACCATCAGTGCTAGCATGAAAACCATTAATAACATTATTAAGATTATGGATACAATTGGTTTAGAAAGTTTACCAATTGAATTACAACAGGTAGCACAACTTCGGGTTAAACATCCAGACTATTCGATTCAGCAAGTGGCAGATGCTCTTGATTTCCCCATTACTAAGAGTGGGGTCAATCATCGGCTACGCAAAATTAATAAAATTGCAGATGACTTATAATCACTACTATCGCATGAAGAAAGGTTCATGCGATTCTGCATTTTCTAAAAGTCGTTTTCCATTGTTTTTTTGAAGTGTCTGATGTTCTGTGATATGATAAAAGGGATAATAACGTTTGTAAAGGAGACTGATAATGGCATGTACAACTATACTCGTCGGTAAAAAGGCATCTTATGATGGCTCAACCATGGTTGCTCGAACAGAAGATTCTCAAAATGGAGATTTCACGCCTAAAAAAATGATTGTGGTGAAACCAGAAGATCAACCGAGACATTACCGTTCGGTGCAATCTTCCTTTGAAATGGACTTACCGGACAATCCCATGACTTACACGTCTGTTCCCGATGCGCTTGGTAAAGATGGTATCTGGGCAGAAGCAGGCGTGAACGAGGCTAATGTGGCCATGTCAGCAACTGAAACCATCACTACCAATTCTCGTGTTTTAGGGGCAGATCCTCTAGTAGCTTCTGGTATTGGTGAGGAGGACATGGTGACCTTAGTGCTCCCTTATATCCGTTCTGCGCGTGAAGGGGTTTTGCGCCTTGGTGCTATTTTAGAAGACTATGGCACTTACGAGTCAAATGGTGTGGCTTTTTCAGATGAACATGACATTTGGTGGCTGGAAACGATTGGTGGTCATCACTGGATTGCAAGACGGGTGCCAGATGATGCTTATGTCACCAATCCCAATCAATTTGGCATTGATCATTTTGAATTTAACAATCCTGAAGATTACCTTTGCTCAGCTGATTTAAAGGACTTTATTGACACGTATCACTTAGATTTAACCTATAGCCATGAGCATTTTAATCCGCGCTATGCTTTTGGTAGTCAACGTGACAAAGACCGTCACTATAATACGCCACGTGCTTGGATCATGCAAAAATTCTTAAACCCAGAAATTGTGCAAGACCCGCGCAGCTTTGCCCTTGCTTGGTGTCAAAAACCTTACCGTAAAATAACAGTAGAAGATGTCAAATATGTATTGAGTAGTCACTATCAGGACACGGGTTATGACCCTTACGGTTCAGAAGGAACTCCTGTTAGTAAGAAAGTCTTTCGCCCTATTGGCATTAACCGTACCAGCCAAACCGCTATCTTACACATTCGTCCTAATAAACCTCAAGAAATTGCCGCTATTCAATGGATGGCTTATGGGTCAATGCCATTTAATACCATGGTGCCTTTCTTTACCCAAGTTAAGACCATTCCGGATTATTTTGCCAATACTCAGGAAAATGTTTCTACCGACAATTTCTATTGGACCAACCGTCTGATTGCGGCTCTAGCAGATCCTCACTACAATCATCATGAAACTGATTTGGACAATTACTTGGAAGAAACCATGGCAAAAGGTCATGCCATGTTACATGCTGTGGAAGCACAGTTATTGGCTGGTGAAACAGTCGATTTGGAAGAGGAAAATCAAAAAATGAGTGACTATGTGCAAGGAGAAACGCAGACGCTGTTGAACAAGATTCTCTTTGACGCTAGCAATCTAATGACCAATCGTTTCAGTCTTAGTGACTAAACAAATCCAAGGTTGAGCAGAAGAGCTCAGCCTTTTTCTACTTCTCTTCATGAATGATAAGATTAAAAACATCAAAAACTTGGAAAAACGATGAGAGTGTGTTATACTTAACTGGTCAATTTTTAACCAGTTAATTACAAAGGGGGAATCATGAAGAAGAAAATTCTTTTAATGATTAGTTTAATCGGTGTGTTTTTTGCTTGGCAACTTAGCCAAGCAAAACAAGTGTTAGCAGAGGGTAAAGTTAAGGTTGTCACAACTTTCTACCCTGTCTACGAATTTACAAAAGGTGTTATTGGTAATGATGGCGATGTCTCACTATTGATGAAGGCAGGAACAGAGCCTCATGATTTTGAACCGTCAACCAAAGACATTAAAAAAATTCAAGATGCAGATGCGTTCGTTTATATGGACGACAACATGGAAACATGGATTTCTGATGTTAAAAAATCATTGAAATCTAAAAAAGTAACCATTGTTAAAGGAACTGGTAATATGCTACTTGTAGCAGGAGCTGGACATGACCATCACCATGAGGATGCTGACAAAAAGCATGAGCATAATAAACATAGCGAAGAAGGACACAACCATGCTTTTGACCCACACGTGTGGTTGTCACCATACCGTAGCATTACGGTCGTTGAAAATATTCGCGACAGTCTTTCAAAAGCTTACCCAGAAAAAGCAGAGAACTTCAAAGCCAATGCCGCTACTTATATTGAAAAATTAAAAGAGCTTGACAAAGACTATACGGCAGCACTTTCAGATGCTAAGCAAAAGAGCTTTGTCACTCAACATGCTGCTTTTGGCTACATGGCACTTGACTATGGCTTGAACCAAATTTCTATTAATGGTGTCACACCAGATGCAGAACCATCAGCAAAACGTATTGCTACTTTGTCAAAATACGTTAAAAAATATGGCATCAAATACATTTATTTTGAGGAAAATGCTTCAAATAAGGTAGCTAAAACGTTAGCTAAGGAAGCAGGAGTTAAAACAGCTGTTCTTAGTCCTCTTGAAGGCTTAACAGAAAAAGAAATGAAAGCAGGCGAAGATTACTTTACAGTCATGCGCAAAAACCTTGAAACATTACGCTTGACGACTGATGTTGCCGGTAAAGAAATCCTTCCAGAAGAAGATACCACTAAGACAGTGTATAATGGTTACTTCAAAGATAAAGATGTCAAAGACCGTAAATTATCTGACTGGTCTGGTAACTGGCAGTCTGTTTACCCATACCTTCAAGATGGCACTTTAGACCAAGTTTGGGATTACAAGGCTAAAAAATCTAAAGGTAAAATGACAGCAGCTGAATACAAAGATTACTACACTACTGGTTACAAAACTGATGTGGAGCAAATCAACATTAATGGTAAGAAAAACACCATGACATTTGTGCGAAATGGTGAAAAGAAAACCTTTACTTACAAATATGCTGGTAAAGAAATATTGACTTATCCAAAAGGAAATCGTGGGGTTCGTTTCATGTTTGAAGCTAAAGAAGCAGATGCTGGCGAATTCAAATACGTTCAATTCAGTGATCATGCCATTGCTCCGGAAAAAGCAGAGCATTTCCACTTGTATTGGGGTGGTGATAGCCAAGAAAAATTACATAAAGAGTTAGAACATTGGCCAACTTACTACGGTTCAGACTTATCTGGTCGTGAAATTGCCCAAGAAATTAACGCTCATTAATGCTAAAAAAAGCAAACCTAAGAAAGATTAGGTTTGCTTTTTGTTTTCTTTCTTTTATTTTTAGCCAAATTTCAAGTTGAAGTTAGCCAGTTTTAACATTTCTACTGGCGACTTGTA
>ERZ1023187.56-NODE-56-length-49605-cov-50.274208_pt1 | contig 49605 bp, 46 predicted proteins | sample MGYA00380438_ERZ1023187 | MGnify/ENA primary metagenome ERZ1023187 (study PRJEB33173, sample SAMEA4830291) | metagenome | study: EMG produced TPA metagenomics assembly of the PRJEB25223 data set... | reverse complement strand
ACCTCTGGAACTCTAGTTATCTATGAACTGGTTGCACTTGACTTGACAACTTGCGGAAAAACTAATTTCCCTGACAAACAGCAATCAACTCTTGATAAATCGTTTGATTTTCTTCTAAACTAGCTGAATTGGCTCCACTTGCAAGAGGATGGCCCCCACCGTCATGGCGCTTTGCGATACCGTTGATAACTTTTTCTTTACTGCGCATGCGAACGCGGTAGCTACCATCAGCTTGTTCAACGAAAATAGCCCAGGCCTTAACGATATCAATTTTACCTGGAGCTGAGACAATGGCAGAGCTTTCAGCTAAGGACACGTCAAAGGTTTTAAGGGTGTCTTGACTGAGAAGGACATAAGCAGCGCCGCTCTCATCAATTGTGAGATGATCAAAAACATAACCTTGTAGCTTTGCGATTTTAAAAGGGAAAGAATCCATTTGCGTAGATATAGCTGCAAAATCAAAATGGAAATGTCTAAGCTGGCTAGCAATGGTGAGGGTTTTACTGGTAGTTGATGCATAGAGGAAACGACCAGTATCCCCAACAATACCAGTGTATAAGAGACTAGCCGCCTTGTCAGAAATCATCAGGTTTTGACTAAAGGCAAAGTCTGCAATGATTTCACTAGCACTGGAAGCAGTTGTGTCCACATAATAGACATCACCATAGATATCTTCATTTGGGTGATGATCAATTTTCATCAAACAGTTGCCATTGAGGTAACGGTCATCATCAATTCTTGGTCGATTAGCAGTATCAGTGACGATGACCAAGGCTTCCTTGTAATCCTCATCATCCACCTGATCCATTTGACTTATCCAAGTGAGACTGGGTTCGTCAAAACCGGTCATCAAGACCTTTTTATCTGGGAAATTTTGTTTAATGATTTCTTTTAAGCCTGCCTGGCTCCCTAGAGCATCAGGATCGGGATTTTGATGACGATGGATAATAATCGTCTGGTAAGCTTTAATGGTTTCTAGAATAGTTTCAAAAGTTGTTGTCATGTTTTTTAATCTTTCAGCATATCAAGGTGGGGAATGTCATCTTCTAAATAAATTTCAGAGATTGGTTTAAAACCAAATGAGGCATAAAATTGTTCTAAGTAAGCCTGTGCCTGAGCATAAACAGGTAAATCTGGAAACTGATTCTCAGCTACCTCTAAGGCTTTGGCGACCAAGTCACGACCAAGACCAGTTTTTCGAACGCGACTAGCCACTAAAACTCTTCCTAGTTTCAGCTGGTCTTTTGTGGGGATTAAGCGACAGTAAGCCGTGATACCAAGCTTATCTTTAGTAAAGAGGTGTAGGGCTTCTTTATCGAGCTCATCCACTTCAGGGTAAGGACAGGCCTGTTCTACAATAAAGACAGCAACACGCTCCTTATAAATCGCAAAAAGCTCTTCTGTAGATAATTGGTCAAAAGGTTTTAGGGTCCACATCATCTTACTTCCTCCATTGTTGTCTTCTTTGTCTCATATTATAGCACAATCTTCTTTTAAAATTGCCAAAAGCAGTCAAGAAAACAGTTAAGATATAGCTTGGTAGTCTGCAGCTAGTCCTCGATTGACAGCAGGACGTTTGGCGATAGTGTGGCTCCAAGCCTGTATATGCTTGTAATGATTCACTTGAAGAAATTGCCCAGCCCTGTTCCAAAGCTTGTCTTGGACTAACTGCCCATACCATGACCAGATGGCAATATCGGCAATGGTATAGTGATCACCAGCAATGTAAGGTTTTTGGGATAATTCTCTATCTAATAAATCAAGTTGGCGTTTAGCTTCCATAGCAAAGCGGTCAATAGGGTATTCTAATTTTTCCTTGGCGTAATGGAAAAAATGACCAAAGCCACCGCCCAAAAAGGGGGCAGCACCAGTCTGCCAAAATAACCAATTGAGGACTTCAGCACGCTCTTTGGGTGCTTGAGGGATCAGTTGATGGTGTTTATCAGCAAGATAAAGTAAAATATGTGCCGATTCAAAGACACGAAAGGGCTCTTCTCCTGATAAGTCGAGCAGAGCAGGGATTTTAGCATTTGGGTTGATACTTACAAAGTCACTGCCAAATTGTTCTCCTTTAGAGATATCGATACGAAACAAGTCGTAGTCAACTCCTGAAACACCTAATCCTTTTAACTCTTCAAACATAATAGTAGCTTTAATGCCATTTGGTGTTCCAAGGGAGTAGAGTTGGTAAGGCTTCTTCCCTTTAGGTAAAATTTCCTCAAACCGACTTCCTGCAGTGTCAGCATTGAGTCCTGACATGCGCCCTTTATTTTCCCAAATCTCGGGAATATGATAGCTTGTCATTTAAAAACCTCCTGTTCGCTTTTTCTTATTGTCATCATAGCAGAAGCCCAAATAAAGCACAAAAATTTGCTACAAGTTATCTTTTTGAAGATAAAGTTCGGGTTTTGTTTGATTTTTATGAAAATAAATTTTTCAGCCTTTCTAAAGTTTATAAAATACAGACATTACACCCGAAAATGTGACAAAAATTGCTTGCTTTTTCCTTTAGTTTTGGTATGATATTAAAAAAATCTTTACAAGGAGACCTGCTTTGGAAACGATAGACTTTAACACAATAGCTAAAACAGAATTGCATTGCCACCTTGATGGTTCCCTCTCCTTAGAGGTCATTCGTCAATTAGCAGCCTTAGCGAATGTAACCTTACCCGAAGACGACGCTAGCTTAAAGACCTTGGTTACAGCTCCAGAAACCTGCGAATCATTGATGGATTACCTTAAAACATTTGATGTTATAAGACCTCTTTTACAGACGCAAGAGGCCTTGGAATTAGCTGCTTATGACGTAATGAAGCAAGCGGCAGCTGACCAAGTGATTTATATTGAGATTCGTTTTGCACCAGAATTGTCGATGGATCAAGGACTAACAGCTGTGGATGTTGTAGAAGCTGTGTTAGCAGGTATTCAAAAAGGTCAAGAAGACTTTGGTATTGTGGGCAAGGCTATTGTGTGTGGGCTTCGTCAATCGTCTCAAGCAGTGAGTCAAACTATTTTTGACCAGGTGGTTTCTTTGGCGCCAAAAGGCCTAGTCGGTTTTGATTTTGCAGGTAATGAACTTGACTTCCCGCCAACTGTATTAGAAAGAATAATTAAGCAAACCAAAGAACGGGGTCTTCCTTTTACCTTGCATGCTGGAGAATGTGGCTGTCCTAACTATATTTCAGATGCTATTGATTTAGGAATCAAGCGCTTAGGTCATGTCTCAGCTATTCATCATCAAAAAGAGTTACTGTCTAAGTTTATTGAAAATGAGGTGACTGCAGAACTCTGCCTGACTAGCAACCTCCAGACGAAAGCTGCGAGGTCGATAGCGGATTTTCCTTATTTAGAAATGAAAGCAGCAGGAGCTAAGGTAACGATTAATACAGACAATCGCACGGTTTCTGATACCAATTTAATCAAAGAATACCAACTCTTTGCCCAACATTTCCAAACAGGCGCAGCAGATTTTCTGTTGCACAATCAAGTTGCTATCAAGGCTAGTTTTGCCAGTCCAATCGAAAAAGCAGAGCTTCTGAATCGTCTTGAACAATCATATCAGCCTTATCTTTAAAGAATTAGTGCTTTTCCCTAAAAAGTGTGCTAAAATAAAAATAGTTTAGTAATTTTGGGAGGAATTTATGGCATTAGCAAAAATCGTTTATGCCAGCATGACAGGAAATACTGAAGAAATCGCTGATATCGTTGCAAATAAATTGCAAGAATTGGGCCATGATGTTGACATTGACGAGTGCACAACAGTTGACGCTTCAGAATTTGAGGATGCTGATATAGCAATCGTTGCGACTTATACTTATGGTGATGGTGATTTACCAGATGAAATTGTTGATTTTTACGAAGACCTACAAGATTTAGATTTAGAAGGTAAAATCTATGGCGTGGTCGGCTCTGGTGATACATTCTATGATTATTTCTGCAAGTCTGTCGATGACTTTTCAGAGCAATTTGCCCTTACTGGCGCAACCAAAGGTGCAGAGCCTGTCAAAGTAGACTTGGCAGCAGAAGATGAAGACATCGACCGTTTAGAGGCCTTTGCAGAGCAACTCTCACAGGCTGTTAATAATCTATAAAACTATTTAGTAAAAATGTCAGGGGCTTCCTTGGCATTTTTAGCTTTTTGACCTAAAATAAAGGGAATGTCACTTCAGGGTAGGAATTGAAAAAAACAATCAGCTTCACCTTGCTTCTGATCCTCTTATTAACTATAATAAAAAGATAATCTAATACATCTAGAAAAGGAAAGTTATGCGTTTAGAAGAGATACGACAAGAAATCAATGGTATTGATCAACACTTGGTTGCCTTATTAGAAAAGCGGATGGCACTTGTGGAGCAAGTAACAGCTTATAAACTAGCTAATCAATTGCCTGTCTTAGATCAGGCGAGGGAAAATCAAATCCTAGATAGGGTTTCTCGTCTTGTTAAAGACCAAGCATTTAAACCAGTTATCCATGAGACATTCAAAACCATTATGTCTCTTTCACGACAGTATCAAACGCAACACTTAACAGGTGGTGAGACTAATGATTAAATCAATTGCAACACTGCCTAAACCTTCCTTGAAAGAAGTGTTAGGACTAGTAGGCTTGGCGTTTCCCATAGGGGTCGTGGTTGGAGTGGTTGATGTTATTTTTGGCAAAGGGCTTTTGTTTCTTTCCGAATATCGCGATCAACACCTTTTCTTGCTTCTTCCTTTTCTTTCCCTAGCAGGCCTTGTTATCGTTTTTCTTTACGATAAGTTAGGCAAAGAGGTTCGTCAAGGGATGGGATTGGTTTTTCAGGTAGGGCATGGTCAAAAAAATCAGATTCCTCCTATTCTCATTCCTCTTATTTTGTTCTCAACTTGGGTAACCCACTTATTTGGAGCGAGTGCGGGTAGAGAAGGGGTAGCCGTTCAAATAGGAGCTACCATCTCTCATTATTGTCGGAGATTTGTGACTAGTCAAGAAGCCGCACGACATCTTTTGATTATGGGGATGGCAGCCGGTTTTGCAGGGCTTTTTCAAACGCCAATTGCTGCTGTCGTATTTGCCCTCGAGGTTTTATTAGTAGGAACGCTTCGTTATTCCGCTTTATTGCCTTCCTTAGTTGCTGCTTACGTGGCTTCTTGGACTTCCCATGCCTTGGGATTAGAGAAATTTACGATTGTTCTTGAAGAAACATTGACCATAACTCCCTTAACATTGGTTAAATTAATTGGGTTAGGCCTTATTTTTGGTCTGGTGGGAAATAGTTTTGCCTATTTACTTGGCTGGTTTAAACCTTACCTCAGTCAAAAGCTACCAAATCCTTATTTCCGGATTGCTTTTATCGGTGCTTTGTTATCTATCTGTCTGATGATTGGTCACGTCGGAAGATATAGTGGTCTAGGAACCAATTTGATTGCGGCAGCTTTTTCTGGTCAAACTATCCTAACTTACGACTGGCTTCTCAAAATGATTGTGACGGTTATCAGCTTGTCCGCAGGTTTTCAAGGTGGTGAAGTGACACCTCTATTTGCTATTGGAGCTTCTTTAGGCCTCGTTTTGGCCCCTTACTTAGGTCTTCCTGTACTGTCAGTTGCTGCACTTGGTTACGCCACGGTATTTGGAAGTGCCACTAATACGTTTTGGGCCCCTATTTTTATTGGGATAGAGGTCTTTGGACCGGATAATGCCTTGGCTTATTTTGTGACAGCAGCAGCAGCCTATATGGTCAGTCACAGACATTCCATTTACAGTTATCAAAAAGTGGCAATGACTAATTTGGAAGACATGACGGTAAATCAGGTGGATTTAAAAAAATAGCTTTACAATAAAGAAGCTTTTTGTTAGAATAAAATTTGTGTGTAATGGACACACGAAAATTACGGCTAATCCGCTAAGACAAGTACTTAAGATTAGTAAGATAGGAGAATAAAAATGAATCCATTAATCCAAAGTTTGACAGAAGGTCAACTTCGCTCTGATATCCCTAACTTCCGTCCTGGTGACACTGTTCGCGTTCACGCAAAAGTTGTCGAAGGAACTCGCGAACGTATCCAGATTTTTGAAGGTGTTGTTATTTCACGTAAAGGTCAAGGGATTTCAGAAATGTACACTGTTCGTAAAATCTCAGGTGGTATCGGGGTAGAACGTACATTCCCAATCCACACACCACGTGTTGACAAAATCGAAGTTATCCGCCACGGTAAAGTCCGTCGTGCGAAACTTTACTACTTGCGTGCATTACAAGGTAAAGCTGCTCGTATTAAAGAAATCCGTCGTTAATCCGAATAAGAGGCGATGGAATGACAAAAGGCTAGAGTGTTCTAGTCTTTTTTTCTTGTTTTATAGCGTTTATTGGAGAGGTAGAAGTCATGTGAGTTTGGCAAAACAGGTTAAGTAGATAATCCATTATGCCTAGAAAGAAGACAATAGAAACACCGAAAACAGTAGTTGCTGGTTCGATTCCGGCAGGGGTCATATCGGGTTCAGAACTTTGAACTGACTCCCTGAACCATCTTGTTAGTCATCATGAAAATGAGACCTCTTGACTGAGATTTGAACTTGCATTCCCTCTTTTTCTAGGTTACAATAGATACTACAGATATCCAGTAGACCCCTTAGTTCAATGGATATAACAACTCCCTCCTAAGGAGTAGTTGCTGGTTCGATTCCGGCAGGGGTCATATCGGGTTCAGAGCTTTGAACTGGCCGCCTGAACCATTTTGTTAGTCATCATGAACATGAGCAATCTGTTGTTGAACAGTCTAGGATAGCTTTTCCTAGAGAAAAGGTGTTGATGATAGGCTGGTTTGCCCTTAGATTGGGGCTCTTTTTCATTTTTGGCTAAATGAACTTCAACAACCGTATTTTACCACTATGGTCACTTAAAAAGGAGGTTGCCTCTTGTCTCAAAGGAAATCTATTGAACGTCGTATTGACTATGCCATTGTTTTTCCTGTTTGTTGTTTACTAGTGTTAGGATTGGTTTCTATTTATGTGGCGACAAGTTATGATTTTCCACAGCATGTGATAGCCGTTATGGGACAGCAGGTGCTATGGATTGCTATTGGAGCAGCCTTAGCCTTTATCCTGATGTTTTTCACTACAGCCACTCTATGGAAATTGACGCCCTGGTTGTACCTTCTGGGACTCGGTTTAATGATTTTGCCCTTAATTTTCTTTAGCCCTCAGTTGGTAGCGGCAACAGGAGCTAAAAACTGGATTACGATTGGATCGGTGACCTTGTTTCAGCCCTCTGAGTTTATGAAAATCGCTTATATCTTATTGATGGCAAGAGCAACAGTCTGGTTTAAAGGAAAAAAAGGGCGTATCCACTTCAAAGACGATTGGATTCTATTGGGGTTTTATGTCATTATAACGTTTCCTGTGCTACTCTTACTTGCTTTGCAAAAAGATTTAGGGACTGCTATGGTTTTTCTTGCCATTTTGGCGGGAATGGTCCTCATGTCTGGGATTTCCTGGTGGTTAATCATTCCTTTAATTTTTGTCGTAGTGGGATTTCTTGTGGCCTTTTTCCTTATCTTTTTATTCCCTGAAGGCAAAGAGTTGCTTTTAAAACTGGGAATGGATACTTACCAATTGAATCGTATTTCAGCGTGGTTAGATCCTTTTGCTTTTTCAGAAACTATCGCTTATCAGCAAACACAAAGTATGATTGCAATCGGCAGTGGGGGACTGTTTGGAAAAGGGTTTAATGTTTTAGAATTGCCCGTTCCTGTTAGAGAAAGTGATATGATCTTCACTGTTATTGCTGAAAATTTTGGTTTTATGGGTTCAGCTCTGTTATTAATGCTTTACCTGCTCTTGATTTATAGAATGTTAAAAGTCACTTTTGAGTTTAATAACCTCTTTTACACTTATATTTCAACAGGCTTTATCATGATGATTTTGTTTCATATTTTTGAAAATATTGGAGCAGCGATTGGTATTCTACCCCTTACGGGAATTCCTCTGCCCTTTATTTCACAAGGGGGCTCAGCCTTAATTTCCAACTTGATTGGGGTCGGTCTGATTTTATCGATGAATTATCAACAGGTGCTAGCGCGTGACAAAGAAAGCGAAAAAAACTTAAAGAGACGCCTACGCTATCATTAGAAAATAAGGGACCTAGTGCTTGTGAGGCAAGTTGTTACTAGTCCCTTTTTATTTACGGAAATCACTGTAAAATTAAGTGAATTTGTGATATAATGAAAGGCATGGATTATCACGATTATATATGGGATTTGGGTGGTACCTTACTCGATAATTACGAAATTTCGACCCAGGCCTTTGTTCAGACGCTAGCCTTTTTTAACCTTCCAGGTGAACATGATGCAGTTTACCAAAAATTGAAGGAATCTACAGCCATTGCGGTTGCGACCTTTGCTCCATACCAACCTCAATTTTTGCAAGAGTACAAGCAAAATGAAGCGGCAAAGCTGACTCAACCGATTTGGTGTCTGGGAGCTAGGGAAATTTTGGCTCAAATTGTGGCGTCGGGATCACGTAATTTTTTAGTGTCTCATCGTGATCAGCAAGTTAACCAGCTGTTAAAACAAGCTGGACTCTCGGAATATTTTACCGAAGTGGTAACAGCTTCGAATGGTTTCGCTCGTAAGCCTAATCCTGAGAGTTTACTTTATTTAAAAGCAAAATATAACATTGAGAGTGGCTTGGTTATCGGGGATCGTGACCTTGATAGGCAAGCGGGACAGGCAGCAGGTTTTGATACCTTGCTTGTTGATGGTAGAAAAAACCTATTGGAGATAGTAACTTAGATGATTGAAGAAAACAAACAAGTTGAAGAGAAAGCACAAGAATATGATGCCAGTCAGATTCAGGTCTTAGAAGGCCTTGAAGCGGTAAGGATGCGTCCCGGAATGTATATCGGATCTACAGCTAAAGAGGGCTTGCACCACTTAGTATGGGAAATCGTCGACAATTCTATTGACGAGGCATTAGCCGGATTTGCTACTCACATCCAGGTGTTTATCGAGGCAGATAATTCAATCACAGTTGTTGATAATGGGCGTGGTATCCCCGTCGATATCCAAGCTAAAACAGGTCGTCCAGCCGTTGAAACTGTCTTTACCGTTTTACATGCCGGAGGGAAATTCGGCGGTGGAGGCTATAAGGTTTCTGGAGGACTACATGGTGTTGGTTCCTCTGTTGTGAATGCCTTATCGACACAATTAGATGTTCGTGTTTATAAAAATGGTCAGATACATTACCAAGAATTTAAACGCGGAGCTGTCGTAGCAGATCTTGAGGTCATTGGAACCACTGATGTGACTGGGACAACGGTACACTTTACACCAGATTCAGAAATTTTTACCGAAACGACTGAATTTGATTACAAGGTTTTAGCAAAACGTATTCAAGAGTTAGCCTTTTTGAATCGTGGTTTAAAAATTTCCATTACAGATAAGCGCTCAGGTATGGAACAAGAAGAGCATTTTCACTACGAAGGTGGTATAGGCTCTTATGTTGAGTTTTTAAATGATAAAAAAGAGGTTATTTTTGACACTCCTATTTATACTGATGGTGAGTTAGAAGGGATTGCCGTAGAAGTTGCGATGCAATACACCACTAGTTACCATGAGGTGGTCATGAGTTTTGCCAACAATATCCATACCCACGAGGGTGGAACTCACGAACAAGGATTTCGAACAGCTCTTACTCGGGTCATTAACGATTACGCTAAGAAAAATAAAATCCTTAAAGAAAATGATGATAATTTGACAGGTGAAGATGTCCGTGAAGGCTTAACAGCAGTCATTTCTGTCAAACATCCAAATCCACAATTTGAGGGACAGACCAAGACAAAACTTGGCAATTCAGAGGTTGTTAAAATCACTAACCGTCTCTTTAGTGAAGCCTTTCAACGTTTTCTTTTAGAAAATCCACAAGTTGCTCGTAAAATTGTGGAAAAAGGCATTTTAGCCTCTAAGGCTAGAATTGCAGCTAAGCGAGCTCGTGAAGTGACTCGAAAAAAATCCGGTTTGGAAATTTCCAACTTGCCTGGTAAATTGGCCGATTGCTCTTCAAATGATGCCAGCCAAAACGAACTTTTCATCGTCGAAGGAGATTCAGCAGGGGGATCAGCTAAATCAGGTCGTAACAGAGAGTTTCAGGCCATTTTGCCTATTCGAGGTAAAATCTTAAACGTGGAAAAGGCAACTATGGATAAAATTTTGGCCAACGAAGAAATTCGAAGTCTCTTTACTGCTATGGGAACGGGTTTTGGTGCAGATTTTGATGTGTCAAAAGCTCGTTACCAAAAGTTGGTGATTATGACTGATGCGGATGTCGATGGTGCCCATATTAGAACTTTATTACTAACACTCATTTATCGCTTTATGAGACCGGTTTTAGAAGCAGGTTATGTTTACATTGCTCAACCACCTATTTATGGGGTGAAAGTTGGTAGTGAGATCAAAGAATACATTCAACCTGGTATTGAACAGGAAGAACAATTAAAAACAGCTCTTGAAAAATACAGTGTCGGCCGTTCAAAACCAACTGTCCAGCGTTATAAAGGTCTGGGAGAAATGGACGATCACCAACTCTGGGAAACGACAATGGATCCTGAGAATCGTTTGATGGCACGTGTTACTGTTGATGATGCAGCAGAAGCAGACAAAGTATTTGACATGCTCATGGGAGACCGTGTTGAGCCAAGACGTGAATTTATCGAGGAAAATGCGGTTTACAGTACTTTGGATATTTAATGACCTTGTTAGCCGTATAAGGATTTGTTACCAAAGAGGACGAACTGACTAAAACCTGTGCCGATAGGGTGCTGATTTAGCATGTCGCTATCTCTAGGAATAGTGTTAATGAATAGGTGTTGAGGCCAGGCTTCGACACCTATGCTAGTCTCTACTAAGAAAGCCATGTGAGTCGCTTGTAGGAGATTGTTGAATTAGTCAAATATGTTTTGAAATGCACTTGAAAGTATGTTATAATCGTAACGTTATAGTGTATTTTTGATAAAATTTTAATAAAAGGCGATTAAGGAGTCTCGATTTTTGCTGAGACACACGTTGACAAATCGCATCTAATAATAAGGAGATTCAGATGTCAAGCGGAATTATCTTGCTGATTGTGGCTATAGTCCTACTAGTGATTATCGCCTATCTAGTAGGTGTCATTATACGAAAACGTAATGATTCACTAATTACCAGTCTAGAAGAACGAAAACAGGCCTTGTTTGCCCTGCCTGTTAATGATGAGATTGAAGAAGTGAAATCATTGCATTTGATTGGACAAAGTCAAACGTCTTTTCGTGAATGGAACCAAAAGTGGACGGATTTAACCCTCAACTCTTTTGCAGATATTGAAAATCATATCTTTGAAGCTGAGAATTTGAATGACACGTTTAACTTTATTCGTGCCAAACATGAAATTAGTAGTGTTGAAAGTCAGCTTAACCTTGTTGAAGAAGATATTACCTCTATTCGTGAAGCGCTTGGTATCTTAAAAGAGCAAGAAGAGAAAAATAGTGCACGGGTCACACATGCCCTTGATTTGTATGAAAAATTACAAGCATCTATCTCTGAAAATGAAGACAACTTCGGTTCTACTATGGCTGAAATCGACAAACAGATGAAGAATATTGAAACTGAATTTTCACAATTCGTTGCTCTCAATTCTTCTGGAGATCCTGTTGAAGCGGCTGAAGTACTCGATCGAGCTGAAGAGCATACGATTGCATTGGGACAAATCACTGAGCAAATTCCAGCCATTGTGGCTAAATTAGAAGATGATTTCCCAGATCAACTAGATGATTTGGAATCTGGTTATCGTCGCTTACTTGAAGAAAATTACCATTTCCCAGAGAAAAATATTGAAGCTCGTTTTCAAGAAATTCGCGAGTCTATTCGTGCCAACTCTTCAGAATTGGTGACTTTGGATTTAGATCGTGCTAGAGAAGAAAACACTCATATTCAAGAGCGAATCGATTCTTTATATGAGTTATTTGAACGTGAAATCGCGGCTTATAAGGTAGCCGCTAAAAATAGCAAAATATTACCACGATACTTGGCTCATGCTAAACGCAATAACGAACAACTTAAAACTGAAATTTCTCGTCTATCTCGAAAATACATTTTGAGTGAAAATGAAGGGTTCAATGTTAAAGCTTTTGAGAAGGATATTAATGACGTTGAGGAAAACACTCTTGAAATTGCAGAGCAGTTTGGTACACAAGAAAAACCATTCTCAGAACTACAACTTATTTTTGAACGCAGCATCAAAACATTAGCGTCGGTTGAATCTGGTCAAATGGATGTTTTTGAAGCTGTCAAAGATATTGAAAAAATTGAATCGCATGCCCGTCAAAATCTTGAAATTTATGTGACTCAACTTCACATGATCAAACGTTACATGGAGAAGCGTAACTTACCTGGAATCCCTCAAGATTTCCTTAGTGCTTTCTTCACTACTAGTTCTCAATTAGAAGCTTTAATGGATGAACTTAGCAGGGGCCGCATCAATATTGAAGCAGTTTCACGCTTATCTGAGGTTGCTACGGTGGCTATTGCAAACTTAGAAGAATTAACTTACCAAGTCGTTCAAAATGCGACTTTGACAGAACAATTATTACAATACTCTAACCGTTACCGTTCCTTTGAAGCTGGTGTTCAAAATAGTTTTGAGCACGCCTTGAGATTGTTTGAAGTAGACAATGATTATCAAGCATCATTTGATGAAATATCTTATGCACTTGAAACAGTAGAGCCTGGAGTGACAGACCGTTTTGTTAACTCCTATGAAAAGACGCGTGAGCGTATCCGTTTTTAATACCTAAAAGCCTGTGATTTATCACGGCTTTTTTGCTAGCTATTGGTTTTAGTTGCTAATGAAAAGAAGCGATTTAGGCGAAAAAATCGTTATTAAAGTGCTTATCGGTTGTGATAATAGAAGGGGAACAATATGAAAACTGTGACAGGGTTATTGTTATTGGATGTCGATGGGACACTCATTCAAGAAGAAGTGATTAATCTTCTTGGAAAAGAAGCAGGGCAAGAAGAGGAAATTGTAGCCATAACAGCAGCCATGGCATGTCAATTAGATTTTAAAACAGCTTTAGTTCAGCGAGTCTCTCTTTTAGCTGGTTTACCTACAAGTGTCTTTGAAAAGGTTTCGCAATCTCTTCATTTGCATAAAGGGGCTAAAAAGCTTATTACGGAGATGAAGAAAAGAGGTTATAAAATTGGTCTAGTGTCGGGAGGTTTTCATGAGATTATTGATGACTTGGCGGCTACTCTTGAGATTGATTATGTTAAAGCTAACCACTTAGAAATAAATTGTGGGCGTTTAACAGGAAGTGTCATAGGAAAAGTGGTAACTCAACAGACAAAGGTCGATTGCCTCAAAAGATGGGCTGATGAGAATGGTTTAAGGTTGTCACAAACCATCGCTGTTGGGGATGGGGCTAACGATCTTTTAATGGTGCAGCAGGCTGGTCTTGGGATAGCCTACTGTGCTAAACCAGTTCTTAAAGAAGTTGCTGATGATCATATTGATCAGCCAGATTTAGGGTTAGTATTAGACTGTCTTGACTCCTATCCTGTCTCTCCACGAAAAAGACAAGCATAATAAACAGATATGCTTGTCTTGTCAGTTTAGTGAAATAATTTTTGCCAAAAGGTTTTAGGTTTGTCAGCCGGTTGATTGATGGTATTACTGTCTTCAGTTTGTGTCAAAATAACTTCTAGGCGTGTTTCAGCTAGGTTTACCACGTGATCTGTGTGAAGAACAAAAGCAAAAGGCGAGGTCATGTGTTTTTCGGTTACGATAGTTGCTGCTAGCTCATATTGTTTGGCTAGTTTCATGTAAAGCATCTGGTAGTTAGGTGCTAACAGTGAAGAAATCTTTAAGGTAAGGGGCTGGTATATTAGAGCAAGATTTGGTAATTCGCTTTCTAAGTAATCTTTTACCCGATTATCTTGGGCATTTTCCAAAGGTAAGCTTAAAACGACTCGCTCAGCATAAGTTCCTAAGTAATGACGTTGTTCGTCAGGGTTGAGTCGTTTTTCTCCTAGGGCGCCTTGTAATAGTTTATCGTCTAACCGCTCCATAACTTTCCTCGCTTTTCTCTCTAGTCTCTTTATTATACCGATTTATCTCCAAAAATACCAATTCAATCAACTGTGGAAGCTTTCTGTAAATCAACGAAAGTTTATGAATGATAAATTGAAAACAAGGTAAGGTTTTCACGAAATTGCTTTTTAAGTTGATTAAAGGCCTAGTTTGTGGTATTATTAACATGTAAAATATTTAAACTCATAAGGAGAGTATTATAATGTCAATTATTACTGATGTTTACGCTCGCGAAGTCCTTGACTCACGCGGTAACCCAACACTTGAAGTAGAAGTTTACACAGAATCAGGTGCATTCGGACGTGGTATGGTTCCTTCAGGAGCTTCAACTGGTGAACATGAAGCCGTTGAACTTCGTGATGGTGACAAATCTCGTTACCTTGGTCTTGGTACTCAAAAAGCTGTTGATAACGTTAACAACATTATCGCTGAAGCAATCATCGGTTACGATGTTCGCGATCAACAAGCTATCGACCGTGCAATGATCGCACTTGACGGTACTCCTAACAAAGGTAAACTTGGTGCTAACGCTATTCTTGGTGTTTCTATCGCTGTTGCTCGTGCTGCTGCTGACTACCTTGAAGTGCCACTTTACACTTACCTTGGTGGATTCAACACTAAAGTTCTTCCAACTCCTATGATGAACATCATCAACGGTGGATCACACTCAGATGCTCCAATTGCATTCCAAGAGTTCATGATCATGCCAGTTGGTGCACCTACTTTCAAAGAAGGTCTTCGTTGGGGTGCTGAAGTTTTCCACGCTCTTAAGAAAATCCTTAAAGAACGCGGACTTGTTACAGCTGTAGGTGACGAAGGTGGATTTGCTCCTAAATTTGAAGGAACTGAAGACGGTGTAGAAACTATCCTTAAAGCTATTGAAGCAGCTGGTTACGAAGCTGGTGAAAACGGCATTATGATCGGTTTCGACTGTGCATCATCAGAATTCTACGACAAAGAGCGTGGCGTTTACGACTACACTAAATTTGAAGGTGAAGGCGCTGCTGTTCGTACATCTGCAGAACAAATCGACTACCTTGAAGAGTTGGTTAACAAATACCCAATTATTACTATCGAAGATGGTATGGACGAAAACGACTGGGATGGTTGGAAAGCTCTTACTGAACGCCTAGGCGGACGTGTTCAATTGGTTGGTGACGACTTCTTCGTTACAAATACTGAATACCTTGCTCGTGGTATCAAAGAAAATGCAGCTAACTCAATCCTTATCAAAGTTAACCAAATCGGTACTTTGACTGAAACTTTTGAAGCTATCGAAATGGCTAAAGAAGCTGGTTACACTGCCGTTGTATCACACCGTTCAGGTGAAACTGAAGATTCAACAATCGCTGACATCGCAGTTGCAACAAACGCTGGCCAAATCAAAACAGGTTCATTGTCACGTACAGACCGTATTGCTAAATACAACCAATTGCTTCGTATCGAAGATCAACTTGGTGAAGTTGCTCAATACAAAGGAATCAAATCATTCTATAACTTAAAAAAATAGACGGTAAGACAGAAATCGGTCATTCGTAGAATGCGATTTCGTCGTCGCACCTCCGTCAGGCTGACTAGGTTGGTCACGACAAAAGGAGTGAACATCCAGTCAGCTACGACGCAAAAGTTAAAGATTAAAGAATAGAAAGCTTGGGAAAATCCCAAGCTTTTTGATTTCTAAATAGTGAAAATTTACTGTGGACTAATTTATCCTGAGCTAATGTATTAGCGAGGTAAAGTTATTGAGGAAGACTTGGATATGTTATCCAAGTCTTTTCTTTTTGCGGTAAAACAGAGATCGGTCATTCGTAGAATACGATTTTGTCGCCGCATCCCCAGTTAGGCTGACTAGAATGGCCACAATAAAAAGAAGTTAGTAGAGGAGTACAAAGATGAAAGAAGTAATTTTGAGAGTTAGGTTCTCGTTGTCTCGCGATTTCCTCCATTAAAGTTTTTTGAGTCTTTCTTAATTATCATTTTTGTATTAATTAATTGTTATTTTTAGATAAAAAAATTCCCAAAATGAGAAAGAAAGGGTTTACATTTAAATCATTTTTTACTATAATATAGGTGATAAGAATTGAATAGTTGTTTGGTGACAATCATACAAAAGCTAGCCTTGTCATGAGGTCACATTTAGGGCTATCTAAAAAAAAACAATTATACGAACTCTTATCAGTTGTTTATTTGTTGGATAAGGAGGTAATCGTTATGTTACAATTTACTTCAAATATTTTAGCTACTAGTGTAGCTGAAACAACTCAAGTTGCTCCTGGAGGCTGCTGCTGCTGCTGTACTACATGTTGCTTCTCAATTAACGTTGGGGGCGGTAGTGCTCAAGGTGGTAGCGGAAGCTATACACCAGGTAAATAATCTATTTAATACCTCAATTTAATGGCATATCAACGTGATTAGTTTGCTAGCGACTAGGTTACCTATCGTAACAGTTGGTGAGACTAGTATTAAATGGAGGTGTTAGGACATGAGGCAGTGGTAATCGTCTTGGTTCTAGTGTCTCGAGGTAATTAGCAGGTACTAAGTGGTACCTGCTAATTACTATATGTTTGGTAGAATAAGATAGGAAGATCACTATGCCATTTTTTACGAAAGATAAACACGTTTTAGACAATCGTCCCCCCCTAACGTCGGAAAAGGCAAGACAATTATTTGAATTTAATACCAATCACTTATCCTTATCGGGGTATCATCATCAGACGGTTCTAAAGACATCAAAACAGCTGGTTGCTCAACATTTAATGCCTAATGAGGCCGATAATCTTAGTCAGCGATTTTTAATGAATTACAAGTCTAATAATAATTATCTAGGCTTCCAAGCAAGTGTCGTTGACTTTTTCACCGATTCTGCTGTAGCAACTTTTTCAAGTAGCGCTTATTTTGAAAGTAGAGAAGGCATTATTCCTCTACCTAAACCGTCGAAGATAACAACAGCACTGTCTACCTGTATTACACAGAGAAGGAGTCACCGACAATTTGTAGATAGGGAAATGCCCCTCCAAGATTTAGCTAATCTCCTGTATTACGCTTGTGGAGTAAGTGCGGAAGCACCTATCAAAGATGGTCGTCCGGATAAAGTAACGTTAAGAAATTGTGCTTCTGGGGGCGGTTTATACCCGATTACTCTCCTCTTTTATGCCAGAAATATTAATAAACTGCAAAATGGCTTTTATGAGTACTTGCCTTACCAGCATGCCCTAAGGTGTCGTCAGCTTAGCCCGGAGGAAAATATCAGGGCTTTCGCAGAATATGGTGCCATTAATGCTGAAAATTGCAATCTTGTTTTCATTTATGTGTACCACTACCTTAAAAATACACGTAAATATGGTAATCAGGCGACTGCTTATGCCTTTATTGAATCAGGTGAGATAGCTCAGAATATTCAATTAACAGCGACAGCTCTTGTCTACGGTAGCATTGATATTGGCGGGTATAATAAAGAATACCTTCAAGAGAAGTTAAGTTTAGATGGAATTAGTCAACATGTGATTCACATGACGCTTGTAGGAAATAAGGAGTCTCAATGAAATACCAATTAAATAGTAATGTTCGTATTGTTCAATTTCAAGATACTTTTTGTTTTAGAAAAGGTATTTGGGATTTTAATGAAGCTGTTTTAGATGTTTCGCAAGAACCCCAGGCTTTAAAAGAAGTTTATCGAGACGTTGTGACAACCTTGATTACAGGTGAAGTTCTTGATACAGATAATTATGAGAATCACTTAGATACGGATCTGTTTGCAACCTTTATGGAAGTTATAACAGCTTTGTATTATAATGATCTGTTAATGCTAGAAGATGATTATGCCCTTGAAGAGAATATCATGAAAGTCTTAATGGGTAATTTCCGTTTTATGGCAGAAGCTGGACATACTAAAAATACTGCTCCAGTTCTTTTTATCAGTGATTCGACTAACGTCAATGAGTCAGCAGAATTACTGGCTCACCAATTACACTTGCCTTTGGAAGTAGCCAGTGATGAGTTGAAACTACTGATTCAACAAACGGATGTGACCTCTCGCTTAGATGCATTGACGCATCATCGACATATGAAGAAGTTGACTGAAGCTTTAGAAAGCTACCAAAGTATTGTCGTTTGTCAAGAACGCTTGAATATTATGATGTTGCGTCATTTGAACGAAGTAAGCGTCTCTCATCATAAACAATTGGTACTAGGCTTTGTTGATGGTCCATTCTTGCATGCTTGTACCTTAAATCCTCCTCACAGTGCTGATTTTGATAGTTTAGAAAGACGTGTCTTGGCCCGGTTGCAAGACCATACGCTATATCAACATTTTGCTAATCAAGCTTTACCACCAACTCAAATGGTCAGCAAAGCATATCTTCCTCTGCTTAACATTTTGATGAATTTAGTTATTAGCGAAGCCTTTATCATTGCTCAAACAGGAAGCTCAAAATTTGAAGGCCGTCTATTAAGTATTTATTTACCAACACTTGAAATTCAAGTGCAAGATATTCTAAAAATGTCAAATTCTCAGGCACAGGGGGCATTAGCAAGATTAAAATATGAGGATCAACAAATGTTAACACGTGAGATTGTTAGAAAACTCCTTAACGAAGAAGAATAAGGAGGTAGAAAGATGTTACAGTATTACCCTTCCTTTAATCATATTTTTGATGATCTCAAAGGCTTGAGTGGTAACCGGACGGGTATTTTAAATCAATCACAAGCTCCTGTCTGTAACCATCCCCATGATGTCTACTTAAAAAGCGTGACGGGGCAGATGCCTGATTACCATAAACAATTTATTGGTGAGTTGAGCCAGGTCAGTTATCATATTATTGGATATGGCAGTCACTATGAAGAGGCTCTGATTAGATACTTAGGAGAAAGCATTGAACGTTATGCGAGTATCATTTCGGGGGACTTGTTATCTGACCGAATTGTTTATGCTTCTCATAAGGAATTGAGCCAAACTGATCACGTTATGCCTTTGGAATATTTACAAGTCTTCACTCAGGACCAGATTGATCGTTGCCTAGATTTGCACATGGTGATGTGTGATAAAATGGTGACTGAAGAGGATGTTTTGGGCTGGGTGAAATGCCCAATGTTCTTTGAGGACCAAGACATGTATGTTCCGGCCCAAATGCTTTGTATTGGGTATAAAACTAATGAAGCAGTGGGAGAAAAACATATTATTCCAGGATTTTCAACAGGGACAGCATCTCATACTAGTTTAGAAGCAGCTATGTGCAACAGCCTGATTGAATATATTCAAATTGATTCGATGATGCTGAGCTGGCACACCAAAAAACCTTGTCCTAGAATTATAATCGATGACCCTGATATTCAGGCAATTTTGGAAGAAGCTAGGTTAGGCAAAGACAGTTTGTATGAGATTATTCCTATTGATATGACAGTGGGGGAAGATAATCCGCTATATACCTTTGGCATTATTCTTAAAAATAAATACAACGAAGGTCCTTATCTTCTCTTTGGTGTTCAGGCTGGTTTAGATCCTAAACATACCTTACTCAGAGGCATCATGGAAGCGGCAGCTATTAGTTATAGTTATTACTATAATCTTTTGTATAAAAAGGATGCTCTTGATAATATTGAGAGTAACCATCCGCTCTTTTTAGATTTGGATAGTAATGTGTTTTATTACGCTCATCCAAAAGACCAAGCTTATAAATGGGAGGCTTTTGAACCTTTGATTTCAGGTGAAATCTTGCTTAGTGAGTTGGAGGATCATTCTGGTAAAGACAAAAAAGAAGATTTAAAAATCTTATTAGCTTATACCAAACAGGTTAGTCCAAATGCTGTTTTTCTTGATATAACCCCTCCTGAAGCTGCAGAAAAAGGTTGGTATGTGACCCGTGTGTTAACTCCTGAACTTCTTGAAATGTGTATTCCGGCCTTTCCATTTGCTAATCATCCGCGAATGAGACAGTTTGGAGGTGTGACCAATGCCTTTGTTCACCCAATGCCTTAATTTTTGCTTACTGTCAGTGACCATTTGCCCATCAATTCCTATGCAAGCTATTTTTGGGAAAGGAAGTAGTGGTTACGGCTTTAATTTAGTTGCTTTTCTAAAAGCAGTTTTGGTTTATTATGTCATCGCATTAGCAGGCACCTATCTAATGATGCCCCAGTTGAACTTATCTTTTGGCCCCATTGATTGGAAACTGATTGTCATGGGATTAGGATTGAGTGTTTTGATTTTAGTGGTTGAAGTGCTTTTCCTTCACCTTATGCGTTGCTGGAAAAAGAGGCAATGGTTTAAGTTGACCATATCATTTGTTGGAACAACAGGGGAATGGAAGAAGCTAATCTATCCTTTGCTTCTAGCTATCTGTGAAGAAGTCACTTATAGGTTGTTGTGGTTTAATATTTTATTGGTTCAATGGCAACTTCCCCTAGCTGCTGTACTGGCTATCACAAGTTTTTGTTACGCGTTGAACCACGTATTGATGGGGAGATCTATTTTCTATGCCAAATTAGTGACAGGGTTCATTTATGGAAGTCTTTATTACGTGACCGGTAGTTTATGGTTGGTCATCATCGCTCACGTTGGAAGTAATCTATTAGTTGAGTGTCTTAGCCATCTTCAAACAAGACAGACAAAGGTGGTGGCTAAATGATAATAGGAATGTTACTAATCGTTTTATGCCTAATCACACTTTGGTTAACCAGTCCTCGTAGACGTCGATTAGTGAGATGGCATTTTCAACGGGTAAGTGTCTTATCTTATCAAGATTGGTTAGATGCGATGTTGAGTGTTATCCAAATGAGTATTGTTGTTCTGGTATTGTTTGGGTATTCGGCGAGACTTAATCTTGGAGACTTTTTGCCTTTTCTAGGACGGCTGACTTGGAGTTGGCAGTTCCTAGTCTATATGGTTTTGTACCTATTGGCGTTAATCGAAATAACCCTTGTTGTTCTGGTCCTCCTTTTTGATCTTGTTCTCCAAAAAGATAGTCGCTTACTGTTTAAGAAACTCACCTGGTTAGCTTTTAAACCTGGTAAACCAATCGCTAGTTTATTTTTACTTAGCTTAGTTCTCCTTGCTGATAGTATTTTCTATTTAGGTCTATTGGTGGCTTTAGGAAAGCAGTCGCTAGTGAGTGTATTAGGACTCGTTTTAGGCTATGCATTGGCTAAGGCGTTTCGCTATTCAAGCGGTTTACATTGGGTGCTGGCGTTTTGTCTCTTTGCTCTTATTGGAGTTTGGGCGGTAACAGCTACGCTTTTATATGGCTGGTTAGCTGGAGTGTTAGTATTAATAGTGACTTACACGATGATTAGTTTTAAAGAGCAACAGTAATGTTGGAAGAGGAGTAATATATGAGTTTTGTAGAATTAACAGATGTTGTCAAAGTCTATAAAGGTGGTAAAAAGGCGGTTGATAACGTGTCATTGACCATTGAAGAAGGTAGAATCTATGGCCTATTGGGACCAAATGGTGCAGGTAAATCCACTCTAATCAATCTGATTTTGGGCTTAATTCCTTTGAGTTCTGGTGATGTGACCGTTTTACAAGAATCTCAGAAATCGATTCGTAAAATTAGTTCTCAGATTGGCTATGTTCCTCAAGATATTGCTGTCTACCCTGATTTAACCGCTTATGAAAATGTGGAGTTGTTTGGTTCTTTGTATGGTCTAAAAGGTAATCAATTAAAGGAGAAGGTTTTAAAAAGCTTAGATTTTGTTGGTTTGCGTGAGCAGGCTAAACAATTTCCTAGTCAATTCTCTGGAGGAATGAAAAGACGCTTAAACATTGCCTGTGCGTTGGTTCATTCTCCTAAGTTAATTATCTTTGATGAACCTACTGTTGGGATTGACCCACAGTCTCGAAATCATATTCTAGAGTCTATTCGTCTTTTAAATGCAGAAGGGGCCACAGTCATTTATACGACCCACTATATGGAGGAAGTTGAAGCCCTTTGTGATTATATCTTCATCATGGACCACGGTCAGGTTATTGAACAAGGCGATAAACATGATCTTGAAAAACGTTATGCTGCTGATTTGACCAATCAAATCATAGTAACTTTGACCAATCCGCAAGGTTTAGAAGTATCTGACAAACCTGGTTGGAGCTTGAAAAATGATGGTGATGAATCTATTTTAATCATTGAGAACGAAGACATTGCTAGCGTGGTCCGTCAATTGACCGAGGCAAATGTTGGATTCAGTGAGATTAAGCATAACCACTTGAATTTAGAAGAAATCTTCTTGCACTTAACGGGTAAGAAGTTAAGAGATTAGAGGTTATTATGGTTTTATTACATTTAATCAAAAAAGAAAGTTTGCAGATTTTTCGAAATCGAACAGCTTTATTAATGATGGTTATTTTTCCCATTGTAATGATTGTGATTTTAAGTTTTGCCTTTAAATCAAGCTTCAATGCAGCAACAACAGTCCCTAAATTAACAGTCCGTTACCAGCTGGAAGGGAAAAAAACAGACTATCAAAAGAATTTTCTAGATTTTTTGAAGGTATTAAACAAAGAACTAAAGCTAGAAGCTGAACCCAGCAAGTCTCTTGAAGCGGATAAGAAGAAGGTTAGCGAGGGTGCTTTGACGGCTACTCTAGAAGTCAAAAGTAACCAAACCATTAAGGTGACGACTAATAAGATTAATCAACAGAATGCTGATTTGATCAATATGTTGGTGACAAACTATGTGGATAATGCCAAAACCTACGATTCCATCGCTGATTTGTACCCACAACGTTTAGGGGAAGTTAAGAAGCGCAAAGTAGACTTTGTTAAGGTTAGTTCTGTTCAAACAAGTAAGGGAATGACCTCGGCTGATTATTATGCCATTTCCATGTTCACTATGATTACTTTTTATAGTATTATGTCAGCAATGAACCTTGTCTTATCTGATCGGCAACAACACACAACGAATCGGATTCACCTGACTGGGGTCTCTCCTAGCTTGCTTGTGCTCGGTAAAGTGATTGGGGCTATGCTAGCAACGACTGTTCAGTTGGGTATTCTTTATATCTTTACTAGGTTTGTCTTGCGAGTCAATTGGGGAACCAATGATTGGCAGATTATCGGAGTGACGGCTTCCTTGATTTATTTATCTGTGGCTATCGGTATCGGAATGGCAACCAGTATTAAAAATGAATCTTTCTTGACAGTGGCTTCAAATGCGGTTATTCCCATCTTTGCCTTTTTGGGAGGAAGCTACGTTCCTTTGTCTACTTTGAATAGTCCTTTACTTAATCAATTATCCAACATTTCTCCAATCAAGTGGGTTAATGATAGTTTGTTCTACCTTATTTTTGGTGGGCAAAACAATCCAATCCCAGTGACATTGATGGTTAATATTGGTCTTGGAACAGCCTTTATTCTACTCGCTTTAATAGGAATGAGAAAGCAGGTGAGCGTATGATTCGTTTTATCAAAACATTATTTGTTAAAATACGGCGGAAAAAAACCAGTTACGTGACCTTTCTTTTGTTGCCTATTTTAACAACACTGTTGGCTTTATCTTTGAGCTTTTCAGGAAATAATCAGGCTAAAATTGGAATTTTAGACAAAGATCACAGTCGAATTTCGAAACAATTTGTTGCTCAGCTAAAACAAACGAAAAAGTACGATGTGTTCACCAAAATAGAAGAAAAGCATATTGATAATTACCTTCAAAACAAATCTTTAGAAGCTGTTTTGACCATTGATAAAGGCTTTTCCGAAAAAGTGTTAACAGGTGAAGCACAGAAACTGAAGCTGCGCTCTATTGCTAATAGTGAAATTACAGAATGGGTCAAAGCACAAGCTAATTACCTTTTGGAGAATTATAATATCATGGGCGATGTGGCTGCTGGGGATCACAAACGATTTGACCAGTTGTTGCAGAAGAATAAGAGTTTGAATTATCACGTGCAACAAGAGACCTTAGCTGATCGTTCACGTAGCAAATCAGTGTCATCTACCACAACAGGTTTCTTATTAATCTTGATGCTAGGTAGCACGAGTGTGATTTATGGTGGGATTTTAACAGACAAGTCTAGTCAAATTTATAATCGTTTAGTACTATCTCGTTTGTCTCGTTTTCAATACATGCTCAGTTATGTCTGTGTTGGTCTTGTCGCTTTTACAATTCAAATTGCGATTATGTTTAGCCTGTTAAAGATTTTTAACGTTAGTTTTTACATTCCGACCCCAATGCTCTTACTGATTTTCTTCCTCTTTAGTTTGTTAGCGATAGGTTTTGGTTTGTTAATTGGTGCGGTGACTCAAAATGCCCAGCAAAGTAGTCAATTAGCCAACTTAATTATAATGCCAACGTCTATGCTGGCAGGGTGTTTATGGCCCTTGTCCATTACCCCTTCTTATATGCAAGCTATTGGGAAACTCTTACCTCAGAATTGGGTTCTTTCAGCGATCGCTGTTTTCCAAAGTGGAGGAAGCCTAGCACAGGCCTGGCCTTATCTTTTGGCAATGCTAGTGACAGCAGTGACTTTCATAACTTTGTCAAGTGTCTTATTAAAACCTGCTCATTCATAAGATTCAGGTTTAGAAATAGTAGTCTATTGTTCCTTTGATGAGCAATTGGTGAGATAAAAGCATCCATCTGACTGATTAGTGGTAACTAACCTGGTTAGATTGGTGCTTTTTAGGTGAAAAAGATTAACTTTCTGAACAAATGAGTGAATGGTAAGATGCTGTATCCAAAAGTGAGAGTACACTCGAAAAAACGTTTGTTTTTTAATGAAAACCAACGAAAAATAAGTCGTTAATAACGATTACATTTTTAGTAATACTAACTTTTTGTAACAAAATATACAAAAATGTATTTCTTTTGCTTGTCAATTTTGTTACAATAGGCGTGTATTAAACGTACTAAATAAAAGGAGTTTTTATGTTAAACAGGAAATTTTTCACTTATGCGTCATTATTAGCATTGGTTGCTGTTCCTACTGTTGTTGAAGAGGTTACTCTGCAACAGCATCCCGTCTATGCTGAAGAGGTGGTCGTCCCTAAATCAGAAGAACCTGTTGCCACTGGTGTGGGAGAGAATAGTTCTGCAACAACTCCCCTCGCCCCTGTCGAAACTACTCAACCAGCTCCTACAACACCAGCTGACTCAGGCAATACGACTGTAGCAGCTAAAGAAGAGACCCCAGCGAGTCCTGAAGTAATGGCAGATGCTAATGGCAGCCAGCCTGTTTCAGACGTTCGAGTAAGTCCTGAAGGCAAACCTTACACGGTTACAGGTAAAATTATCAGCGTCGTGAATGGCTGGGGTGGTAATGGTTTTTACATTCAAGATAGCAATGGCACAGGACTTTACATTTACCCTGAGAAAAATTTGGGTTATGCCAGTGGAGACATTATTCAACTGACAGGTACACTTACTAATTTCAAGGGTGAATTGCAGTTGAAAAAAATTACTGCCCATAAAAAATTAGAAGGTCAGCTTCCTACCCCTGTTAAAGAAACAACCATTCCCGAATTAGAAAAAGCAACTCAATCAACACTAGTTAAGTTATCGAATGTAACTGTAGGAGAAATAGCATCGGATAAATACGAAACCTCTTCTTTTAATGTCACAGATAACGATGGTAAAAGTGTGGCAGTTCGTTTAGACAATCGCACGGGGATTAAAACAAGTGACTTAGTCGCTAAAATTGGCCAGGGGGATGTCATCAATTTGACAGCTATTTTGTCAACTTTTGATGGAAAATTGCAATTAAAACCATTTACCTTGGAACAATTTGAAGTGGTGAAACAGGCTGTCAGAAAAGAAGACACTACGCCAGTTGGCAAGGTTGTGAAAATTGGAGATATCCAAGGGACTCATCATACTTCGCCTCTTTTGAAAAAAGCTGTAACAGTTGAACAAGTTGTTGTCACTTACTTAGAGGATTCCACTCATTTTTACGTTCAAGATCTTAACGGCGATGGTAATGTAGCCACTTCAGACGGTATCCGTGTCTTTGCTAAAAGCGCGAAAGTAGCTGTCGGAGATGTATTGACGATTTCCGGAGAGGTTGAAGAATTTTTTGGTCGTGGATATGAGGAACGTAAACAAACGGACCTTACAATTACCCAAATTGTGGCTAAAACTGTTACCAAAACAGGAACGGCTCCAGTACCAGCCCCTCTTGTGTTAGGTAAAGATCGTGTGGCACCTGCTGATGTCATTGATAATGATGGCTTACGTGTCTTTGACCCACAAGAAGATGCTATTGACTATTGGGAATCCATGGAAGGCATGTTGGTTGCTGTCGACGATGCGAAAATCCTTGGTCCAATGAAAAATAAAGAAATCTATGTTTTACCTGGTTCTAGCACGAGAGTGTTGAACAATTCAGGTGGTGTATTGTTACCTGCAACCAGTTACAATACCGATGTGATTCCTGTACTTTTCAAAAAAGGTAAGCAAACCATCAAATCTGGTGATTCTTACAAAGGAAGATTAGCTGGACCAGTCTCATACAGTTATGGTAATTACAAGGTTTTTGTTGATGATAGCCAAAAGATGCCTGTCTTAATAGATGGCCATCTTGCACCTGAAAAAACACATTTGCAAAAAGACCTAAGCAAATTAAGTATTGCATCTTATAATATTGAGAACTTCTCAGCAAACCCATCTTCAACCAAGGATGAGAAAGTCAAACGTATTGCTGAATCCTTTATTCACGATTTGAATGCACCTGATATCATTGGACTGATTGAGGTACAAGATAATAACGGCCCAACCGATGATGGTACTACAGATGCTACCCAAAGTGCTCAACGCCTGATTGATGCTATTCAAAAACTTGGAGGCCCAACTTATCGTTATGTTGATATTGCTCCAGAAAATAATGTTGACGGTGGTCAACCTGGTGGGAATATTCGGACAGGCTTCCTCTATCAGCCAGATCGTGTTAGTTTATCGGATAAGCCAAAAGGTGGCGCTAAGGATGCTCTGTCATGGGTAAACGGGGAGTTAAACCTCAGTGTTGGTCGAATTGATCCAACTAATCCTGCTTGGAAAGATGTCCGTAAATCACTAGCAGCAGAATTTGTTTTCCAAGGAAATAAAGTCATTGTGGTAGCAAACCATTTGAACTCTAAGCGTGGGGACAATGCTCTTTATGGACGTGTGCAACCTGTTACCTTCAAATCTGAAGAAAGACGCCATGTTTTAGCTAATATGTTGGCTAAATTTGCCAAAGAAGGAGCAACTCATCAGGCAAATATTGTGATGTTAGGTGACTTTAACGATTACGAATTCACAAAGACGATTCAATTGATTGAAGAAGGGGATATGGCTAACTTGGTTAGCAGACATGATTTAGCAGATCGTTATTCTTATTTCTACCAAGGAAACAATCAAACCCTCGATAACATGCTAGTATCTCATAACCTGCTTGGTCAGTATGAATTTGACATGGTGCATGTGAATTCACCGTTTATGGAAGTTCATGGCCGTGCTTCTGACCATGATCCATTGTTGCTTCAATTATCCTTTAAAAAAGCCGCAGATGCAGGTATAGAGGAAGGTAAACCAGCTCTGACTGCTACTGAGCAGAAAAAGGTAGTGACAGCTAAACCACTTGCGGCAGCTCAAAAAGCTTCCTCAGAGAAGGCTTTGCCAAAAGCAGGTGAAAAAGTTGGGATTGTGATGACTATCTTAGGAATGACTAGCCTGTTTGCTTCTGTTAAGTTATTTAGAAAAGGCCGAGAAGGACAATAAGCACAAAACAGTTTTAAAATCCCTAGTGGGGTAAAGGACCTGAATAAATGATCAGGTCCTTTTACTTTTCAGCCACATAATTTATCTCACAAAAGAGAAAATTATGACACTAAAAGTATTCAGTTAGTCTGTATGAAAGGAATTGAGAAGGTAACCATGTCCCTTTGTTATAGGTCGCAGACTTATTTAGTATTTTTGTCAAGTTGGCCTTTTTGTGGTACAATGTAACCGTTGCTTAGCAACCCTTGGTGCTTAGTTCCCTTTCACCAAGCATATTAGACACGTAAAGAGTTAGGTTTGACTAACTGCTTTGACGTTAAAGGAGAAAAAATGACAAAATTATCAGTGCGTGACTACGTTCACATTGCTTTAGTGGCTGCTCTCTATGTGGTATTGACCATTACGCCTCCTCTGAATGCCATTTCTTATGGAATGTATCAGTTTAGGGTATCTGAAATGTTGAATTTCCTTGCTTTTTACCATCGCAAGTATATCATTGCAGTGACTCTTGGGTGTATGATTGCAAACTTTTACAGTTTCGGACTTATTGATGTCTTTGTTGGCGGTGGCTCAACCCTTATTTTTGTGACGTTGGGTGTCGTTCTCTTTAGGAAGTACCACAAAGACTATCTATTTAATGGTCTTGTTAACAAGGCATTCTTTTACTTTTCTTTCTTTTTTGCCGCTTCCATGGTGACCGTTGCTATTGAGCTTTCTTTCTTTGGTGCACCCTTCCTATTGACCTGGTTTACAACGGCTATGGGGGAATTGGCATCGCTGCTCATCGGTTCTCTGATTATTGATAAGCTAGCTAAGCGTATGTCTTTTCATTAACGAATATTCATAACCGGAGTGAGAGAAGCCCCTACACTTTTTAGAAAATAGGTACTTGGACAGTTGCTGGATTTTACAGCTGTCCTTTTTATTTTCTTCTGATTAGGAAATAGCTTATTTTCACTCTTTTATGATAAAATAAGAGTATGAAAAAACGCATAAGAGAATTGACGGAATTGCTTAACCGTTACCGTCAAGAATACTATACCAATGATTCCCCTTCTGTTTCTGATAGTGAGTACGATAAGCTTTATCGTGAGCTAGTGGATCTTGAAAACCAATACCCTGAGCATGTCTTACAAGATAGCCCAACTCAGAATGTCGGAGGAATCCTTCTTACCGGTTTTGACAAATACCAGCACCAGTATCCGCTATTTAGTTTGCAGGATGCTTTTTCGCGTGAGGAATTAGATGTCTTTGACAAGCGGGTTAAATCGGAATTTCCTGATGCCACTTATCTAGCAGAGCTAAAAATCGACGGCTTATCCATCTCTTTAAGTTATGAAAATGGCCAATTACAGGTGGGAGCTACCCGCGGAGATGGTAGTGTTGGTGAAAACATTACAGAGAATCTTAAACAGATTAAAGATATTCCTCAAGTACTGCCTCAACCCCTGACCATAACTGTTCGAGGAGAGGCCTACATGTCTCGGCAATCCTTTAAAGCAATTAATGAAGAGAGACAGGAAAACGGTGAAACAGAATTTGCCAATCCTAGAAATGCTGCTGCGGGTACCTTGAGGCAATTAGATACGGCGGTAGTGGCCAAGCGTCAATTGGCTACTTTTCTCTATCAAGAAGCTAGTCCCACAACCAGAAGTCAGCAAGATCATGTCTTGAAAGCATTAGCCGATTTGGGCTTCTCAGTTAATCAGCGTCACCATCTGTCATCCTCTATGGATGAGATTTGGGATTTTATTCAAACTGTGGAGGCAGAACGCGATCAATTGGCTTATGATATTGACGGTATTGTCATCAAAGTAAATAACTTAGCCATGCAAGAAGAGTTGGGATTTACGGTTAAAGCGCCACGTTGGGCGATTGCCTACAAGTTTCCAGCAGAAGAAAAAGAGGCAGAAATCCTTTCGGTTGACTGGACAGTTGGTAGAACAGGTGTGGTTACCCCAACAGCAAACTTGACACCAGTTCAATTAGCTGGAACAACGGTCAGCAGGGCTACCTTGCATAACGTCGATTATATTGCGGAAAAAGATATTCGAATTGGAGATACTGTAATTGTCTATAAAGCGGGGGATATTATTCCTGCTGTCTTGCGCGTGGTTTCTGACAAGCGACAGGAACAGGTGCCTATGTGGATTCCAAGTCAATGCCCATCTTGTCAGAGTGATTTGGTGCATTTTGAGGATGAAGTAGCTCTACGCTGTATCAATCCTTTGTGTCCGAGTTTGATTCAACGAGGGTTGGAACATTTTGCCAGTCGAAATGCCATGAATATTGCTGGACTTGGGCCTGCTGTTGTGGAAAAACTCTTTTTAGCAGGGCTTGTTCACGATGTGGCAGATATTTACAAGCTTACTAAGGAAGATCTTCTACATCTAGATGGTATCAAAGAAAAGTCGGCCGAAAAATTGCTAGCAGCTATTGAAACGTCCAAATCAAATTCAGCCGAGAAATTGTTATTTGGTTTAGGCATTCGTCACATTGGTGCTAAGGCTAGTCGTTTAATTTTGGAAACTTGTGGAGACATTGAGCATCTCTTAACGGTTAGAGAAGAAGACATTGCGACTATTGATGGTCTGGGCATGGTAATTGCTAAATCATTGGTTCAATATTTTCAACAAGATTCTGCCATTCTTTTAGTAGAAGAACTAAAGAATGCTGGGGTTAACTTAGCTTATTTAGGACAGAAGATTGATAGTAATGCAGAATTATTTGGCTTAACGGTTGTTTTAACGGGCAAGTTGGAGAAAATGACTCGCAACGATGCAAAAGCAAAATTAGAAACCTTAGGTGCTAAAGTGACTGGCAGTGTGTCTAAGAAAACAGACTTGGTGATTGCTGGAAGTGATGCAGGGTCTAAGTTGGAGAAAGCGCAGGCTTTAGGCATTCGAATCGAGGGTGAAGAGTGGCTAGAGCAGCTTTAAGAGAGGTATTGTATGAAAAAACAAATGAGAGCACGTCTCATTTATAACCCGACATCAGGACAAGAAATGATGAAGAAGAGTGTTCCTGAGGTCTTAGATATTTTGGAAGGGTTTGGGTATGAAACCTCTGCCTTTCAGACGACAGCAGAAAAACATTCTGCTTTAAATGAAGCCAGAAGAGCTGCGAAAGCTGGATTTGATTTACTGATTGCTGCTGGAGGAGACGGTACCATCAATGAGGTGGTCAATGGGATTGCACCACTGAAAAAGCGTCCCAAGATGGCTATTATCCCAACAGGAACAACCAATGATTTTGCGAGAGCTTTGAAAGTTCCAAGAGGGAACCCTAGTCAGGCAGCCAAACTCATTGGAAAAAACCAAACCATTCAAATGGACATTGGTAGGGCTAAGAAAGACACCTATTTTATCAATATTGCGGCAGCAGGGAGTTTGACTGAATTGACTTATAGCGTTCCTAGTCAGTTAAAAACCATGTTTGGCTACTTAGCTTATCTTGCCAAGGGAGTTGAGTTATTGCCACGTGTTAGCAATGTTCCTGTTAAAATTACTCATGATCAGGGCGTTTTTGAAGGTCAAGTGTCCATGATTTTTGCAGCCATTACCAATTCTGTAGGTGGCTTTGAAATGATTGCTCCGGACGCTAAACTGGATGATGGCATGTTTACCTTGATTTTAATAAAAACGGCTAATCTTTTTGAAATTGTCCATCTTTTACGTTTGGTCTTAGATGGGGGTAAACACATTACAGACCGTCGTGTGGAATACATCAAAACCAGTAAAATAGTAATTGAACCTCAATCAGATAAGCGCATGATGATCAATTTAGATGGAGAATATGGCGGTGATGCCCCAATCACACTTGAAAATTTGAAAAACCATATTACATTCTTTGCAAACACTGATTTGATTTCTGATGATGCCTTGGTATTGGACCAAGAAGAATTGGAAATTGAGGAGATGGTGAAGAAGTTTGCGCATGAAGTAGAAGATTTAGAACAAGAACTGGAGGAATAAAAGAAGTGATAGATAATGCCATTACCGTTCATTATCATAGTCGTCAAGGAAACTACTTTAATTTAAGTTTGTGGCAGTGGCAAGATGGGAAATGGGGAAAAGATGCCTACTTCTCTCGATTTGATAGTTTTGGTGCAGTAGCTCAGTTAAGTTATCCGGCTCCTTACTTTTTAAGCCATGCTTATGTGATTGTAAAAGATCAATTGTGGCAGCACAAAACGATTGATTATCGTATTGACCGTGACTATGGTGTTCCAAAAACAGAAGTTTGGCTAGTGGACGGTGATGACACTGTTTATTATTCAAGGCAAGCTGCAGTTGCTAGTCGTTCGTATGGGCGTAGAATGGCTCATTCGTTTGATATGGCAGTTAACAGCAAAGCTTTCGATAAGCGTTGGGGATTTAATGGATGGCTTGGTTTTCGTTACCAGGAGAATCAGACGACCTTTCGCTTATGGGCTCCGACTGCTGAACGAGTTGATCTGATTTTATATGATTCAACAGCTGAACGAGCAAGCGTAGAGAGAGTTGTTCCTATGGTTCGCGGCCATGTCAGTAATCCTGAAGATCATTCTAAAAATACTCACGGAGTGTGGGAGTTATGTTTAGAAGGAGACTATAACTATCAGGCCTATCGTTATCGAGTATATTACCGTAAACGGACCTTTAGAGATACACGAGACCCTTATGCCATTGCAACAACGGCTAATGGTCGCCGCTCCATTGTGATTGCCCCTAACCAGCTAAAGCCAGAAGGTTTTGAAGTCAAACAGGGCAAAGAAGCAACGTGGAGACTAGACAATCCTAATCAAGCTGTTATCTATGAAATGCATGTGCGAGACTTCTCAAAATCTGAGACTTCAGGAGTTAGTCAGCTACATCGTGGTAAATTTAAAGGTTTAATCGAAAAAGGAACGCGTAACGAATTTGGGGACAAGACTTGTTTTGATTATGTCACGTCATTAGGGATAACTCATATTCAGTTGCAACCTCTTTTTGACCATCATCAAATCATTGAAGACAATGGGGAATATGCCTATAACTGGGGATATGATCCTGAAAATTATAATGTTCCTGATGCGAGTTTTACCAGCAATCCTCACGAACCTGCGACACGTATTTTAGAATTAAAAGAAGTGATTCAAGCTTATCACGATGCTGGTATTAATGTCATCATGGATGTCGTTTATAACCATACCTTTTCATCTAGGGACTCAGCATTCCAACTAGCTGTTCCTGATTATTATTACCGGATGAATCCCAACGGAACCTTCCAAAATGGGTCGGGCTGTGGTAATGAGATGGCTAGTGAAAAGGAAATGTACCGTAAGTACATGCTTGATTCTATTTTATATTGGACCAAAGAATTTAATATTGATGGTTTCCGTTTTGATTTAATGGGCTTGCATGATATTGAAACCATGAATCTTATCAGACGGGAATTAGATAAAATTGACCCAAGAATTCTTGTTTTTGGAGAAGGATGGGATATGGGAGTGGGGTTAGCTCCTGAACAAAAAGCTAAAAAAGATAATGCTTATAAGATGCCAGGAATTGGTTTCTTTAATGATGATCAGCGTAACGCAGTTAAAGGCGCAGAAATCTATGGGACCTTTGAGGAAGGTTTTGCCTCTGGTGCAGCCACCGAAGATTGTGTTGCCAAGTCTATTTTGGGAAGTGATGAATTGGTCCATTATTTAAGTCCTAGTCAGGTAGTCAACTATGTAGAAGCTCATGACAACTACAACTTGAATGACCTCTTCTGGGCGCTCAATCCAACTGATAATCAAGAAGAACATACTCGTCGTATCCAGCTAGCTTCTGCCATGAATATCTTGATGCAGGGCATGTGTTTTATGCAGATTGGTCAGGAGTTTCTAAGAACTAAATTATATCCGACAGGAGAACAAGGAGAACTCACCCACGCAGACAAAGAAAGAGCAATGAATTCTTATAACGCTCCAGATCAGGTGAATCAAATTGACTGGAGACAAGTCACTCTAGAAAAAGAAACCGTTGCTTTTATGAAAAAATTAATTTTTTTGAAAACAAAAACCCATCTGTTTTCATATCCAAGTTTCGAAGAAATTCGTCGTCATGTCTATATTGAAAAAGCGGATAAAGGTACTGGTTTTATCAGCTTCACAGTGGATGATAAAAGAAAATACAAGGTTATTTTCACAACTTCTGGCAAACGCTTGCAATCATGTGTCGAGCATGATATAATTGAAACAAATGACAAGCGCTTTCAAAAAGGGGAGTTGTTACTCAATCCTTTGACAGCGATGATCCTTGATATTACAGAATAACCTGAGGTTTCTCAGGTTATTTTTGTTTTCTTGAGGCATAATCTTGTCTGGGATGAACCTGAAAATAGAGGTTTAAAAAGAGTGAGGATTAAAAGAGGGTGATGGAATGGACAATGAGTTGGCGCTTTACACATTTGGCACCGGGGAGAATAACCAGTTGCAAGATTACTTGGGTGTTCACCGGGTTGACATAGATCATAAAACTGCTTACGTCTTCAGGGTGTGGGCTCCGAATGCAGAAGAAGTGAGCCTAATAGGCGATTTTACTGACTGGAAAGCTAACCCTTTAAGCATGTTTAGGCATGAGGCGGGTGTTTGGGAGGTAACCACACCATTAGCTAAAGAAGGGGATATTTACAAATACCTGGTTAAACGACAAGGTGGTCACGTTGTCGAGAAAATTGATCCTCTTGCTGTCTTGTTTGAAGCTAGGCCAGGGACAGGAGCTGTTGTTAAAACATTACCAGATAAAAAATGGCGAGATAGTTTGTGGATGGGGCGAAGGAAACGCTTTGGATTTAGAGAAAGACCTGTTAACATCTATGAGGTCCACGCTAATTCTTGGAAGAAGGATGAAACTGGAAAGCCATATGACATGTCTCGCTTGAAAGAAGAGCTGATTCCTTATCTCAAAAAGATGCATTATACTCATGTAGAATTTCTTCCTGTCATGACGCATCCTTTGGACATGAGCTGGGGATACCAACTGATGGGGTATTTTGCTTTTGATTCGACCTTTGGTAGTCCAGAGGATTTCCAGGACTTTGTCGAAGCTTGTCACCTTAATAATATTGGCGTTATTGTCGACTGGGTACCAGGGCATTTTACACAAAATGATGATGCTTTAGCTTACTTTGATGGAACGCCAACCTTTGAGTATCAAGACCATCATCGAGCGCGGAATTATGGCTGGGGGGCTTTGAACTTTGATTTAGGTAAAAATCAGGTACAGTCTTTCTTAATCTCCAGTGCCTTATTTTGGTTAGAAACTTATCATATTGATGGTATCCGGGTAGATGCGGTTAGCAACATGTTGTATTTAGATTATGATCAAGGGCCGTGGACACCTAATATTTATGGTGGAAACCAAAATCTTGAAGGGGTTGCCTTTCTTCAAAAATTGAATCGGGTGATAAAAGAAAAACACCCAGATGTCATGATGATCGCAGAGGAATCCTCTTCAGCAACACCGATTACCAGCCCTATTGAAGAGGGTGGACTAGGGTTTGATTACAAATGGAACATGGGTTGGATGAATGATATTTTGAGGTTCTATGAAGAAGACCCTTATTACCGGCAATTTGATTTCAACCTCTTGACTTTTAGTTTTGTGTATTGTTTCAATGAACGCTATATTCTGCCATTTTCTCATGACGAAGTAGTGCATGGTAAGAAGAGCATGATGCATAAGATGTGGGGAGATCGCTATAATCAATTTGCAGGCTTGCGAAATCTCTACACTTATCAAATGTGTCATCCAGGTAAAAAATTACTATTTATGGGCTCTGAATTTGGTCAATTTTTAGAGTGGAAGTACAATGATCAACTAGAATGGCATGATTTGGAAGATCACTTTAATGCCAAACTACAACGGTTTACAGCTGAGTTAAATCAGTTTTATAAAGATCATAACATGCTTTGGCAAAATGATGAGACGTATGACGGTATTGATATCATTGATGCTGATAACAAACAAGAATCGGTTTTATCTTTCTGTCGCCTCAACAATAAAGGGGAACTGTTGTTGTGCGTCTTTAACATGACGCCTGTTGAACGACCAGGTTTTACTGTAGGTGTTCCAGTCGCAGGAATCTATGAGGAAGTTTTCAATACTGAAATGGAAGCGTATGGAGGTGTTTGGAAAGAACACAATCCTATCACTAAAACAATACAAGCACAATGGAAAGAATATCATCAAACCCTCTCTTTCACTTTACCAGCATTGGGAGCAAGTATCTGGAAGGTTAAGCGTCGTCAAAAAGACTAGGAAATGTAAGAATAACTCTCCTCTTTTTATCATTAATGTCGGATTAAGAGATGAAGGGAAGAAAGAGAGCTTATCCAAAAGTCTCTTTGACATATTAGGTGATGTTAGTCATGAAAGGATATCTAAATGAAGAATGAAATGTTAGCTCTTATCTTGGCCGGTGGTCAAGGAACTCGTTTAGGAAAATTAACACAAAGTATTGCTAAACCAGCAGTGCAATTTGGGGGTCGCTATCGTATCATCGATTTTGCCTTGTCAAATTGTGCCAATTCAGGGATTCACCATGTTGGTGTCATTACCCAGTATCAACCGTTAGCTCTTAATAACCATATTGGGAATGGGTCATCTTGGGGTCTTGATGGCATTAATGCTGGTGCTACCATTTTACAACCTTACTCAGCAACAGAAGGTAATCGTTGGTTCCAAGGAACCAGTCATGCCATCTATCAAAACATTGATTACATTGATAGTATTGATCCTGACTATGTCCTTATCTTATCTGGGGATCATATTTACAAAATGGACTATGATGACATGCTTCAAAAACACAAAGACAACATGGCCAGCTTATCAGTCGCTGTCATTGATGTGCCTCTAAAAGAAGCTAGCCGTTTTGGTATTATGAACACGGATACCAGTGATCGTATTGTGGAATTTGAAGAGAAACCAGCTCACCCCAAATCAACCAAGGCCTCTATGGGGATTTACATTTTTAACTGGAAACGTCTAAGAACCATGTTGGTTGATGCTGAAAAAAATAATATTGACATGTCTGACTTTGGTCAAAATGTGATTCCCTCCTATCTAGAGACAGGTGAGAGGGTTTATAGTTATAACTTTAAAGGTTACTGGAAAGATGTAGGAACCATCGAATCCTTGTGGGAAGCCAATATGGAATATATCGGAGAAGAAAATGCTCTGGATAGTCGTGACCGCTCATGGAAGATTTACTCTAAGAACCATATTGCACCACCAAACTTTATCACTGAAGAAGCAGATGTTTCGAATTCGCTTGTGGTTGATGGTAGTTTTGTATCAGGGAAGGTTGAGCATTCTATTTTATCAACCAATGTTCAGGTGAAAAAAGGTGCTCAAGTCAAAGATTCCTTTATCATGAGTGACGTTATTATTGGAGAGGGTGCTAAAATCACACGTGCTATTATTGGAGAAGGTGCCGTCATTGGTGACGGTGTTGTGATAGATGGAACTGAGGATGTGCAAATTGTTGGTTACAATGAAGTAGTGGGGGTTTCAAATGAAGATTGACAAATACACAGCTATTTTGGGAAGTTCAATTGGCTTTGCCGAAATGAAGGGATTGACAGATTCAAGACCCTTGGCAAACTTATCGTTTGATGGGAAATACCGTCTCATAGACTTTCAATTATCCAACCTTGCTAATGCAGGGGTGAGAAGTATTTATGGTATTTTCCGTGGGGAAAATATCCGTTCTGTCTTTGACCATATTAGATCTGGTAGAGAGTGGGGATTAAACTCCTTATTGAGCCACTATTTTTTAGGTTTTTATAACACTGCAGAAGATTCTCAAGAAGCAGATAATGAGTATTATGATAATATATTAACCTACCTCAAACGTTCTGGATCAGACCAAACCATTTATATGAGTTGTGATATATTATGTAATATCGAACTAAATCAAGTTATCCATCTGCACACGGTTAATCAACGACCTCTTACAGTGGTCTACAAAAAAATGCCAACGGATGCCATCTCAAAAGCCAACGATATTTTAGATATTGATGAGACAGACACCGTTATCAACAGACGTCAGATTCCGAGTGATCAAGATATCGAAAAAATGTCAGCGGGTATTTACATTATTGATACCCCTTGGTTGATTGAACAGATGGAGAAAGAAGCTCAAAAAGAAAAACCTCAAAAGTTACGTTTTTTACTTCGTGAGTTAACCGTTTCAGAAGGAGCTTTGGGATTTGAATACACTGGCTACTTAGCCAATATTCACTCGGTCAAATCTTACTTCGATGCTAATATGGACATGCTTGACCCCCAAAAATTCTATTCGCTTCTTTATGCCAATCAAAAAGTCTACACTCGTGTGAAGAATGAGGAATCGACTTATTTTGATCAAACGTCAGAGGTGAAAAATTCACAGTTTGCATCAGGAAGCATTATTAAGGGATATGTGGAGCATTCTATTGTGTCGCGTAACTGCCACATCGAGGTTGGAGCGCGGGTAAAAAATAGTATTTTATCACCTAAAGCCATTATCGGTGAAGGAGCCATCGTTGAGAATGCTATTATCGACAAATTAGTGGAAGTGACACCTGGTGTTACCATTAAAGGAACGCAAGAAGAACCAATGGTGGTCGCTAAAGGAACTAAGGTTATTGAGGATATGATAAGATGAAAATAATGTTTGTGGCGGCAGAGGGAGCTCCTTTTGCCAAAACGGGTGGTCTAGGTGATGTGATTGGTGCCTTGCCTAAATCCCTGGTCAAAAATGGTCATGAGGTCTCCGTTATTTTGCCTTACTATGATACTATTGACCAAAAATTTGGCGATCAAGTGGAAGACGTGTTGTATTTTTACATACAAGTAGGTTGGCGCCGTCAATACGTTGGCCTCAAGAAGATTGTGAAAGACCAAGTGACCTTTTATTTTATAGATAACCAGTATTATTTCTTTAGAGGAAAAGTCTATGGTGACTGGGACGATGGTGAACGATTTGCTTATTTTCAGCTAGCCGCAATTGAGGCGCTGGAGAGGCTTGATGCGATTCCAGAAGTTTTGCATGTGCATGATTACCATACAGCAATGATTCCTTTCCTATTAAAAGAAAAATATCATTGGATCGAGGCTTATCGAAAGATTAAAACAGTTTTCACTATTCATAATATTGAATTTCAAGGTCAATTTGACCCAGGAATGTTAGGAGACCTATTTGGTGTTGGAGCAGAGCGATATGAGGATGGGACTCTGCGGTGGAACAATTGCCTCAATTGGATGAAAGCTGGGGTGTTATATGCAGATCGCGTAACAACTGTATCCCCATCGTATGCCGGTGAAATTCAAACTCCTGAGTTTGGAAAAGGTTTGGATCAGCTGATGCGGATGGAATCGGGGAAATTAACAGGAATTGTTAATGGCATCGACACAGAAGTGCTCAATCCTGAGACAGACCCACACTTAGTTGCTCCCTTTTCAGCAGCCGATTTATCTGGAAAATCAGCCAATAAAAAGGCTTTACAAGAAAGATTGAATCTTCCTGTACGCGATGATGTTCCACTCATTGGGATTGTCTCACGATTGACTGACCAAAAAGGCTTTGACTTGGTGGTGCAGGAGTTGGATAATCTACTCCAGCAAGATGTTCAACTGGTTGTTCTTGGGACAGGTTATAAGGATTACGAGGACGCTTTTAGGTGGTTTGCACAGGTTTACCCAGAGAAGCTTTCAGCTAACATTACCTTTGATTTAGGGTTAGCGCAACAGATTTACGCTGCCTGCGATCTTTTCTTAATGCCAAGTGCCTTTGAACCTTGTGGGTTATCACAAATGATGGCTATGCGCTACGGGACGATTCCAATTGTTCATGAAATCGGAGGATTAAAGGATACGGTTATTCCTTACAACTCCTTTGATAAAACAGGAACTGGATTTGGTTTTAATCACTTCTCCGGTTTTTGGATGATGAAGACCCTCTTGTTTGCTTTGGATGCTTATCGCCATCATCTAGAGGATTGGAAAATGCTACAACAAAATGCCATGACACGTGATTTCTCATGGGAGACAGCTAGCTTGGCTTACGTGAAGTTGTATCACAGTTTGGGAACAGTTATTTAATTTGTTATCAAAAATATGATAAGACCAGAGAGACGGCGAAAGCCGTTTTTCTGCTGGTTGGGGGTTTTGGAATATCCCAACTTTTTTGTTATAATAGAAGTGTGATTCTATTTTTTGAAAGAAAATCCCAACCTTTTTTTCTGTTTTTGTAAAAAGGTTAGTATTAGTCTAAGAAAGCGTACCCAGACTAAAGAAATCTGTTGACATTCTTAATTTTAAGGAATAGAATAGCAAAGTAAAAAAAATTTTAAGGAGTATTCTACTATGAATCCTATTTTCGCATTGGCTTTGGCCTGTTTTGGTGTTTCTCTTGCTGAAGGTTTCTTGATGGCAAATCTTTTCAAAGCAGCTTCTCGCCAACCAGAAATCATTGGTCAATTACGTTCGTTAATGATCTTGGGTGTTGCCTTTATCGAAGGTACTTTCTTCGTTACCCTTGTTATGGCCTTCATTCTTAAATAACAGCCTATTTTATAATAGAAAAGGAGGGTGTTAGATGGAAGAAGCTAAAATACCTATGCTGAAGCTTGGTCCAATAACCTTTAATTTGACCCTACTTGCTGTTTGTATTGTCACAATTGCGATTGTCTTTGCCTTTGTTTTTTGGGCAAGTCGCCAAATGAAATTGAAACCAGAAGGGAAGCAAACTGCTTTAGAATATTTAATCAGTTTTGTGGATGGTATTGGAGAAGAGCACTTAGATTATAATCTACAAAAATCTTATTCGCTCTTACTGTTCACCATTTTTCTCTTTGTGGCTGTCGCTAATAATTTAGGGTTATTTACTAAACTAGAGACAGTTAACGGCTATAACCTATGGACCTCGCCAACAGCCAATCTGGCTTTTGACCTTGCTCTATCTCTTTTTATTACCTTAATGGTACACATTGAAGGGGTTAGACGTCGTGGCTTGGTTGCTCATTTGAAACGTTTGGCTACGCCGTGGCCAATGACTCCGATGAATTTATTAGAAGAGTTCACAAATTTCTTATCACTTGCCATTAGGTTATTCGGTAATATCTTTGCCGGGGAAGTTGTTACAGGTTTGATTGTTCAACTGGCAAATTATCGAGTTTATTGGTGGCCGATTGCTTTCCTAGTCAATATGGCGTGGACAGCCTTTTCAGTCTTTATTTCCTGCATACAGGCTTTCGTTTTCACAAAACTGACAGCGACCTATCTAGGAAAGAAAGTCAATGAATCAGAAGAATAAGGAAGGAGAACAAACGAATGTCAATCACATTTGGTGAGCTCGTTGGGAATTTTATTCTAGTAACAGGTTCTGTAATCGTCTTGTTACTCTTGATCAAAAAATTCGCTTGGGGTGCAATTGAATCGATTTTACAGACACGCTCACAACAAATCTCTCGAGATATTGATCAGGCTGAGCAATCACGCTTAAGCGCTCAACAGTTAGAGGCAGAAAGTCAAGCTAACTTGGACGCTAGTCGTTCAGAAGCAAGTAAAATCATCAGTGATGCCAAAGAAATTGGTCAATTACAAGGTGATAAATTGGTAGCAGAAGCTACTGATGAAGCAAAACGCTTGAAAGAAAAAGCGTTGACAGATATTGAACAAAGCAAATCAGACGCTATCTCAGCAGTCAAAACAGAAATGTCTGATTTAACGGTTCTTTTAGCGGAAAAAATTATGGGAGCTAATCTTGATAAGGCGGCGCAAAGCCAGCTTATTGATAGTTATCTTGATGACTTAGGAGAAGCTTAATGACCAAAAAAGAACAGGCTCTTATTGAGCAATATGCAAAAAGTCTTGTCGAGGTAGCAAGTGAACATCATTCTCTTGATGCCTTAAAGGCTGATGTGCTTGCCATTTTAGAGACGTTTGAAGCAACGAATCTTGAACATAGTTTATCAAGCCTGGCTGTTCCACATGCTGAAAAAATGAAACTGGTAACCTTATTAAAGGGAAATAATTCTATTTACGTGAATAATTTCTTAGACCTCGTTTTACAAAATGAACGTGAGACTTACTTGTATCCTATCCTTCAAGCAGTTTTGAAGGAGATAGCGGCGGTCTCAAATCAGTATGATGTGACCGTTACCTCATCACTACCTTTGACTGAGGAGCAAAAAAGCCGTGTTCGTGCAGTTGTAGCAAAGAAATTTGCTGTAACAGCAGGTCGTTTAATTGAAAAAGTGGATCCTTCGCTTATTGGAGGATTTATTATCAGCGTCAATAATAAAGTAATTGATACCAGTATTCGTCGTCAATTGCAAGCATTTAAAATGAATTTAAAATAGAAAGTGGTGTGACTTTTGGCAATTAATGCACAAGAAATTAGCGCTTTAATTAAAAAGCAAATTGAGAACTTCCAGCCAAATTTCGATGTCACAGAAACTGGGATCGTTACCTATATTGGTGATGGTATTGCACGTGCCCGTGGATTAGATAATGCCATGAGTGGTGAACTTCTTGAATTTGAAAATGGTGCCTATGGGATGGCTCAAAACCTTGAGTCAAATGATGTGGGTATTATTATTCTTGGTGATTTTTCAGCAATCCGTGAAGGAGATGTGGTTAAGCGCACCGGTAAAATCATGGAAGTACCAGTTGGTGAAGCTCTCATTGGACGTGTGGTAAACCCACTTGGACAACCAGTTGATGGCTTGGGAGATATTGAAACAACTGGCTTTAGACCAGTAGAAACGCCAGCTCCTGGTGTTATGCAGCGTAAATCCGTTTCTGAACCATTACAAACTGGATTAAAAGCAATTGATGCTTTGGTTCCAATTGGTCGTGGGCAACGTGAGTTGATTATCGGAGACCGTCAAACAGGAAAAACATCCGTAGCTATTGATGCGATTTTGAACCAAAAAGGTCAAAACATGATTTGTATCTATGTGGCTATTGGTCAAAAAGAATCAACTGTTCGTACACAAGTTGAAACCCTTCGCCGTTACGGTGCCTTGGATTATACGATTGTTGTGACAGCGTCAGCCTCACAACCATCACCATTGCTCTTTATCGCTCCTTATGCGGGTGTTGCCATGGCTGAAGAATTTATGTACCGAGGCAAGCATGTCTTGATTGTCTATGATGATTTATCAAAACAAGCGGTGGCTTATCGTGAATTGTCTCTCTTGCTTCGTCGTCCACCAGGTCGTGAGGCTTACCCAGGGGATGTTTTCTACTTGCATAGCCGTCTTTTGGAACGCTCTGCAAAAGTTTCTGATGACTTAGGTGGAGGTTCTATCACAGCTCTACCATTTATCGAAACACAGGCCGGAGATATCTCTGCATATATTGCGACTAATGTTATTTCGATTACAGACGGACAAATCTTCTTGCAAGAGAACCTCTTTAATTCAGGAATTCGTCCAGCGATTGATGCAGGATCATCTGTCTCACGTGTAGGTGGTTCAGCTCAAATTAAAGCGATGAAAAAGGTTGCTGGTACTCTTCGTTTGGATTTGGCTTCCTATCGTGAATTAGAAGCCTTTACCCAATTTGGTTCGGACCTTGATGCTGCAACACAAGCAAAACTTAATCGTGGTCGCCGTACGGTTGAAATCTTGAAGCAACCATTGCATAAACCGTTACCTGTTGAAAAGCAAGTCGTTATTCTTTATGCCCTTACTCATGGTTTCTTAGATGATGTTCCTGTAGATGATATTTTGGCTTTTGAAGAAGCTCTTTACGACTACTTTGACGTTCATTACAATGATTTATTTGAAACTATCCGTACCACAAAAGACCTTCCTGAAGAAGCTGCCCTTGATGCGGCTATTAAAGCGTTTAAAGAACACTCAAACTTTAAGTCATAGAGGGAGGATACTAGTATGGCAGGCTCTCTAAGTGAAATTAAAGCTAAAATTATTTCAACTGAGAAAACAAGTAAAATCACTAGTGCCATGCGTATGGTTTCTTCTGCAAAACTTGTTAAATCTGAGCAAGCAGCTCGTGATTTTCAAATTTACGCCTCAAAAATTCGCCAGATTACTACAGATTTATTGAAATCAGAATTAACCATAGGATCTGATAATCCGATGTTGGTGTCTCGTCCTGTCAAAAAAACAGGCTATATTGTCATCACGTCTGATAAAGGACTTGTTGGAGGTTACAATTCAAAAATCTTGAAATCTGTTATGGATATGATCACAGAGTACCACGCTGATGGTGACTATGAAATCATTTCTATTGGTAGTGTTGGTTCAGACTTCTTCAAAGCAAGAGGGATGAATGTGGCTTTTGAACTTCGTGGACTTGCGGATCAACCAAGTTTTGAACAAGTGAGACAAATCATTTCACAATCCGTTGACATGTTTGTCAATGAGATTTTTGATGAGTTATATGTCTGTTACAATCACCATGTGAATAGCTTAACCAGCCAAGTCCGTGTTCAACAGATGTTGCCAATTTCTGACTTGGTTGCCGATGAAGCAGCAGAAGAAGGTGTTACTGGGTTTGAATTGGAACCTAATCGTCATGATATTTTAGATCAATTGTTACCTCAATTCACAGAAAGTTTAATTTATGGGGCTATCATTGATGCTAAAACGGCTGAACATGCAGCAGGTATGACTGCTATGCAGACAGCGACAGATAACGCTAAGAATGTCATTAACGATTTGACCATCCAATATAACCGAGCTCGTCAAGCAGCAATTACACAAGAAATTACTGAAATTGTTGCAGGAGCAAATGCACTAGAATAAAAAATGACGCTGACTAGCGATTAGGTTATTGTCAGCATTCAATTTTATCAATCGAGATAAAATGACTTATGGGATTCCTTTTTAAAATCACTTGCGGTTTTTAGAATGAGCTAGGTTAGTAAAACTAAGCAATCCCTTACTATCTAATATAAGGAGAAATGAATGAGCTCAGGCAAAATTGCTCAGGTTGTTGGTCCAGTAGTAGACGTCATGTTTGCTAGTGGGGACAAACTTCCAGAGATTAATAATGCATTGATTGTTTATAAAGATAGTGATAAAAAGCAAAAAATCGTCCTTGAAGTTGCTCTGGAACTTGGTGACGGTATGGTGCGAACAATCGCTATGGAATCAACTGATGGGCTTACACGTGGGTTAGAAGTTCTTGACACTGGTCGTGCGATTAGCGTACCAGTAGGTAAAGAAACTTTGGGACGCGTCTTTAATGTACTTGGAGAAACCATTGACTTGGAAGAACCATTTGCAGAAGATGTTGACCGTCAGCCGATCCATAAAAAAGCACCATCGTTTGATGAATTATCAACATCATCAGAAATTCTTGAAACTGGTATCAAGGTAATTGACCTTCTTGCCCCTTACCTTAAAGGTGGTAAAGTTGGACTTTTCGGTGGTGCCGGAGTTGGTAAGACTGTTCTTATCCAAGAATTAATCCACAATATCGCCCAAGAACACGGAGGTATTTCAGTATTTACCGGTGTTGGTGAGCGAACACGTGAAGGAAATGACCTTTACTGGGAAATGAAAGAATCAGGCGTTATTGAGAAAACTGCCATGGTTTTTGGTCAGATGAATGAGCCGCCTGGGGCACGTATGCGTGTAGCCCTTACTGGTTTAACCATTGCTGAGTATTTCCGTGATGTAGAAGGCCAAGATGTTTTGCTCTTTATTGATAATATCTTCCGTTTCACTCAGGCAGGTTCAGAAGTATCAGCCCTCTTAGGCCGCATGCCTTCTGCTGTTGGTTACCAACCGACACTTGCTACTGAAATGGGACAATTGCAAGAACGTATTACGTCAACTCAAAAAGGATCTGTTACTTCTATCCAAGCGATTTATGTACCAGCCGATGACTATACTGACCCAGCGCCAGCAACTGCATTTGCTCACTTGGATTCAACAACTAACCTTGAGCGTAAATTGACTCAAATGGGTATTTACCCTGCGGTCGACCCATTGGCTTCAAGTTCACGGGCCTTATCACCTGAAATTGTTGGTGAAGAGCACTATGCTGTGGCAACAGAAGTTCAACGTGTGCTTCAACGCTACCGTGAATTACAAGACATCATCGCTATTTTGGGGATGGATGAATTATCAGATGAAGAAAAAACATTGGTTGGACGTGCGCGTCGTATCCAGTTCTTCTTATCACAAAACTTTAATGTTGCTGAACAATTTACAGGTCTTCCTGGTTCTTACGTGCCAGTTGCTGATACAGTTCGCGGCTTTAAAGAAATTCTTGAAGGAAAATACGATGATCTTCCAGAAGACGCCTTCCGTTCAGTTGGTCCAATCGAGGATGTGATTAAAAAAGCCGAAAAAATGGGCTTTTAATGAGGTGATGCCATGACACAAATGACTGTTCAAGTGGTAACGCCAGATGGAATTAAATATGATCACCATGCTAAATTTATTTCGGTAACAACACCAGATGGTGAGATGGGGATTTTACCTAATCACATCAATTTAATTGCACCTTTGCAAGTTCATGAAATGAAAATTCGCCGAGGTGGTGAAGATGAAAAAGTGGACTGGATTGCAATCAATGGTGGTATTATTGAAATCAAGGATAATGTGGTTACCATTGTCGCTGATTCTGCAGAACGTGACCGTGATATCGATGTCAGCCGAGCAGAGCGAGCAAAACTAAGAGCAGAACGTGAAATTGCACAGGCTGAAACGACCCACAACATTGATGAAGTTCGTCGTGCCAAGGTTGCCTTGCGCCGCGCTTTGAATCGTATCAACGTTAGTAAAAAATAAAAGCTGTTAATAAAGAGGGAAGGGATCCAAGCTATGGCTTATCCTTCCTCAATCTTTATGACATCCTTTTTCGAGAGTTTAACCTTATTCTTTTCTCGCGGCAAATCATTATGGCCAAAGAAATGTGTAAGAGAACTCTTTTTTTATTGGGATTGTAAGGGGTTAGAAACCATCTCATCATAGGGGTACTGCTTATTAGATCACTGTTTAGATGTGACATCCAGAAAAAGAGCCATAATTAACAAGAGACTCTATTATGCTTTGAGCTTTTATGTATGGACGTTCTTGCTTAGTTGGACGGATCAAAATGGTATGTTATAATAGGTTTATGGAATCACTAATGAAAATTATTACCTTTTTATGCCATTTATTTTTTATTGGCCTCAGTTATCAACTACTGATTAGCGTGATTGACTGGACAAAGTTTAGTCATCACCACCCAGAAAATCTTGGCAAACTGCGTCTTTTTGTATTTCTAGTGGCTGTTGCCCTAGGGTATTTGGTGAGCCATTTTATGTTAGAATTAATTCAGATTAGCCAAACTCTCTTTTTTGAGTTCCGCTAGGATGTCAGCAAAAGATATATGGTATAATATGACAACAACTATGAGATAGATATGGGAGAAGATTGTGGATAAAATAATCATTGAAGGTGGTCAGACACGGTTAGAAGGAGAAGTAGTTATTGAGGGAGCTAAAAATGCAGTTCTTCCTCTGCTAGCAGCAACTATCTTACCTTCAGAAGGGAAAACAATTCTCAGAAATGTTCCTATTCTTTCTGATGTTTTTACTATGAATCATGTGGTGCGTGGTTTAGATATTACCGTTGATTTTAATGAGGCAGCTAACGAAATCACAGTTGATGCTTCAGGAAACATTTTAGATGAAGCTCCTTACGAGTACGTGAGCCAAATGCGTGCCTCTATTGTTGTTTTAGGACCTATTTTGGCGCGTAATGGCCATGCCAAAGTGTCTATGCCAGGTGGTTGTACAATTGGTAGTAGGCCAATCGATTTGCACTTAAAAGGCCTAGAAGCCATGGGGGCAAAGATTACTCAAAAAGGTGGGGATATTACCGCTCAAGCAAAACGCCTAAAAGGGGCAACTATCTACATGGATTTCCCATCTGTTGGTGCTACTCAAAACTTAATGATGGCCGCTAGTTTGGCTGAAGGCGTGACGGTGATTGAAAACGCAGCTCGCGAGCCAGAAATTGTGGATTTGGCTCAGTTTTTAAATAAAATGGGAGCTAAGGTTCGTGGTGCTGGTACAGAGACCCTGACAATCACGGGCGTCACAAGTCTTCATGGGGTGGAGCACGATGTGGTTCAAGACCGTATTGAAGCAGGTACTTTTATGGTTGCAGCAGCTATGACATCAGGAAATGTCTTGGTCAAAGATGCCGTTTGGGAACATAATCGCCCTCTCATTTCGAAGTTAATAGAGATGGGGGTTTCGGTTACAGAAGAAGAAAAAGGTATTCGTGTGCAAGCTGATACGAGCAAACTTAAACCTGTATCAGTTAAAACCTTACCTCATCCAGGCTTTCCAACAGATATGCAAGCACAATTTACGGCTCTTATGGCTGTGGTCAAAGGTGAATCCACTATGGTTGAGACAGTCTTTGAGAATCGTTTTCAGCACTTAGAAGAAATGCGACGCATGGGCTTACAATCTGAAATTCTAAGGGATACTGCCATGATTCATGGGGGTCATGAATTACAAGGAGCACCGGTCATGTCAACAGATTTACGAGCTAGCGCTGCTCTTATTTTGACAGGAATGGTTGCCCAAGGCACAACAACTGTTACCAAGCTGACCCACTTGGACCGTGGTTATTATCAATTTCATGAGAAATTGGCTAAACTGGGAGCTTCAATCCGCCGTATAAGCGAGGATTAGTTTATGACAAGTGGTTGGAGATATGTTATAAGACAATTATTGCTCATCTTAGGAATTGCTTTGTTAGCTTGCTTATTTTTAGCTTTTGGTCTAATGGTAGGTTACAGCTTTATGGGCGATGGGGGAAATCCTTGGTCTGTCTTATCTTTAGATAAGTGGGCAGAGTTAGTGAATAAATTTACTGGAAAGTAGGCCTTGCCTACTTTTTATAGCATTTGAGAGGAAGTATGTTAACAAGGAAAAAACGAAAAAGGGTGCTTAATTCCTTCTTATTGATTTTGTTAGTGTTGGGGTCTAGTTACCTTGCTAAGAGTGATTTCATAGCTAGCAATCATCCTATTAAGCAAATTTATCGTACCGTTTTGGGAGATAAGGGTGAATCATCATCAGAATCAAAAGAAGTCTATAGTGAGGTTCCCACAGAAGCCCTATCCGCTTCTGTCTTGACCAAATCCATTAAGGAACAATTAGGTTCCAATATTGAATGGAATGGAGCAGGCGCCTATATTATCAACAGGAACAAAACAGATTTAAACGCAAGCGTAGCCAGTCTGCCCTATGCCAATAATGAAACCAAATGGGTCCAAGGACAAAAGGTTCCTACTAGAGCTAATGCCTTACTTACTAAGTCGACACGACAGTATCGAAATCGCTATCAAACGGACAATGCTTATCGTACCTTCAAGCCTGCTGGTTGGCACCAATTACATCACTTAAAAGGAAATTATGACCACGCAGTTGATAGAGGACATTTGCTAGGTTATGCTTTAGTCGGTGGACTGAAAGGTTTTGATGCATCTACCAGTAATCCTGATAACATTGCTACTCAACTAAGTTGGGCCAATCAAGCAGATAAACCCTATTCGACAGGTCAAAATTACTATGAAGGATTAGTACGTCGTGCATTGGATAAGGGCAAAAGGGTACGTTATCGTGTTACCTTGCTTTATGATGGTGATAACCTGTTAGCCAGTGGTAGCCAGTTAGAAGCCAAATCTGCCGATGGGAGTTTAGCATTTAACGTGTTTGTTCCAAATGTTCAAGCAGGGCTGACGGTTGATTATCGAACAGGACAGATTGCCATCAATCCCTAGGCTAAAAATCCATCACGCCAAACGCATGAAGAAACTTTTGTTTTCAGAAAACTAGATTCATAATGAC
>ERZ1023187.54-NODE-54-length-52531-cov-47.092766_pt1 | contig 52531 bp, 54 predicted proteins | sample MGYA00380438_ERZ1023187 | MGnify/ENA primary metagenome ERZ1023187 (study PRJEB33173, sample SAMEA4830291) | metagenome | study: EMG produced TPA metagenomics assembly of the PRJEB25223 data set... | reverse complement strand
ATCTAAAAACACTAAAAAAGACAAACACCAAATCGATGTTTGTCTTCAATCTGAAACCACTAATCTGGTGATTAGTGGTTTTTTATCTGTTTATCCTTTTACAATTCGATAATGACGTTTTAGGCGCTGCTCTTGTTGAATAGGAGTGATTTGATGGAAGAGTAGACACCAAACTTCATGACGTCTCCAGATGCTAGTATGGCAATTGCCATTTAACTGGTAGGTCACCAACATCGTTTTTTGACTAATGGATTCAATCTGAAAATGCTTGAAGTTACTTGGATAATAAATTTCTTGGTTCAAAAATTGTTCATAGTTAACTGTTTGGCCATTCGCATCAATCAGTTGGAAAGACTTAGCAATGTAGTGGTCATAGTCAGGAACCTTACTCAAAATTAATTTTTCGTAGCGGTAGAGCTTTTTGGCGACATTATCAAAAATCTCGTCTTCGGGAATCATGGCTGGTTCCACATGGATATCAATATCATAGATAGCGAATTGATCACTGAGTAATTGCTCAACCTGTTCGGTGATGGTGTGACTTTCGTAAACAGAAAGGTCAGGATTCATTTCAAGAACAATGTCAAGGTAAACATTGCTCCCATAGGTTCTACCGCGTTGTGATTTTACAGCAACAATTTTAGGAATTTCTAGAATAGCTTTTTCGTATTTCTTTAAATGATGGCTGTCAAAGCCATCAGATAGGCTAAAAGCACTTTCCATGAAAATATCAAAAGCGGTTTTAAGAATGAAAAAAGTAATAATCAAAGCAGCCAGGCGATCAATAATAGGAAGTTTTAATGAAGCTGCTACAATGGCAACAGAAGTTCCAAGAGAAGTCACTGCATCAGACAGATTGTCTTTGGAGGCAGCAACAAGGGCGCTTGATTTAACACGCTTGGAAAGCCGTTTATTGAAAGTATATACCCCAAGCATAATGAGAGCAGAGAGGATACCAACAATAGCACCGATAGGATCAATCGGTGTCTGCTCACCACTGAAAATACTTTGTATGGTTTGGATAAGGACCTGAAAACCAACAATAAACATAATGAAAGAGGTGATAAGGCTTGAGAGATCCTCAATTTTCCAGTGGCCAAATTTGTGATTGGCATCAGCAGGCTGACTAGCTAGGTGAAGCCCGATGAGAAGAGCTATATTTCCTACAATATCTGATAAATTATTAAAGCCATCAGCAATCAGCGAGCTAGCGTTGAGCAGATAGCCCGCTAATAACTTAGCAATGCTTAGCAACAGATAGGCCATAATGCTGACAATTGGACCTCTTTTGGCCAATTTTAAGTTTTCAATGGGGTCTTGTGTCATGGTTACTCCTTTGATATCAATACCGTATTATACCATAAAAACTAGCTGAACTAAAAAGCCTAGCCCCTTTGAAATAGATGAAAGAAGGCTAGGCAGGTTTGGGTGTTACTGATTGAATTGATGCTTGAGAAAGTAATGTTTTGTTTCATGGATGACTACAGGAGATAAGGCTAAAAGGGCGATAAGATTAGGGAGCGCCATTAAACCATTCACGATATCAGCTAAAATCCAAATAAGCTCTAATTTGAGGAATCCACCAAGACCTACCATTAACACAAAAGCAATACGGAAGTAAGTTAGGTGAGTAATACCAAAGAGAAATTCAAAGCAGCGTTCACCATAGTAGCTCCAACCTAAGATTGTTGTAAAAGCAAAAAGAACAAGGGAAAAGGTCAGTCCAAAAGTTCCTAAATTTCCAAAAACTGAAGCAAAGGCAGATTGCGTTAAAGGTGCTCCCTCTAAAGGACCAGTCCATTGCCCAGTGACTAGGATTGACAATCCTGTTAAAGTGCAAATAATAATGGTATCGATAAAGGTTCCTGTCATCGAAATTAATCCTTGTTCAACTGGTTCGTTGGTTTTAGCTGCCGCTGCTGCAATAGGAGCAGAGCCTAGTCCAGATTCATTTGAAAAAACCCCGCGTGCAATCCCTTTTTGGATAGCATCTTTAACCATACTACCTGCAAATCCTCCAATAGCTGCAGTTGGTGTAAAGGCCGATTGGAGCACTAAACGAATAACGGGAACAATGTGCTGATAATGTATGAAAATAACAGCCAAACTTGAAAGAATATAGAAAATAGCCATGAAAGGAACGACTTTTTCAGCCACTTTGGAGATAGAATGGATACCTCCGAAAATAATGGTAGCAACAAATATAGCCAAGATAATACTAACAACCTGTGGTGATAAGCCAAAGCTGTGCCCTAGAGAGGAAGTAATGGAATTGACTTGAGCAAAGGTACCAATGCCAAAGAGGGCTACCAGAATACCTGACCCAGCAAAAAGAATAGCTAACGGTTTCCATTTTTGTCCCATACCGTTAACGATATAGTACATAGGTCCACCAGAAATATGGCCATTGGCATCTCTTGTACGATATTTGATAGCTAATACTCCTTCGGCATATTTAGTCGCCATTCCAAAAAAAGCAGCTACCCACATCCAAAAGAGCGCTCCAGGGCCGCCTGATTTGATAGCAGTGGCGACTCCGACAATATTTCCTGTACCAACGGTAGCGGCAAGTGCGGTTGCAAGGGCAGCAAAGGATGAAATATCTCCGTGACCATCATCATCTGAAAAAATAAGTTTAAAAGCTCTTGGTAGTTTTAAGATTTGGATGAGGCCTAAACGACTCGTAAGGTAAATACCAGTACCAACCAGTAAGATTAACAAGGGCGGTCCCCAGACAAAATCATCCATTAGTTTAGCGATTGTAATCATTTGTTTCTCCTAAATTATCGAAGTTGGCAAAAGAAAAAAGCTATCTCTGAGAGACAACTTCTGAAGCAATGATAATATAGCAAACGCAAAAAGACTAAGTGGTGACTTAATGGTTTTTCTATCTTATCTTCTGTCCTTTTGCCTGAGAGATTGAGCAGTTTGCCTTGCCCCTTCGGCGCCTAATAAGGTCTCTCCAGAAGTCCGTCCATCAAACAGTCCCGTCCAATAGGTGGACACCTGAGAGTATAACTCCTTCGGCGAAATAACTTTCTTCTCCTGCATGACATCATTCGGTTTATTAAATTATGTCTATCATACCGGAAAGTACGAATGAAGTCAATCAAAATAGAGGAATAATAAGGAATTTTTTGAGAAACCGTTATCATTATGAGCTGCTTATCGCTAAAAAGGGACAAATCTTCTCAGAGGCGTTTGAGATCTCTTTTGCTATTTTACAAAGAAACATGATATAATTTTAGGGTTACTAAAAGAGATGTTAAGGAAAAATTGAGGAGAAAACATGAATCCTTTATTAAATGGAATGAATGATCGACAGGCTCAGGCGGTTCAAACGACCGAAGGTCCTTTACTCATTATGGCAGGAGCGGGATCCGGTAAGACACGGGTTTTAACCCACAGAATGGCTTACCTCATTGATGAAAAATTCGTGAACCCATGGAATATATTAGCCATAACCTTTACCAATAAAGCTGCGCGCGAAATGAAAGAAAGGGCCTTGGCTTTAAATCCAGCTACTAAAGATACCTTAATTGCTACCTTTCACTCCATGTGTGTACGGATTCTGCGTCGTGAGGCTGATCATATTGGTTACAATCGAAACTTCACAATCGTGGATCCAGGTGAGCAACGAACCTTGATGAAACGCATTTTGAAGCAACTTAATCTGGACCCTAAAAAGTGGAATGAACGTTCTATTTTAGGAACTATTTCAAATGCTAAAAATGATTTACTTGATGAGAAGGGATACGAGGCGCAGGCTGCTGATATGTATAGTCAAATAGTAGCGAGATGTTACAAAGCTTATCAGGAAGAATTACGTCGTAGTGAAGCATTGGACTTTGATGATTTAATCATGATGACTCTACGCCTTTTTGATAGTAATCCTGACGTATTAGCTTATTACCAGCAGCGCTACCAATACATTCACGTGGACGAGTATCAAGATACCAACCATGCCCAATATCAATTAGTCAAGTTGCTAGCCTCTCGCTTTAAAAACATTTGCGTTGTTGGAGATGCTGATCAGTCTATCTATGGTTGGCGGGGAGCTGACATGCAAAATATTCTTGATTTTGAAAAAGATTACCCAGATGCTAAGGTAGTGCTTTTAGAAGAAAACTATCGCTCTACCAAGAAAATTCTGCAAGCAGCTAACGACGTGATTAACAATAACCGTAATCGCCGTCCTAAGAAACTTTGGACACAAAATGCAGACGGGGAACAACTGGTTTATTATAGGGCAAATGATGAGCGAGATGAGGCAGTATTTGTCGCTTCTACCATTAGCAACATGGCTCAAGAACTCGGGAAAAATTTCAAAGATTTCGCTGTTTTATATCGTACCAATGCCCAATCCCGTACGATTGAAGAAGCGCTCTTAAAATCCAACATTCCTTACACCATGATTGGCGGAACTAAGTTCTATAGCCGTAAAGAAATTCGCGACTTAATTGCCTACTTAACGATTGTCGCTAACCCAGCTGATAATATTTCCTTTGAGCGGATTGTGAATGAACCTAAACGAGGTGTTGGTCCAGGAACGCTTGATAAACTGCGTCAGTTTGCTTATGAAAGCAATCAATCTTTATTAGAAGCTGCTTCAAACCTCTTCATGTCACCTTTAAAAGGAAAAGCTGCGCAGGCCATGACGGATTTGGCAGGCATCTTAAATCAATTACGACAAGATTTAGAGACCATGAGTATCACTGACTTAGCAGAAGCTTTGTTAGAAAAAACAGGCTATTTAGATAGCTTACGCCTGCAAAATACTTTGGAAAGTCAGGCTCGCATTGAGAATATCGAAGAGTTCTTATCTGTTACCAAAAATTTTGACGAGTCAAGTGCCTCTCAAGAAGAAGACGAAACCGGTGTTGATCGCTTGGGACGTTTTTTAAATGATTTAGCACTGATTGCTGATACAGATGATTCCCAAACAGAAGCTGCTGAAGTAACCTTAATGACCCTACATGCTGCCAAAGGTTTGGAGTTCCCTGTTGTTTTCTTAATTGGTATGGAAGAAGGTGTCTTCCCCTTATCACGGGCTTCGGAAGATCCTGATGAATTAGAGGAAGAAAGACGCTTGGCCTATGTGGGGATAACAAGGGCAGAAGAAGTTCTCTTTATGACTAATGCAAATACCAGAACTCTCTTTGGTAAAAGTAGTTATAACCGTCCAACACGGTTCTTAAACGAAATTTCAGAAGAATTACTCTCTTATCAAGGATTGGCAAGACCAGCACAATCTTCATTTGGCGTGCGTTTCTCTACTGACAAACACACACAGTTTGGACAGGGGATGAGTCTATCAGAAGCCCTGCAAGCTCGAAAGGCTCAGGCTCAAGTAAGACAATCACCACAGCCAACGCAGGCGCGTACGATATCATCAGCTTCAACTACCTCAGGTTTACCGTTTGGTTCTAATCGCTCTTTAGAAGAGGTCACTTGGCAGATAGGCGATATCGCTCATCATAAAAAATGGGGAGATGGGACTGTGCTGGAGGTTTCAGGATCTGGAAAAACGATGGAATTGAAAATCAAATTCCCAGAAGTTGGGTTAAAGAAATTACTAGCAAGTGTTGCTCCTATTGAGAAAAAATAAGAAAATGAGTTTCCTACTATATAAGTGCGTAGGGAGCTTGTTTTTTTATTTTCTTTATAAGAGACGTTCTCAAATAAAAGTTTAAAAAAATTTAAGTTTCAGGAGCATATCAGTTGCATTTCACATCTAAAGGTGTATAATAACAATATAAATTAAATAACGAGTGGTCACTTTACAAAAACTCTGTTATAAAGGATTTGTATTTGTTTTATAAGTAACTTTATTCTGACGAATAAAAGAACTAACACTTCATAATTTGGTTTATATAGTCACTTGAAAAGTGATTATTGTTGACAATCACTCGAAGCATGATTACGGTCATGTTTCATTGGACAATAGATACGGGAGTATCTGAAAAGGAGAATTATTATGGGACTTATTTGGACATTACTCGTTGGTGCACTTATTGGTGTTATTGCTGGAGCTCTTACTAAAAGAGGTGGATCAATGGGCTGGATTGCTAACATTGCAGCTGGTTTAATTGGTTCTTACGTTGGTCAAGCCCTACTTGGTACATGGGGACCTTCATTAGCTGGTATGGCTTTGATTCCATCTATCATTGGTGCAGTTATCGTCGTGATTATCACTTCTTTTGTACTAAGTAAAACTAACAACTAGTTCCTCTACTTTACTTGTAAATAATGACAATAAAGTCGATTAAGTAGGAAAGAGGTTCGTATGTCAAAATTTTTAAAAATAACATATAGTCTCATCGGCCTCGTCCTATTATCCATCCTCGGATGGGTAATAGGGACGACCGGAGATTATGTTAGCTTACCTTATAGCTATCGCTGGTTAAGTTGGGACATTGATAGACTTCCCAATTTCCTAGATCCAGCTTTATACTATTATTATTTCTGGGCGGCGATTGTGATGTTTGTGCTCGTCTTAATCATCCTTTTAGCCGTTATTTTTTACCCTCGTACTTATACTGAAATTCAATTGCGTAACAAGAATGGAAAACTCTTGTTGAAAAAATCTGCTATTGAAAATTATGTTGCAACTGCTATTAAAGTAGCGGGGCTCATGCCTAATCCTAACGTTAATGCTAAACTCTATAAGCGTAAATTTAAAATTGATGTTAGCGGGCAATTAGCGTCACGAGTAGGCGTAACTGACCAAGTTAACGGGATTAAAGAAGGTATTGAGACAGGTTTGAAAGAATTCTTTGGACTTGATCGCCCGGTCAATTTCAAGGTTTATGTGAAAGAAATTGCTGATTCTGACCGCAAGCGTGTTGCAAGGAAACGTGTAGAATAGGAGATGTCTGATGGAATTTTATGAAAGATTCAAGTATCCCATTATTGGGGGGCTGGTAGGGTTAATCATTGCCATATTGCTCATGTCTTTTGGCCTATTTAAAACACTGCTAGCAATCATTTTTATTCTCTTAGGAGTATATGGCGGCCTGTATGCCAAGAAAACGGGAATCATCGATCAATTTCTTGGTCGTAAGTAAATAATCAACAAAGGAGACATATCATGACTGAAACATATATTAAGAATACAACTAAAGATTTAGCACCGTCTATTCGTGGTGAATTGACTTATGAAGACAAAGTAATTGAAAAAATTGTCGGTTTGGCTCTTGAAAACGTTGATGGTTTACTAGGTGTTAACGGTGGCTTCTTAGCTAATTTAAAAGATAAATTGGTTAATACAGAATCTGTTCGTGACGGCGTGAATGTTGAGGTTGGTAAAAAACAAGTTGCCGTTGATTTGGATATTGTGGCAGAGTACCAAAAACATGTTCCAACTATTTATGACGCTATTAAATCTATCGTTGAAAAAGAAGTTAAGAAAATGACAGATTTGGACGTTATTGAAGTTAACGTCAAGGTAGTTGATATTAAAACAAAAGCACAATTTGATGCTGAAAAAGTAAGTTTACAGGATAAAGTGACTGATATGGCACGTTCAACCTCTGAATTTACAAGTCACCAAGTTGAAAATGTGAAAACATCAGTTGGGGCAGGAGTTGAAAAACTTCAAGATCAACAAGCTGAACCACGTGTTCAGTAATAGTAATACTTGAACGAAATACTTTAAAGGAGGATTTGCTATGTCAGATGAAAAATGGAATGCAAAATTGGACCAAGCTGGTGGTAAACTAAAAGAAGGTATTGGTAAAGTTTCTGGAGATAAATCTTTGGAGACCGAGGGCAAGGTTGACCAGGTAGCTGGAAAAGTGAAAGAAGTCGCGGCAGATGCCAAAGATTCCTTGAAAGGGCTCAAGAAGGGCTTAGACGATAACAAATAGACAACAAATAACAATAAAGGAGACACGATGGAAACAAATCAGATTAAAAGTACACTTACCTATGACGACAAAGTGATTGAAAAAATTGTCGGCCATGCCTTAGAAAATGTCGGCGGTTTGCTGGCTGTGACAGGTGGATTTTTCTCAAATATCAAAAATAATTTGGTGAATTCTGATTCTGTTACAGACGGTGTTTCGGTTGAGGTTGGAACTAAGGAAGTTGCCGTAGATCTCGCCATTGTCGTAGAATATGGCAAAGACATCCCAGCTATTGTTGAATCTATCAAAGCTATTGTTGCCCAAAACGTAGCTAGCATGACACATCTTAAGGTTATTGAAGTAAATGTGAATGTTGTTGATATTCGTACCAAAGCTGAGCATGAGGAAGCTAGTGTTACCGTTCAAGATCGTGTGACTAGTGCCGCTTCGTCGACCTCACAATTTGTATCAGAACAAGCTGGGAAACTAAAAGATACTGTTTCTAATACTGTTAATAGTGATGAAGCAGCTAAATAAGTAAAAACTTGCATAGTAAAATTGCTAAGTGTTGACGTTATGGGGCTGGTTATCGACCAGCTCTTTTTGTCACGATAGTAAAATGATGATTGTTTTATAAGGAGAAATGTGTTTTAATTAATAGGAACATGAAAGAATGTTAAGTTAAGGAGTATAACGATGCCAAACCGTAAAAAGGAGATAAAAAGCTCAAAGTATCAAAAAATTGCTATTTCAGTAGCTGAACGTATCGCAAATGGAGAATATGAAGTAGGAGAAAAATTAAAGTCAAGAACGACAATAGCATCGACTTTTAATGTATCTCCGGAAACGGCTCGCAAAGGGCTAAATATCTTAGCAGACTTAAAGATTCTTACCTTAAAGCATGGGAGTGGAGCTATTGTCTTATCAAAAGAAAAAGCTATTGATTTTATTAATCAGTATGAGTCAACACATTCCATCGCTATGATCAAAGAGAAGATTCGAGACACTATTCGTGAGCAAGAGAGAGCTATGGAACAAATGGCTATCTTGGTTAATGATTTCTTAATGCAAAGTCAATCCATTAGTAAGCAGTATCCGCTAGCGCCTTATGAGATTATTTGTAACAATGACTCAGAACACTTTGGAAAATCCATTGGTGCCCTCAATATTTGGCATCAGACAGGTGCAACTATTGTTGCTATTGAACACAATGGTACCTTTGTTATTTCACCTGGACCTTATTCAGTTATCGAAAAAGGGGATCATATTTATTTTGTAGGAGATGAGTCAGTGATTTCACGAATGAAGACCTTCTTCAATTTACGAAAAGGCTTATGAGTTTGAGGATATCCTCAAACTTTTTTGGTTTTTAGATATGAAAAAAGCATCATCTATCTTACTCAAACTTGTGATGTCACACATACATGAGGAAAGAAAAGATTCGGATGCTTTTTTTAGGATGGTAGTGAATCAAGAGCAACTGTTTTGAGAATAATATCAGTAACATCTTGAGGAGATTCCTGATAGCCGTTATTAATCCAGTAGGTAATAATGCTTTCAATACTTGCTAAATAAACTTCTAAGGCATAAGGGTAAGGAATATGATATTGATTCACAACAATGGTCTGGAACTCCTCGATAGTGGTCAAAAATTGATAACAGAAATCTTTAATTAATTGAGGAAAATTTAAATAAGACGTTGTTGCTAGTGCAGTTACAAACTCTCGATGCAAGAGAAGGTAAGATAAAGTCTGTATCAGAACGGCTCTTGTATCGGTATAAATGGCTGTTTGGTTTAACAGACAATACAAGTCATCTAAGGTCTCGTTTTTCAACTGATTCATCATGTCAAATTTATCTTTGTAATGAAGGTAAAAAGTGCCACGGTTAATACCAGCCTTTTGAGTAAGGTCAGAAACCGTGATGTCTTCGAAATGTTTTTCAGCTAGTAAAGCCGTGAGTGCAGCTTTTAAATAAGTTTTGGTTTCAGTTTTTCTTTGTGTCATATAGAAGAGATCCTTAAATCAACAGTTGCTTAGGATTTGTCCTTGTTAAATAGTTGAGGCCATTATATAATAAGTTTGTACTTAAATCAACACTATGTTCATATAAAGGAGAGAACCTCATGGCATTCATTGAAATGAAAAAAGTGTCAAAATCCTATAGGGTTGGAGAATCCCTTGTACATGCTAATCGTGACGTTTCTTTTGATATTAACCAAGGGGAATTAGTGGTCATCCTAGGAGCATCTGGTGCAGGTAAGTCCACAGTGTTAAACATCTTAGGAGGAATGGATACTGCAGATGATGGTCATGTTTTCATCGATGGTAAGGACATTGTAAGTTATAACTCTCGTGCCTTGACAGAGTATCGCCGTAATGATATTGGTTTTGTTTTTCAATTTTACAATTTGGTCCCTAATTTAACAGCCAAAGAAAATGTAGAGTTGGCTGTTGATATTGTATCGGATGCTTTAGATCCTGTAACGATGTTAAAGGAAGTTGGACTTGGTCATCGCCTAAATCATTTTCCAGCACAGTTATCAGGAGGAGAGCAGCAGCGCGTTTCTATTGCGCGAGCTCTAGCCAAAAATCCTAAGTTGTTACTTTGTGATGAACCAACAGGTGCCTTGGATTATCAGACTGGAAAACAAATTCTAAACCTTTTGCAACAGATGGCACATAATAAGGGAACTACTGTTCTTATTGTCACTCATAATGCTGCGATTTCTCCCATTGCTAATCGTGTAATCCATCTTCATGATGCACAGGTTACTAAGATCACTGTCAATGAAGTACCTGCTAGCATTGACACGATTGATTATTAAGAGGCTTTTATGATGATAACGAAAACTTTATGGAAAGATATGATAAGAGCTATTAAAAAGAGTAAGGGACGTTTCTTTTCCTTAATGTGTTTAATGGCTTTAGGGTCTTTTGCTCTGGTTGGGCTGAAAGTTACAGGTCCAGATATGGAACGTACAGCTAGTCATTATCTTGAAAAGCAACAGGTTATGGATATGGCAGTCCTAGCTTCTCATCAATTTTCTCAAGAAGATCGCAAAGAACTGAATAGCCTAAAGGATGTGGTTTTAGAATACGGTCACCTCATAGATCTTAATATAACAAAAAACCAGCAAGCTCTTAGGTTATACAGTCTTCCAAATAAGCTGTCAAAACCACTTTTGGTTGAGGGGCATTGGCCAAAGCAAGACACAGAAATTGTCTTATCTACCACGCTTGAAAAAAGCTATCAGCTAGGAGACACGATAAGGGTAACACCGCCTAGTAAAGGGCTACTGACTTCAGAGCGGTTTCGAGTTGTCGGCTTTGCCCATTCTTCTGAACTTTGGTCCAAAAGCAATTTAGGGGGGGCTTCGGCAGGTGATGGTAGCCTCTATGCTTATGCTTTTAGTCGACCCAACGTTTTTAAAGGGGATGCCAATATTCTACGTCTCCGATTTAATAATCTTCGTTTTGCGAACGCCTTTTCTAAACAATACCATCAAACTGTAACTCAAAACCAGACGACCTTGGATCAGCTACTCCAAGACAATAGCCAACGCCGTTACGAGGAACTACAAGGTCAATATAAACTTGCTTTAACGAATGGCAAAGCAAAACTACAGTCTGAGCAAGCAACCTTAGCGGCTAGAGAACAGGAATTAGCTTTTCTTGAGGGTAGTGCTTTGCAAGAAGCTAAGAACCAACTAGAACAAGCTCATAAGGTATTGGAACAGGAAAAAAGTCGTTTAAGACAGGTTGAACTGTCTCAAAGTAAGCTAGAAAGACCACATTATACTACCTACAATCGATCAACACTACCAGGAGCAGAAGGTTATCGCACTTATGCGACTTCCATAAGTTCTATTTCAAATGTGGGAAATATTTTTCCCTTAGTTCTCTATTTAGTAGCTGCGCTCGTGGCCTTTACGACCATGACGCGTTATGTGGATGAAGAAAGAACAACCTCAGGTCTTTTAAAGGCTCTCGGTTATTCTAATAGGGGGATCAGTTTAAAATTTTTAGGTTATGGTCTAATAGCTAGTTTTTTAGGAACCAGCTTAGGGATTCTTGGAGGGACCTATGTTTTACCAGCCTTGATTTCAGACATTTTGACGGCACCTCTGACTATCGGAAAAACCCACCTTTATTTTTATGATGCTTATAGCGCCTTAGCCTATTCACTGGCCCTCTTGTCGACTGTCTTACCAGCTTACCTTGTTGTGAAGAAAGAGTTATTCCTCAATGCGGCTCAGTTGTTACTTCCTAAGCCTCCAAGCAAAGGCGCTAACATATGGTTAGAACATATCACTATTATTTGGAAACGTCTCTCGTTTAGTCATAAAGTTACTATTCGCAATATATTTCGCTATAAACAAAGGATGCTAATGACTATTATTGGTGTTGCAGGCTCGGTTGCTCTCCTGTTTGCAGGATTAGGCATTCAATCGTCTTTAGCAAAGGTTATTGACCACCAATTTGGAGAATTAACGACCTATGATATTTTAGCAGTAGGTGCAAGCAAGTTAACACTAGCAGAAGAGGCTTCTTTACAAAAGGTTCTCACCGGAAAGGAAATAGCAAGACAAAAAAAGATTTCTTATGCTCAGCTAACTCTTCCTATAAAAGGTATTACTGATAAGCAAACGATTTCTATTCTCTCAACCCCAGATAAAACACTCACTCCCTATGTTAATTTGTTAGATAGTCAAAAGCAAAAGGCCGTTGCTATTCCAAAGTCTGGGGTCTTGATTTCTGAGAAATTAGCCTCTTATTACCATGTAAAAGCAGGGGATGAGCTGTGGCTGCAGGATAATGGTCTCGAAAACGATAAGATAAAGCTTAAGGTTAAGCAGGTTATTGATATGACTGTTGGGCATTATCTGATCATGTCGGATACTTATTATGCTAAACAGTTTAATAATTTAGAGACTAGCCCTGCTTATTTTATTAATCTAAAAGACTCATCCCACAAGAAGGTCAAACAGCTTGCTAGTAAAATGCTGAGCTTAAAAGCCATTACAGTGGTGTCACAAAATGCTAACCAGATCCAAGCAGTTCAGCTGATGGTTGCTTCTTTGGACCAGGTTATGTCTCTCCTGGTTATCGTGTCTGTTTTATTAGCTATTGTTATTCTTTACAATTTAACCAGTATTAATATTGCTGAGCGTATTAGAGAATTATCAACCGTTAAGGTGCTTGGTTTTTATGATAAAGAGGTGACCTTCTACATTTACCGGGAAACCATTTCCTTATCGCTGATAGGTATTTTGATAGGAATTCTTCTAGGGAAAGCACTACATACCTATATCATGAGAATGATTTCTACAGGGGATATTCAGTTCGGTGATAAGGTTGATAGCTATGTCTACTTGGTTCCTATTGTCATTATTTTGAGTTTATTGCTAGTATTAGGGATTTGGGTCCATCAGCATCTTAAGAAGGTGGACATGTTAGAAGCTTTAAAATCAATTGACTAGGTGGTTAAAAAATAGCTCTTGAAATGTAGGATAGAATATGATAGTATCTAAATACTATATTGTAATAGAAAGATACTAAGCATGAACAATAACATTGAGGCCTACTTAACAAATGGCAAAGAAAAAGTAGCGTTAGGCGAGGCTGTAGACTGCTTTAAAGGAAAAGCAGTGTCGAGTAAGGCAGAGCCCGGTGATGTGGGATTGATTAATTTATCGGATATGGGAACCTTAGGGATTCAATATCACCAATTAAGAACTTTCCAGATGGATCGTAGGCAGCTCTTGCGTTACCTTTTGGAAGACGGAGATGTCTTAATCGCCTCTAAGGGAACCCTAAAAAAAGTCTGTGTTTTTCATAAGCAAAATCGAGATGTGGTGGCATCATCAAATATCACTGTCTTACGCCCTCAAAAACTGTTAAGGGGCTACTATATCAAGTTCTTTTTGGACTCACCTATTGGTCAAGCGCTCTTGGATGCAGCGGACCATGGCAAAGATGTGATCAATCTCTCAACGAAAGAATTGTTGGATATTCCAATTCCCGTTATTCCTTTAGTGAAACAGGACTATTTGATTAATCACTACTTGAGAGGATTAACAGATTATCATCGTAAACTCAAGCGAGCAGAACAGGAATGGGAATATATTCAGAATGAAATCCAAAAAGGATTAGGTTAGGAGTCTTGTCATGGGTTCAGTTGAACGTACATTAAAAATGACCTTGGCTACCGTTGTTGCTATTTTAATTGCCTATCAACTTCATTTGGATTATGCAATTTCAGCGGGAATCATTGCCTTGTTAAGTGTTTTAGATACCCGTAAGTCCAGTTTGGTAGTCGCTAGGAATCGCTTGCTTTCTTTTTTCCTGGCTTTCGGGATTGCGATGATTTGCTTTAGCCTTTTTGGCTACACAACGCTAGCCTTAGCTCTCTATCTAGTGGTTACTATCCCCTTACTCTATCGTTTTGGAATTGAAGCAGGGCTGGTGCCTATTACTGTCCTAGTTACTCACTTAATTGCTGAGAAAAGTATTCAGTTGCCAGTCTTATGGAATGAATGTTTACTTTTCTTTATAGGAACTGGAGTTGCCCTACTTTTCAATACTTACATGAGTTCTCAGGATAAAGAGATTCGACGTTACCATCAAATAGTTGAGGATGATTTAAAGGCTATCTTGTATCGTTTTGAAGAGTTTTTATTGGAAGGACAAGGGCAAAATGATGGGGTGATGGTTAAGGGACTAGATAAGACTTTAGAGGAAGCACTTCAGTTAGTTTACCGTGAGCGTCACAACAGACTGTTCCATCAAACAAACTATCAAGTGCATTATTTTGAAATGCGACGACAACAAAATAGACTATTGGGACAAATGGCTATCAACGTAAGCACGTTAATGAGACAAAGTAAGGAAAGTATTCTTTTGTCACATCTTTTTCACGAAACTGCTTGTCAGCTAAGCGAACAAAATCCGGCTTTAACCTTGATTGATGACATCGAACAATTGCTTGAAACCTTTCGTCATGGTGATCTTCCTCAAACTCGGGAGGAATTTGAGCGACGTGCGGTTTTATTTCAGCTCTTACAAGACTTAGAGCGCTTTATCTTATTAAAGGTAGAGTTTTATCAGGATTATCAAAATGACTAAATCTCTATTGCACACTTCTTATCTATGACGGCTTGGGACTTAACTTCCTGAGCTTTTTTGCTATAATAAAAAGAAGAATCTCAGAATGGAGACAAGATGAACGAAATAAAATGCCCTCATTGTCATACCCTATTTACTATCAATGAGTCAGAGTATAGTCAATTATTGGAACAAGTCAGAGGGCAAGCCTTTGATGAAGAATTGCAAAAACGATTAATCAATGAGATAGCCTTGCTGGAAGAAAAAGCGAAACATCAATTGCATGAGGTTGTCGCAAAAAAAGAAACAGCTATTACCAGCTTGACAAACCAATTAGAGCAAATTGAAAAAGAACAAGCCTACCTCAGACAAGAAGAATTGGCGAAAAAGGACCAAGAAATCGCAACCTTAGTAGCAAAATTAGATAAATTAGCCTCACAAAATGCTTTGGAACTGGCCAAACAATTAGCTGAGAAGGACAAAGAAGTGGTTAGTTTGACCAATCAGCTGGATAAATTAGCACTTGAAAAAGATGCCAAGTTCCAGTCAAAGCTTGCTACAATCGAAAAAGAACGCGATGGAATCAAAAGCCAATTGGCGCTTCAAGCTAAAGAAAGTGAATTGTCGTTGGCTTCGGTGCGCAGCGACTACGAAGCACAGTTAAAAGCGGCTAACGAGCAAGTTGAATTTTATAAAAATTTCAAAGCGCAGCAATCTACCAAAGCAATCGGAGAGAGTCTAGAACTCTATGCTGAAACAGAGTTTAACAAAGTAAGAAGCTATGCTTTTCCCAATGCTAGCTTTGCTAAAGATAACCAATTGTCTAGTCGTGGGTCAAAAGGGGACTATATTTACCGAGAGGTTGATGCCAATGGTGTAGAAATCCTCTCTATCATGTTTGAAATGAAAAACGAGGCAGACACCACCAAAACAAAACATAAAAATAGTGATTTTTTCAAGGAGTTAGATAAAGACCGTCGCGAAAAAGATTGTGAGTATGCTGTCTTGGTAAGCATGTTAGAAGCTGATAATGATTACTACAATACAGGGATTGTTGATGTCAGTCATGAATATCAAAAGATGTATGTGGTTCGTCCTCAACTCTTTATCCAGTTGATAGGGATTCTGCGAAATGCGGCCATGAATAGTTTACATTATAAGCAAGAGTTGGCCTTGGTTAAGGAACAAAATATTGACATCACTCACTTCGAAGAGGATTTGGACCAATTTAAGAATGCCTTTGCTAAGAACTATCAGTCTGCCAGCAACAACTTTAAAAAGGCTATTGACGAGATTGATAAATCGATTAAACGCATGGAGGAAGTGAAACGCTTTTTAACCACTAGTGAAAATCAGTTACGCTTAGCTAATAATAAATTAGAGGATGTTTCAGTTAAAAAACTGACCCGCCAAAACTCAACCATGCGAGAGAAATTTGAAGCCCTCAAGGACCAGTAAGCCTGAAAGTGAGTCTTTCCTTGCTAAAATTGGTTAAGCGTTTATTTTGGCAAAACTGATGATAAAGCGGTAGAATAGAATCAGTAACAATTACTAATTAGAGAGAAAAATAGACATGATAAATGGAATCATTAATTTAAAAAAAGAAGCCGGTATGACCTCTCATGACGCAGTTTTTAAATTACGGAAGTTATTACAAGAAAAAAAGATTGGACATGGGGGGACCTTAGATCCTGATGTGGTCGGTGTTCTACCAATTGCAGTTGGTAAGGCTACTCGTGTGATCGAATACATGACAGAAGCTGGCAAAGTTTATGAAGGGCAAGTGACTCTCGGTTACTCAACAACGACTGAGGATGCTAGTGGAGAGGTAGTTGCGAGATCCTCTTTGCCAGCTGTGCTAACAGAAGAACTCGTTGATCAAACGATGACGACTTTCCTTGGGAAAATCACACAGACCCCACCTATGTATTCAGCCGTAAAGGTTAATGGCCGTAAATTATACGAGTATGCGCGTGCTGGTGAAAGTGTGGAACGTCCTAGAAGAGAAGTGACCATTTCCCAATTTGAACGCACCAGCCCTTTGAATTTTACTGAAGACGATCTCTGCCGATTCTCTTTTAAAGTTGCTTGTAGCAAGGGAACTTATGTGCGGACCTTAGCAGTTGATTTAGGTCGAGCTCTAGGGGTAGAGAGTCATATGTCCTTCTTGCAGCGATCAGCTTCAGCAGGATTAACCCTGGAGACTGCCTATACTTTGGGAGAAATTGCTGATATGGTTTCTAAACAAGAGATGTCTTTTTTGTTACCGATCGAGTATGGCGTTGCTGATCTTCCTAAAATGGTTATTGATGATACTGAATTGACTGAAATTTCATTTGGTCGCCGTCTTAGTCTCCCTAGTCAAGAGCCACTGTTAGCTGCTTTTCATGGCGAAAAATTAATTGCCATTTTAGAAAAACGCGATTCAGATTATAAACCACGAAAAGTTCTCATTTAAAACTATCAATATGTAGAATGGAAAATTATGGACATTGAATATATTAAAGGCTATCAGGATATTCATCAAGAAGAAGACACCGTATTAGTGTTGGGGTACTTTGATGGCTTACATCGAGGGCATAAGGCCTTATTTGATAAAGCTCAAGAAATTGCAAGAGCGGAAAACTTAGCAGTCGTGACCTTAACGTTTAACGAATCTCCTAGACTAGCGTTTTCTCGATTTTTACCTGATTTGCTACTTCATATTACTTATCCAGAAAAACGGCATGAAAAATTTGCAGAGTACGGTGTTGATCGGTTGTATCTGATTGATTTCACGTCTGCCTTTTCAATGTTATCTTCGGATGATTTTATCGCCCATTATATCAAACGTCTCAAAGCTAAACATATAGTTGTTGGGTTTGATTATAAATTTGGTCATAATCGTACGGATAGTGATTATTTAGCGCGAAACTTTGATGGTAATGTTTACACGATTCCAGAAGTCACCGAGGATCAGGAAAAGATTTCCTCAACACGTATTAGGAAATTAATCTTAGAAGGTGAAGTGGCAAAAGCGAATCAATTGTTAGGTTATGAGCTATCTACTCGGGGAATGGTTGTACACGGTGACGCGCGCGGTCGAACCATTGGTTTTCCAACAGCTAATTTGGCTCCTATTGATAGCACCTACTTACCAGCTGATGGTGTTTATGTAACAGACGTACTTGTTAATGGGAAAAAACACCGTTCCATGACGAGTATTGGGAAAAATGTTACTTTTGGCGGAAAGGAGTTGCGTTTAGAAGCTAATATTTTCGGTTTTGAAGGAGATATTTACGGCGAATCCATCGAGATTATTTGGTTAGACAAGATCAGGGACATGGCTAAATTTGATGGCATTAAAGATTTAGTAGAGCGGTTAGAACTTGATAAAGAAACTGCACTAAATTGGAAAAAAGATAGCCAACTGATTTAATTTTTTGTATAATAAGGTAAGTAAATTTGACAGAGGAAAAATATGGTTACCTTATTTTTATCACCCAGTTGCACGAGTTGCCGCAAAGCAAGAGCGTGGCTAGTAAAACACGAAGTTGACTTTCAAGAACATAATATTATCACAAGCCCATTGAGCCGTGACGAACTCATGTCCATTCTTTCTTTTACAGAAAACGGGACGGAAGATATTATTTCCACGCGTTCAAAAGTCTTTCAAAAACTTGATATTGATGTGGAAGAACTGTCGATTTCAGATTTAATCGACTTAATTGCTAAAAACCCAAGCCTTCTTCGCCGTCCTATCATTATGGATAAAAAACGCATGCAAATCGGATTTAACGAAGACGAAATTAGAGCCTTTTTACCAAGAGATTACCGTAAACAGGAATTACGTCAAGCGACTATAAAAGCAGAGATTGAGGGATAATATGTTAGGTAATTATCATTATCCACTTGACTTGAGTTGGAGCACTGAAGAAATTTCCTCAGTGCTTCATTTTTTGACCAGAGTGGAATTAGCTTACGAGGACAAGGTCAAGGCAGAAGACCTTTTAGAGAGTTACAACGCCTATAAAGAGATTGTCAGAAGCAAAGCGCAAGAAAAACAAATCGACCGTGATTTCCAAAAAGCAAGTGGTTATTCTACTTATCAAGCGGTTAAAAAAGCAAGGGCTATAGAGAAAGGATTCTTTTCACTTGGAAACTAAATACGCATTTGCCAAGCAAATCATTAGAGAAGCTGGGCAATTTATCAAAAGTAAGATGACGCGACAGTTAGACATACAAGTGAAAACGCAATCTGATGATTTGGTGACAAATGTGGATCAAGACACTCAACAATTCTTGATTGACCGTATCAAGTCGTCTTATCCTGATGATGCTATTTTAGCTGAAGAAAATGATGTCCGTCATCCAATTAATCAAGGAAATGTTTGGGTGATTGATCCCATTGATGGCACCGTTAATTTTATCGTACAAGGCTCACAGTTTGCTATCATGATTGCCTATTATGAAGAAGGTCAAGGCCAATTTGGTCTCATTTATGATGTCATGGCAGGTCAATTGCTAGCTGGTGGAGGTCACTTTGATGTCACTTTAAACGGTGATAAGTTGCCTGTCTACCAAGAAAAGCCTTTAGAGCGTAGTTTAATTGGCTGCAATGCAGGGATGTTTGCTAGGAATGATAACAACCTTGCCAATCTGATTTCCCACACTCTAGGAGTAAGGGTCTATGGCGGAGCAGGTATTTGCATGGTCAAGGTGATGAAGCAGGAATTATTAGCTTATTTTTCAACCATTCAACCATGGGACTACGCAGCCGCAAAAGTGTTGGGTGAAAAGTTGGGGTATGTTCTTTTAACTTTGAACGGTCAGGAACCTGACTTTAAATCACGCCAAAAAATAATGTTTGTTCCAAAATGTCAGCTCACTAAGATTGAGTCTTTTTTAAAAACTGACTCATCTATCACAGAATAATAAATAGTAGTAAAAATGATGCCATTACCAAAAGAATTTATTGATACTTATCACTCTATCTTAGGCCATGAAACTCAAGCCTTTTTGGCTAGTTTTCAACAAGAAGCGGTAAATGCTTTTCGGGTTAATCCTTTAAAAAAACAGTCCAAATCCTTTGAAGATCCCATCCCCAATACACTATGGGGATATTATGGAAAAGTCTCTGGCAAGTCACCGGAACATGTTTCTGGTTTAGTTTATTCGCAAGAACCGGCTGCTCAAATGGTAGCCCAAGTAGCGGCTCCCAAAAAGGGTAGCCGTGTTTTAGACTTGGCAGCTGCACCAGGAGGAAAATCAACTCACTTACTTTCTTATTTAGATAACACCGGACTTCTTGTCAGCAATGAAATTTCTAAGAAGCGCAGTAAGATTTTGGTTGAGAATATTGAACGCTTTGGGGCACGAAATGTCATTGTAATGAACGAATCCGCAAATCGTCTTGCAAAGGTCTTTACGCAATACTTTGATATGATTGTTTTTGATGGTCCATGTTCTGGTGAGGGAATGTTTCGTAAAGATCCAGATGCTATTCAATATTGGCATCAAGATTACCCTGCAGAGTGTGCTGCCCTTCAAAAGTCCATCTTAGAAGACACCTTATCAATGTTGAAACCTGGCGGAGAGTTAATCTATGCCACCTGTACCTGGTCTCTTGAAGAAAACGAAGGGGTAGTCAAATGGTTATTAGAGACTTATGACTTTTTAGAATTGGTCGACATTCCCAAAGTAAATGGTATGGTAGAAGGAATTGGTTTTTCAGAACCTGCGAGAATGTATCCGCATCGCTATAAAGGAGAAGGGCAATTTGTTGCCAAGTTCAAGGATAAGCGTCCATCTGAGCCTGTACCAAAGCGTAAAGCGCCGAAAAGCAACTTGAACAAGGAACAATTGCAACTTTGGAAAACTTTCGAAAAAGACCATTTAAATCTAGTGTTGTCAGGAACTCTACAAACCTTTGGTGATTACTTATATCTCCTACCAGATGGGCTTCCGGCTTTAGAGGGCCTAAAAATTGCTCGAAATGGTTTAGAATTGGGAGTCTTCAAAAAGAAACGGTTTGAACCTTCCTATGCTTTAGGATTGGCCCTGCATTCTAACGACGTGAAATCCTCCATTACGTTAACAGAGGATGATTTTAAGCGCTATGTCTCTGGTCATACCATCAGCTTACCTCAATCTTATCCAACAGGATGGTACCAGTTACTTATCGATGGCAATGGGTTAGGTTTTGCTAAAGTTGTCGATAAGACCGTTAAAAATCATTTCCCGAAAGGGCTTCGTTTTTAGCGCAAAAAATGAGATTAAAATGTTACAAATTTAAATAAAAAATTCTTTCAAAGCATAGGTAGATATGTTACTATAAAGAATATGTGGAATTTAGTTTCTACATATATACCCTTTATTTTTACGAATAGGAAATACAATAATGAAAATGAAAAAGAAATTCTTTTTGTTAAGTCTTTTGGCCCTATCAACTCTCTTTTTATCTGCATGTTCTAGCTGGATTGATAAAGGTGAGTCGATAACTGCCGTAGGATCAACAGCGCTACAACCCTTAGTGGAAGCAGCAGCTGATGAATTTGGAAGCAGTAACCTAGGGAAATCAGTTAATGTGCAAGGAGGTGGCTCAGGTACAGGATTATCTCAAGTCCAATCAGGAGCTGTCCAAATTGGCAATAGTGATGTCTTTGCGGAAGAAAAAGATGGGATTGATGCTGAGAAACTAGTCGATCATCAAGTTGCTGTTGCTGGTCTTGCTGTTATTACCAACTCTAAAGTTAAGGTTTCCAACCTTAGTAGCCAGCAGTTACAAAAGATTTTTTCAGGGGAATACACTAACTGGAAACAAGTTGGGGGCCAAGATCTTGAGATTTCAGTTATTAATCGTGCGGCGAGTTCTGGATCACGAGCAACCTTTGATAGTGTTATTATGAAAGGTGTCGCTGCTAAACAAAGCCAAGAACAAGATTCCAACGGAATGGTTAAATCCATTGTTTCTCAGACACCAGGCGCTATTTCGTACCTCTCATTCGCCTATGTTGATTCCTCAGTGAAGTCATTACGATTAAATGGTTTTAAGGCGGATGCAAAAAATGTTGTGACAAATGATTGGCCAATCTGGTCTTACGAACACATGTATACTAAAGGTAAACCAACAGGATTGACCAAAGAATTTCTCGACTACATGTTATCAGATGAAGTCCAAAACAAAATCGTTACCCATATGGGCTATATTTCGACAACTGACATGAAAGTCATCAAAACCCATGATGGCAAAGTCATGGATAAATAATGGGGGAATTATGAAAAATCAGGAATTGGCTAAAAAATTAGTCTCACCATCAAAGAATTCAAGGCTAGAAACCTTTGGCCGTACCATCACGTTTTTGTGCTTGGCTTTGATTGTTTTTATCGTTGCGATGATTCTAATCTTTGTTGCTCAGAAAGGTCTGTCAACTTTCTTTGTGGACAAGATCAATCTTTTTGATTTCTTATTTGGTAAAGAATGGCAACCTAGTGTCAAAAATGCAGCTGGTGTTCCTTATCTTGGAGCGCTCCCAATGATTACAGGGTCTTTTTTGGTCACTATTTTATCTGCCATTATTGCAACACCATTTGCCATTGGAGCAGCTGTCTTTATGACAGAAATTTCACCCAAATATGGCGCTAAGCTATTACAACCTGCAGTGGAACTTTTGGTAGGTATCCCTTCCGTGGTATATGGGTTTATTGGCTTACAAGTGATTGTTCCTTTTATACGCTCTATCTTTGGTGGTACAGGTTTCGGGATTTTATCTGGGGTTTGTGTCTTATTTGTTATGATTTTACCAACCGTAACCTTTATGACAACAGATAGTTTGCGCGCTGTGCCTCGTCATTACCGTGAAGCATCGATGGCTATGGGAGCAACACGTTGGCAAACCATTTGGCGTGTTGTTCTTAATGCAGCTCGTCCAGGTATTTTTACTGCCATTATTTTCGGGATGGCGAGAGCTTTTGGTGAAGCCTTAGCCATTCAAATGGTTGTCGGTAACTCTGCTGTAATGCCAAGTTCACTAACGACACCAGCAGCAACCTTAACGTCTGTCTTGACAATGGGTATTGGTAACACGGTTATGGGAACTGTTCAAAATAATGTCCTTTGGTCACTTGCTTTAGTCTTGTTATTAATGAGCCTAGCTTTCAATTCCCTTGTCAAATTAATCACGAAAGAGAGAAAGAGAAATTATGAACGCTAAAAAAGTCGATAAATTAGCGACTGGTACCCTCTATACCATTGCTGGAATTATTGTAGCTATTTTGGCTTCCTTAATTCTGTATATTCTTGTCCGTGGCTTGCCACACATCAGCTGGTCCTTTTTAACAGGAAAATCGTCTTCGTACGAAGCTGGTGGGGGAATTGGTATCCAGTTGTATAATTCCTTCTTCCTATTGATTGTTACCTTGATTATTTCCATTCCTCTTTCAACTGGAGCGGGGATTTACTTGGCTGAATATGCCAAGAAAGGACCTGTTACCAACTTTATTAGAACCTGTATTGAGATTTTGTCTTCTCTACCATCTGTGGTTGTGGGGCTCTTTGGTTACTTGATTTTCGTTGTGCAGTTTGAATATGGCTTTTCTATTATTTCAGGAGCTCTTGCTTTGACGGTCTTTAACCTTCCTCAAATGACCCGTAACGTTGAAGATAGTTTACTTCATGTACACCACACACAACGTGAAGCAGGATTAGCTTTAGGCCTATCACGCTGGGAAACAGTCTTCCATGTGGTTATTCCAGAGGCATTGCCAGGAATTGTCACTGGTATTGTTTTGGCTTCTGGCCGTATTTTTGGTGAAGCAGCAGCGCTCATTTATACTGCAGGTCAATCAGCACCTGCCCTTGATTGGTCTAATTGGAACCCGCTTAGTGTCACCAGCCCAATCTCTATCTTCCGTCAATCGGAAACCCTAGCTGTTCATATTTGGAAAGTTAACAGCGAAGGAACAATCCCTGACGCCACACTTGTTTCCGCAGGAAGTGCAGCAGTACTGTTAGTCTTTATTCTTTTGTTTAACCTTTCAGCTCGCTTTATTGGGAAGAAACTTCATTCTAAAATGACAGCAGCGAAATAAGATATTGGAGAAATCATGACAGAATATAATTGGAATGAACGTCATATCATCACATTCCCTGAAGAAACGATTGCTCTAGCTACCAAGGATTTACATGTCTACTATGGTGCGAAGGAAGCTATCAAAGGGATTGATATGCAGTTTGAAAAAAATAAAATTACCGCCTTGATTGGTCCGTCTGGATGTGGCAAATCAACTTATCTTCGCAGTCTTAACCGTATGAATGATACCATTGATATTGCCAAGGTTACAGGTGAAATCCTTTATCAAGGGATTGATGTTAACCGTCAAGACATGAATGTCTACGAAATTCGGAAGCATTTGGGAATGGTTTTCCAAAGACCTAATCCTTTTGCAAAATCCATTTATAAAAACATTACCTTTGCCCATGAAAGAGCTGGTGTTAAAGACAAGAAAGTTTTGGATGAAATTGTTGAGACTTCACTGAAACAAGCCGCACTTTGGGACCAAGTGAAAGATGATCTTCATAAATCAGCCTTTACCTTGTCAGGTGGGCAACAACAACGCTTGTGTATTGCGAGAGCTATCTCTGTGAAACCTGATATTCTATTAATGGATGAACCAGCCTCAGCCTTGGATCCAATTGCAACGATGCAACTGGAAGAAACCATGTTTGAATTGAAGAGAAATTACACCATTATTATTGTGACACATAACATGCAGCAAGCTGCTCGCGCTAGTGACTACACTGCCTTCTTCTATTTGGGCGACCTCATTGAATACGATAAGACACGTAATATTTTCCAAAATGCGAAATGTCAGTCAACAAACGACTATGTTTCCGGGCACTTTGGTTAGAAAGGGGACATGATGACAGAACCTATTTTACAAATCAGAGACCTTTCTGTTTACTATAACCAAAAGAAAACATTAAAAGATGTCTCTTTGGATTTTTATCCAAATGAAATAACAGCTTTAATTGGACCTTCTGGATCTGGGAAATCTACTCTCTTGAGGTCTATCAATCGTATGAATGATTTGAACCCCGAAGTGACGATTACTGGGTCAATCGTTTATAATGGTCACAATATTTATAGTCCAAGAACAGATACTGTCGATTTAAGAAAAGAAATTGGAATGGTTTTTCAACAACCGAATCCATTTCCAATGTCTATTTATGAAAATGTTGTTTATGGATTGCGCTTAAAAGGTGTTAAGGACAAGGCAATTTTAGATCATGCCGTTGAAAGTTCTCTCAAAGGGGCTTCGATTTGGGATGAAGTAAAAGACCGTCTACACGATTCTGCGGTCGGCCTCTCAGGAGGTCAGCAACAGCGTGTCTGTGTTGCGAGGGTGCTTGCAACAAGTCCTAAAATCATTCTTTTAGATGAACCTACCTCAGCTCTCGATCCAATTTCAGCTGGTAAAATCGAAGAAACTCTTTTCTCTTTGAAAAAAGATTATACCATGGTTATCGTTACCCGCTCCATGCAACAGGCATCACGTTTATCAGACCGGACAGGTTTCTTCTTAGAAGGAGATTTACTAGAATTTGGCCCTACAAAAGCTATGTTCATGAACCCTAAACGTAAAGAAACTGAAGATTACATCTCTGGTAAATTTGGCTAATCATCACTAGTAGATGGTTGTGTCCAACACCAGTTAGCCCTATAGCAATGATCAAGAAATCATAGAAAGTTAAACCGATGTTAAGAACGAAATTTGAAGAAGAATTAGACAAGTTACACAATCAATTTTACTCTATGGGGACAGAAGTATTGGCCCAAATCAATAAAACGGTACGTGCTTTTGTAAGCCATGATCGTGAATTGGCCAAGGAAGTTATCGAAGAGGATGATACCATCAATGAATTTGAAACCAAGTTGGAAAAGAAGTCGCTTGAAATCATCGCTTTACAACAACCCGTTTCAAATGACCTTAGAACCGTCATCACTGTTTTGAAAGCCTCAAGTGATATTGAACGTATGGGAGATCATGCTTCATCGATTGCTAAGGCCACCATTCGTATGAAAGGTGAAGAGCGTATCCCAGTGGTTGAAGAACAAATCAATCTGATGGGTAAAGCCGTTAAACACATGGTTGAAGAAGCCTTGAACGCCTATATCAATGCGGACGATGCTAAGGCTTATGAAATTGCAGCTTCTGATGAAGTAATTGATAACTATTTCCGTGAAATCCAGGCTTTGGCAGTAGAGGAAATCCGTAAATCTCCAGACGCTGTTTTTGCAGGTAAAGAGTACTTCCAAGTTTTAATGTATTTGGAACGTATCGGGGATTATGCTCGTAATATTTGTGAGTGGATTGTTTACCTCAAAACTGGAAAAATTATTGAATTATAAGAAAATATGCTATAATGGGACTGGGAAAAAACTTGCCAGTCCCTAATTTTATACGAAATAGGCAAGTTAAATAGAACCAACAAGATAAACTGGCTTTTGCCAATCGTGATTTTGCTGGGCTAACAAGGAAAAAAGGTAAAGGTGATATTTGATATCATCTCTTAGCTTACTATTCCTTGTTATTAGAATTAAGGAGTTATATGAAGACAGTAGAACATCTCATCGAGACATTTGTCCCTGAAAACTATAATATCTTTTTAGATATCAACCGTCAGACAAAAACATTTACAGGGAATGTTGCGATTAATGGTGAAGCATTAGATAATCATGTGGCTTTCCACCAAAAAGATTTAGATATTAAGTCTATTTTACTCGATAACGAAGCTGTTGTTTATCAAGTAGATAACGACAATGAAGTTGTTCGTGTTGAATTGCCAGAGACGGGAATGATGACACTTGTTATTGAGTTTTCAGGTCATATCACAGATAATATGACAGGGATTTACCCGTCATATTACACTAAAGATGGTGTGAAAAAAGAAGTGATTTCAACTCAGTTTGAAAGTCACTTTGCACGTGAAGCCTTCCCATGTATTGATGAACCACATGCAAAAGCGACCTTTGACTTAAGTTTGACCTTTGATCAAGAAGCTGATGACATCGCCTTATCTAACATGCCAGAAATCAATGTCGATCGCCGTGAGGAAACTGGCCTTTGGACATTTGATACCACTCCGAGAATGTCATCTTACTTGCTAGCCTTTGCTCTAGGGAATCTTCATGGAAAGACTGTAAAGAGTAAAAGAGGAACTATTGTAGGTGCCTATGCCACTACAGCTCACCCCCTTAGTTCTCTTGATTTTTCATTAGACATTGCTGTACGTGCTATTGATTTTTATGAAGATTATTTTGGTGTTCATTACCCTATTCCGCAATCGCTCAATATTGCGCTTCCAGATTTCTCATCGGGTGCCATGGAAAACTGGGGCTTGATCACTTACCGCGAGATTTATTTGCTCGTTGATGATAACGCTACAGCTCAGAGTAGACAACAGGTGGCCCTTGTTGTCGCACATGAGATTGCTCACCAATGGTTTGGTAATTTAGTTACCATGAAGTGGTGGGATGACCTTTGGCTGAATGAAAGTTTTGCCAATATGATGGAATATGTGGCTATTGACGCTATTGAGCCATCTTGGAACATATTTGAAGATTTTCAAACAGGAGGCGTTCCATTAGCTTTGAAACGCGATGCCACTGATGGTGTGCAATCTGTCCATGTAGGTGTCAATCATCCAGACGAGATTAATACCTTGTTTGATCCTGCTATTGTTTACGCCAAAGGTAGCCGTCTCATGCACATGTTACGTCGCTGGATTGGGGATCGTGATTTTGCCGCGGGCTTACAACACTATTTTGACAAGCATCAGTACCGTAATACCGTTGGACGTGACCTGTGGGATGCCTTGTCGGACGCTTCAGGAAAAGATGTGGCTGCCTTTATGGACGCTTGGCTAGAACAACCAGGCTATCCTGTGTTAACTGCTCGCCTTGCTAATGACCAACTGATTCTTAGCCAAAAACAATTCTTTATTGGTGAGGGTAAAGATCAAGGTCGCCTCTGGCCGATTCCACTCAACAGCAATTGGAAAGGCCTCCCTGAAACTCTAACAGAAGCTGAAGTTATCATTCCAAACTTTAGTCAATTAGCAGCTGAAAACCAAGGAGCACTAAGGTTCAATACAGAAAATACTGCTCATTATATCACGGACTACCAAGGATCATTATTAGATGCCTTAGTAACTGATTTGTCCCACCTAGACAATACCTCTGCTCTTCAAGTTATTCAAGAGCGCCGATTATTGGCTGATAGTGGCTTGATTTCTTACGCAGAATTGGTAGACTTGGTTGCCCAATTAGATGCTCCTAAGTCTTACATGGTAGCTGAAGCTGTGCAACAAGTTGTCACTGGATTGAAACGCTTTGTGGATGAAGGAAGTTTGGCTGAGAAATCCTTTAACCGTCTTGTAACGTCTATTTATCAGGAAGATTTTTACCAGCATGGTTTTGAGAAAAAAGTAGACGAATCAGACCAAGATGAAATGGCACGTCAAGTTGCGTTAGGCCAGTTATGGTCAGCAGATAATCAAGCTGTTATTGATGGTGCTAAAGCTATTTTTGAAGCACATACTGATAATCTTTCAAGCATCCCAGCTGCTGTTCGCCGCTTGGTTCTAGCTAATCAGATGAAACATTTCGAGACTGAACAGTTAGTGGATACTTACTTCGACACTTACGTAGTGACAACTGATAACAACTTGCGTAATGACTTGACGGTTGCTTTAAGTAAAACCAGTCAGTCATCAACCTTAAAACGTATCTTGGTGAGCTTGAAAGACAAAGATATTATCAAACCTCAAGACTTATCATTCTGGTACAATGCACTGCTGGTACAATCTTTCACTCAAGAAACCATCTGGGAATGGGCGAGAGAGAACTGGAACTGGATCAAAGCCGCCCTTGGTGGAGACATGAGTTTTGATAAATTTGTCATTTACCCTGCAGGTAATTTTAAAACTCAAGAGCGTTTAGATGAATTTAAAGCCTTTTTTGAGCCTCAACTAGAGGATATGGCTATTAGTCGTAATATTGCGATGGGAATTAACGAGATTGAAGCACGCGTTGCTCTTATTGCTAAAGAAAAAGCAGCTGTTATAGAAGCTCTCAGTCATTATTAAAACCATAAAAAGAGTTGGAGAGCCTTATCCAGCTCTTTTCCCTTAATCTAATCGTTATATCTTTAATTAGAATAGAAAAATGGTGTCAACATTTAGTAAAGGTTAAGCTTTCTATGATACAGTCTCAATAGAAATGAAATAAAGTAAGAACGTCATAAACGATTGTCTTAGCTGCTTTAGTGACGTTGATAAGAGGTAGAAACATGATCAAACTATTATTAGTAGAAGATGACTTAAGTTTATCCAATTCCATTTTCGATTTTTTGGATGATTTTGCTGATGTCACACAAGTTTTTGATGGCGATGAAGGCTTATATGAAGCCGAAAGTGGCATTTACGATTTGATTTTACTTGACCTTATGTTGCCAGAAAAAAATGGCTTCCAAGTCTTGAAAGAATTGCGAGAAAAAGATATTAAAATTCCTGTGCTGATTATGACAGCCAAAGAAAGCCTAGATGATAAGGGACATGGCTTTGAATTAGGAGCAGATGATTACCTCACTAAGCCTTTTTACCTGGAGGAACTCAAGATGCGAATTCAAGCCCTGTTAAAACGTACGGGGAAATTCACGGATAAAAATCTAGCCTTTGGGAATGTCGTAGTGGATTTAGGACAAAAAGAAGTTCAAGTGGATGGCCGGCCGATAGAACTATTAGGTAAAGAGTTTGATTTGTTGGTCTACCTTTTACAAAATCAGAATGTTATTTTACCTAAAACACAAATTTTTGATCGCTTATGGGGTTTTGATAGCGATACGACCATTTCAGTAGTTGAAGTTTACGTTTCTAAAATTAGAAAAAAACTGAAAGGTACAGATTTTGTGGACAAACTGCAGACATTGAGAAGCGTGGGGTATATTCTAAAAAGCCATGAATAAATTAAAAAAAGAAGTCTTCTCTGACCAATACAACCATTTTTTTCATTTTTTTGCGGTTTTTACAGGTATTTTTGTTGTGATGACCATCATTATTTTGCAGATTATGCGATTTGGTGTGTATTCTTCTGTCGATAGTAGTCTGATTTCTGTTAGTAATAATGCAAGCAGTTATGCCAATCGTACTATGGCTAGAATATCCTCTTTTTACTTTGATGCAGAAAATAATGTTATTAAACCTTTGCCTGATTCAGATAATTCAAAGCTAGTAGGAACACCGGCGGCAAACACAGATATTATCCTATTTAGTGCCAATGGCACAATTTTGAATTCCTTTGATGCTTTCTCCAATTATCAAAATTTTCATTTAGACAAGCGACAATTAGGGACGATTGTTACTACTAGCCTGATTAATTTTTACGGTCAAGAGGAGAAGTATCATACCATAACAGTAAGGGTTCATATCAGAAATTACCCAGCTGTGGCATATATGATGGCAGTTGTCAACGTCGAGCAGTTGGACAGTGCCAACGAACGCTACGAACAAATTATTATCATTGTGATGATCATCTTCTGGTTAATTTCTATTTTGGCAAGTATTTATTTGTCCAAGTGGAGCCGAAAGCCGATTTTGGAAAGTTATGAAAAACAAAAAATGTTTGTGGAAAATGCTAGTCATGAATTAAGAACCCCATTGGCTGTTTTGCAAAATCGCTTAGAGTCTCTTTTCCGGAAGCCTAATGAAACCATATTGGAAAATAGTGAACATTTGGCTTCAAGTCTAGATGAAGTTCGAAATATGCGTATTTTAACAACTAATCTCTTAAATTTAGCAAGACGTGATGATGGGATCAACCCTCAGTGGACTGACTTAGACGCTACCTTTTTTGATGCTATTTTTGAGAATTATCAGCTAGTTGCTGAAGAAAATGGCAAGGTATTTCTTTTCGAAAATCAAGTTAACCGCATCTTGAGAATGGACAAGGCTCTTTTGAAACAATTGATGACGATTTTATTTGATAATGCGATCAAATACACGGATAAAGAAGGCGTTGTTGACATTAAGGTCAAGACAACAGAGAAAAATCTCTTGATTTCAGTCATTGATAACGGTCCAGGAATTAAAGATGAGGAAAAGAAAAAGATTTTTGACCGTTTTTATCGCGTTGATAAAGCTAGAACCCGTCAGACTGGAGGCTTTGGCTTAGGCTTGGCCTTAGCTCAACAGATTGTGATATCACTCAAAGGAAGTATCAGCGTTAAGGATAACCTTCCTAAGGGTAGTATCTTTGAAGTCAAACTATAAACATAGTAAAAGGGCAGCCTATCTGGTTGCCCTTTTACTATGTTTTATTAAATCTTTACTTATTTAACGATTGAAGAAATTGGAGAAGACGTCGAATAGCCTTCTTTTCATAAAACAAAAAGAAAAAACTCCTGTTGGAGTTTTCATTGGGTATTTATTAGCCAAGTTTTGCAGCAAGACGTGCTTTATCGCGGCTAGCTTTGTTTTTGTGAATCAAACCTTTTGATTCGGCTTTGTCGATGCTTGAAGAAGCAGCGCGGAAAAGCTCTTCAGATGGGTTAGCTTCAAATGCTTTGATAGCAGTACGCATAGCTGATTTTTGTGCTGAGTTTTTTTCGTTTGCTTTAACGTTAAGTTCAGCGCGTTTAATAGCTGATTTAATATTTGCCAATGTTTTCACCTCCAAATTAATCTAACTACATTATTATATAGAAAATATATGCGTTTGGCAACCCTTTATCACTTTTTGAGGTAAATTTCATCAATTTTGTGATCAGCGGCTTTATGTAAAATCAATTCTGCTCGATTTCGCGTCGGTTCAATGAATTTTTCAAGATTTTCTAAATTAACTGTTTTCCAAACATTGCGGGCAAAGGCTACAGCCTCATCCTGAGGAAGAGTGGTGTATTGGGCATAGTAACTGTTAGAATCTTGTTTTGCCATGTTCAAAATACTTAGAAAGCGTTCAATATACCAGTGTTCTATATGAGCGCTATCAGCATCAATATAAATGGAAAAATCAAAATAATCATTCATATATAAGCGGTTATTTTGCTGGTTTTGGAAAACGTTTATACCCTCGACGATTAGAAAATCAGGACTGTCAACCGTTTGTTCCTGATCAGGGACAATATCATAAATATCATGAGAGTACAGTGGTATGGTAGCTGATTGCCCACTTTTAATAGTATCCAAAAAATTCAACAGCAGTTCCATATTGTAGGATTCTGGAAATCCTTTACGATTGAAGATCCCTCGTTCAATCAAAACCTGATTAGGGTATAAAAAACCATCAGTAGTAACTAGTTCGACACGACTATTTGGGTGAGTACGTGAGAGAAGTAATTGTAAGAGTCGGCTGGTTGTTGATTTACCAACAGCGACAGAGCCAGAAATTCCAATAATAAAGGGCCTCAATTGAATGTCTTTCTTTAGAAAGAGACTTTTAGAAAAGGAAAGGTTCTCTTGAGCAATTTTGTAAATCTGAATTAAATTAATCAAAGGGAGATAAACATCAACCACATCTGTGATGTTAATATTATCATTTAGACTCGTAATACTTTTTAGTTCTTCTTGTGTCAATAAAGGTTTGGTTTTTTGGTGCAACATTTTCCAAGACTCCCTTGAAATCTTTTCAAAGTTGATAAATTCGTTTGACATACTAACTCCTAATCATTTGACAGTGCTTACATTATAACATTTCAAGGAAAAAAATGAAAAATTTTTCGTTTGAATTCGTGTGAAAATGTGTAGTATTTCGAGAAAAATATCGAACATTCCCTAGACATTTTTCTGAAAATTAAAAAGCGTGCAGTTAATGTTCGGTTTTACCGATTAATCCCCTTGGAAACCTTTAAAAACAGGCGTCTTGTAAACCGTTTCAAAGTGTGATAGAATGAAAAAGCATCTTAAAAAGATAGGAAAAACGATGACAAACATGTATTACGACGAGAACCCAGATAGCCTTCATGATATTCATGAATTGAATGTAACATTACTCGGTTTTCCGTTTACTTTCTTAACAGATTCTGGTGTTTTTTCAAAGAAAATGATTGATTTTGGCAGCCAAGTCTTACTAAACACACTTCATTTTAATAAAGGTGAGCGGGTTTTAGACTTAGGTTGTGGTTATGGCCCTTTGGGAATAAGCCTAGCTAAAGTTCAAGAAGTAGAAGCTACTTTGGTTGATATTAATAATCGAGCAATTGATTTGGCACAAAAAAATGCACGTCAAAATCAAGTTGACGTTACTATTTTTCAATCTAACATTTATGAAAACGTTAGGGGATCATTCAACCATATCATTAGTAACCCTCCTATTCGAGCGGGTAAGAAGGTTGTCCATGAGATCATTGAAAAAAGTATTGATTTTTTAGATGATCAGGGTGATTTAACCATTGTGATTCAAAAGAAACAAGGGGCGCCTAGCGCCAAAGAAAAGATGGCAAATGTTTTTGGCGATGTTGACATTATCAAAAAAGATAAAGGCTACTATATTCTAAGGAGTACAAAACATGAGAACAGTTGATTTAATTCAAAAAAAACGTGATGGAGAGGAACTGACTACAGAGGAAATCAATTGGTTAATTAAGGGATATGCTAATGGTACTGTCCCAGATTACCAAATGGCTGCTTTTGCTATGGCAGTTTATTTCAAAGGAATGACAACCCGTGAGACACGAGATTTAACCATGAGTATGGTTGAGACTGGAGAACAGATTGACCTGTCAGCAATTGCTGGTATTAAAACAGATAAGCATTCCACAGGTGGGGTGGGCGATAAGGTAACCTTGATTTTAGCTCCGCTTGTAGCAAGTTTTGATGTTCCAGTTGCTAAAATGAGCGGTCGTGGCCTAGGTCATACTGGAGGAACCTTAGATAAACTTGAAGCCATTAAAGGTTTTCAAATTGACCGTAGCCAAGATGACTTTATTAAACAAGTGCAAGACATTGGCATCTCTGTTATCGGTCAATCCGATAAACTGGTTAAGGCGGATAAACTGTTATACGCTCTAAGGGATGTTACGGCAACCGTTGATATTATTCCTCTAATAGCAAGCTCAGTCATGAGTAAAAAAATCGCCGCCGGTGCGGATAGCATTCTCTTAGATGTTACTGTTGGGGATGGGGCTTTCATGAAGACCATCGAAGACGCAGAAAAGCTTTCCCGTCTAATGGTAGATTTAGGAAAAGAAGTTGGTCGTAAAACAGTTGCTGTCATTACTAATATGAGTCAGCCCCTAGGGCGAGCTATCGGGAACCGTCTTGAAGTTTTAGAAGCTTTAGAAATCATGCAAGGTAAGGGACGTGAGGACATCACCCATTTCATTTGTGAACTGGCTCAGATTATGTTACGTCTAGCAGGTGTTGATAAGTCACTAGAAGACATCAGAAAAAATCTGGTTGATGGAACAGCTTTAGCGAAATTTGAAGAAATGGTTACCTATCAAGGTGGTGATCTCAAAGACCTTTATAGAGAGTCAGCGTCACCTGTTCAAACAGAAGTGTTTGCTGATGAAGATGGCTATATCACAGAATTGCCAGCACTAGAATTCGGACTCTTTGCGATGAGATTAGGAGCTGGTCGAGCAGTAAAAACTGACCCATTGGATTATGAATCAGGGATTGTTTTTGATAAGAAAATTGGTGACCCTGTAAGCAAGGGAGACCTCATTGCTGTCATCTTTTCACAAGAAGTTTTACCGAAAAAAGTGCTTACAGAATTCGAAAAAAATGTTAAAATAGGTGTAGAACAATTTGAGCCTAAAGAGATCATTAAAATCATTTCCTAAGGAGGAATTACCACAATGAAAATTAATAAATACATCGACCATACGTTGCTAAAAGCAGATAGCGTTCAATCACAATTTGATCAATTGATTGATGAAGCAAAGACTTATGATTTTGCTAGTGTCTGTGTGAATCCATGTTGGGTTGCTTATGCTGCAGAAGCACTAAAAGATTCTGATGTTAAAGTTTGTACCGTTGTCGGTTTTCCTCTAGGAGCAACAACATCAGCAACTAAAGCTTTTGAAACAAAAGATGCCATTGCAAATGGCGCTGACGAAATTGACATGGTCATTAATATTGGTCTTTTGAAACAAGGCGATGATCAAGCTGTTGAAGATGATATGCGAGCTGTTGTTGAAGCAAGTGGGGACAAACTTGTGAAAGTCATTATTGAAGCTTGCCTTCTAACAGATGAAGAGAAAGTTAGAGCATGCCAATTGGCTGTTAAAGCAGGTGTTGATTTTGTTAAAACATCCACAGGATTTTCAACCGGTGGAGCAACAATCTCAGATGTTAAATTGATGCGTCAAACAGTCGGTCCTGATATCGGCGTTAAGGCTGCTGGTGGTGCGCGTTCATTAGAAGACGCTATGGCATTTATCGAAGCAGGTGCTACTCGTATTGGAACGTCTGCTGGCGTAACCATTATGAAAGGTGAAGTTGCAAATGGTGGCTACTGATTTAGTTTCTTTAGCTATTGGTGCCAGTAAACACGCTTATGTTCCTTATTCCCACTTCCCTATTGGTGCAGCCTTAAAAACAAAAGATGGCACAATCTATACTGGTTGTAACATTGAAAATGCTAGTTTTGGATTAACCAATTGTGGTGAGCGAACAGCTATTTTTAAAGCTGTTTCTGACGGGCATAAAGAACTGGCTGAAATTGCGATTTATGGTGAAACGCAGGAACCTGTATCTCCTTGCGGTGCTTGCCGACAAGTAATGGCGGAGTTCTTTGAACCAAGCTCTCTTGTTACCTTAATTGCCAAAAATGGTCAAACCCTTGAAACGACTGTTGGTAATTTACTTCCCTATTCATTTACAGATTTATCATAATCTGGCTTAATTCTTGTTATCTAGCCGTCTTGGCTTTATATTTACTTTCAGCAACCTGGTTGCTAGAAATATTTTTTAGGAGGGTTCATATTCATGAACAAGAAATTTATTGGTCTTGGTTTAGCTTCAGTAGCTTTACTAAGTTTAGCTGCTTGTGGTAACCGTGGTGCTTCTAAAGGTGGAGAAGCAGGGAAAACTGATTTAAAAGTTGCAATGGTTACTGATACTGGTGGTGTTGATGATAAATCATTCAACCAATCAGCTTGGGAAGGTTTACAAGCTTGGGGTAAAGAAATGGGCCTTAAAAAAGGTGCTGGTTTTGATTACTTCCAATCTACAAGTGAATCTGAGTATGCAACTAACCTTGATACAGCAGTTTCAAGCGGCTACCAAGTTGTTTATGGTATCGGTTTTGCTTTGAAAGATGCTATTGCCAAAGCAGCTGGCGACAATGACGGTGTTCAATTCGTTATCATCGATGACGTGATTGAAGGTAAAGACAATGTTGCAAGCGTTACTTTCGCCGATCACGAAGCAGCTTACCTTGCAGGTATTGCAGCAGCAAAAACCACTAAAACTAAAACTGTTGGTTTTGTAGGTGGTATGGAAGGTACTGTTATTACTCGTTTTGAAAAAGGATTTGAAGCAGGTGTTAAATCTGTTGATGATTCCATCCAAATCAAAGTAGATTATGCTGGATCATTCGGTGATGCTGCTAAAGGTAAAACAATTGCAGCAGCTCAATACGCAGCAGGTGCAGATGTTATCTATCAAGCAGCAGGTGGAACTGGAGCAGGTGTCTTCAACGAAGCGAAAGCTGTTAACGAAAAACGTGACGAAGCTGATAAAGTTTGGGTAATCGGTGTTGACCGTGACCAAAAAGATGAAGGAAAATACACTTCTAAAGATGGCAAAGAATCAAACTTTGTACTTGCATCATCAATCAAAGAAGTTGGTAAAGCTGTTCAGTTGATCAACAAACAAGTAGCAGATAAAAAATTCCCAGGTGGAAAAACAACTGTTTACGGTTTGAAAGATGGCGGTGTTGAAATCGCAACTACAAATGTTTCAAAAGAAGCTCTTAAAGCTATCGAAGAAGCGAAAGCAAAAATTAAATCTGGTGACATTAAAGTTCCTGAAAAATAATGTTTAAAAACAAGAAGCGCGACCTTTGTCGGTCGCCCTTTTTGGACTGAGATAACTTTTATCTCAGTAAAGCTTGTGACAAATGACAAGCTTTACTGAAATAAAAGATTGAATTGAAAGGAAATTATCCTATGACACAGCATGTCATTGAAATGAGAGAAATCACGAAAAAATTTGGTGATTTTGTTGCAAATGACCACATTAATTTGAATGTCAGAAAAGGTGAGATTCATGCCTTGTTGGGTGAAAATGGGGCAGGTAAATCAACCTTGATGAATATGCTAGCTGGTCTCTTGGAGCCAACTAGTGGAGAAATTGTCATTAATGACAAGCCAGTTCTGATTGATTCGCCATCTAAATCCGCTAAACTTGGTATCGGAATGGTCCATCAGCACTTTATGTTGGTAGAAGCCTTTACAGTTGCAGAAAATATTATTTTAGGTAACGAAAAGGTGAAAAACGGTCGCTTGGATCTTAAACAAGCATCGAAAGAAATCAAAGAACTGTCTGAAAAATATGGCCTTGCAATCAATCCGTCAGCTAAAGTTGCTGATATTTCAGTTGGAGCTCAACAACGTGTTGAGATTTTAAAAACCTTGTATCGCGGTGCAGATATCTTGATTTTTGATGAGCCTACAGCTGTTTTAACGCCAGCTGAGATTCAAGAATTAATGGGCATCATGCGCAATTTGGTTAAAGAAGGCAAATCAATTGTCTTAATCACACACAAGTTAGATGAAATTAGAGCTGTTGCGGATCGAGTTACGGTTATTCGCCGTGGTAAGAGTATTCAAACAGTTGATGTAGCTGGTGCGACTTCACAAGATTTAGCGGAAATGATGGTTGGGCGTTCTGTTTCATTTACAACGACTAAAAAACCATCTGAACCTAAAGATATTGTTTTGTCTATTAAAAATCTAGAAGTAGATGAAAACCGTGGGGTTCCAGCAGTTAAAGGCTTGTCTTTGGATGTAAGGGCAGGTGAAATCGTTGGTATTGCAGGTATTGATGGTAATGGTCAATCAGAATTAATTCAGGCTATCACTGGTCTTCGTAAGGTAAAGTCAGGAAGCATCATGATTAAAAATCAAGAAGTAACACATTTGACTTCTCGAAAAATCACTGAATTATCAGTAGGACATGTCCCAGAAGACCGTCATAGAGATGGTTTGGTATTGGATTTATCACTAGCTGAAAATACAGCCTTGCAAACCTACTACAAAGAACCGCTAAGTAAAAATGGTATTTTAAACTATAATAAAATCAATGAGTACGCCCGAAACTTGATGAGTGAATTTGATGTTCGTGGTGCTAATGAACTGGTTCCTGCTCGAGGGTTTTCAGGTGGTAACCAACAAAAAGCCATCATTGCTCGTGAGGTAGACCGCGATCCTGATTTATTGATTGTTAGTCAACCAACACGTGGGCTAGATGTTGGAGCTATTGAATATATCCATAAGCGTCTGATCGAAGAACGTGATAAAGGCAAAGCTGTTCTCGTCGTTAGTTTTGAACTTGATGAAATATTGAATTTATCAGACCGTATTGCAGTTATTCATGACGGTAAAATTCAAGGTATCGTATTACCACAAGATACTAACAAGCAAGAACTTGGTATCTTGATGGCTGGTGGTTCAATTCATGAGGAGGAAAGTCATGTCTAAAAATGCACAAAAAATTGCTGTGCCAATGATTTCCGTCTTGTTAGGATTTTTACTTGGCGCCATTATCATGTTTATCTTTGGCTACGACCCAATTTGGGGTTACGAAGGCCTGTTCCAAATCGCTTTTGGTAGTATCAAAAATATAGGGGAAATCTTCCGAGCAATGGGCCCACTGATTCTAATTGCACTCGGATTTACTGTTGCTAGTCGCGCTGGTTTCTTCAACGTCGGATTATCAGGTCAAGCCTTAGCAGGTTGGATTGCTGCCGGATGGTTTGCATTAGTCAATCCAGATATGCCGCGCCCTCTTATGATTATCATGACTATTTTGATTGGGATGATTGCTGGAGGAATTGCGGGTGCTATTCCAGGTATTTTGAGAGCTTACCTTGGTACCAGTGAAGTTATTGTTACCATTATGATGAACTATATTATTCTTTATGTTGGTAATGCTATCATTCAAAAAGGGTATCCGGAAAGTGTCAAACAAAGTATTGACTCAACGATTCAGGTGAGCGATAATGCAAGTTACCAAACTCACTGGTTATCTGCTTTAACAAACAACTCGCGGATTAATATTGGTATTTTCTTTGCCATAGTAGCTATTGCAGTGATTTGGTTCTTGTTGAACAAAACAACACTTGGATTTGAAATTCGTTCAGTAGGGCTTAACCCACATGCCTCAGAATACGCAGGGATGTCATCAAAACGTACTATCATTTTATCAATGATTATCTCTGGAGCTCTTGCAGGTCTTGGAGGAGTAGTTGAAGGACTAGGAACCTTTGAAAATGTCTTTGTTCAAGGATCTTCTTTAGCCGTTGGTTTTGATGGTATGGCGGTAAGCTTGCTTGCAGCAAATTCTCCAATCGGTATTTTCTTCTCCTCATTCTTATTTGGTGTCTTAAATATCGGTGCTCCAGGAATGAATATTGCAGGTATTCCACCAGAACTTGTTAAGGTAGTGACCGCTTCCATCATCTTCTTTGTTGGTGCCCATTACCTCATTGAACGTTACATTATTCGCCCTAAAAAATTAGTGAAAGGTGGTAAATAAGATGAGTTTAGTAACGATTTTTGCCTTATTGGTGTCATCTATGCTTATTTATGCAACACCACTCATTTTCACAAGTATTGGGGGAACTTTTTCAGAACGTTCTGGTGTTGTTAACGTCGGTTTAGAAGGTATCATGGTTATGGGAGCCTTCTCAGGAATTGTCTTTAACCTTGAATTTGCTCAAACGTTTGGAAAAGCAACGCCTTGGATAGCCATTTTAGTCGGTGGTATTGTTGGTTTGATTTTCTCTTTGATTCATGCTTTAGCAACCATCAACTTTAGAGCTGACCACATTGTCAGTGGTACAGTATTAAACTTGTTAGCGCCTTCCTTTGCGGTCTTCTTGGTTAAAGTGATGTACGGTAAGGGACAAACAGATAACATCCAACAATCTTTTGGGAAATTCGATTTCCCAGGTCTATCACAAATTCCTGTGATTGGTGATATTTTCTTTAAAAATACTAGTCTAGTTGGTTATCTTGCAGTTGCCTTCTCATTCCTTGCTTGGTTTGTTCTTTACAAAACAAGATTTGGTTTACGCTTACGTTCAGTTGGTGAGCACCCACAGGCAGCAGATACACTTGGTATTAATGTTTATTTGATGAAATACTATGGTGTGATGATCTCAGGTTTCCTTGGGGGAATCGGTGGAGCTGTTTATGCTCAGTCAATCTCAGTTAACTTTGCCGTAACAACTATCTTAGGTCCTGGATTTATCGCTTTGGCAGCTATGATCTTTGGTAAATGGAATCCAGTTGGCGCCATGTTATCTAGTCTTTTCTTTGGTTTATCGCAAAGTTTAGCAGTTATTGGAGCACAATTGCCAGTATTGGAAAAAATTCCAACCGTTTACTTGCAAATTGCACCATATGTTGTCACTATCGTTATCCTTGCAGCCTTCTTTGGACAAGCTGTTGCTCCAAAAGCGGATGGTGTTAATTACATCAAATCAAAATAAAAGAATTAGATTTAACCCTTTATGAGTTTTAATAGTAGCACCCCTAGTGTTAGCACTTTGATGTCTAACATTAGGGGTGTTTTTTGATGGCAATATTGTTAACGGTGTAATGAAGCATAAAGAACACATCAAAAAGCCATCAGTTGTTACTGATAGCTTTTATCTTATTATTGACCAACAAATACGTTGATTTCCGCTTCAATATTAGCAATTTTTTCTTCAGCACTGTTAAGGGTATCACCTACTGTAGCGATATAGAATTTAATTTTTGGTTCAGTGCCAGATGGTCTAACTGCGAACCAACTATCATCTGCTAATGTATATTTCAAAACATTGCTTGGAGGAGTTGTTAACGTTGTCTGGCCATCTTTAGAACTTGCAGTTTGTGCAAGGAAATCCTCTGTTAACACAATATCAGTTTGGTTAAATTGACTTGGGGCATTGTCACGGAATTTATCCATAATCTTCTTAATTTCAGCAGCACCATCAACACCTGATAGGGTAACTGAAATGGTTTTTTCGGCAAAGTAACCATACTCTTTAAAGATTTCATCGATACCGTCAGCTAAAGTTAGGCCGCGGGAACGATAATAAGCTGCAATTTCAGCAACGAGGAGAACAGCTTGAATAGCATCTTTGTCACGAACAAACGGTTTAATAAGGTAACCAAAGCTTTCTTCAAAACCAAACATGTAGGTATGGTTATGTTTTTCCTCAAATTCTTGGATTTTCTCAGCGATGAATTTGAAACCTGTTAACACGTTAAACATGGTTGCACCATAGCTTTCCGCAATTTTGGTTACTAATTCAGTTGATACTATTGATTTTGCTAATGCAGCATTCTCTGGGAGAGTCCCAGCTTCTTTGTGAGCTTCTAAAATGTATTTGGCGATAAGAGCACCGATTTGGTTACCAGAAAGGTTCCAATAACTGCCATCAGCTTGACGAATTTCAACACCGAGACGGTCAGCATCAGGATCAGTCGCCACTAATACATCAGCATCGAATTGACGCCCTAGTTCTTCAGCTAAGGCAAAGGCAGCTTGGCTTTCAGGGTTTGGTGATGCAACTGTTGAGAAGTCTGGGTCTGGTTTTGCTTGAGCTTCGACAACTTGAACAGATTCGAAACCAGCTTGTGCTAAAGCTCGACGTGCTAGCATTTCTCCAGTACCATGAAGAGGTGTGTAGACAATTTTCATATCGCGACCGTATTGGTCAATCAAATCTTGATTGATATTAACGCTTTTAACCTCTTCAAGGTAGGCAGCATCGAGGGCTTCGCCAATTACTTCAATAAGACCAGTTGATTTAGCTTCTTCTAAGTCAGCAAGGGCTATAGCAAATGGGTTATCAATCGCACGAATATAGTCAGTTAAAGCATCAGCATCAGCTGGAGGCATTTGCCCACCATCAGAACCATAAACTTTATAACCATTAAAAGGAGCAGGGTTATGACTGGCAGTTACCATAATACCAGCAAATGCTCCGAGATGACGAACAGCAAAAGACAGCTCGGGAGTAGGGCGTAGGCTTTCAAAAACATAAGATTTAATGCCATGGGCCGCTAATACTTGGGCAGATTCGAAAGCGAATTCTGGTGAAAAATGTCGTGAGTCATAGGCAATAGCAACCCCAGCTTTTTTGGCCGTTTCGCCTTTTGATTCAACTAATTTGGCAAGGCCTTCTGTTGCTTGACGAACCACATAGATATTAATACGGTTTGTCCCAGCACCAATATAACCACGCATACCAGCTGTTCCAAATTCAAGGTTTGTGTAAAAAGCATCTTCTTTGGTTTTTTCATCCATATGGAGTAATTCATCTTTTAGATAAGTTGGCAGATCAGGAACATCAAGCCATTTTTGATAATTTTCTGTATAAGTCATAGGTGTCTCCTTATATATTTTTAACCGCTTTCATTATATCACGTTGAAAGGAAAAAATCACTAATTTTTTGCAGGGATTTGCAAGCTTCTTTTCAATTTTTCAGATAATCAATAGGATTTAAAAAAACATGCCCTCTTGTGCAGGAGGACATGTGACTAGTTTATGACAATTTACGATTTAACTTCGATAAGGTTGGGATAAGAGTGAAGGTAACGAGTGCTGAAATAATCATTTCAACAATAGCATTTGTTGAGACAATCGTTGCCAGTAAAGCTTTAATATTACCACCAAAAACAGTTGAGAAGAAGACGAAAATACCCGATAAGACAAAAACAGTATTGGTCAATGAACCCACAAGCCCAGAAAGGACTAAACCAAATTTATTATGGATAAACTTGTAGCAGTAATAAGGGGTGATACCAATCAACAAACGAGGTACCATAGCAATCATGAGAGAAGCTAAATTCCCTTGATCCACAAAAGGTGAAAAGAGATAACTGGTAGGTAGAAGGACCACAGTATTGGTTACAACACTGATTACTCCCATCAAGCCCCCTAAAATGGTACCGATACGCGGACCATACATAATAGAGGCGACAATGACTGGAATGTGAACTAATGTTGGCTTGATTGGTACTGGCCAAAGGTTGAATACCAGACTACTGATAAAATGGATGACTAACATGATGGCAAAAAAGATAGCCACTCGGGAAATATCTGATGATTTATGGCGATTCATTTCATTCTCCAATAAGTTTTTATATTATAATACCTAATTTTGAACTAGGTGACAAGGGCAAACAGATTAGGATTTTAACGTCGTTTCGATAGCTTCTAAAATGACATCAAGATCAGCTAAAGCACCAGGACCAGTATCCCCACAAGCTAGTAAGCTTGTCTTAGGAGGGATTTCAGTAAAGCCTAATTGAGACAAACGTTTTATATTGTCTTGGGTAATCGGATTTTGGTACATTTTAGTGTTCATGGCTGGAGCTATTAACTTAGGGGTTGTCACTGGTAACGCAAGGGCGACGCTGGTGACAATATTATCTGCAAATCCATAAGAAAGATGGGCTAAGGTATTGGCACTAGCTGGTGCAAGGATAAATAGGTCGGTTTGTTTGGCCAATTCAATATGGTTGACAATCTTAACGTCATTTTCTGCCATCACATCTAGATGAACAGGATTTTTGGATAATACTTGCAGTGTTAAAGGCGTGATAAAAGCAGTGGCGGCTTCTGTCATTAAAACGGTAACCTCATGCCCTTTTTTCACCAATTGACTCGTTAAGTCTGCGGCCCTATAGGCAGAAATACTACCAGAGACTGCTAAAGTAATGTGTTTAGTCATTTCCAACAACCCTTTCATATAATAAACTTGCAATGGCTTCTTTGGTATTAGCAGCAACCACTTCCTTCTCTGAAACAAGGAGCGCCTTATGTTGGCCAGGTTGAATGTTGGCTAAATCGTTAGCTAGGATATAATCGGCTTTATTTTTACGGAGGCTTTCACGAGCCACCTTAACCAATTCCTTCTCAGACACATTGACCAATAATTTAAAACCAATCAATTTTATCTGAGGATTCCATTTTTTGACATAAGCAATCACTTTAGGTGTTTTTTTCAAAAAGAGAACCTGATGTTCAGAGTGTGATGAGATTTTTTGTTCTCCATTTTGATGCGTTAAAAAACGATCAAGATTCTCTGCTTGAGCCACCTCTTCGAGATCTGTCATATAGACAGGGGTGTAGTCGGAAACAGCCATGCTATGGATAAGGAGATTATGATGGGGAACTTGCTCTTCTAAAACAGTCATCAAGTCTTTAACTGTCTTGATTTCAATAATGGTTAGTTTATCAGAAGTTGCTGGCTTGACAGCTGCCTTAGTTGTCACCAACGTCACCTCATGCTGATGTTTTAAAAATGTTTCAGCTACTAATTTGCCAAGCTGCCCAGTTGAATGATTGGTGATACCTCTGACGGCATCAATTGGCTCGGTTGTACCGCCTGATGTGATTAATAATTTCATAGCCATATTTTATCAGAAAAGCCTTTAATAGTAAACGAAAGTTACTGTTGCTTTAGGAAAGTATATCGTCATCCAAATACTCAACTAAACGGTTACATTGGTTGGGATTTGAAAAACCATGAAAATAAGAGAAAAATAAGGAAAAGGAAGATTCAATAGTGGTAAAATAATGTATTTTGCGTTAAAATAGGGGAAGCGGTTTCAGCTAAGAAAGGAAAAATTGTGATAGACATTAGAGATTTAAAGCACTTGCCTGTCTCTATATACGATGAGGGAATGATTGAAGCAAAGGATGCCTTACGACCTTTTGCGTGGACAGAAGTGTTTTTAAGGGAGATTAATCGACATCCCCAGCAACTTATTTTGCATATTTGGCCCATGGCAAAAACAGTTATTTTAGGCATGTTAGATCGACAGCTGCCTTATATAGAACTGGCGAAGCTAGCACTTCAAGAAAAAGGTTATCTTCCGGTTGTACGCAATATTGGCGGTCTAGCTGTTGTGGCAGATGAAGGGATTTTAAATTTTTCACTCATTATTCCAGATCAATTTTCAGAACGGATTAGCATTGCAACTGCCTATTTGATGATGGTTGATCTTATTAGGGCAACCTTTTCAGATTATTATCAGGCGATTGACTATGTGGAGATTGAAAGGTCTTATTGCCCCGGTAATTATGATTTGAGTATTGTAGGCCGTAAATTTGCAGGTATTGCTCAGCGTCGGATTAAAGACGGTATAGTCGTTTCCATTTACCTAAGTGTCTGTGGCGACCAATCAGCTCGTGGAGAATTAATCAAAACATTTTATGACACTGGTAAACAAGGAAAACCAACAAAGGTTCATTACCCAGATATTGATCCAGAATGTATGGCTAATCTCTCAGAACTCCTAGGGACGCCTTTTACAGTAGGTGACGTTACTGAACGTTTACAACTGACCTTGAGGCAACTCGGATTTTCTCTGTCACAACAGTCTCCAAGCCAAGCTCTGATGGGTGAATATGATGCCATTTATGAGCGTATGCAAGCAGAAGTGTCTAGAAAGGAAGCCTGATGAAAGAAAGTTTTGGTCCCTTATATCAGCCTTTAACATTGCCAAATGGGGTTCATTTGGTTAATCGTTTTGTTCTGTCACCTATGGTGACGAATTCCTCAACTGCAGACGGATTTGTGACCAAAGACGATTTGTTATATGCTTCACGACGAGCAGGATCAGCCCCTTTACAAATTTCAGGGGCAGCCTATATTGACCCTTATGGACAGTTATTTGAATATGGTTTTAGTGTCGCCAAAGATGCTGACATTCCTGGCTTGAAAAAATTAGCTCAGGCAATGAAAGAACAAGCGGGAAAAGCTGTCTTACAACTGACTCATGCGGGTCGATTTGCTAGCCATGCCTTAACCAAATATGGTTTTGTCTATGGTCCTAGTGGGATGAAGCTGAATTCTCCAAAACCTCACGAAGTCAAGGCCCTCTCGCTTCAACAGATAGAAGGACTTATTGAATCATATGCACAGGCGACTCGGCGGGCGATTCAAGCGGGATTTGATGGTGTGGAAATTTCATCAGCCCAGCGCTTACTGATTCAAACCTTTTTCTCCACTTTTTCTAACCAGCGGACCGATCATTATGGTTGTCAATCACTTGCCAGCAGGGCTAAATTAACTCTGGAGGTCTTGCAAGCTGTTCAACAGGTGATTGATCAGGAAGCTCCAGATGACTTTATCTTTGGCTTCAGGGCAACGCCAGAAGAGACGAGAGGACATAGTATCGGCTATTCGATTGAAGACTTTTTACAATTGATGGATTGGGCACTAGAAGTGGCAAAACTTGATTACTTGGCCATAGCAAGCTGGGGGCATCACGTGTTTCGTAACACAGTTCGCTCATCTGGTCCTTATCACGGACAACTCGTGAATCAAGTAGTCTGGAATCATCTTAACAAACGGTTACCGGTTATGGCTACTGGGGGAATTAATACGCCTGAGAAAGCCATTGAAGCTTTAGCCCATTCAGACTTTGTGGGTGCCTCGACTCCTTTTGTGGTTGACCCAGAATTTGCGACTAAAATCAAAGAAGGACGAGAGGATTCTATTCATCTGAAGATTAGGATGGAAGATTTGGAAAGCTTAGCGATTCCAAAAGCTTCCTTCAAAGACATTGTTCCTTTGATGGATTACGGTGAATCCTTGCCTAAAGAATCCCGAACCCTCTTTCGCAGTCTTGCTCAATATTACGAGGAGGATAAATAAAATTCAAAGTACTTGATTATGGGGAATTGACTAAGAAGAAGCCCTCAAAAAACATGTTACCTAACCTAGACAGCAGAAAACCTTGGTTTTTCTTGGTTCTGTGGAGAACCCGAACATCAACATATTATTGAGGAAGCTCACAACGATTCTCTAAAGCAAAACCAGCGTGAAATCAGCGCTGCCAATCGTCGTCACTTTATTAATATAACTCTCTAAAGAGAAAGGAAAGAAAATGAAAAAATTTGCGAACTACTTATTAATTGAGAAAAAAGAAGACCGTTATACCATCAGTATGACACCCGAATTGCAAGATGATATTGGAACTATTGGTTATGCCGAATTTACTGAAAATGACACCTTAGCGGTTGATGACATTATCTTGAATTTAGAAGCGTCTAAAACAGTTATGTCTGTTTTGTCACCATTAGCAGGGACTGTTGTGGAACGTAATGAGGCAGCAACGCTAACGCCAACCCTCTTGAATTCTGAAAAAGCTGATGAAAATTGGATTGTAGTCTTGGCAGATGTTGACCAAGCAGCTTTTGATGTCTTAGAAGATGCCTAAGTCATTTGAGCTATTAGGCGAGATGATTGCGCAGCTACAAGCAGAAGAATGGATTGGAGATTCTAAGGTTTCTGCCTTGCCTGCCACCTTAGAAGGACGGGAGATTTTATGGCGGTCGCTTATCAACCAGCGGCCTGCTCTTCCCTTGTCTCAAAACTACCTTGTCTTGGAAGATACTTATTTGGATGCTTGGCAGAACTCTATTCGTCCGATAAGCCTTGAAGGTTGTCAGAAAACTGCTCATGATCAGATTTTTCTTTACCACGGAGATATTAGGCACCTTGCTGTGGATGCTATTGTCAATGCAGCAAACAGTGAATTATTAGGATGTTTTATTCCTAATCATGGCTGTATTGATAATGCCATTCATACCTTTGCTGGGAGCCGATTACGTTTAGCGTGTCAGTCTCTCATGGTTGAACAAGGGCACAAAGAAGCTATTGGTCAGGCTAAGATGACCAGTGCCTACCATTTACCAGCTTCATCGATTATTCATACCGTTGGACCAAGAATTGCTAAAGGACAACCGATTTCGCCTATTCGAGCAGATTTACTAGCTCGCTGTTACCAATCCTGCCTTAATTTGGCAGTTCAATCAGGACTTGTGAGCTTAGCTTTCTGTTCCATTTCAACAGGTGAATTTGGTTTTCCTAAAAAAGAAGCCGCAGAGATTGCTATTAAGATGGTCTTAAAATGGCAAGAACAACACCCAAATCAGCGATTAGCTGTTATTTTTAATACCTTTACCTTAGAAGATAAGGCTTTGTATGATATGTATTTACAAAAGGAGAATGATTGTGAGTAATTGGAAAACTTATCCCAATGAAGACCTCCCCCAGGCAGAACAACTAGCTCAATTGATTAAAGAAGCCGATGCTCTTGTTGTTGGGATTGGTGCTGGTATGTCAGCAGCTGATGGCTTTACTTATATAGGGCCACGTTTTGAAACTGCTTTTCCAGATTTTATTGCCAAGTACCAATTTTTGGATATGTTGCAAGCTAGTCTCTTTGATTTTGAAGACTGGCAAGAATACTGGGCTTTTCAAAGTCGTTTTGTGGCTTTGAATTACCTTGACCAGCCTGTAGGCCAATCTTATCTTGATTTACGTGACATTTTGGAAACCAAAGCTTATCATATTATTACTACCAATGCTGATAATGCTTTTTGGGTAGCTAATTATGACCCAGAAAAGATCTTTCATATTCAAGGGGAATACGGTTTGTGGCAATGCAGTCAACACTGTCATCAGCAAACTTACAAGGATGATTGTTTAATACGTCAAATGATTGCTGAGCAAGCAAATATGAAAGTTCCAGATCAATTAATTCCGCATTGTCCTAAATGCGGAGCTCCTTTTGAAATTAATAAACGTAACGAAGAAAAAGGAATGGTTGAAGATGCGGATTTCCAGGCACAAAAAGAACGCTATGACACTTTTTTATCAGAACACGAACATGGCAAAGTGCTTTATTTAGAGATTGGTGTGGGGCATACCACACCTCAATTCATTAAACACCCTTTTTGGAAGCGCGTGTCAGAAAATCCTGATGCTTTATTTGTGACCTTGAACCACAAACACTATCGCACCCCTCAACAGTTAAGATCACAGAGTTTAGAACTAACAGACCATATTGCCCAATTGATTAAGGATGCAAAAACTATATACCAAACACTACAAACCATACGAGCTAACTCACAATAGAGAGGACAACTAACATGTATCTTATTGAACCGATTCGTAACGGTAAACGAATTACTGACGGAGCTGTCGCTCTAGCTATGCAAGTGTACGTCCAAGAAAATTTATTTTTGGATGACGATATCTTATTGCCATACTATTGTGATCCCAAAGTTGAGATTGGAAAATTTCAAAATGCAGTCGTCGAAACCAATCAAGATTACTTAAAAGAACATCATATTCCTGTTGTTCGCCGAGATACTGGTGGTGGAGCTGTGTATGTTGATTCTGGAGCTGTTAACATTTGTTATCTTATTAATGATAATGGGATTTTTGGGGATTTCAAACGAACCTATCAACCTGCTATTGAAGCACTTCACCATTTGGGAGCGACAGGTGTGGAAATGACCGGACGAAATGATTTGGTCATCGATGGTAAAAAAGTATCTGGAGCTGCAATGACCATTGCCAATGGCCGTGTCTATGGGGGTTATTCGCTACTTTTAGATGTGGATTTTGAAGCTATGGAAAAGGTACTGAACCCTAACCGAAAAAAAATTGAATCAAAGGGTATCAAGTCAGTGCGAAGCCGAGTAGGTAATATCAGAGAACATTTAGCACCGCAGTATCAAGGTATCACTGTTGAGGAATTTAAAGATTTGATGGTTTGTCAGTTATTAAAGATTGAAACCATTAGTCAGGCAAAACGCTATGACTTGACTGAAGAGGATTGGCAACAGATTGATGCCTTAACAGAGCGTAAGTATAAAAATTGGGAGTGGAACTATGGCAATTCTCCACAATACCGTTACCATAGAGATGGCCGCTTTGCTGGAGGAACGGTTGATGTACATCTCGATATCGTAAAAGGTTCGATTGCTGACTGTCGCATTTACGGAGACCTTTTTGGAAAAGCAGATATTACAGAATTGGAACACCTCTTGATTGGCACCAGAATGGAAAAAGAAGATGTGCTTGCTGTTCTGGAATCCACTCATTTAACGCCTTATTTAGGGGCTATTACAGCAAGAGAATTGGTGGATTTGATGTTTTCCTAGTAAATTTAACTTGGAGTAGGTGAAAACAAACTAAAAAACGAACATTCTGTGTTATGATTCAAATAAATGTACGACTAACTTAAAATGTGATATAATGACGACATTACATAAAATTGAGGAGTTATCATGAAATCAGATATCGAAATCGCCCAAAGTGTCACCTTACAACCAATTACTGATATTGTTAACAAAATTGGAATAGAAGCTGATGATATTGAGCTTTATGGTAAATATAAAGCTAAATTATCTTTTGAGAAAATCAAATCCGTCTCAACAAATAAGCCTGGAAAATTAATCTTGGTAACTGCTATTAACCCTACTCCAGCAGGCGAAGGGAAATCAACCATGTCCATTGGATTGGCAGACGCTTTAAATCAAATTGGTAAAAAAACCATGATTGCTTTACGCGAGCCTTCCCTTGGCCCTGTTATGGGTATTAAAGGGGGTGCAGCAGGCGGGGGCTACGCCCAAGTCTTGCCAATGGAAGATATCAATCTTCACTTCACAGGTGATATGCATGCCATTACCACAGCCAACAATGCCTTGTCAGCTTTGATTGATAATCATTTACAGCAAGGAAATGATTTAGGAATTGATCAACGTCGTATTATATGGAAGCGCGTGGTAGATCTTAATGATCGTGCTCTTCGCCAAGTAATTGTCGGCTTAGGCGGTCCTGTGAATGGTGTGCCACGCGAAGATGGATTTGACATCACAGTAGCTTCTGAAATCATGGCTATTCTATGTTTAGCGACTGATTTAAAAGACCTGAAAGAACGATTGGCAAATATTGTGATCGCTTATACCTATGATCGTAAGCCTGTCTATGTTCGTGACTTGAAGGTTGAAGGAGCATTAACATTAATTCTAAAAGATGCTATCAAGCCAAATTTAGTACAGACTATTTATGGAACACCAGCCCTTGTTCATGGGGGACCATTTGCTAATATTGCCCATGGATGTAACTCTGTCCTTGCTACCTCAACAGCGTTGCGATTGGCAGATTACACCGTTACGGAAGCTGGATTCGGTGCTGATTTGGGTGCTGAGAAGTTCCTTGATATTAAAGTTCCTAACCTTCCTAAAGCACCAGATGCTATTGTGGTGGTTGCCACCTTACGTGCTCTTAAGATGCACGGAGGGGTTGATAAGGCCGATTTGTCGACTGAAAATTGCGAAGCTGTTCGGTTAGGTTTTGCCAATTTAAAACGTCATGTCGAAAATATGCGTCGCTTCGATGTACCAGTTGTCGTGGCAATCAATGAATTTGTCGCAGACACTGAAGCTGAAATTGCGACTTTAAAGGCTCTCTGTGCTGATATAAATGTTCCTGTAGAATTAGCCAGTGTTTGGGCTAATGGAGCTGAAGGAGGCGTAGAACTAGCCAAAACAGTGGTCCGTGTGATTAACCAAGAGCCCTCTGATTACAAGCGTCTTTATGCAGATGAAGATTCATTGGAAGAAAAAGTGACCAAGATCGTTACCCAAATTTATGGGGGTAAAGCTGTTCAATTTGGCCCAAAAGCCAAAACACAATTGAAGCAGTTCGCAGCATTCGGTTGGGATAAATTGCCTGTTTGTATGGCTAAGACACAATACAGTTTCTCCGATACCCCTTCCTTGTTAGGAGCACCGACAGATTTTGACATCACTATCCGTGAATTTGTTCCTAAAACAGGAGCAGGATTTATTGTTGCTTTAACAGGAGATGTGATGACTATGCCTGGCCTACCAAAAGTTCCAGCAGCAATGGCAATGGACGTTACTGAAGACGGGACAGCAATTGGTCTGTTTTAATCAAAACTAATCTAAATCTTAATAAAGTGAAGAAACCTGATGGATTAATCATCAGGTTTTTTAGGTGTTCTTTCCTTTGTTAACGCTTATTTTAAGTTATGATAACATTCCAGTAGCTAATTAACTGCTTTCAGTGATAACAAAAAAGTTAATGATAAGAAAAAATAGATTAATTTTCAATAAATCTATTGTTAATTTTTTAATAATGTTGTATCATTATATTCACACGTTATTGGAGGTATTGTAGTGACCATGAAAAATCATTCTAAAAAAAATAGTATGTCAATTGACCCTTGCAACAACAAGCCTTTTATTATTAAATCAGCACTCTGTGTTAGCCGATGAACAGCCTGTTGAGGAAACTGTTGTTCAGACTAGCTCTGTTGATTCCTCAGTTGTTGATGAAAAAACTGAAGCTTCAACAACAGCTACTAACTCAGAAACTAGTTCTGAAACAGAAGAAAGCGAAGTAGCTGCTGACGAAACAAAAGAAGAGGCTTCTAAGGCAGACGAAACTAGCTCAAAAGAGCAAGAGCCAATCTCAGCTTTTGCTGGATGTATACTATAAAAGTAGACAAAACTTTGTGTGTTATAATCTGTTTTAAAA
>ERZ1023187.53-NODE-53-length-56040-cov-49.959043_pt1 | contig 56040 bp, 57 predicted proteins | sample MGYA00380438_ERZ1023187 | MGnify/ENA primary metagenome ERZ1023187 (study PRJEB33173, sample SAMEA4830291) | metagenome | study: EMG produced TPA metagenomics assembly of the PRJEB25223 data set... | reverse complement strand
GGTGCTTTTTTCATACCTAAAAAGTGGCTAAGTTCATTTTAGAAGTTTTCATAAAGAAAAGGAGGAAAGATAATCAATAAAAATCAGTATTTCCCGAGCAAAGTGACCAGTTTTTTGGTATAATGGTAAAAGTGTAAAAAAATATAGAAGGAAGTATATCAACATGGGAAAATGTCAAGTTATTTCGCATCCGCTCATTCAGCATAAACTCTCAATCTTACGTCGTCAAACAACATCGACAAAGGATTTCCGTGAATTGGTTAATGAAATTGCCATGCTTATGGGATACGAAGTGTCTCGTGACCTTCCATTGGAAGATGTGGAAATTCAGACACCAGTTTCTAAGACTGTGCAAAAACAACTAGCTGGTAAAAAACTTGCTATCGTTCCTATTCTCCGTGCCGGTATTGGAATGGTTGATGGTTTCTTGAGCCTTGTACCAGCAGCAAAAGTTGGGCATATCGGTATGTACCGCGATGAAGAGACCTTAGAACCTGTTGAGTACTTGGTGAAATTACCAGAAGACATTGACCAACGTCAAATTTTCCTTGTTGACCCAATGTTGGCAACAGGTGGTTCGGCTATCTTAGCAGTTGATTCGTTGAAAAAACGTGGAGCAACCAACATTAAGTTTGTCTGCTTGGTAGCAGCCCCAGAAGGGGTTAAAAAACTTCAAGAGGCTCATCCAGATGTTGATATTTTCACTGCTGCCCTTGATGAGCGTCTCAATGAACATGGTTACATTGTTCCAGGTTTGGGAGATGCTGGCGATCGTCTTTTCGGGACTAAATAGTCAACTAGAAGCTCACTAAACTAAGGATATGGGGTGGAAACCTGATTTGATTTCCTAGAAATCAGAGAGGGTCCCCCTCTTTTTTAAAAGTAAGTTTATCATTTGACCTTTCTTGACCAAAAGATTATAATAGGGTCAATCATTATAAAAGAGGGCATTTATAGTAGGACTCCCTCTAGGTTAGGGACTACTTTGGAACCTTTGTAGATTGGAGATTTTTTATGATTCCTGTTGTTATTGAACAAACTAGTCGTGGTGAACGTTCTTATGACATTTACTCACGCTTATTAAAAGACCGTATTATCATGTTGACAGGCCCTGTTGAGGACAACATGGCAAACTCTGTCATTGCGCAGCTTTTATTCCTTGATGCTCAGGACAATACGAAAGACATTTATTTGTATGTCAACACACCTGGTGGTTCTGTTTCAGCGGGTTTGGCTATTGTCGACACCATGAACTTTATCAAAGCTGATGTCCAAACCATTGTTATGGGGATGGCCGCTTCTATGGGGACTGTCATTGCTTCATCAGGTACTAAGGGCAAACGCTTCATGTTACCAAATGCAGAATACATGATTCACCAACCAATGGGTGGTACAGGTGGTGGTACACAACAAACAGATATGGCCATTGCTGCAGAGCACCTCTTAAAAACTCGTCACCGTTTAGAAAAAATCTTAGCACAAAATGCTGGAAAGACCATTAAACAAATTCACAAAGATGCTGAACGTGATTATTGGATGAGTGCTGAAGAAACCTTGGCTTACGGTTTCATTGATGAAATCATGGAAAATAACGAATTAAAATAAAAGGTTTTCCTGAACAAACGCTTTAAATGACCAGTTTCTTCTGACTAGAGGACTGGTCATTTTGCTTTTCTTGGAAGGGGAATGAGTCCTGTGAGCTGTTGTGAGGCTAAAGAGAAAAAATTTTACTTATCTGATGGGCTTTTGATGAGCCCTTCCTATGGTTAAGAGTTCCTTAGTTATTTGCTAGTGAATGGTAATCCTATCAGTGTGAGAAAACAGTAAAAAATCATTTCATGATGATTATGAGACCGTTAAGGATTTGAGTGACGGTGTAGCCTTGACTATGTTATCCTAAAGTGATGGTATTGCCATATAATAAAATGAATTTATTGTGCTGACTTTCCCATCCTGTTTGGACTTATCTCACCCATTTTATAGTGAAAAGGAGATTATTGATGACACCACATGATGTTCAAAAACTTCAAGAACTTGAAGAAAAATATGAGGCTTTTTTTCCTAAATTAGAAGAATTAATTATCAGTTTTGCTCAAGTTGAGGCAGCTTATGACGATTATAGGGCCTTGAGGGCCTTTTATGGTAGCGAGGACTGGTTTCACTTCAGAACCCAAGAAACAGAGGGACTCAAAGCAGGTATCCTCAGTGAAGATCAACTCTATGAGCTCATTTGTGAGCATAATGACTTGCTAGGAAGGTTGTTGCGCTTTTCGTCAACCATGTACCGACATCTGTAAGCTATTGTGCTGACATTTTTCGCTCCTTATCACTTCCCCCTTACCTTTTGATTAAAGTATGGTATAATCAAGTTATGTTAGTCATAAGTGAAGAATTCATTGCCATTGAAGAAGCTATTGATCAGCTTGTGGCATGTCTAAAAAAAGTGCCTCAATATCAGGCTTATGCTGAGGCTAAAGCAGCTGTTGAAGCAGATGGCAACTTGCAAGTTGAGATGAGCCGGTTTCAAGATATCAAAAAACGTTATGACGCAAGTAAAGCCTTACAGGAGTTTAGACCCGAAGTAAGACAGTTGCGTCGGGAAATGTTACTGCAAAAGCGTACCTTGGATTGTCATCCTTTGGTCGTTTCCATGCGCTTGGCCCAAATGGATTTGCAAGAAATTTTGGCTAACATTTCTGAAGAAATTGCTGGTGCGGTGTCTGACAGTATTTTTGTAGATACAGGACTTCCTTTGGCACCAAAACGGCCGAAACACCCATCAGGACCATACCAAAATATTAAAGAAAAGGGCTTATCATGTTTCAAAAACAAGAACGTATAGGGCTTGTGATTTACCTTTATTATAATCGCGATGCTAGAAAATTATTAAAGTTTGGGGACTTGTATTACCATTCCAAACGCTCACGTTATTTAGTCATTTACATTAATAAAAATGATTTGGAAACGAAAGTAGACGAAATCAGTCGTTTAAAATTTGTCAAAGAAGTAAAACCATCAGCTTTTGATGATATTGATCGTCAGTTTGTGGGTAACCTTCATCGGGAGGAAAACACTATGACATTGACCGAAGGAGCAAGTCAAGCCTAGAGATGCCTTTTGTCGGACTGATCAACCAGTATGATTAGTTTTATTCAAGCATCCAAAAAAGAGATGCCACTCAGCCAGTATTTCTGGTGAGTGGCATCTCTTTTTTATAGATTAACGTCGTTTTTTGGGTTCAATTTTTGTTATTTTGCCATTTTTCAAAATATTTCAAAAATAAGTATTGACAATTTTCTGATAATTCTGTATTCTTGTTTACATATTATTTTTTAAGGGTTAAATAAGGAGTAGTTATGAAAAAGAAATTATTATTTTCAGGTTTAGTATTATTATCAACGACAAGCCTCGCAGCTTGTAGTGCAGCACCAGGTGCTAGCTCTCAAGCTGCTAGTGGAACTGAGATTGGCAAGACACTTAAAATTGGATTGAATTTGGAGTTAACCGGAAACGTTTCTGCTTATGGTAGCGCTGAAGAAAAAGGTGCTAAATTAGCTGTTGATGAGATTAATAAGGCTGGCGGAGTTGATGGTAAAACGATAGAAGTCATCACTAAAGATAATAAGTCAGATAACTCTGAAGCTGCGACGGTAACGACTAATTTAGCAACTGAGAGCAAAGTCAATATCGTGGTCGGACCGGCAACTTCTGGAGCAACGGCAGCTGCTTCACCAAATGCTAGCAAAGCAGCAGTACCTTTGATTACTCCATCTGGGACAACAGATAATTTAACTCTTACCAGTGACGGTAAAACCAATCCTTATGTTTTTAGAACAACCTTTGTGGATAGTTACCAGGGGGATGTGTTAGCCAAATACGCTAGTGATCATTTGAAAGCTAAACAAGTGGTACTCTTCTATGACAATTCCAGTGACTATTCTAAAGGGATTGCGAAACGTTTCAAGAAAGTATACACAGATACCATTGTAGCAGAAGCTACTTTCCAATCAGGGGATACCGATTTTCAATCAGCTTTGACCAAGCTAAAAGATAAGGAATATGATGCCATCGTCATGCCAGGGTATTACCAAGAAACAGGGACCATTATCAAGCAGGCGCGTGAAATGGGAATTGCCAGTCCAATCCTTGGTCCTGACGGGTTTGCGGATGATAAGTTAGTTGAATTGGCAGGGGCTTCAAACGTTAATAAGGTTTATTACATTTCGGGCTTCTCTGCTTCTACTTCAGACAAGGCGGTTCAGTTTGTCAAGGCCTACCAAGCCAAATACGGTACTAGCCCATCTATGTTTGCTGCGCTAGCCTATGATTCTATTTACATGGCGGCCGATGCTGCTAAAGATAGCAAGACATCTGTTGACCTTGCTAAACGTCTAGCTAAATTAAAAGATTTTGAAGGGGTAACAGGCACCATGACCATCGACAAACAGCACAACCCTATCAAGCCTGTTTCGGTTGTTGAACTGACTAACGGGAAGGAATCGTCAGCAACAACAGTAACTGCTGATTAAACACATGTAGGTAGGAAGTTGAGGAACAGTTACTTTCCTCAATTTCTTTTAGGTTAAGGAGAAGAGTAGTGTGGTTGCAGAATCATTATAGACAATTTTTTGTCAACGATTGAGAGCTTTCAGGTTATTATCTGTTGCTATTCTCTTACCTTATTTTTGATGACTCTTATTAGAAAGTTTGGTATCTTATGCTCCAACAACTTGTTAATGGACTTATTCTAGGAAGCGTTTATGCTTTACTGGCTTTAGGTTATACCATGGTGTACGGTATTATTAAGTTAATCAATTTTGCCCATGGGGACCTTTACATGATGGGAGCCTTTATCGGTTATTACTTGATTAATGCTCTGCAGTTGAACTTTTTCTTAGCCTTGATATTGACCATGGTTTTCACAGCTTGTCTTGGTGTTTTGATTGAGTTCTTGGCTTATCGCCCTTTACGGCAATCGACAAGAATCGCTGCGCTGATTACAGCGATTGGAGTGTCTTTTTTACTGGAATACGGCATGGTCTATTTTGTCGGAGCAGAAGCACGCGCTTTTCCGCAAGCTCTAAAAGTTGTGAAATATCACTTGGGACCTATCAGTGTCACTAATGTCCAATTGATCATTTTACTGGTCTCCTTGACCTTGATGTTAGCCCTGCAATTTATCGTCAAACAAACCAAAATGGGGAAGGCCATGCGGGCCGTTTCGGTGGATAGTGATGCCGCTCAGCTTATGGGGATTAACGTTAACTCAACCATTAGTTTTACCTTTGCCTTAGGCTCTGCGCTTGCGGGAGCAGCAGGAGTGTTAATTGGACTTTACTACAATTCGATTAATCCTCTGATGGGAATGACGCCGGGTTTGAAAGCCTTTGTAGCTGCTGTTCTAGGAGGCATTGGAATTATTCCTGGGGCAGCCTTTGGTGGATTTATTATTGGTCTTCTTGAAACCTTCTCGACAGCTATTGGGCTATCTAGTTACCGTGATGCGGTGGTTTATGTTGTTTTGATTATGATTTTATTGGTCAGACCAGCTGGTCTTTTAGGAAAAAATGTAAAGGAGAAGGTGTAGGTCATGAAAAAAGAACACAAAGCACTGTTGGCTTGGATCTTTATCCTTGCTCTTGTTTATCTCATATTGACCCTACTGATTGGCACAGATATCTTAGGTCCTTACTATGTTCAAATTTTGATGGGGATTGGCATTGCTATTATCATGGCTATGGGGACCAATTTGGTACTAGGCTTTTCAGGGCAATTTCCTCTAGGTCAGGCCGGTTTTATGGCAGTTGGTGCCTATGCCACAGCGATTTTGACCAAATATATGCCAACCTATCTGGGATTTTACTTATCTATGCTGGTAGGCGTTTTGGTAGCTGGTTTGATAGCGGTAATTGTTGGTTTTCCTACACTTCGTTTAAAAGGAGACTATCTGGCTATTGCAACCTTGGGTGTTGCTGAAATTATTCGGATTGCTATTATCAATGGTGGTGAGCTGACGAATGGCGCAGCTGGTTTAACAGGGGTCTTACAATATACCTCTTGGCCAGTTGTTTATGCTTTTGTGGTCGTTATCGCGATTGTCATGTTAAATTTTATTCGAAGCGCTACGGGGCGACAAGTGATTGCGGTGCGGGAAGACGAGATTGCTGCCGAATCCATGGGGGTTAATACGACGAAAATTAAGGTTATCACCTTTGCTTTAGCAGCTATGACTGCTAGTATGGCAGGGTCCTTATATGTTGGTTATATTGGAACGGTTGTTCCTAAAGATTTTACCATTATGCGTTCTATTGATTACCTTATCATTGCGGTCTTGGGTGGTCTCGGTTCGATGACGGGAACCATTGTCGCCGCTATTGTGTTAGGCCTATTGAACATGTACCTTCAAAATTTCTCTGATGTGCGCATGATTATTTATTCCTTGGCCTTGATTTTAGTAATGGTTTTTAGACCAGGTGGTCTACTAGGCACTAGAGAATTCCGCCTGTCAACTCTATTGTCAAAAAAGGAAAAAGGAGGCAACTAGATGGCATTACTTGAAGTTAAACAGCTGAGTAAACACTTTGGTGGCCTAACGGCTGTTGGAGATGTCACCATGGCTTTGGAAATGGGTGAATTAGTAGGGCTGATTGGACCTAATGGAGCTGGAAAAACCACCCTCTTTAATCTCTTGACTGGGGTGTATGAACCTAGCGAGGGAACGATTGTCCTAAATGGTCAACTGTTGAATGGCAAGTCTCCTGATAAGATTGCCTCACTAGGCCTATCACGAACCTTTCAAAATATCCGCTTGTTTAAAAACATGACCGTTTTGGAAAATGTTTTGATTGGTTTGGCCAACCAGGGCAAATCCCATTTCTGGTCCAGCCTCCTGCGTTTGCCTAAATTTTATCAGACAGAAGCAGCCTTAAAGGAAGAAGCGCTATCCTTATTGGCTAGATTTCAGTTAGAGGGAGAGGCAGAAACCTTGGCTAAAAACTTACCCTATGGGCAACAACGTCGTCTGGAAATTGTGCGCGCTTTGGCAACCAAACCTAAAATCCTCTTTTTAGATGAGCCAGCTGCAGGCATGAATCCTCAAGAAACGGCTGAATTGACGGCTCTTATTCGCCAGTTGAAAACAGATTTTGGTATAACCATTATTTTGATCGAACATGATATGAGTCTGGTTATGGAAGTGACCGAACGAATTTATGTGTTAGAGTATGGTCGCTTGATTGCCCACGGTAGTCCACAAGACATCAAAAACAATCCACGTGTTATTGAAGCGTATTTAGGAGGTGACCTCTGATGGCCATGTTATCAGTGAAACAGTTATCGGTGAATTATGGAGCCATTGAGGCTGTTAAAGATGTTTCTTTTGAGGTTCACGAGGGAGAAGTTGTCACCTTAATAGGGGCTAATGGAGCCGGAAAAACCTCCATTTTAAGAACCATTTCAGGTTTGGTTAAGCCAAAATCAGGTAGTATTTCCTTTTTAGGACAAGACCTCTTAAAGCAACCAGCCCGCAAAATTGTAGCTGCTGGGCTCTCACAAGTTCCTGAAGGCCGTCACGTCTTTGCTGGTTTGACTGTTATGGAAAATCTAGAAATGGGGGCTTTTCTTAGTCGGAATCGTGAGCAAAATCAGAAGAACCTCCGCCTTATTTTTGATCGTTTTCCAAGACTAGAAGAACGCAAGCATCAAGATGCGGCGACCTTGTCAGGTGGTGAGCAACAAATGCTAGCGATGGGACGAGCTTTAATGAGTCAACCCAAGTTGCTTTTACTAGATGAGCCATCTATGGGTCTTGCCCCCTTATTTATCAAGGAAATCTTTGATATTATTCAGGCGATTCAAAGGCAAGGGACAACGGTGCTACTCATTGAGCAAAATGCTAACAAGGCCTTAGCCATTGCGAATCGTGCCTATGTGTTAGAAACTGGTCAACTCGTTCTTTCAGGGACTGGTCAGGAATTATTAACTTCTGAAGCAGTTAAAAAAGCTTATCTTGGTGGTTAAACCACTTACTCAGGACATTTGAAATCAAAGAAAAAGGAGAAGTCATGTCAGTTAAAGATTATATGACGAAGGAAGTCATCAGCATTTCACCCGAGGAAAGTGTTGCCCATGCAGCTGATCTGATGCGCGACAAGGGATTGAGACGCTTGCCTGTTATCGAAAAGGGGCAGCTAGTTGGTCTTGTGACCGAGGGGACTATGGCAGATGCAAGCCCGTCAAAGGCAACCAGTTTATCTATCTATGAGATGAATTATTTGCTTAATAAGACTAAAATCCGAGACATCATGATTCGTCAGGTCGTAACCGTAGAACCAGACGCTAGCTTGGAAGATGCCATTTATGAAATGATGACCTACAAAGTAGGTGTCTTACCTGTTGTCCAAAACAATCAAGTGGTTGGTATTATTACAGATCGTGATGTCTTTAAAGCTTTTTTAGAGGTCTCTGGATATGGAGTGGAAGGCATTCGTGTGGTTTTGTTAGCGGATAATGCCGTTGGCGTTCTGGCTAAAATTGCGGACTGCTTGTCACAAGAAAACCTGAACATCCGGCGTACCGTTGTTGCCAATCGTTCCAATGGCAAAACAGTTATTGAGATGCAATTAGATGGAACGACAGCTTCACAATGGTTATCTGAACGGTTAGCAGCAGCAGGAATTACCGTGGAATCTGTTCTTAAAACACTTGCTAAGCCTGATCTATCCTAAAAATTGAGCGCTGCCAAGAGAATTGGCAGTGTTTTTTTGAGCAATTTTTTGGTAAAATAGAACTAATATAGAACGAAGGAAGTCAAATGATTACAGGAAAACTTATCACAGTCGAAGGGCCAGATGGCGCAGGAAAAACTACTGTTTTGGAACAAGTCGTTCCTTTGTTAAAAGAGCGCCTTAGCCAAGAGATTGTGACCACAAGAGAACCGGGTGGTGTTGCCATTTCAGAGCACATTCGGGAGCTTATTTTGGATGTCAATCACACGACGATGGATCCCAAAACCGAACTCTTACTTTACATTGCAGCTCGCCGGCAGCATTTGGTGGAAAAGGTGCTACCAGCTCTTGAAGCAGGCCAGTTGGTTTTTATTGATCGTTTCATTGATAGTTCGGTAGCTTATCAAGGTGCGGGACGAGGGTTGTCAAAGACTGACATTCAATGGCTCAACAGATTTGCGACAGATGGTCTAGAACCTGATTTGACCCTTTATTTTGATGTGCCTTCCGAAATTGGTTTGGCTCGTATTGCTGCCAATAAAAATCGTGAAGTGAATCGTTTGGACCTTGAAGCGGTTGATATGCATCAGCGGGTACGCGAAGGGTATTTGGCTTTGGCTCAAGAACAACCTAATCGCATTGTAACCATTGATGCCTCAAAACCTTTAGAAGATGTCATTGGTGTTGCTTTAGCACATATTTTGGCTCTCATGGAAGCCTAGAAAAGGAGGATGGAATGGATTTAGCACAGAAGGCCCCTAAAGTCTATCAAGCATTTCAGGATATTTTAAAGAAGGACCGTCTAAACCATGCCTATCTTTTTTCTGGTGATTTTGCCAATGCCGAGATGGCTCTTTTTTTAGCTAAGGTCATCTTTTGTGAACAAAAAAAGGATCAGACACCCTGCGGGCACTGTCGATCTTGTCAATTGATTGAACAGGGAGATTTTGCTGATGTGACGGTATTGGAACCAACAGGGCAAGTGATTAAAACGGATGTGGTCAAAGAAATGATGGCTAACTTTTCACAGACAGGATATGAAGGAAAACGACAAGTTTTTATTATCAAAGATTGTGAAAAAATGCATGTCAATGCCGCTAATAGCTTGCTAAAATACATTGAGGAACCTCAAGGGCAAGCTTACATGTTTTTGCTGACCAATGATGATAACAAAGTGCTTCCGACCATTAAAAGTCGAACACAGGTGTTTCAATTTCCGAAAAATGAAGCCTATCTCTTCCAGTTAGCCCAAGAGCGAGGTTTATTAAGAAGTCAAGCTGATTTAGTGGCCAAACTGGCTAAAAATGTTGACCAATTAGAAGATTTGGCACAAAATAGTCATTTTTTAGAAGTGATGGCTCAGACTGAACGTTTTGTTTCAATCTGGTTAAAAGATCAGCTGCAAGCTTATTTAGCCTTGAATCACCTGGTACTGTTGGCAACCGAAAAAGAGGAGCAAGAGTTAATTTTGACCCTTTTGACACTACTCTTGGCAAGAGAGCAATCACAAACGCCCTTTAAACAATTGGAGGCTGTCTATCAGGCTAGGCTCATGTGGCAGAGCAATGTCAATTTTCAAAACACATTAGAATATATGGTGATGTCATGATAAGTGCAATTGGAATTCGTTATGGGGAAACGGAGCTTGTCAAATACGCTCAGACAGATCAGGAGTTTCCTAAAGGGACTTTATTAGTGGTCAAAGATGATAAGGGAAGCCATCTGGCAAAGGTCTGCCAAGTGAAAAAGTCCTTTTCTGAGAGTAGTCTCCCAAAGGGAGTGCCAACCGTTGTAAGACTTGCTACGGCAATGGATAAAAAGGCTTTTGAGGATAATGCCAAGTTTGCAGCAGCATCAAAGGCAGAAGTAGTGGCTTTGATTGCCAAAAATGGGCTAGACATGAAACTTATCGATATTGTCTTTCCTTTAGATCGGCATTATGTCCTAATTACCTTTTCAGCAGAAGAGCGCGTGGATTTTCGGCAACTGTTAAAAGATTTAGCGGCTTATTTTAAGACTAGAATCGAACTGCACCAGATTAACAGTCGAGAAGAAGCCAAGATTTATGGAGGCTTAGGACCTTGTGGACGTCCTCTATGCTGCTCGAGTTTTTTAGGAGAATTTCCAGCTGTCTCTATCAAGATGTTGAAAAATCAAGGTTTGTCTTTGAATTCTGGTAAGTCAACGGGCTATTGTGGACGTTTACTCTGTTGTCTCCAGTATGAAGAAAGCTTTTATCAGGAAAGCAAGAAAAAATTCCCTGATTATGGTACCATAGTAGAGACAAGTGATGGTCCTGCGACGGTAGCGGCTATTGATATTTTTACAGATACCGTTAAGGTACGGTTGAAAGACCAGTTGACCTTGGTCACTTATGCTTTAGAGGAGGTTAAAGTAAGTGAATAAAAAAGAATTATTCGATGCTTTTGATGGGTTTTCACAAAATTTAATGGTTACTTTAGCTGAAATTGAAGCCATGAAAAAACAAGTGCAATCACTAGTAGAAGAAAACACTATTCTTCGCCTTGAAAATACAAAACTACGAGAACGTTTGAGCCAGTTGGAACATGAAACGGTAGCTAAAAATCCTTCCAAACAAGGAAAGGACCATTTAGAAGGTATTTACGAAGAAGGGTTTCATATCTGTAATTTTTTCTACGGTCAGCGTCGTGAAAATGATGAAGAATGTATGTTTTGTAGGGAATTATTAGATAGAAAGTAAGGGCATGCAGGTTCAAAAAAGTTTTAAAGACAAAAAAACAAGCGGAACCTTGTATTTGGTTCCAACCCCAATTGGCAATCTGCAGGACATGACCTTTAGAGCAGTGGCAACGTTAAAAGAGGTTGATTTTATTTGTGCAGAAGACACAAGAAACACAGGTCTTTTGCTAAAATACTTTGACATTGCTACCAAGCAAATCAGCTTTCATGAGCACAACGCCTATGAAAAGATTCCTGATTTAATTGATTTATTAATATCAGGACGGTCACTAGCTCAGGTGTCTGATGCAGGAATGCCATCTATTTCTGATCCTGGGCATGATTTGGTCAAGGCCGCTATTGATAACGATATCGCAGTGGTCGCTTTACCGGGAGCATCAGCAGGGATTACAGCCTTGATAGCTAGTGGGCTTGCTCCTCAACCTCATATTTTTTATGGGTTTTTACCTCGAAAAGCGGGGCAACAAAAATCTTTTTTCGAGAGTAAGTCACTTTACCCAGAAACACAAATTTTTTATGAATCGCCATATCGTGTCAAGGATACCCTGGCCAATATGTTGACTTGCTACGGGGACCGTCAAGTAGTGCTTGTCAGAGAATTAACCAAGTTATTTGAGGAATACCAACGGGGGTCTATTTCAGAAATCTTATCCTACCTTGAGGAAACACCACTCAAAGGGGAATGTCTGCTAATTGTGTCTGGATTCCAAGTAGACAGTGAGGTTGAGTTGACAGCTGAAGTTGACTTAGTTTCTCTAGTGCAAAAAGAAATCCAAGCAGGTGCCAAACCAAACCAGGCTATCAAAACAGTTGCTAAAGCTTATCAGGTTAATCGCCAAGAGCTTTACCAACAATTTCATGACTTATAAGTCATCATATAATAGGAGAAAAACTAATGACAGAAGATCAAACAGCAGTTCTTATTTTAGGGACATACGGAATCATATTGGCTATATTTTTATTATCAGCCTTACTATGCCTTATCGCGAACTGGCGACTCTTTAAAAGAGCGGGTTACAAAGGATGGTACAGCCTTATTCCTTTCTATGCAGGTTTTGTTAAACACAAAATCACTTTTGGAGAAGATAATAAATGGTTTTACTTTATTGGTTGGGTGATTGCTATTTATTATTATTATGTTCACTTTTGTTATGTTCGTGCTTTTGGTGGATCAAAGGGGCTAGCAGTATTTGGCTTGTTTTTCCCAGGCATTGCTACCTTGATTATCGCTTTTGGAAAAGCTTATACCGCAGAAGAATACCACCCTGTGCCACATCTTTTAAACTAAGAGAGAAAAGACCATCAATTGGATTTATTGATGGTCTTTTAGGTGTTTAGATGATTTTTGTGCCGTGAACAATGGCTGTTCCAGTGAGTTGACTCAAGCTTTGGCAATTCTCAGCAGTGACGCCTCCTCCAATCATGATTTCAATGCGTTTATTGGCATACGTAACAAGGTCTTTTAGTTGTTCCACATTGTCTGTAATAGGAGTAGCTTCAGGTGAGCCATGAGTTAGTACACGCACAAAGCCATAATCAATCAGTTGATCAAGCGCTTGGTGCTGGTGGTCAGTCGGAATCCGGTCAAAGGCCATATGAAAGACCAAAGGAAGTCCTTGTGTTGCAGGTAGTAACTGCTCGATAGCATCCGTATCGAGTTGATTTTCCGAAGTCAGCAGGCCTAACACAAGCGCATCAGAGCCAGCCTCAATGGCTTTGAGAATGTCTTCTTCCATAGCCTTTAGTTCGAGGTCGTTATAGACAAAATCACCACCACGGGGACGAATCATGGTTGCTACACTGATGTTTTTATCGTGTAAAAGCTGGCAGGCTTCTTTGATGACACCGTAAGATGGCGTGGTCCCTCCGACAGCTAGGTTATCACAGAGTTCCACACGAGTAACTTGACCAGCATCAAGGGTTGGAAGTAGCGTTAGGTTCTCAGCACAAAATTCTTTAATCATTTTTAAATCTCCTTTATCACTAGTATTATAGCACGAAATAAGCTAGTCATCAGGAAACATTTTTGTCAAATCAAGGACAATATGCTATACTCACTAGTATTATAGGGAGGTACTCTATGAGCCAGTATTATTTTTCTGCCGGTCCAGCAGTGTTGCCAAGATCTGTCTTGAAACAAGCACAAGCAAGCTTGTTGGATATTGATGGAAGAGGGACGAACATACTAGAATTGTCTCATCGGTCCCAGAGGTTTGAAGATATTATCCAAACAGCAGAAGAGTTGCTGAGAGAACTGATGGCTATTCCGGATAATTACCGGGTACTCTTCTTACAAGGTGGGGCTTCTACCCAGTTTAGCATGCTACCTTTAAATGTAGCAAGAGGAAAAACGGCTTACTACCAGGTGGCAGGCCACTGGGGGAAAAAAGCTTATTTAGAAGCCTTAACTTTAGCTAGAGAGATTGAGGTTAAGCCTATTTTACTGGCCAGTTCGGAAGCTGACGCTTTTGAGTATATCCCGACCTTTGACCCTAAAATTCTCGATGCTGAAGCTGCCTATGTGCATATTACCACCAATAATACCATTGAAGGCACAGCCCTTTACGACTTGCCTCAAACAAATGGCATTCCCTTAGTGGCGGACATGTCCTCAAATATTTTGACCTATCCTTACCAGGTAGAAGACTTTGCTATGATTTATGCTAGCGCCCAGAAAAATATGGGTCCAGCAGGGGTGACAGTGGTTATTATTGATGAAGATTTTTTGAATCAGGAACCCACCTTATCAAGCATGTGGGACTACCGTGTTCAAGCAGAAGCACATTCTCTTTACAATACCCCACCAACCTTTAGCATTTACGTTCTTTCCTTGGTTCTTGACTGGCTGAAAGGGATGGGAGGTGTGGCAAAAATGGCAAAGCGTAACCAGGAAAAAGCACAGCTTCTTTATGACTACCTAGATCAGTCAAGGTTTTACCATAACCCTGTTCGCTATGCCGATCAACGCTCCATGGTTAATGTCCCCTTTACTTGCCCAAATCCGGCTTTGGATGCCTTGTTTATTCAAGAAGCGGAGGCACGGGGTCTCTATGGGTTACAGGGGCATAGCAGTGTGGGAGGCATGCGAGCGAGTCTGTACAACGCTTTTCCTAAAGAAGGTGTACTAGCCTTGATTGAGATGATGGCAGCATTTGAAGCGAAATATCAGTAACCAAATCATGAAAAGAGGAGTAACAATGGAAATTAGACTAGCCTTTCCAAATGAAGTGGCTCAAGTGATGACCGTAATTGAAGATGCTAAGGCGGTGATTGCTGCTTATGGGAGTGACCAGTGGCAAAATGGCTACCCCAATGAAGAGGTGATGATTGATGATATTTTAAAAGGTCACGCTTATGTAGCTCTAAATGATGAGGGGACGATTGTAGCCTACGCAGCAGCCATTTATGGTAATGAAGAAGCTTACAATGCTATTTACGATGGCCAGTGGAGAACGCCAAATCAAGATTATGTGACATTTCATCGCATTGCGGTATTGAAAGACCATCAAGGTCAAGGTGTTGCCCAAACTTTTTTACAGGGCTTAATCGAACGCTTTGACCAAAAGGATTTTCGTTGTGATACCCATGAAAAGAACAATGTCATGCAGCACCTCTTGACCAAATTAGGCTATGTCTATTGTGGTAAAGTGCCCTTGGACGGGGTTCGCTTGGCCTATCAAAAAATTAAAGAGAGTCACGAACAAGCTGACTATCAGGAGATAGACGAAGACAGCCGCTATGGCTTATAATGCCCTAATTTGTCTTCTCTCTTTGCCAGTCATTATAGAATAAGAAAGCATACTTAACCCATGACCTTAACAGAATCTTATTATGATAGTCCATTAGGAAAGATATCTTTAGTGGCAACAGACCACGCTTTGTTGGGGGCTTGGTTTTTAGGACAGGCTTATTTCCAAGCAGGTCTTGACCGCCTCCCTCAAAGAGGAACCAACGCTATCTTGCAAGCGGCTGCCAGTTGGTTAGATACTTATTTTGAAGGAAATCCAACTGCTATCTCCATTAATCTAGTTCCTAAAGGGACCCCTTTTCAACAGAACGTTTGGGAAACCTTACGCCAGATTCCCTATGGAGAAACGATCACCTATGGACAACTCGCAACACAAGTTGCCTGTCAATCAGCCCAAGCTGTTGGCGCAGCTATTGGTCGTAATCCCCTAAGTCTCTTTATTCCCTGCCATCGTGTGATAGCAGCAGATGGACAGCTTAGAGGTTATGCCGGCGGCCTAGATAAAAAAGCTTGGTAACTCAAGCATGAAAGATCACTGATAACAAAGGAGAAAAAATGATTACGATTTACCAATACCCAAAATGTAGCACCTGCCAAAGAGCCATGGCTGAACTAAAGCAACTGGTTAGTGACTTTGAAGTCATTGACATCAAAGCTAATCCACCCAAAGCTCAGGACCTCAAACATTGGATGGAAACATCTGGTTATACCATCAAAAATTTCTTTAATACCAGTGGTAACAGCTACCGCGAATTGGGACTTAAAGATAAAATAGACCAGCTTAGCCTTGATAAAGCTGCTGAACTCTTAGCCACAGATGGTATGCTGATTAAACGGCCTATTCTGATTAAGGACGGTAACGTCTTACAAGTTGGCTATCGCAAGCCATATCAAGAGTTGAACCTTTCCTAAAAGGAGTATAAAAAAGAGACACCTCTTAAAGAAGGAGGATTGTCTCTTTTTTAATGTTCTGCTTTTAATTCGGTATTTAATTGCCACATCATTCCAAATTGGTCGGTAATATTAGCATAGGCAGGGCTCCAGAAAGTTTCTTGGAGGGGAAGGTTGATTGCCTTAGCATTGGTGATTAACTTGTCGTAAATACGCTGGGCTTCTTCGATGCTATCTACCATAATAGAAGCTGTCATATTGACACCAGCTTTCCACAAGAATAGATTAACTACTTTTGCTTGAAAAACCTCTTGGTAGAATGCGACAGCCTCTTGACCGTTACCATCAGTAACGAGATAAACATTAATGGCAGTGACCATACTAAACTCCTTTAGGTGATGTTGATTGACGAACAGCGATGTAGTGACCTTCATTATCAGAGAAGGTGAAATGAATCATGCCTTGGTATTCCATAATAGGATTGGTTGCGACACCAGCGGCCGTTAGACGTTCGTATTCTGCCTGAAGATGATCCGTTTCAAATAAAAGAGATGGAAAACCTAGATTCATACCAGGATTAGCAGCAGTCACGATTTCCTTGTTGTGTAGGCCAAAGCTTATAGCTGATTCCTTATTTGGGGCAATCTCATAGGAGGAAGTCCCTTCTTGTTGCGCTTGGTCAACTAAGACAAAGCCCACTTGCTCAGTCCAAAATTGTAGAGCGGCCTCTGTATCTGCGACATAAAGCATTGTTGTTGATTTTGTAATCATTTCTCTCTCCATTATTAATATTTAGTGATAAACAATTATAGCTTTGCCTTCTCTAAAGAACAAGTAAAATGTCTCTGGCAAGAGAAAGATAGGAACACTACCTATTTTTAAAAAATTGTGAAGGGAGAGTTAGATGTACCACACGTGTCCCAGTCGCTAACGAAAAAGCATGCTTACCTAATTGAAAACTATTGTTATCGATACTTGGAAGGTGTAACAATTGACCAGAAAGTTGCTTTTCTTGGCTGACAATAAGAGGAAGCTGGAGCTGATGTTCTTGATAGTAGATCAAGATACCTGCGGCAACATCGTCACCGTTTGCAACAATGGCATCAAAACTGGGATCTTGGCTTAATGTAGCTGCTAATCGATAAGCTTCTTCATAGGTTGAGACCTGACCAAAGGTTTCGTAAGGGTGTTGATTACCTAAGTTTGCTTTGAAAGCAGAGAGTGTGGCCTTGAAAGTTGAACTGGTTGCCTTATTTCGACTAAAGAGTAGGGCACATTTGCCAACATTATAGCCAGCTAACCACTGAAATAGTTCTTGTAAACCCTGATGCCGATCAATAGAAACACTAGAAATTTTCTTAGACGTGCAGGATTCTAATAGGACAATTTGACCGTAATCAGCATAACTTTCCAAAAGACTTAGAGGGATTTTACGGGAGGTGAAAATAAGACTATCAAAGGCTTTTCCTTTTAGCTGTTCTAGATAGTCTCGCTCAATTTCTTGCTCGTAATCAGAAGGTAGAAAAAGAAGTTGGTATTGACTTTCTAAAGCAGCTTCCATCAAGCCCCTAAAAATATCAATAAAGTAAGGGTGCTTAGTGTGGGGAATGATAACGCCGATACGATTGGTTTTTCCCGTGCTCAATTGTCGAGCTGTCATATTAGGACTGTAATCTAATTGTTGAATAACTGTTGCAATAATCTGGCTAGTTTCTTGCGAGACATAATCTGATTGATTCAGATAACGTGAGACAGTGGATGGAGCAACTCCAGCTAATTTAGCGATATCACGGATACTTGTCATTGGTTTCCTTTCACATACTTCCAAATGCCGTGAGCCACACCATCTTTGTCATTTGTGGTTGTCACGAAAGTTGCTTGTCTGAGAACATCAAGATGTGCATTGGCCATGGCAATAGACGTACCAACTTTAGCAAACATTGGCAAATCGTTATGCCCATCTCCAAAGGCAACGGTTGCTTCCTTTGGAAGTTTGAGAGCCGTCATTATATAGTCGATTCCTCGTGACTTAACCGCTTCTTGATGTGTTATTTCTAGATAATAAGAGCCAGATTGTTGAATACTGACTCCCTCTAATTGTAATTGTAACAAATTTTCCTTGAGATTTTGCATCTCTAAATCATCAAATGTTATTAACATGATTTTAAAAAGAGGTTCTGTTGGAGAAAGGTAGCTGCTTAAAGAGACCAATTCAGGTTCAAGTAGTGTTAATTGGCTCTCGTAGTCAATGCCATCATCCTTTTTGAAACTCAACCATTTATCTTTATAATAATAAGACTGGCTAAGCTCAGGATAGGTTTGTTGAATATGGTTAATAAGGAGTTGACCTGCTTGCTTAGGGAGAGGAAGTTCTGCAATAGTCTCGAGTTGATTCTGATGATATTGGTAAATCAGTCCTCCATTAAATCCAATTTGAGGACCAGCTAGGTCAAGGGCATCAATAGCTTCTTTCATTTCGATAGGCGCACGTGCTGAAACGAGGGTGATTGGTAGCTGTGCTTTTTTAATGCCTGCAGCATTTGAAAGGCTAACGCGCCCACGACGGTCTAAGAGTGTGCCATCCATATCTAAAAAAAGGTGTTTTTGCATCATCGTTGTCTCCTTTACGCGTGATATAGGTCAAGTATAAAGGATGGAACGCGTTCCATGTCAAGTCTTAGACACAAAAAAAGAAGGGTTTCCTTCTTTTTCTTTAGTCGAGTTGTCAGGCTACTTGGACATTATAAGTCAATATCCAAGAGGATTGGCGTATGGTCTTGGCGTTCCCCAGAAGAAATCATCTCAGAGCGGTTAATCTTATCCACAAGTCGGTTTGACGTTAACCAATAGTCAATTCTCCAACCGGTATTGTTGATTTTGCTGGTTTTGCTACGTTGTGCCCACCAGGTATAAACATTGGGAATATCTCCGTGCAAGTGACGGAAGGTATCTGTAAAGCCTCTTGCCAATAGGTTAGTAAAACCTTGACGCTCTTCGTCGGTAAAACCGGGTGAACGACGATTGCTGCCTGGATTTGCCAAATCAATCTCTTTGTGGGCAACGTTGTAATCTCCCGTAGCCAAAACAGGCTTTTGAGTATCCAGTTCAGTCAAGTAATCAGCGTATTTGTGGTCCCAAATTTGACGGTCATCTAAACGTCTAAGGCCATCACCAGCATTAGGCGTGTAAACCTGTGTGACGAAAAAGTCTTCAAATTCTAGGGTAATGATACGGCCCTCAGCATCCATTGTTGTTGGGGCACCAATTTCTGGAAAAGTAATGACAGGGTTTAGCGTGTTTTTGTACAGGAACATGGTGCCAGCATAGCCTTTCCTAGCAGGCTCTACTGAAGAACGCCAAACATGCAAATAGTCGGGAAAATAACTAAGCAGGGTCTCGATATGTTTTTTGGTAGGCCCCTTAGCAGATAATTTGGTTTCTTGAATGGCAATAATATCCGCATCTTGAGCGACTAAAGTGTCTAAAACAGCGCGTGATAGAAGGGCACGAGGAGATTCTCCTGTGAGGGCAGCATTTAAGGAATCGATGTTCCATGAGATAAGTTTCATTAGGTTTCTCTTTCTAACAGATAATCTTACTTTTATTGTAACAAAAAAATAAGCGAGCAGCGACCTTTGGAGCCTGGATCATTATTTTCAAAAAATGAAAATAGTGTTTCCTTAGGGTTGAGAGTGCTATGATAAAAGGAAATAGCAAAGACTATTGTGCTCTATTCTAGGAGAAATTCAGCTGTCATTAAAGAAGGTGTTTTTGTATCCAAAAGTGCTATAATAGTGATAAGTTGAAAAAGAAGAAGTAGAGGATGTTGCTCCCATGTTCAAGGAGGTTTGAGAATAATGTTATCAAAAAAACTAACAGTGCTAAGCAGTCTTGTCACGCTAAGTCCCATTATTCTTGGTCTAATACTGTGGCAGTACCTTCCTGAGAAAATCCCAACTCACTTTGACCTAACAGGGCAGGCAGATGGCTTTTCAAGTAAGTTGGAAGGTATTATGGCTTTACCGCTTATCATACTAGGAATCCATCTCATCACCTTATTTATTGGAACTAAGAAACCCATAATTACCCAGAAAGGTGCTGCTTTATACCTCATCTATTGGCTGTTGCCTAGTTTGTGTCTGGTGGTTCAGACAGGTATTCTATTAACCTCGGCTGGTTTTATCAACCGTAATCTATTCAATCCAATAGCAGGACTTGCCTGTCTTTTGATAGTATTGGGGTTTCTCCTACCCTATCTTAAGCAAAATCCTATCATGGGTATTCGCCTTCCTTGGACCTTAGCAGATGAGGATAACTGGGCCAAAACCCATCGCTTTGCTGGACGTATATGGCTTGTTGGTGGTAGCTTTCTCTTTGCTCTCAGCTATTTCAAGGCTGATGTTCAGAGTGCTGTTATAGTAGTCTTAGGTGCTATGCTGGTCGTTCCTATTGTTTATTCTTACTTATTGAACCGAGCTGAGAAAAAGTAGTAAATATGTGACCAACAAGTAAAAGACACACACGTTAGTCATAACTAGCGTGTTTTTATGTCGGAAAAGAAAAAGAGTCGAGCGATTCTAAAATTGTGAAAAAAATAATTTGAAAGCTAAGAATCTGATAACAGCAGGGTTAGAGGAATATCTCACTTTGAAATCATTAAATGGTGTGAGCATTAGAGTTGACGGAAAGACTAAGGTTTATTAAAATAAAAGAGAATTTGTAAGCGCTAACAAATTACGATAACATTACTTTTATATTTTAGTTATAGAGAGGTCCTTTGATAACCATGATTCAAACATTATTTGCAATCATTCCTATTGCTTGGCTGATTCTGTCCCTGGCCGTTTTTCGGATTCGCGGCGATTTGGCCTGTTTGATAGGACTAGTGATTACCATTGTAACCAGTATCTTTGCTTTTGATTTTAAGGTCACTGATAGTCTGACTGCTGCATTAGAAGGCGCCATGATGGGCTTTTGGCCGATTGTCTATATTATTGTAGCAGCGGTCTTTACCTACAATCTCACAACGGCTTCAGGTGGTATGTCCGTGATCAAGCAATTACTGACAAGTATTTCGAACGATAGGCGCATCTTAGTGCTTATCCTTGCCTGGGGATTTGGAGGATTTCTTGAAGCCATTGCAGGCTTTGGTACAGCAGTTGCCATTCCGGCTAGTATTTTAGTGGCCTTAGGCATGAAACCTTTAAGAGCAGCCTTGATTTGTTTAATCGCAAATACAACACCAACAGCTTTTGGAGCTATTGGATTGCCTGTAACGACCTTAGCTCAAGTAACAGGGCTAGAAGTTAAACAACTCTCTGTTATTGTTTCTATCCAGCTATTTCTGTTAATCGTTGCTATTCCTTTTGTCCTTGTTTCTCTAGCAGGAGAGGGAGATCGTTCGTTTAAAGGAATTTTTGGGTTAACCTTAGCTTCTGGACTTTCCTTTGCCTTACCACAAATCGTTATTTCTCACTATTTGGGAGCTGAGTTACCATCTATTATTGGATCACTCCTTTGTATTTTGGTAACTGTTTTATTTGTTAAACTCAAAGAAAAAGGAAATGTTAGCTCAGAAACTGCTGAGCCAGTATCCTTAAAAGAGGGTGTTATGGCATCCCTACCTTTTCTTCTTGTTTTCATCTTTATCATGTTGACCTCGTCTTTATTCCCTGCTATTAATCAATTATTGTCAAAAGTATCGACTACTTTTTCCATTTATACAGGCGATCATGCTAAGCCCTATACGATTAATTGGCTAACCTCACCGGGAACCATGATTATCTTAGCGACTGTTTTGGCAGGATTAGGTCAAGGCATGAGTATTGGTCAAATTGGTCAGATTCTCGCGAAAAGCATCAAACAACTGACTAAAACGATGGTAACGGTGGCTTCCATTGTTGCCCTTTCTAAGGTGATGAGTTATAGTGGAATGATTGGAACAATCGCTGTTAGTTTAGTAGCAGTGACAGGTGGTTTTTATCCTTTTATCGCACCAATCATTGGTTCATTGGGAACATTCATCACAGGAAGTGATACGTCTGCCAATGTCTTATTTGGAGAATTACAAGTCAAAGCAGCAAGTAATCTTAACATGAATCCTTACTGGTTAGCAGCGGCTAATATGTCCGGTGCTACCGCTGGTAAAATGATTTCACCACAAAGTATCGCGGTTGCTGCGGTCGCAATTGGGTTAGAGGGTCAAGAAGGACGCTTGTTGAAAGAGGTCATGAAATTCTGTTTCCTCTACATCCTACTCACTTGCTTGGTTGTCTTTATTATGGGTAAAGCATTAGGTTATCTATAGATAGAAAAGATAGAACTGAAGAAGACATTAAAAAATAAAAGATGTGTGAGCATATACTTTGACAGCTACAAATCAATCTAATATAATTTAGGTATAATTTGTAAGCGCTCACAAATAATTTAACAACACAGGAGAATATAAATGGTACAAAAAACAGTCGTTACAGAAGAAACTACTGACTTCGTTATGGATTTTAAAACGAGTAGCGCTGAAGGAAACGTTGATTTTATTAATGTTTTCGATTTAGAAAAGATGGCTCAGCAGGTTATCCCTAAAGGAGCCTTTGGATATATTGCAAGTGGTGCTGGTGATACCTTTACCCTCCACGAAAATATTCGTTCTTTTAACCACAAATTAATTGTCCCTCATGGTTTGAAAGGTGTGGATAACCCAAGCACGGAAATTACATTTGATGGTGACCGTTTAAGTTCTCCAATTATTATGGCACCAGTAGCTGCTCATAAATTAGCTAATGAACAAGGAGAGGTAGCTTCAGCTAAAGGTGTGAGTGAGTTTGGAACGATTTATACAACCAGTTCATACTCAACCACTGATTTGCCTGAAATCACAACTGCTCTAAACGGAGCGCCTCATTGGTTCCAATTCTATTATAGTAAAGACGACGGCATTAACCGCCACATTATGGATCGTCTAAAAGAACAAGGGGTTAAATCAATTGTTTTAACGGTGGATGCGACAGTTGGAGGAAACCGAGAAGTTGATAAACGTAATGGTTTTGTCTTCCCAGTTGGTATGCCGATTGTTCAAGAATACCTTCCTGATGGAGCTGGTAAGACGATGGACTATGTTTACAAATCAGCTAAACAAGCCCTCTCTCCAAAGGATGTGGAATACATTGCCCAATATTCAGGGTTGCCAGTGTATGTGAAAGGTCCTCAATGTGCCGAAGATACCTTGCGTGCCTTGGATGCTGGAGCTTCTGGTATTTGGGTAACTAACCATGGTGGCCGACAGTTAGATGGTGGACCAGCTGCCTTTGACTCTTTACAAGAAGTAGCAGAAACTGTTGATAAGCGTGTTCCAATTGTCTTTGACTCTGGTGTTCGTCGTGGTCAACATATCTTTAAAGCGATTGCTTCAGGAGCAGATCTTGTCGCTCTTGGTCGTCCAGTTATCTATGGTTTAGCAATGGGTGGAAGCATCGGCACACGCCAAGTCTTCGAAAAATTAAATGATGAATTGAAGATGGTTATGCAGCTTGCTGGAACTCAAACTGTTGAAGATATCAGAAACTTCACTTTACGTCACAATCCATACGATTCTTCTATTCCGTTCGATCAGAATGCCCTTCGCTTAGACTAAGCAATAGATTAGTAAAAAAGGAATAACCTTTGTTACCCTGAAATAGGGGGCAAAGGTTTTTTGTGTTTGACTTATCGCTGTGACTTTTCTTTGTATTAAAATATTAAAAAGCAAAAATTCTTACATTATTACTATTTGGGATTGATTTTATTGGAAAAATATGGTTATATACTCAAATATTATTAATATAAAATGAGTTATTAATTAATTTAAAAATAGCTTCATTTTAGTCCAATTTAGGAGTAAATTAAGTGGAGAAGAAACAACGTTTTTCCCTTCGAAAATACAAATTAGGGACGGTTTCAGTTTTAATTGGAAGTCTGTTATTCCTTGCAACAAGTAGCGTATCAGCAGAGGAGGTAGCAACTACCAGCCTAACGGCTAACGGAAGTGTCACTCAGTTGTCAGCGCAAGAGCATCAGGCTAAAGAGTCTCCGGTTTTACCCGTGCCTACAACAAAGGATTCAGACATGGCAGGGGAGGTTGGAGTTGAAGTTGGTAAAGGTGCTCAACCACCAATAGAGTTAGCCGCCCAAGAAGGTACTGAAACCGATAAGGGTGGTGAGGCAACAGACCCTCATCAGACCTCGGAGTTGCCTCCAGTCAATAGGGATGTTCATGACTGGGTTAAGACAAAAGGAGCCTGGGATAGAGGATTCAAAGGTCAAGGCAAGGTGATCGCGATTATTGATACTGGCATTGATGCTAATCATCAAGCTATGCGCTTAACCGATGTGTCCACGGCAAAAGTAACTTCCAAAGCAGCTATGGAAGAGCGTAAAAAAGCAGCTGGCATCCAGTATGGGGTGTGGTTAACTGATAAAGTGATCTTTGCTCATAATTATGTGGAAAATAATGACAAGGTCAAAGAAGTTAAGTTTGATTTGTTTGGAGAGGAAGAGTTGGAAGGCCTTGATATAAAGGTCGATGTTCAAAAGGTTAAGTCATCCAAACATTATCGTCCACAAGCGGTTGAGCCTCCAAAAGAAACGGTTATTAAGATAGAGGATATTCAGGGATCACTTGAGATTGACTGGCCAGAAATAGATGATGACACCAAATACGAATCACATGGCATGCACGTTACGGGGATTGCCGCAGGAAATGGCATCGAAGCAGCAGCTACTGGAGAGCGCTTTTTAGGAATTGCTCCAGAAGCACAGATTATGTTCATGCGTGTTTTTGCAAATGATGTCATGGGAACAGGGGACTCTCTCTTTATTAAGGCCATTGAAGACGCAGTGGCTTTAGGAGCTGACGCCATTAACCTTAGCCTAGGATCTGCCAATGGTTCCCAACTTAGTGGTAACCGAGCTCTTATGGAGGCTCTTGAAAAGGCAAAACAAGCAGGCGTATCTGTGGTAGTTGCGGCAGGAAATGAGCGCGTGTTTGGTTCTGATCACGATGATCCGTTTGTGACTAATCCTGATTATGGCTTAGTGGGCTCACCGTCGACAGGTCGTCCGCCAACGTCTGTAGCGGCCATTAATAACAAATGGGTCATTGAACGCTTAATGACCGTTGAAGGGTTACAGGATCGTGCTAATCTTAACAATGGTAAAGCGATTTATGCAGAATCTGTTGATTTTAAAGATATCAAAAAACAGCCTTGGTTATGACTTGTCCTATCCGTTTGTGTATATTGAGCAATTAACAGAAGCGGGTTACACAGCTAAGGATATTAAAGATAAAATCGTTTTAATTGAACGTGATCCAGAGAAAACCTATGATGACATGATTGCACAAGCCAAAGCCCATGGCGCCGTAGGTGTTGTCATGTTTAACAATGTCCCAGGTCAGGCTAATCGTTTGATACGTTTAAATCCTCATGGGATGGTGCTTCCACTTGCCTTTATATCTCATGAATTTGGTAAGGCTATGTCAACCCTAAATGGGAATGGGACAGGAAGTTTAATGTTTGATAGCAGCCTATCAAAAGCTCCTAGTCAAAAGGGCAATGAGATGAACCATTTTTCAAATTGGGGACTGACTTCGGATGGCTATTTGAAACCTGATGTAACAGCACCCGGTGGGGATATTTACTCATCTTATAATGATAATCACTATGGTAGCCAAACGGGAACCAGTATGGCTGCTCCTCAAATTGCAGGAGCTAGCCTATTGATTAAACAATATCTTGAGCAAATTAAGCCTGATCTGCCAAAAGACCAAGTAGCAGATTTGGTTAAAAACATCATGATGAGTAATGCTCGGGTCCATGTGAATCCAGTGACAAATGTCACAACATCCCCACGTCAGCAAGGAGCTGGCTTACTGAATCTTGAGGCGGCGGTAAGCAGTGGCCTTTATGTAACAGGAAAAGACAACTACGGCAGAATCTCTTTGGGGAATGTCACAGATAATTTTTCATTTGAGGTAACTGTTCATAATTTATCTCAAGAAGCTAAAAGCTTGCGCTATGAGACAGAGTTGTTAACAGATAAAGTCAATCCTGAAGAAGGGCGATTTACCCTGACCTCTCGCTTGCTAAAAACCTATCTGGGTGAAATCATTGAAGTTCCTGCCAATGGTCAAAAAACAATCACTATCACTCTGGATGCGTCAGCTTTCACAGAAGAGCTAAGTCAGCAAATGCCAAACGGTTATTATTTAGAAGGATTTGTGCGTTTTGTGGATAGTAACAATCAACAAAACAACCAGGTTACGATTCCTTTTGTAGGATTTAAAGGCGAGTTTGAAAACCTTGCGGTCGTCGAAGAATCAATTTACCAGCTAAAAGCTAAAGGAGAAAAAGGCTTTTATTTTGATGAGTCAGGTCCTAAAGATGATATTTATGTTGGTAAACATTTCACCGGCTTAGTGACATTAGGAACAGATACTAATGTCTCGACAGCGACTATCTCAGATAATGGCTTGCATACTCTTGGGACATTTAGAAATCAAGATGGTAAATTCATCTTAGGTCGAAACAATCAAGGACAGCCTGTCTTAGCGATTTCACCAAACAGAATTTTCTGGCAAATCTTCAACAGGTGCTGATTTACCGGATGGTCATTACCATTATGTGGTATCTTATTACCCAGATGTGGTCGGTGCCAAACGTCAGGAAATGACGTTTGAGTTAATTTTAGATCGTCAAAAACCTCTTTTAAATCAGGTAACATTTGATCCAAGAACCAATCAATTCAGTCCAGCGGCCATAGAAGATCTTGGTCCGTCTGGTGTTCTAAGAGATAGTGTCTTTTACTTGGAAACTAAAGATAACAAACCTTACACTATTAGCATTAACAATGGTTACAAATATGTTTCTGTAGCAGACAATAAACAATTTGTGGCTCGTCAAGCAGATAGTAGTTTCATCTTGCCGCTTGATAAGGCAGAACTAGGTAACTTTTATTATATGGTGGAAGACTTTGCAGGTAACATTGCCATTGCTAAATTAGGGGACCATTTACCAAAAACTATCGGCAATGACTTGGTGCATCTGACACTGACAGATGGCAATTATCAGAAAAAAGTTGGTTACGAGGATAATCTTGACATGGTAGCAACTGATACCGGATTGGTTACCAACCAAGCTCAGCTAGCCGTCAGCCACCGCAATCGTCCTCACAGTCAATTGGTGACACTAAATCAAGACTTCTTTATTTCACCAAATGACGATGGTAATAAAGACTTTGTAGCTTTCAAAGGATTGCCAAACAAGACCTATAATAACTTACAGGTCACGGTTTTTGCTGCAGAAGATCAACAACGTTTAACGCCTATTTGGTTCAGTCAACCAGGTGCGGACCTATCAGATATTGAAAGTACTGCTTGGCGTGGGATCACTGCTGGAGGTGAGAAAGTTCTATCTGGCAGTTACCAATACGTTATCACCTATCATGATGCCAATAATCACGCGCAGGAGAAGGTCTTCAAAGTATCAGTGAATCATAACAAACCAATCCTGACGCAAGGGAGTTTCCGTAAGGATGATGACGTTGAGTTCTTCACTCCAGGGTAGCCACAGGCGATTAGTAGCTCAGGGATTGCTCGTGTCGAGGTGTTCTATCTCACTAAGAAAAATGGTCGACTATTTGATGTCGTCGAGTCCCAACATTCTGTTTCCGTTACTGATAACAAGGTTCTGATTCCTCAAAATGAAGACGGCTCTTACACCATTCCAACAGTAGAGGGCGTGTCTCCAGGAGATTATTATTACCTTGTGGAAGATAAGGCTGGTAATGTTGCCTTTACGACATTACCCAACCTAAGAGCGGTGGGTCAAGAAAGAGGAGTCTTAAGTTTGGCGCTAGATGTGAATGTTCTAGAAGGAAAACACCCAATTAGCTTTACCTATCTTGTCCGCGATGCAACTGGTAAACCGATTGAGACTTTGGATTATTTCAACCACTCATCTAACAGCCTGATATTACCATTTGGACAATATACAGTTGAACTGTTGACTTATGACACTAATCTTGTTGAGCTGCAATCTGACAAGGTAGTTAGCTTTACCTTAACGGAACATAACCCTTTCCAACACATTGCCTTTGCGATGGCAAAAATGGATTCTTCTCAAGTGACGGTTCATTTTGATCGCTTGTTACCAGAAGGCAGTCAGGTTAGTCTTAAAACGCTTCAAGGCCACTTGATTCCTCTCAACCAATCTCTATATGTTCCAAAGGCTTATGGAAAAACAGTTAGAGATGGCAGTTATCAACTTGTGGTAACCCTGCCAAAAGGCTATCGTATTGAGGGAGAGACAAGGGTGCAGGCTAAACAAAATGAAGTTCATGAGTTAGCCTTACGCCTAGTGAAGGATGCAAGTGAGCAGTTGCTTGTCTCAGATAATCATCAACAGGGACTTACCTCAGTTGAGACGAACACAGAGAGTTCTGCGGTACCGACGGTGGTAAGCTCTTCACAAAATCAGAAAAAGTCAGAAGCGGCAGTTCAATTACCAACAACAGGTGATAAGGCACTGGTGAAATGGAGTATACTTGGCTTCTTACTGATTAGCTTAGCCGCTCTATTTAGCCGTAAAAAAATGGATTAACATTTCTGAAGGTTTAAAACTAAAAAAACTAGTACTTTTGTTTAAATTGAAGGCAAGTATCTAACAGACGAAGAAAAGTTGAAGAGGGAGTGGTAAAAGGCCATTCCCTCTTTGATTTTTAAGGTTTCTTAACATTTTTTAAGGTGAAATATGATAAAATACAATAAAGAAAAGCTTTTAGATTAAGAGTTTCATTTGGTTAGGAGATTATTATGATGAAAAAAAGGCTATCGCTGATATTATTTGGGCTAGACTTCCTCTTGCTAGCAGCATGTTACTGGATTTACTTGCCAGCTTTAAATATATGGAGTTTAGCTTTCTGGTCTTTTGTGATTTTTGGTCTGATTCTATTATTAATCACTTTGGTTATCCTATCAGCCTTTGACATGACAACGACGGTAACCCGTTCCTTTAAACAAGGGCTTGGTCGTAAAGATGTCACGGGCAGTTTTTCCAAGCATTCCTTAACGGGTTTGGTGAAGTGGCTGACCTTAGTCATTGTAACGCTTGTAGGGATTCTCTCATTGATTACAGTGGTTAACACAAAACTCTTTCGTGCCAAGTCTTATGCCCAGGTTATTGAGGTTAAAAACGCCGACTTCAACAAGGATTTTCCAGAAACGGATTTATCAGCGCTAGCTTTATTGGACCGTGATTCTGCCGAAAAAATTGGCGATACTTATTTAGGAACCATTGATAAAGTTTCTCAGTTTGGTATTTCAGACGAATACCGTCAGATCACTATCGGTAAGCGCCCTTACCGCGTCTCACCTCTGGAATACAAGTCTTTTTGGAAATGGGTGACCAACCGTCAAGAGGGAATTGATTACTATGTCAAGGTTAATCAGACTACAGGTAAAGCAGAGCTAGTCAAATTAAACAAGGCCATGAAGTATTCTCATTCAGAATATCTCTTGCGTGACACCATGAGGCATTTGCGTTTCCAATACCCAATGACCATTTTTGCTGATCCATCTTTTGAGGTAGACGATAACGGCAATCCTTATTATGTCGCAACAACTTATGCACCAAAATTTGGCTTATCCTCACAAGACCCAACAGGAGTCATCTTATTGGATGCTGTTAGTGGGAAATCTAAATACTATAACTTGAAATCAGTACCTAGATGGGTAGACCGTGTTTACTCTTCTGAGAATGTGTTGGAAAGGGTTAATGACCATTACACCTATCAAAATGGCTACTGGAATACCGTCTTTAGTCAAACAGGCGTCAAACAAACGACTGATAGTTACAATTACATCACCATTGGTTCTGACATTTACCTCTACACAGGTATTACATCAGCAACGGCCGATTCGTCAAATCTTGGCTTTATCTTGGTTAATATGCGGACAAGAGAAATTACCAATTACAAGTTGGCCTCGGCCACTGAACGCTCTGCCATGAAATCTGCAGAAGGAGAAGTGCAAGAGAAAAACTATTCGGCAACTGCACCGACGCTTGTTAAACTGAACGACAAAGCCTATTATTTGATTTCATTAAAAGACGCAGCAGGTCTCGTTAAGTCCTATGCCCTTGTAGATGCTGAAGATTACCAGCAAGTTACCGTCAATAATGACATTCAGACCCTCATCGCTCAGTTTACGGATCGTGATACCAGCTCCTTGTCCTCAGCCACTGTTTCTCATAAAAAAGCTAAGATGGTTTCGGGACAGGTTGAACAATTAGCCAGCCAAATCATTTCAGGAACAACCGTTTATTACCTTGCTTCTGATGGCAATGTGTATAAAGTCAAAGCAAGTAGTGAGACGACAGATCTTTTGCCCTTCTTAAAAGTTGGCGATCACTTCGAAGCAGAATTGATAGATGATCATTTTCTTAAAGGATTTACCATAGTGGAACCAAATGACCAGCAATAATAGGAGAGACAATCAAAAATGCAAGTGACAAACTTGCTTTTTTGATGTCAGAATAGGGAAGTAAAGCTGCTGAGGAAGTAGCTGAGAGGCTTGATTTAACAGGCTTTATGTGCTATACTAAGCCTATCATTTGGAGGGTCATCACCTTTGTTAAGAACTGACTACTAGTGATGTGCTTACCGAGAAAGGTAGTAAACTCTCCTTAAAGCGAGCAAAATACTGTTCTTCAGTATTTTTTCTTTTGCAATGTGAGGTTAGAAAAGGGGATTAAAAGGGTAATTATGTCGAGAAAGAAACGAAAAAAATATCAAGTTTATGAGGGGTTGCGATGTGCCATGATGCTCTGTTTTATCAGTGGCTATGTCAATGCCTTCACCTATATGACCCAAGGCAAACGCTTTGCCGGTGTGCAAACAGGGAATCTGTTATCTTTTGCTATCCGTTTGTCAGAAAAGCAACTGGAAGAGGCACTACAATTTTTACTTCCCATGCTCGTTTTTATGCTTGGACAGTCTTTTACCTACTTCATGCACCGCTGGGCAAAGCAAAAAGGACTGCACTGGTACTTATTATCAAGCTTTATCTTAACAGGGATTGCTTTTGGAACAGCCTTATTCACGCCTTTTCTCCCTTCCAATTTTACGGTGGCAGCCTTGGCTTTTTTTGCCTCTATTCAAGTGGACACCTTTAAGACCTTACGAGGGGCTAGCTATGCTAATGTCATGATGACAGGAAACATCAAAAATGCCGCCTATTTATTAACCAAGGGACTTTATGAAAAGAATCAAGAGATTACCCATATTGGCCGCAACACCTTGATTGTGATTTTAGCCTTTGCCTGCGGAGTGGTTTGCTCCACCATCTTGTCCTTAACTTATGATGAATATGCTCTCACACCTATCTTGATTCCGCTGCTGTATGTCAATTATTTATTGGCTCAGGAATTCTACCATATTCAAACGAAAATCAAACCCATTAAAAGAGCTTAAGCCGAAGTCACATCAATTGATTTAAAGCCTCTATCTTTGAAGAGATAACAGTTTTTCCTTAGAAAGGTAGGTTTTGCTCATCTCTAAAATATGGTATAATAAACCATTAATGGCTGTTTGTTTTCAGCTAACCTTTTCTTAACAGGAGACTGATAAAGAAGGTTTCATTTGCCTTGATAAACGGTGTTTCAACAGAAAACCACGAGGTCTGATACGATATATCTCAATCCTACTTTCATTTGAGTATGATTTTGAAAGGAAACTATGATGAAAAAACCATTTTACATTACGACACCCATTTATTACCCATCTGGGAAATTACACATTGGTTCTGCCTATACAACTATTGCTTGTGATGTCTTGGCACGCTACAAGCGCTTGATGGGCCATGAGGTCTTTTACCTCACAGGACTAGATGAGCACGGACAAAAGATTCAAACCAAGGCAAAAGAAGCTGGTATTACACCTCAAACCTACGTTGATAACATGGCAAAGGATGTCAAAGCCCTTTGGCAATTGCTAGATATTTCCTATGACACATTTATCCGGACAACGGACGATTACCACGAAGAGGTCGTTGCTGCTGTCTTTGAAAAATTGCTGGCGCAAGACGACATTTACCTTGGCGAATACTCTGGTTGGTATTCTGTCTCTGATGAGGAATTTTTCACTGAAAGCCAATTAAAAGAAGTCTTTAGAGATGAAGACGGTCAGGTTATTGGGGGGATTGCCCCATCAGGTCATGAGGTCGAGTGGGTCTCTGAAGAATCCTATTTCCTACGCCTTAGCAAATACGCTGATCGTCTTGTGGCCTTCTTTAAAGAGCGACCTGACTTTATCCAACCAGATGGTCGTATGAATGAAATGGTGAAAAACTTTATCGAGCCAGGCCTAGAAGATTTGGCTGTTAGCCGTACTACCTTTACATGGGGTGTACCTGTTCCATCAGACCCAAAACACGTGGTTTATGTGTGGATTGATGCCCTCTTAAATTACGCGACAGCTCTTGGTTATGGTCAAGCTAATCACGCTAACTTTGATAAATTCTGGAATGGAACGGTTTTCCACATGGTTGGAAAAGATATCTTGCGCTTCCACAGTATCTACTGGCCAATCTTGTTGATGATGCTTGATCTACCGATGCCCGAACGCTTAATTGCCCATGGTTGGTTTGTTATGAAAGACGGTAAAATGTCTAAATCAAAAGGCAATGTGGTTTACCCAGAAATGTTAGTTGAGCGATTTGGACTTGATCCTCTTCGTTATTACCTCATGCGTTCTTTGCCGGTTGGTTCAGACGGTACCTTTACCCCTGAAGATTATGTGGGTCGTATTAACTATGAATTGGCCAACGATCTTGGTAATTTATTGAATCGTACCGTTGCGATGATCAACAAGTATTTTGATGGCACGGTGCCAGCTTACGTTGACAACGGGACTGCCTTTGATACTGAGTTAAGTCAGTTGATCGATGCTCAGTTGGCCGACTATCATAAGTACATGGAAGCGGTGGATTACCCACGCGCCTTAGAAGCCATTTGGACTATCATTGCTCGTACCAACAAATATATTGATGAGACAGCTCCTTGGGTGCTAGCTAAAGAAGATGGAGACAAAGCTCAATTGGCCAGTGTCATGGCACACTTGGCAGCCAGCTTGCGTGTGGTTGCTCATTTGATTCAACCATTTATGATGGAAACATCAGCTGCTATCATGGCACAACTTGGTTTGGAACCTGTTTCTGATTTATCAACGCTTACTTTAGCAGATTTTCCTGACAATACAAAGGTTGTTGCCAAAGGGACACCGATTTTCCCACGTCTTGACATGGAAGCTGAAATCGACTATATCAAAGCTCAAATGGGTAGCAGCTCAGCTATTTCCCAAGAAAAAGAATGGATACCTGAAGATGTCGAGCTCAAATCTGAAAAAGACGACATCAAATTTGAAACCTTTGATGCTGTGGAAATTCGTGTGGCAGAAGTCAAGGAAGTATCAAAAGTGGAAGGTTCCGATAAATTGCTTCGCTTTAGATTAGATGCAGGGGACGGGGAAGACCGTCAAATCTTGTCAGGTATTGCCAAATTCTATCCCAACGAACAAGAATTAGTTGGCAAAAAACTACAAATTGTTGCTAATCTCAAACCTCGTAAAATGATGAAAAAATACATCAGTCAAGGGATGATTCTATCAGCAGAGCATGGGGATCAGCTAACGGTTTTAACCGTCGATCCATCTGTCGCAAATGGAAGTGTGATTGGTTAAATTCCAGAAGTTGCTAACTGAAACTATTTTAAGCATTACAAAACATGAAAAAGGTCGTGGACGATTGTCCCGGCCTTTTTGTCTTGCATACATACAGACATATAAAAACCTTGGTTTTGTCACTCTAGAATTACCTTTTGTCCCTTAAAAAATGATTCTGTTCGTTTGTTTGTTATTTTTTACATAAGCTTTACAACTACAGTATGACGGTGTTGGAGAAGTTGTGCTACTATATATTGTCACAAAAATATTGCAAAGCACTATATCTTGTGGTATCATGGTTTTATAAAAAATTAAGTATGCTTAATTTTTCGAGAAAAAACGAACAGTGATGGTTGTTCAATAAGACAGTTGATAGCATTCTAAATAGGAATGTTCAAGCACCTAACATTTACCAATAGAAAAGCGCTGCTTAACTGCAAGTCTTTTTGTGCTACTTAAAACTCAGTGACGTTCTTTCTCTCATCTAGTGACATCTTAGGCTTAATGGCACTAGTTACTCTTGTGAAAATATAAGCCTTGAAGGAGACGAATGACTCAACATTACTATGAGCGATCTCAATCGCCAATTGATTACGCCTTATCTAAGACCAAAAAGCAGTTGCGTTCGGTTAACTGGAATCACCTCAATGACGATAAGGATTTGGAGGTTTGGAACCGTGTCACCCAGAATTTTTGGTTACCTGAAAAAGTCCCTGTTTCTAATGACCTAACCTCTTGGCGGTCTCTAGGTGAGGACTGGCAGCAATTAATCACCAGAACTTATACTGGCTTAACGCTGCTAGATACGGTGCAAGCAACTGTTGGAGATGTGGCACAAATTCAGCATTCACAAACAGACCATGAGCAAGTCATCTACACGAATTTTGCCTTTATGGTTGCCATTCACGCACGGTCTTACGGGACAATTTTTTCGACTCTTTGCAGCAGCGAACAAATTGAAGAAGCTCATGAATGGGTGGTTTCCACTCAAAGTCTACAAGAACGAGCGCGTGTCTTAATCCCCTACTATACTGGCAATGATCCGTTGAAGTCAAAAGTGGCAGCAGCTATGATGCCAGGTTTCTTATTGTACGGCGGCTTTTACCTTCCTTTTTACTTATCAGCTCGCGGGAAAATGTCAAACACCTCTGATATCATTCGCCTCATTTTGCGGGATAAGGTGATTCACAATTATTACAGTGGCTATAAATACCAACAAAAAGTAGCAGGTCTTAGTCCAGAAAAACAGGCTGAGATGAAGACCTTTGTGTTTGACTTGCTCTATGAGTTGATTGATCTTGAAAAAGCTTATTTAAAAGAATTGTACGATGGTTTTGACTTGGCAGAAGACGCTATTCGTTTCAGCCTCTATAACGCTGGAAAGTTTCTTCAAAATTTGGGATACGAGTCGCCATTTACAGAAGAAGAAACACGCGTTTCACCAGAAGTTTTTGCCCAGCTATCCGCGCGTGCAGATGAAAATCATGACTTTTTCTCAGGGAATGGTTCTTCTTATGTCATGGGCATAACAGAAGAAACCACCGATGACGATTGGGAGTTTTAAGGGATGGCAGAGCTGATTATTGTTTATTTTTCATCTAAGTCCAATAACACCCATCGCTTCGTGCAAAAATTAGGGTTGCCCGCCCAACGTATCTCGATAGATGATAGCCCAGTTGAGGTAGGTGTTGACTACCTACTGATTGTACCAACCTATGCTGCGGGCGGTTCAGATGCTAAAGGAGCAGTGCCTAAACAGGTCATTCATTTTCTCAATAACCCTACTAATCGTAAGCATTGTAAGGGAGTGATTTCTTCTGGAAATACCAATTTTGGAGATACCTTTGCCATTGCAGGACCTATCATTTCTCAAAAATTACAGGTGCCTCTTTTACACCAATTTGAGCTATTAGGGACCACTACAGATGTCAAAAAGGTACAGGCGATCTTTGCCCGCTATCGACATCAGAAACACCCGAAACTTAAAAACAGACCGATGAATACAATACAGAAAGGACAACCTCATGTCACACCCCAATGAGTCATACCTCTCATTCAATGCCTTAACCCGCTTTAAAAAAACAGACGGAAGCTACCATTTTGATAGCGATGCTATTGCTGTTGAGCGCTACCTAGACGAACAGATTTCTCCCAATCTAATGATGTTTCCATCTTTAGAAGAGAAACTAGCTTATCTCATTAAGGAAGGTTATTATGAGCAAGCTATCTTTGATCTCTATCCTGATGACGTTATCAAGGAAGCCTTTCAATATGCCTACCAACAAGACTATCGTTTTTTAAACTTGATGGGAGCCATGAAATTTTACCAATCTTATGCCTTAAAAACTTTAGATGGCAAGTATTATCTAGAAACAGTTGAAGACCGTGTGGTCATGAATGCTCTCTTTTTAGCAAATGGGGATCAAACGTTACTATTTAACTTGATAAAGGACATGTTACACAGGCGATTTCAACCAGCAACACCAACTTTTTTAAATGCTGGTAAAAAACGACGGGGAGAATATATCTCTTGCTATCTGCTGCGTATTGAAGATAATATGGAATCCATTTCACGGGCAATAGGGACCAGTCTTCAACTGTCTAAGAGAGGAGGAGGGGTGGCCTTATGCTTGACCAACCTTCGAGAAATTGGGGCACCAATAAAAGGAATTGAAAATCAGGCAACGGGTATCGTTCCTGTCATGAAATTATTAGAAGATTCCTTTTCCTACGCCAACCAATTAGGACAGCGTCAAGGTGCAGGTGCCGTTTACCTACATGCCCATCACCCAGAAGTTCTTACCTTTTTGGATACTAAAAGAGAAAATGCCGATGAGAAAATTCGTATCAAGTCACTAGCCTTAGGGTTAGTTATTCCAGATATTACCTTCCAATTGGCAAAAGAAAACAAAGAAATGGCCCTCTTTTCGCCATACGATATTAAACGCGTTTATGGTAAGGACATGTCAGACATTTCCATCACAGAGGAATATAACAAACTGCTAGCCAATCCAGCCATTAAAAAGACCTATATCAGCGCTAGAAAACTTTTCCAATTGATTGCAGAATTGCATTTTGAGTCTGGATACCCTTACCTCTTGTTTGATGATACAGTCAATCAGCGTAATCCTCATGCTCAAAAAGGACGGATTGTCATGTCAAACTTATGTTCTGAAATTGCTCAAGTGAGTACAGAAAGTACCTACAACGATGATCTGAGCTTCAAAGACATTGGAGAAGACATTTGTTGTAATCTGGGGTCAATCAATATCGCTGAAGCCATGACTGATGCCAAACATTTTAGCCAGCTAATCACGACAAGTATCAGAGCTTTAGATCAAGTATCAAGAGCTTCTGATTTGTCTTGCGCCCCTTCTATTGAAAAAGGCAATGCAGCTAATCACGCTGTTGGTCTAGGAGCAATGAATTTACATGGCTTTTTGGCAACCAATCATCTTTACTATGATTCAGAAGAAGCTGTTGACTTTACAGATTTGTTTTTCCATACTATGGCCTATCACGCTTTTAAAGCCTCTTGTCAATTGGCTAAAGAAAAGGGGGCTTTTGCAGATTTTGAACGGTCGACCTATGCCGATGGTTCTTACTTTAAGCAGTATGTGATAGAAGATGCCAAACCTAAAACAAAACGGATTGCTGCCTTGTTAAAAAGTTATGGCTTCCAATTACCAACTGTTGCTGATTGGAAGGCATTGGTAAGGGATATTCAAACCTATGGCTTAGCCAATGCACATTTATTGGCCGTCGCTCCGACAGGGTCAATCAGTTACTTATCTTCTTGCACTCCAAGTTTACAGCCAGTTGTTGCTCCTGTTGAAGTGCGTAAAGAGGGGAATTTAGGTAGAATTTATGTCCCGGCTTATCAGATTAATCAAGAAAATTATGCTTATTATGAACGTGGGGCCTATGAAATGGGTCCAGAACCCATTATTAAGATTGTAGCAGCAGCTCAAAAACATGTGGATCAAGCTATTTCATTGACTTTATTTATGACTGATCAGGCTACCACACGTGATCTTAACCGTTCTTATATTCAAGCTTTTAAACTAAAATGTGCTTCGATTTACTATGTTCGAGTGAGACAAGAAGTTTTAGCAGGCAGTGAACAATACGACGAGGATAGCCAGTTGGATAGTGTAGATAAAAATGGACTTACAGACACAATCAATGAGTGTCAAAGTTGCATGATTTAGAGGAGTTGCATTGAAAAGTAAGTAAAGGAGTTTGAGAGCGATCTCAGCTCCTTTTAGCCTTTTTAAAATCGCATTAGAACAGAAGTTATTCTCACTGATTATCCTTAAACGAACAACTGTCGAAATAGTTAGAAAATTTTGAAAAACTATGGTATTTCTTCTAAATTTTGTTATAATAAAAACCAACTATTCAAATGAAGAGCGTTAATACCTGGTCATTAGGATTGCTACACTCATTTGAAAGGGTATAACTTATGGAAAGGATGCTAGTCAGGGGATTAGCATAAGTGGTCGCCTATGGTAAAAAAAGGCTTTTTAACAGGATTACTCTTATTTGGTATTTTTTTCGGAGCAGGGAATCTCATTTTTCCACCAGCTTTGGGAGTGGCATCAGGTCAAGACTTTTGGCCAGCTATTCTAGGATTTTGTTTATCAGGTGTTGGCTTAGCTATTTTGACCTTGCTTTTAGGTACCGTGACGAATGGTGGCTACAAGACAGAAATGGCTCAAAAGTTTAGTCCCTGGTTTTCGCTCACATTCCTTGTTATCCTTTATTTAACTATCGGCCCCTTGTTTGCTATTCCGAGAACGGCAACTGTTTCTTTCGAAGTTGGTTTGAGCCCAATTGTGGGGCACAGTCCTATCGCTTTATTGCTCTTTTCCGCTTGTTTTTTTGTGGCTGCCTATTTGCTTGCTATTCGACCAAATGGTATTTTAGATAGTGTAGGTAAACTCTTGACACCAGCATTTGCCCTGCTCATTTTATTACTTGTCCTAGTAGGAGCTGTTGTTTATGGCCATAACGATAGTGCTAAAACAAGTGTTGAGTATGCAGGGAAAGCTTTTGGTACTGGTATTCTTGCTGGTTATAATACTCTCGATGCCCTGGCGGCTGTTGCCTTTTGTTTGGTGGCCACAGAAACCCTCAAGAAATTTGGATTTCAAAGTAAAAAAGAATACCTCTCGACTATTTGGGTAGTAGGCATTGTCACCAGCGTCGCTTTTAGTATCTTGTATATCGGTCTGGGCTTTTTGGGAAATAAGTTTCCTGTCCCAGCAGATGTCTTGGCTGATCCTAATATTAATAAGGGAGCTTACGTGCTGTCACAAGCTTCTTACCATTTATTTGGTTCCTTTGGCCGCTTCTTCTTAAGTGTTATGGTCACTCTGACTTGCTTTACCACAACGGTTGGATTGATTGTGTCAGTCTCTGAATTTTTTGCTAAAAGCTTCCGTTTTGGTAGCTACACGTTTTTTGCTAGTGTTTTTACCTTTGTTGGCTTTTTGATTGCTAATTTAGGTTTGAATGCTGTAATTACCTTTTCTATTCCAGTGCTGACTCTCCTTTACCCAATTGTTATCGTGATGATACTGATTATTTTGATGAACAAATGGGTTCCCTTATCTAAAAAAGGAATGTCTCTGACCATTGGTTTAGTGACCTTAGTCTCCTTTATTGAGGTCTTAGCTAGCCAAGTTCACCAAGACGCCTTAACACATTTAGTGGAACTACTGCCTTTTCACGCGGTTTCAATGGGATGGTTGTTACCAACGCTTCTTGGCTTAGTCGTCGCCTTGCTATTACCAGATAAACAAAAGGGCACATCATTTGATTTAAGCCAATTCGATTAACCAGATAAGGAACTAAACAATCTAAATGATAAACATCAGCACCCTGAACGCTAGAGTTAACATCTAACGTTCAGGGTGCTTTTATCATGTTTGACGGTTGTCAAGTGTTAAGCAGATTGTCAGAAATTGGGAGATTAAAGATAAAGGATAGGATTATAATGGTTAGGCATTGTTGGATTTATCTTATGGACAAGGTATTTATTAAAGTAGGAGAAAAAATGAGTAGGACAATCGTTGAAGGTCTTTATGAGAACTTATGATGAGCATAAAATGATATTATGTAACATAAAAATGAGCTTTATATTATTTTTTTATAAAAAATATCTATTTTATTAAAACTATTTGCTATAATAAAAGCGTACTCGACAGTACAACGATATAGGAGAGTGGTATACATCATGTCAAAATACAAGATTGCTGGATTAACAGCGATTACTACAATGTTTTTCATCATTGGCGGTGCCGTCAGCGCTGATAACGTTACTTTACAGTTTGAAGGACCAACTCCTCACAAAGTTTCAGAACCATGTGAGGTTACGTCTGAAACTGTTAAAGCAACTTTTGAAGGGCCAACTCATCGAACTTCAGCCCCTTGTCTTACCGAAAAAGAGATTCTTTCAGTGAATGAAAAGAATTTTATCAACTATGCAGGACCAGGTGATCGAGGAACAGAAGGAAACTTTTCTCCAGAGTGGCACGAGAAACTCGCAAAGCTTAAACTCCCTTACTTCTTCCAATTTAATAACCGTTGATCTTCTAATGGTTGATAAGGCTGAGAATGGATAAGACAAAGACCAAGTGAACAAAATTGGTCTTTTTTGATGATCGCCATTTCTTTCAGTTGGGTCATCTTTTGCCTCAGTTGGATAGCTTAACAGCTGGTTTTAGGTCATCTCGAAGCATACTTGTTTTAAGTGGACATTCTCGGACAAATGGGCTTCTCTCCAATGGTAAAAAAGAGAGCCTTATGCTATAATTGTCGCAATACCCCCTCTTTTTTGGCGTAATGTCCTAAAAGAAGACAACACCTCACAATCGTTAACAGAGACAAAGGAGAAAACCATGACATTTGAAGAGATTTTACCAGGCCTCAAAGCAAAGAGAAAATATGTTCGGACAGGCTGGGCAGGTGCTGAAAACTATGTCCAACTCTTTGATAGCATCGAACAAAATGGCCAAGCACTTGAAGTAACGCCTTACTTCTTGATTAATGTGTCTGGCGAGGGAGAGGGCTTCTCCATGTGGGCACCAACCCCATGTGATGTGCTAGCCGCCGATTGGGTAGAAGTTCATGACTAAACGCGTCCTCATCACAGGAGTATCATCAGGCATCGGCTTAGCGCAGGCTCGTCTTTTTTTGGAGAATGGCTACGCAGTCTATGGCGTTGACAAGTCGGCTAAGCCTGACTTGCCCGGTAACTTTCAGTTTTTACAACTGGACCTTAGCGGCGATTTAGCTGCGCTTCACGACTTTGCACCACATGTGGACATCATATGCCATACCGCAGGAATCCTCGACGACTATAAGCCCTTACTTGATATTAGTGATGCCGATATTGACAAAATTTTTCAGGTCAACCTTTTTGCTACTATCCGAATCACTCGCCATTACTTACCCCAAATGGTTGCTAATGGTTCTGGCATTATCATCAACATGTGTTCTATTGCTAGTTTTTTAGCAGGAGGTGGCGGAGTAGCTTATACAGCTAGCAAGCACGCCTTGGCAGGTTTTACCCGTCAGTTAGCTCTTGATTATGCCAAGTCTGGTATTCAGGTTTTTGGCATTGCACCAGGCGCCGTTAAAACGGCCATGACACAAGCGGATTTTGAACCTGGAGGCTTGGCTCAATGGGTGGCCGATGAAACTCCGATTGGGCGCTGGTTAGATCCAGCAGAAATTGCTGAGCTTACCCTCTACTTAGCTTCAGGAAAAGCAGGAGCGATGCAGGGAGAAATCCTTAAAGTTGATGGTGGCTGGAGTTTGAAGTGACCAAGTATATTGAGATTGGCTTGGGCAATTCTTGGTTGGTTCGTACAGAATACGAAAAAGATGATGGAACGGAAGTTGAGGTTAGAGGTATTTCAGGAGCTGTTCATCCGAGGTCTATTTATCTTAGAATTTGGCTGGGTTATACCGTTTGGATTTTGGATTTCAAAGAAGGGTTTAAACAGCAAACCAAGTCTCGTAAGTCCTTCAAATGTGTTGTTGGCATTGTATCAGAGCTTTGATAAATAAAGGAGAAAAAATGACAGCAGAAGAATTATGGCAGGCCTATCGAAAGATTAATCCTGGTATTGGTGATGAGATTGACGCTTGGGCCTTTGGGGCTCAACCGGATTTATTGGCACAGCTCGTCCTAAAAGGAATTAAAACAGCAACGGCTTCTGCTTATGATTTGTATGAATTGGATCAGGAACCTCTGCCACAGGTCGGAACTTATGATGTGGTGTTAGATGGACAAGGACAGGCAGTTTGTATTGTTCACATTACTAAGGTTGAGGTGCTTCCTTTTGATCAGGTATCAGCAGAACATGCTTACAAAGAAGGAGAAGGGGATAGGAGTTTGGCTTGGTGGCGACAGGCTCATCAGGACTTTTTTCAACCTTATTTTGAAGAGGCAGGGCTTGTTTTTTCTGAACAAAGTCTCATTGTTTTAGAAGAATTTCAAGTGGTTTACCCACAGTTAGGAGATTAAGATGAAATTAGCCATTTTAGGGACCGGTATGATTGTCAAAGATCTTTTACCTGTCCTACAAGAAATTAAGGGTATTGACCTTAACGCTATTGTTTCCACGCCTCGTAGTGTAGATGTGGCTAGAGAATTAGCAAAAAGCTTTGCTATTCCAACAGCTACAAGTGATTTTGACAGTGTTCTTGCCTCAGAAGATGTGGACACCGTTTATATCGCAACCCCTAATCATTTGCATTATGAGGGGGCGAAAAAGGCTCTTCTAGCCGGCAAACATGTCATCTGTGAAAAACCTTTTACCCTGACAGCAGGGGAATTAGATGAACTAGTGGTGATCGCTAAAGAACGAAAGCTCATTTTGTTAGAAGCGATTACTAATCAGTATCTGAGCAACATGACCTTTATTAAAGAGCACCTTGACCAACTCGGTGATATTAAAATTGTAGAGTGCAACTATTCTCAGTATTCGTCTCGTTATGATGCCTTTAAACAAGGTGACATAGCACCAGCCTTTGACCCTCAAAAAGGTGGCGGAGCCTTACGCGATTTAAATATCTATAATATTCATTTTGTGGTAGGCCTATTTGGCAGTCCCAAAAAGGTTCAATATTTAGCCAATATGGACAAGGGCATTGATACGTCAGGTATGCTTGTCATGGACTATGAGCAGTTTAAAGTGGTTTGTATTGGGGCGAAGGATTGCACGGCAGAAATCAAGTCCACTATTCAAGGTAACAAAGGCTCACTTGCAGTGCTTGGAGCAACGAATACCCTCCCTCAAGTTCAGTTAAGTCTACACGGTCACGAAGCAGAAGTGGCTAATCTTAACAAACATGAACACCGCATGTATGAAGAATTCCTTGCTTTTAGGGATATGATTGACCAAAGAGACTTTGAGAAAGTGAATCAGGCTTTGGAACATAGCAGAGCAGTTATGGCTGTGTTGGAGCGAGCTGTTCATTCGTGATGGTAATCTGGTAGCCATTGCCTTTTGTGCAGGTGCTATGGTAATGGTTGAAAGACGTGTTTTCACGAGGGTTAACCCCCTCGTGCTTTTTTGGCAAAAATAACTTGTTCAGGATTTGGGCTTTCTTTGTGAGATGAGAGATGCCTGACGAATTGATTTGATTAAAATAATGATAAAGCCAAACGATTTAAGAAATGACCGTTCGGAAATTCTGCCCCCAAAAGGTCTCTAGAAGCAGTGAAACTAAATTTGTAAGCGTTGACACTGCTGCATAACTCTGTTACACTAAAAGAATGTCATGACAAAAATTACAGTGTAGGAGTTTCATTGTTTATGGAAGAGGATTATAACAAAAGAGAACCTGAGAAGTTTACGCAATTTCTGCGCCGTCAAAAGGTCGTCTTTTTTGTCGCATTTTTTGGTTATGTGTGTGCCTACTTGGTACGCAACAATTTCAAACTAATGTCAAACACTATTATGGTCCAAAACGGTTGGGACAAGGCTCAAATTGCGACCTTGTTATCGTGTTTGACCGTTTCTTATGGTTTAGCAAAATTCTATATGGGGGCCTTAGGGGATCGTGTTAGCTTGAGGAAGCTCTTTTCAATCAGCTTGGGTGCAAGCGCTTTGATTTGTATTTTAATCGGTTTTTTCAATAGTTCAATGGTGGTATTAGGAATACTGCTAGTCTTGTGTGGTGTCGTACAAGGTGCCTTGGCACCTGCCTCACAAGCCATGATTGCCAATTATTTTCCAAATAAAACACGCGGCGGAGCTATCGCTGGATGGAACATTTCTCAAAACATGGGATCAGCCCTCTTGCCATTAACCATCGCCTTGCTCACCAGTATGGGCTTGGTGGTACCAGCTAATGGCAATATTTTACTTGCCTTTTTAATCCCTGGTATTTTAGTGCTCTTGTTTGCTTTGTGCTGCTGGAAACTTGGCGGTGATAACCCTGAGTCTGAGGGCCTTGACTCTCTTCGAACGATGTATGGTGATGCGGGCGAATCAGCTGTTGCCAGTGAAGAAGAAAAGCATAATCTGTCTTATTGGCAACTCATCTGGAAATACGTTTTTTGTAACCCGTCGCTCTTACTTGTTGCTGCTGTCAATGTGGCCCTTTATTTTGTTCGTTTTGGGATTGAAGACTGGATGCCGATCTACTTGTCACAAGTAGCCAATATGTCAGAGGCCCATATTCATTTTGCGATTTCAATGTTAGAGTGGGTAGCTATTCCAGGCTCGCTGGTATTTGCGTGGTTAGCGGTTCGTTATCCTAATAAAATGGCCAAGATTGGGGCTATTGGGCTTTTTGTGTTAGCGGCTATTGTGTTTGTCTATGAACGCTTGACTGCCACAGGTTCTCCAAACTATTTCTTGTTGCTTGTTATTGCAGGTATTTTAGGGTCATTGATTTATGGCCCACAGTTGATCGTGAATATTTTAACAATTAACTTTGTTCCTTTAAATGTTGCAGGAACAGCGATTGGTTTTGTAGGAGTCACAGCTTATCTCATCGGCAATATGGGAGCAAACTGGCTGATGCCGATTTTGGCAGATGGTTTTGGCTGGTTTTGGTCATATATTGTCGTTGCAGCCTTATCTGCTTTTTCAGCAGTTGGTTATTTGATTTTAGCCAAACGCGAAGAAGAAATCATCAAAGATTAGCTAGGCAAATGCCTAAAAAAGACAGACTTATTGCTGAAGTCCTGTCTTTTTTAGTCATAACAAGCCTCAAGTGACACTATAAAAGATAAGAGAATGCTAGGATGTTTCAGGAAAAAATGAGAAAATATGCTATAATGGGAAGGTATTTATCACATTATTAAGGAAAAACGTATGACAAATTATGCAATTATTCTAGCTGCGGGTAAGGGCACCCGCATGAAATCAGACCTTCCTAAAGTGCTTCACCATGTTTCTGGCTTAACCATGTTAGAACACGTTTTTCGCAGCGTAGCAGCGATTGAACCTGAGCAAAATGTGACCGTTATTGGCCACAAAGCAGATATGGTACGTGCCGTATTAGCAGACCAATCCGAGTTTGTGTTACAAACAGAACAGCTAGGCACAGGACATGCTGTTATGATGGCCGAAGAAAAGTTAGCAGGACTAGAAGGTCATACCTTGGTGATTGCAGGCGACACCCCTTTAATCACCGGTCAAAGCCTCAAGAGTCTGATTGATTTTCACGTTAACCATAAAAATGTTGCTACGATCTTGACTGCCACAGCGCAGGATCCCTTTGGCTATGGTCGTATTATCCGTAACAAGGATGGTGAAGTGATTAAAATTGTTGAGCAAAAAGATGCCAGCGATTTTGAACAACAAATCAAAGAGATTAACACAGGAACTTATGTCTTTGACAATAAGCGTTTGTTTGAAGCCCTTAAAAACATTACAACAAACAATGCCCAAGGGGAATATTACCTAACAGATGTGATTTCCATTTTTAGAGATCATAAAGAAAAAGTCGGTGCCTACACCCTCAGAGATTTCAATGAAAGTCTTGGTGTTAATGATCGTGTGGCTTTAGCAACTGCTGAAGCAGTGATGCGCCAGCGCATCACCAAAAAACATATGGTCAATGGGGTGACTTTCCAAAATCCTGAAACAGTCTATATCGAAAGCGATGTTGAGATTGCACCGGATGTTTTAATTGAAGGAAATGTGACCTTAAAAGGGAAAACACGCATCGCAGCCGAATGTGTCTTGACGAATGGTACTTATATTGTGGATTCTGAAATTGGTCAAGGAAGTATCATCACCAACTCAATGATTGAATCTTCAACTTTAGCTTCAGGCGTCACTGTTGGGCCTTACGCCCATATTCGCCCAGGAACAAGCTTGGCTAAAGATGTGCATATCGGTAATTTTGTAGAAGTAAAAGGATCCCATATCGGAGAAAAAACCAAAGCGGGACACCTGACCTATATCGGAAATGCTCAAGTAGGTTCTAAAGTGAATGTTGGAGCAGGCACTATTACCGTCAACTACGATGGTCAAAATAAATACCAGACAGTTATTGGAGATTACGCTTTTATCGGCAGCAATTCAACCCTCATTGCTCCTTTGGAAGTTGGAGATAATGCTTTAACTGCAGCTGGCTCAACTATTTCTAAGACAGTACCAGCTGATAGCATTGCTATTGGGCGCAGCCGCCAAGTGACCAAGGAAGATTACGCTAAGCGTCTTCCTCATCACCCAAGTCGAAGCAAATAATTCAAGATCTATTTAGTAAGGAGGCCAGGCATGGAATTTGAAGAAAAAACGCTGAAAAGACAAGTCATTTTTGATGGTCATATTTTTAAAGTTGTTGTGGATGATGTTGAACTTCCCAACAATCTGGGGCAATCCAAACGAGAATTGATTTTTCATCGTGGTGCCGTTGCTGTTTTGGCGGTTACTCCTGATAAGAAAATTGTGATTGTCAAACAATACCGTAAAGCTATTGAAGCCGTTTCTTATGAAATTCCAGCCGGTAAGTTGGAAGTGGGTGAATCGGGATCAGAGCTAGAAGCTGCTGCACGGGAATTAGAAGAAGAGACAGCTTATACTGGTCATTTATCCCTTCTATATGAGTTTTACACAGCCATTGGTTTTTGTAATGAAAAAATCAAACTTTATTTAGCAACTGATCTTGAAAAGGTACCCAATCCTAAACCTCAAGATGAGGATGAAGTGATTGAGGTATTAGAATTGACTTATGAAGACTGTATGGAGCTCGTTTCCCAAGGGAAATTAGCAGATGCTAAAACCTTGATAGCTTTGCAATATTATGCCTTACAGTTTGGAGGTGATCGGTAAATGGGGAAGCCGTTATTAACTGATGAGGTGATTGAAAAAGCTAAACGTGGAGAGTCGTTTGAAGCTGATGAGTATGCGGATTTTGACACCAAAATCATGCCCCTGCCAGACCATGAGGAATCAGAACGTATCTATAAGAGTCGGCGCATCGAAAATGCTAGACGGAGTCAATTGCAATCCAAATTGAACTTGATTCTTATTGCAGTGATTATTCTTATCGCTCTTTTAGTCTATGCTGTCTTTTACCTATAACTAGATAAGGAACTATTATGAAAATCGGAATTATCGCTGCTATGGAGGAAGAATTACGCCTCCTTTTGGAAAATGTGTTGGATTGTCAAGTTCATCAAGTGCTATCCAACACTTACTATACGGGTCGATTGGGCCAGCATGACTTAGTGCTAGTGCAGTCGGGTATTGGTAAGGTCATGTCTGCGATGACAGTTGCTATCTTGGTAGATCATTTTGATGTGGATGCCATTATCAACACTGGGTCAGCAGGAGCGGTAGCACCAGGTCTAGCCATTGGTGATGTGGTGGTTGCTGATCAGTTGGTTTATCATGATGTTGATGTGACTGCTTTTGGCTATGCTTATGGTCAAATGGCAGCGCAGCCTTTGTATTTTAACTGTGACCCCCAATTTGTGAATACTTTTAAAGAAGTTTTAGCTCAGTCATCAACAGGTAGTCGAGTTGGTTTGATTGCAACTGGAGATAGTTTTATTGCGGGACAAGATAAGATTGATAACATTAAAACGGTCTTTCCTACAGTTCTAGCAGTAGAAATGGAAGGAGCGGCAATTGCACAAGCTGCCCATGCCACAGGTAAACCATTTATCGTGGTAAGAGCTATGAGTGATACCGCAGCCCATGACGCCAATATTACCTTTGACCAATTTATCATTGAAGCTGGCAAAAAATCTGCCCAAACATTGATGGCATTTTTAGAAAAGTTAGCTGTCTAAAGACATTTCTCAAAAAACAAAACCCTCAACTTATGATTAAATAATCGGAAGTTGAGGGTTTTGTTTTATCATTTAAAGAGCTGTCACATATAACTGCTTGGCAATATTCTCAGGAATAATCAATTCTTTGTCCAAATACTGAATAGTATAGGTTTTTGCAAACGTGTCAATTTGAGTTAGCTCCAACTCAGTGTTGATTTTAAGTCCATGGGCTTCTAAATATTGAATTAAATCAAATTGGTCATGGATGCGACTCAGGCGGAAGCGTCCCAGATCTGTAATAGTGTTAAGGGTTGTATGGTTTATTTCCACAAGAGGCTGTCCGTTTCGCGGGATAGTGCCACCATGAGGACAGAAAGTTGGAAAACCAAGGGTTTCATCCAAACGATCAATAAACGTATCTGAAACAGTGTGTTCCAAGACCTCAGCTTCTTGGTGAACTTCTTGCGCATTGTATCCCAATTGGTGGATGAGAAAAACCTCGATCAAACGGTGTTTACGATAAAGATTAGCAACAAGCACCTGTCCTTTGTCAGTTAACAGATAGCCTTTTGCCTTTTCTTTGACAATCCACCCTTGTGAAATCATTTTTTTAATCATCTCAGAAACAGCTGGCGCAGAAACCTGCATTTTTTCAGCCACCATCTTGTTTGAAATTTTAGATTCTTGTTCCCCAATTTCGTAAATACATTTCAAGTAATCTTCTTTGTTAGGCGTCATAGCAATATGCCTTTCTCTTATTTATAATCATTATTATATCAGATTTTTAGGAAAAAATCTTGACAAAAAACCAACAATAATATATCCTTATATTATATTTAACTATACTTAATTAAATAAATAATATATCCTAAGGAGATGTGTGATGAAAAAGAAAATTAGCCTCATTTTGAGTGCCTTTTTAGCTGCTTTTCTGTTAGTAGCCTGTTCCTCATCAGGAAGCCAAGCTGATAAGAGTGATAAACTTAAAGTGGTGGTAACCAATTCTATTCTTGCAGACATGACAAAAACGATTGCAGGAGATAAGATTGATTTGCACAGTATCGTGCCAATCGGGCAAGATCCGCATGAGTATGAGCCATTACCAGAGGATGTCGAAAAAACGAATAATGCAGACGTGATTTTCTACAACGGTATTAATCTTGAAGATGGTGGACAAGCCTGGTTTACAAAACTTGTTAAAAACGCCCAAAAGAAAAAGAACAAAGATTACTTTGCTGCTTCAGATGGCGTTGATGTGATTTACCTAGAAGGTGAAAGTGAGAAGGGCAAAGAAGACCCTCACGCTTGGTTAAATTTAGAAAATGGTATTATTTATTCTAAAAACATTGCCAAACAATTGATGGCCAAAGATCCTAAAAACAAAGACACTTACGAAAAAAATCTTAAGGCTTATGTTGCTAAGTTAGAAAAACTTGATAAAGAAGCCAAATCAAAATTTGACGCTATTCCAGCTAACAAAAAACTGATTGTGACAAGTGAAGGATGCTTCAAGTACTTCTCAAAAGCCTATGGTGTACCATCAGCTTACATTTGGGAGATTAACACCGAAGAAGAAGGAACTCCTGACCAGATGTCATCATTGATTGAGAAATTGAAAGTGGTCAAACCAGCTGCTCTTTTTGTAGAATCAAGTGTTGACAGACGTCCAATGGAAACTGTTTCTAAAGATAGTGGTATTCCAATCTATGCTGAAATCTTTACTGATTCGGTGGCCAAAAAAGGCGAGGATGGCGATAGCTACTATGCGATGATGAAATGGAACCTTGATAAGATTTCTGAAGGTCTAGCAAAATAAGATAAGAATAAAGCACAGCGTCTTCAGTGTTGTGCTTTGTTTTATTTCTAAGAAGGAGAGCAATATGATTACAACTACTAATCTTTCTGTCAGCTATGATGGAGATAGCAATGCCCTAGATAATATCAGTTTAACCATTGAAGGCCCTGCGATTGTTGGGATTATTGGTCCAAACGGAGCAGGTAAGTCAACCTTTATGAAGTCTGTCCTCAATTTGATTGATTATAGGGGTCAAGTGAGGGTTGATGACAAGGATGGTCGTAAACTTGGGCATACGGTCGCGTATGTTGAACAACGAAGCATGATTGATTATCATTTTCCCATTACAGTAAAGGAGTGTGTTGCACTCGGAACCTATCGTAAATTGGGGCTTTTTCGTCGTGTTGGCAAAAAAGAATTCGACCAGGTTGAACGCTTCTTGGAGCAGGTTGGCTTAGTAGGTTTTGGCAATCGCCCCATAAAATCCTTATCCGGCGGACAATTTCAACGTATGCTAGTGGCCCGCTGCTTGATTCAAGAATCTGATTATATCTTTTTGGATGAGCCATTTGTTGGCATCGATTCTGTCAGCGAAAAAATCATTGTAGATCTTCTCAAAGAACTAAAAGCAGCTGGGAAAACCATCTTAATTGTACACCATGATTTAAGCAAGGTTGAACATTATTTTGACAAACTCTTGATTTTAAACAAAACCTTGGTGGCCTATGGTAAAGTTGACGATGTTTTTACCGTCGATACCTTGTCAAAAGCCTATGGTAATCATTTGATTTTAGGAAAGGAGATGGTGTAAATGTCTCTGAAATTTTTTGAAGGCTTGATGTCTTATCACTTTTTACAGAATGCTTTGGTAACAGCCATTGTCATTGGTGTAGTCTCTGGTGCCGTAGGATGCTTCATCATTTTAAGATCCATGTCTCTCATGGGAGATGCAATCTCGCATGCTGTTTTGCCAGGTGTTGCTCTTTCTTTTATCTTAGGCATTAACTTCTTTATTGGGGCTATTGTTTTTGGCTTATTAGCCTCTGTTATTATTACTTACATCAAGGAAAATTCTGTTATCAAAGGAGATACTGCTATTGGTATAACCTTTAGTTCATTTTTAGCTTTGGGAATTATTCTAATCGGTGTGGCTAATAGTTCGACTGACCTGTTTCATATCTTATTTGGTAATATCTTAGCAGTGCAAGATAGTGATAAATGGATTACTATCGGGGTGTCTGTTTTTGTGTTAGGCGTCATTATTCTCTTCTTTAAAGAGTTGTTAATCACGTCCTTTGACCCAATATTAGCCAAATCAATGGGTATGAATGTCAATGCTTATCATTACATGCTGATGATATTATTGACCTTGGTGTCAGTGACAGCAATGCAAAGTGTTGGTACCATTCTGATTGTGGCACTCCTTATCACACCAGCCGCGACAGCTTATCTTTATGCTAATAGTTTAAAAGTCATGCTAGTGATGTCATCTGCTATCGGAGCTTTGAGTTCTGTATTAGGGCTCTATCTAGGATACACCTTCAATGTTGCCGCAGGGTCAAGTATTGTGTTGACATCAGCAGCCATTTTCCTAATTAGTTTTTTTATCTCACCTAAGCAAGGTTATATCAAGAAAGTGATGATGACAAAATCAAAATAGACGAATAAGTCATTCTTACTTCCAACACCTCACGTGATATACTGACTCTGATCAGAATATCATCGAGGTGCTTTTTTAACGACAAAAGAACCATCGAATCACTCGATGGTTCTTGAAAAGTAGTTGTCTGTTATTTGTTAAAGCGGTAGTCTTTAATGACCTCAATGGAATGAATGGTAATGTCATCCACCGGTTTATCGTTTTGACCAACAGCAACCGCAGCAATGTTATCAACAATATCCATGCCTTCGATGACCTGGCCAAAAACAGTATAGCCTCCGTCTAAACTTGGATTTCCTCCCTGCTCATAGGCTGAAATGATAGGTTTTGGATAGTTAGCGCTAGACAATGACTTACTTTGGTTTTTCTTATTTTGGTTAATGAAGAATTGGCTACCGTTAGTATCAGCGCCAGCATTTGCCATGGCCAGAGCACCTCGGATATTATATAAAAATGGAGAAATTTCATTAGCAAAACCATTGCCAGCATCTTTTTTGGCATCTTTGCCTTTCCAAATGGACTCGCCGCCAGTACCATTTCCTTTAGGATCGCCTGCTTGAATCATGAAATCGTTAATCACACGATGGAAGGTTACCTTATCATAATAACCGTTTTTAGCATGCGTGAGGAAGTTTTCTACGGCTAGTGGAGCATATTTAGGGAACAGTTTCAGCGTGATATCACCCTGACTAGTTTTCATGACTACTTTGGCTTCATCTTTACCAACTTCTTTGTTTAATTGAGGGAATTGGCTAGCGTCGGCTTTAAGAGCTTTTTGAATATTTTCTTCATAGGCTTTTGAAGCTGCTTCACTTTCTTCCTTCGCAATTTTTCCATCCACGTACTTATCACCTTTTATGGCTCTGTCGACGGATTCGCAAGCACTTAAACTAAGTAAACTAACAGCTAATAAGCTGAGGGATAGTAATTTTTTCATGTCTACTCCTAGGAAATATTTTCTTTAATTTTACCATAAATGAAAAGGAAAACAGCAGTTAAGGAATTAAAAAGAAGCGTTTCCCACCTCATCATCTGACATTCCTAAAAAGGATGTTATGACAGTTATTATAGCACAAGATAAGGAGTATACCCTTAAAATAGCCAGCTTTTTTAGGTTCTATTTCCTAATGTCCAAAAAATGGTATAATGACATTATGGCTAAAAGAACACAAAGGAAAAAAAGCGCACCTAAAAAGCGCTTAACAAAGGCAGAAATTGAAAGACAACGTGCTATTAAAAGGATGGTTTCATCTATTTTAATTGCTCTCTTGCTTGTTTTTGCGATGATTCGACTAGGCGTTTTTGGGATTACCGCTTATAATATCATTCGTTTTATGGTAGGTAGCCTAGCTTATCCGTTTATGCTAGCAATTTTGGTGTACCTCTTTTTCTTTAAGTGGTTACGCCAGAGAGATGGTGTTATTGCTGGGTTTATCATTGTTTTTATAGGGTTATTAATTGAATGGCATGCCTACCTGTTTGCCATGCCCAAAATGATTAACCAGGATGTTTTTAGAGGAACTGCTAGTCTTATCACTAGAGATTTAATGGCTTTTCGTGTGACGGAATTTGTAGGTGGCGGGATGTTTGGTGCCCTTCTCTACAAACCAGTGGCTTTTCTTTTTTCAAACATTGGTTCTTACTTTATTGGCTTCCTGTTTATTCTACTAGGTCTATTTTTAATGACACCCTGGGATATTTATGATGTGAGTCATTTTGTGAAAGAGGCTGTTAACAAACTAGCAATGGCTTATCAGGAAAATAAAGAAAAGCGGTTTATCAAGCGAGAAGAGCGCCGGTTACTAGCTGAACAAGAGGCTTTAGAGAAGCAAGCACAAGAGGAAGAAAAACGTCTGGCAGAATTGACGGTTGATTCTGAGACGGGAGAGATTGTTGAGGATAGTCAGTCTCAAGCCAGCTATGATTTGGCTGATGATATGATAACAGAGCCAGAAATTCTTTCTTATGATAGTCACTTTAAAGACGATGAGACAAGCTTGTTTGATCAAGAAGACTTGGCTTATGCTGAGGAGGAAATTGGGGCTGAGGACAACCAGTTATCTGCTTTAGGATTTTCTGAAGATGAGATGGATATGGATGAACCTGTTGAAGTTGATTTCACACCAAAAACCAATCTTCTTTATAAGCTCCCAACGATTGATTTATTTGCGGCGGATAAACCAAAAAACCAGTCCAAAGAGAAAAACTTAGTCCGCAAAAACATCAAAGTGCTTGAAGATACCTTCCAAAGTTTTGGGATTGATGTCAAGGTAGAGCGAGCAGAAATCGGGCCTTCCGTCACCAAATATGAAATCAAGCCAGCTGTCGGGGTCCGAGTTAATCGTATTTCAAATCTTGCTGATGATTTGGCGCTTGCTCTGGCTGCTAAAGATGTTCGTATTGAAGCCCCTATTCCTGGGAAGTCTCTCGTTGGGATTGAGGTGCCAAATTCCGAAATTGCCACCGTTTCTTTCCGTGAGCTCTGGGAACAGTCCAACACGTCAGACGATAAACTTTTAGAAGTTCCTCTAGGAAAAGCTGTTAATGGCAGTGCTAGAAGTTTTGATTTGACACGCATGCCGCATCTACTCGTAGCTGGTTCTACGGGCTCTGGTAAATCGGTTGCTGTTAATGGCATTATTTCAAGTATTCTGATGAAGGCTAGACCAGACCAAGTGAAATTTTTGATGGTCGACCCTAAGATGGTTGAGTTGTCTGTTTATAATGATATTCCCCATTTGCTGATTCCAGTAGTGACCAATCCTCGTAAAGCCAGCAAGGCGTTGCAAAAAGTGGTTGATGAGATGGAAAATCGCTATGAACTCTTTAGTAAAGTCGGGGTTCGAAATATTGCTGGTTACAATGCAAAAGTTGAGGATTACAATAGGCAATCTGAGCAAAAGCAAATGCCTTTACCATTGATTGTGGTTATTGTGGATGAGTTAGCTGATTTGATGATGGTGGCTAGTAAAGAAGTAGAAGACGCTATCATCCGTCTGGGACAAAAGGCGCGTGCGGCAGGTATTCACATGATTCTTGCAACCCAAAGACCATCTGTGGATGTTATTTCTGGACTGATTAAGGCCAATGTGCCATCCCGTATTGCATTTGCCGTATCTTCAGGAACAGATAGTCGAACGATTCTGGATGAAAATGGCGCTGAAAAGCTCTTAGGACGTGGAGATATGCTCTTTAAGCCGATTGATGAAAATCACCCTGTTCGTCTACAAGGGTCTTTCATCTCAGATGATGATGTGGAACGAATTGTAAACTTTATCAAAGACCAAGCTGAAGCTGATTATGACGATAGTTTTGATCCTGGTGAAGTTAGCGACAATGATCCTGGTTTTTCTGGAAATGGCGGAGCTGCTGAAGGCGATCCTCTTTTTGAAGAAGCAAAAGCTTTAGTGTTAGAGACACAAAAGGCCAGTGCCTCAATGATTCAAAGGCGTTTGTCGGTCGGATTCAATCGTGCTACGCGCTTGATGGATGAACTGGAAGAAGCAGGTGTTATCGGTCCAGCAGAAGGAACTAAACCTCGTAAAGTATTGCAAACAAACTAAAAGAACCTGACGTCTCATCATGAGATGTCAGGTTCTCTTTTGTGATGTCAGCTCAGTTGATGAGATGCCTAAGCTAGTGTAAAAATAAAGATAACTAAAATAAGGTAGAAAATAAAGGTGACTAAAAAGCCAACTCGCCAAAATAACTTCATGAAGCGATGGTAAGAGAACGACTGAGTTCGAACGACCAACAATAGTGAAATGACGATGGCTAGCAGGGACATGATAATAAGATAATAAGGCAGTAAATTATGGGTAAAAAATTTTCCTGAGACAAGTACAATTTCTATTGCAAAGAGAAAAAGTGCGACATCTGGAAATTTAAGTCCCTTTTTATTAAGTCTCAAAAGAGAGGTTACAATCATGGCAAAAAGAGGCGTCAATATCAGGAAAGCTAAGGCAGTTAATTTATAGATCATCATAGGTCTATTTTATACTCAAATGGCTCTCTTGTAAACTGATACTTGCCTGTTGTGATAGAAAATCCTCTCTGAGGGGAGAAGAGCCTGCTCCAATTTAAAAATGGAAAGAGACGTCAGATATTTTGAAGAAAAGACTTGATTTATTTTGACAATAAGCTATAATAGTGAGGTATGCAATTTGCATATCTGTGGGAGGTAAAAATCTTAATTACCGCCAAAACCACAACAGGAGGATTTTTAAAATGGCTAAAAAAGTCGAAAAACTTGTAAAACTTCAAATCCCTGCTGGTAAAGCTACACCAGCTCCACCAGTTGGACCAGCTCTTGGTCAAGCAGGTATCAACATCATGGGCTTCACTAAAGAATTTAATGCTCGTACAGCTGATCAAGCTGGCATGATTATCCCAGTTGTTATCTCAGTTTACGAAGACAAATCATTTGATTTCATCACTAAAACACCACCAGCTGCTGTTCTTTTGAAAAAAGCTGCAGGTGTTGAAAAAGGATCA
>ERZ1023187.51-NODE-51-length-56724-cov-53.900298_pt1 | contig 56724 bp, 55 predicted proteins | sample MGYA00380438_ERZ1023187 | MGnify/ENA primary metagenome ERZ1023187 (study PRJEB33173, sample SAMEA4830291) | metagenome | study: EMG produced TPA metagenomics assembly of the PRJEB25223 data set... | reverse complement strand
TATCGCTTAAAAAGCACTTTATAAAAATTGTTCAGAAAAGTGTTGCCTTTTCATTGTTTTACTTTATTTTCTAGTATATTAATGACTTGTGTTCCTAGTCCTCTATTTTGAAATTGCTCATCTATAAATAAATCTTCTAACCAATCAATTTTAGCACCTCTATTTCCTAATCTTGCGAAACCAATATAGTGGTTTTGAAATTTAACTATATAGAAAAGATTACCCTCACTTTGCCATTCCTTGAAGTCTTGCTTACTCTCTTCATCAGTTTGAATATAGTTGCTATGTATCTTCCAAAAGCTCTTTATCAGTTCATAAGCACAATCAATAATATCTTGATTAGATTGAAGATTCACTTCGACTAGTTCTATTGACATTTGAGCACCTCTCTTTATTATATGATGATTTCTATATTTTTCTTTCGACTCTCATTGAACTCAAATTTGACAATCCATGGAAACTCATGTTTATATTTATTAAACATTTCATACTTAAAGTCTTCTTGATAATAATTAATTATTGTTGATAAGGCTGTTCCATGTGTCCCTATTACAACTGTTTCATTTCTAGAAGTTTCTAAAATGGTATTTACAGCAAGAATATTTCTTTCTTGAACTTCTTTTAGACTTTCACCATTTGGCAACTTATAATTAAAGTCTTCCCATTGTTTTCGTGCCACTTCATTAAAATTATCAATCCATCCTTCAGAAAGTTTTCGCTCTCTTAATCCCTCAATTGTTGTGATTTGTTTATTCTTACTATCTGCTAATGGTTTGATAGTGTCTATTGAACGTTTGTAGGGACTGGAATAAAACTTGTCTATAGTTATTGATGAGAACTGATTTACTAATTTTTTGCTTGAAACTATCCCTTTTTCAGTTAACTCTCTTAAAACGTCATCATGATTATTGTAGTTAGGTTCAGCATGACGTATAAAATAAAATGTGGTTTTCATATTATTCCTTTACACAATAATCTTAGTTGAAATCTTGATGTGAATTTGACAAGATGTTATTCATGAATTTCATTGCTGATTGGTATTCTCCTTGATTCAGATTAAGTTTTCTATTAATAGAAATATATTTTGCCATTTGATTTGTTTCATCTAACAAAAATCGCAAGTTAGTCTCAATGTCTTTTAAAGATTTATTTGAAAAAATTTTCAATAGTTTATCTTTATCTGTAATATATTGTAAGATATCCTTGTCGAGCTTTCCAAAAGATAATGAATCTAGCTCTCTTTCTATTAATATTTTTTGTTTTAGAAGTTTGATAAAAGCATTTTTAATAGGATTAGATATCATAAACTCTGAATAAATAATATCATTTCTTGCTATCCCCTTGACTACATAAGTACTAACCCAATATATTTCATTAAGAATTTTGTTGATTTCATCTTCTGATAATTGCTTTGTTTCGTACAGTGAACTTCTTTCAAAACTATAATCAAGATATTTATTCTTTTTATCTAAAAGGACTTTTGAAAAAGCATCATCTAAATAATCCTCCAAAAATTCTGGTTTAATAAGCCTTAAATCAATCCTCGTCATATCTTGAAACTGCATTAAGTAAGCAAAGCAATTGTATTCCGTCTTATTTCTAACCTCATCTGGTTTTTGCATTATAAGAATATCACCGAATTTTTTATGATAATCAGTGTCAGAAATAATGTCTTCTATAAAACTAGTAACAAATACAATATCATAATCTTGAAAATCATCTTTCGGTACATCTGGGTTAGCCCGAGAACCATTCAATAGTACAGCTTCGATTCTTTTATCTCGATTTGCTATGTTTAAAACCAAATTATATATTTCTTGCTCATCCCTCATAATGACTATCTCCTACTTTACTTAATATTACCTCTTATTTTAAACCAGTTACATAATTTTGTGCTGTCTTATTTCATATACGCAACACAATTTCCTTTTCATACCTAAATTTCTCTTTCTCTAAGAAAATCTTTTAATCTTTCAATATCTCTATCACTTAACTTACCAATAATTTTAATATTGAATCCCTTATCCTCTAAATCATAATACTGAATTGTATCAATCCAAGAACGCTTTTTTTTAATTTGCTTTTGCCCAATCAATAACTTCTAAATACTGGCCTTTTATATAGTCAGACTCATTTTCATATTTAGTAGTTAATCTTAAAGCTTTTATTACTTCATCATTAAATTTGACTACTACAGCAGGACGAACCTTTAAACCTGTACCATCAGAATATTCAATACGAGAAACTAAAATAGAATATATCTCAATATCATTCATTTAAAGTATTCCTACTAACTTATTTAGTTAAATAGATAGTCTTGTCGTAACGACTATCATCATCCACATAATGGGCAATTTCTAATACTAAAATAGGTAAGCTTAACAGAATATCTCTGACTTTTTGACTATTAGTAGCATCAAGAGAAGCTGTAACCTCATCTGCCAATAGGATATCTTTTTTCCTAAGTAAAAATCTCGCAATCTCTAGTCGAACGCGCTGACCACCTGAAATGTTAGTCCCGTTATCGACAATCATAACATCCAAGATATGATCCATTTCATCAACTAACCCAACGGCTTCTAGGACCTCTAGCAGTTCCTCATCTGAGAAAGATTGACCTAAGGCTAAGTTATAGCGGATAGTATCATTAAACAAAAATGGACTTTGAGTAATATGACTAATATTACCTCTAAAATTATTAAAGGTTAAGCCATCTCTTGTCTTAACAAAAATTTCTCCATTGTCAGGACTGTCAAGTTGAGAGATGACTCTAAATAAGGTTGACTTGCCAGATCCACTGGCTCCCCTAATTAATACCTTATCACCCATTTTGCAAGTGAAGCTTAATTGTGAGAAAAGCGTTTTGCTACCATAAGATTTAGTCACATCCGCTACCACAAGTTGCTCAATATTAGCTACGGTAGCTTTAGAGACAGCTGTTCCTTCCATTTCTTCTTCATTTAGAATGCTAAATATCTTATCTGCTAATGGTTTTGAGCCTTGGATCGATGCAACATTGTACATAATGGTTTGAATCGGATTAACTAACTGATTAGAAGCGATATACATCGCAATTAATTTTGCAACACTGACAACATTTCCTTGAAGAGTAAAGTAAAAACCTAAAGCCAAAGGTACAACTTGACTCAAAAAAAGCATAAAGCCATTGAAAAAATAAATAATATTGTGTGTAAAGGCATATTTTTGAAGGGATTCTTGATAAGTTGTATGGGTCTGATGAAAGTGACCTATTGCTTCACCTACGACCTGATTATTAATAATTGTCTGACTTCCTCTAATATTATCGCTCACCACAGTATAAAGATGCCCCCTATCTGTATTCATTTTTTCACCATTATCTGTTAGTTTATGGCTTAGAATAAATTGGGGAATTGGACGTATAATACTAAACAAGACAAACATACTTCCCAGCACATAATCTTGTAAGATAATATAAGAAGCTGTAACCAAACATAAAATACCCCAAGTAAGCATAGTCACAAAGCAAATCAGATAATTATCTCCTAGGTATTCCATATCTTGAGTCAATATAGAGATTTTCTCATCATCTGTGAAGCGCTTGTTAACAAGTAACTTTTTAAAGAGCGCCAATCTCATATTTTTATGAATTTCCCTACGAAAAACATTTGTGGTATGATTGGCAAAGAGCATTAAAGCATACAAGGTCATATAGACTGAAAATCCGTAAATCGTGAACTGAAGAATCACGTTAAAATCAAAGATTTTTTCCTTTAAATCCAATGCTTTTGAAAGAACAAAGGGTTGACCTAAGGCAGCAAAACTATTAGCTAAACTTCCTGTAATCACTAGCCATTTAGTTTTCTTATCAAGATAGTTAAAGATTGATTTCATTGTTTCCTCGCAATCATAAAAAAGGAGGCTAGCACTCCTCCCTAATTTCTTAATGACATGCAATATTATTTTGTTCACATTTTGCATTTACACTTCTGTCACGTTTAGAGTAAGACTTTTTGTTTTCTTTAACTACCATATATTATCACCTCTTTTCATTCAACATCTAATATATCATTATACTGTCCGTCTAAGGCGAATAGTGCTAGATTTTCATATATGGTATTTTTCATTGATTCACAAATCCTCTTGAAAGAAACACCATTTATTCGCTTAACCATCGGACAATTACCTGATTTACATATTAACAAGTATGGACAGTCTGAACATGAATCATCAACATTAATAACCCATTTATCTATCTTATTTTGATTAACAAAACCAGTATTGATATTACCAAAAATATTTTTTTTATCATATAAAGCAACTGTACAAGATTGAACTATCCCATTAACATTAAAAGCGTAATGATTTTTCTTATTGGCATAACAACTAAAAAAATGACTAGTATTATATCTAGAGGCAAATAAAGAGTAACCCTCCTTTACTGCTCGTTTTGAAAGTTCAAAAGCAGTACTACGATTTACTAAAGTCAAAGAATCCTCTACCCTATCTCCTTTCCCCCAATCTCCTACATTACAGTAAAAAAGTAAAAATCTTTCATCTTCTTTAAAAATCAATCCATCGTGTTTCAAAAAACTACATATATTGGGATAATTTTCTTTAGTTATATTGAATCTTATAATGCATTCAAAATCTAATTTCGTCTGTCTCATATCAATCAGATTTTTTAAAATTCTATCATATGTCCCCTTTCCAGTTCGTGAAATCCTCTGACGATCATGACTTTCCTGATTTCCATCTAAAGTAATCTGATAAGAAGTAACTCTTAAATCTGTAACTAGAGTTACAAATTTCTTTTTGTCTAACAAGAATCCATTTGTCGTAAGTGAAGAATCATAATTAACATTATACTTATTACATAAAGAAATTAACCTTTTACCCAAACTAACTATAGTTTTAAAACCTAGTAATGGCTCTCCACCAAACCAAGCTACTGTTAAATATTTGAATTGTCCTGTTTTAATTTTCTCTTCAACAAAATAAAAAATGGCATTTTCTGTTTCCAAAGACATTGAAATATTGGTAAAGTGCTCATAGCAATACTTACATCTAAAATTACAATCTCCATGAGTTAAAACTGTTAGTCCTAATCTTTCTTTATCTGCTTCCGAGATTTGAGTTAAATATTTATCGACTTCATCTTCTTCCAAAAAATAATTATGTTGTTCTAAATAACTTTCATATTGTTTTTCAGTTTCTTCATCTTCATCTACTTTTTTAATTAGTTCATTAGTTATTAAAAATGAGTCATTGGTTTTTGTATTAAAAAATACAGTTCCTTCACTAATATCATAGCTAATAATACGTGGTGACATCTTCATTGCAACACCTCTTTGTCTCATCAATAATTACACCCACATTATAATCCGCTTTCATTTTAGTGTCAAGATAATTTTTAATTTTTTGAAATATTATTTAATTTCGCAAGTTGTCAAGTCAAGTGCAACCAGTTCATAGATAACTAGAGTTCCAAATGTATACATCTTTTTTACAATGATCAAATAGATTGAATATTCTAAAAAAGCAGTATATCTTTTTTTCATAACTTCATTTTTGTTCTAAATTTGTTCTAGAATACTATACTTTCTATATTAGTTTTTAAAAACAAAAATTGATAAATTCCCTGATAATGCTAACCTTTTTGCTTATTTAAAGATGAATTTCCCCATCATCTATCCCCGCAGTAATTTTTTATGGTATGATACCAATTAAAGCGCTTAAGATTAAGGTGGAGACTGTTATGAAAATAATTGAGTACAAAGGAAATTACAGAGATGACCTCATTTTTATGGTCTTGGAAGCAAAAAATGCCTTAGGGAGAATTCCCAGCATTAACCCGGATCTTTTGACAATTGAAACAAGTTATTTGGAAAAAGAAGATTGTTTTTGGCTAGCGGTCAATGACGAAAATCGTGTTATTGGCTCAATCGCTTATTCTTCTATTCCCAAAACAAATGAGGTCTTCTTGCACCGTCTCTTCATCAAGCCAAGCTTAAAACATCAAGGCATTGGCAGTCAACTTCTGGCGTTTGCAGAAGATTATCTAAGGAAAATAGGTAAGAGTCATGTTCGTATCCACTTAGGTCAACCTAAAGAACAATGGTTTGAGTCCTATCAGTTTTATCCTAAACATGGTTATCAATTTTATGATGACACGCATCTCATCAAGAAACTAATCTAAACACATTTCCTACCCTTTATAGTCATTTCATACGTCATTTTTAGGAGGTATCCATTGAAAATTGCCATCATTGGACATAGTGGCTCTGGCAAGTCTACCTTAGCACGATTTTTAGGTCAACATTACCATTGTGAGGTGGTCCATTTAGACCAACTACACTTCTCATCGAACTGGCAAGAACGGTCAGATCATGACATGATAGCTGATTTATCAACATGCCTGCTCAAACAAGATTGGATTATTGAGGGGAATTATGCCAATTGTCTCTATGAAGAGCGCATGAGTGAGGCTGATCACATTATCTATGTTAATTTCAGTCGGTTTCATTGTCTCTATCGAGCGTTTAAGCGTTATTTAAACTATAGGGGAAAAACACGTCCTGATATGGCTGACAACTGTCAGGAAAAATTTGACGTTGCGTTTGTGAAATGGATTCTATTGGACGGACGTTCAAGAAACCAGTTAAAAAAATACCAATCCGTTGTCCAAAAATACCCTCATAAAACCATTGTCTTGACAAATCAAAAGCAGCTCAGTCACTATATGAATACGATCAACTAATTAGAGTGAAAAACTAAAATAGCCACGGGTAACCCGGGCTATTTTTTATATCTATTTCCCTATTCCTAAACTAATACCTAATTTCCTTAATGCTTCCCCCTCAAATTCAAATCTCACCACCCATGGAAAAACATGCTTAATAGCATTAAAGGCTTCATACCTAAATTCTGGTTTATAATCATTAATGATGGTTGACAATGCCGTCCCATGTGTACCAATGACTACCGTTTGATTTTTGGATTCAGATAAAATATGATCGAGAGTTTTAATATTTCTTTCTTGGACTTCTTTTAAACTTTCACCATTTGGTAGTTTAAAGTTGAAATCCTCCCACTGTTTTTGAGCTATTTCATTGAAATCTTTGACCCATTCATCAGAAAGTTTACGTTCTCGCAAATCTGTCAGTGTCGTAATACTTTTGCTTCTACTATTTGCCAAGGGAAGAATTGTGTCAACAGATCGTTTATAAGGACTACTGTAGCATTTATCAATTGGAATTGACGCAAATGCTTCAATTAATGCTTAACTGGCTACTATGCCCTTCTCAGTTAGCTCACGAGTGACATCATCATGATTGTCATAGTTTGGCTCAGCATGGCGAATAAAATAAAGTAGTGTTATCATCTCATTTCTCTTCTTGATAGTATAGGTTCCCAATTTACTGTTATATCTCAAAAGACTTATACAAGGTCACATTTAAAAAATAAATGAAACAGCAAGTGCAGATAATAATACTACCAACACCAATAAAATAGTATTTTCAATATGAGGACTAACGTTCGTTAGAAAAACATTTTTTCTTCCAGCAAATCCCCACTTATAATCACTGGGAACAAACAATTCCAATAGGAAACACAGAATAAGCGGAAGACTACTTATTAACATCCCAAAGTGAGCTGCAGCAAGATATGCACTTAATATAAGCAACATTAACTGACATAACTTAACCAATCTTAGTAACGATATACTCTTTATTTGTTTCATAAGATACCCCCTTAAGTTTTGAAAACGTAATCGTACACTATCATTATATAGCAATCTTTTTCGGGAAACAATATGAGATAACCAGGATTTTTTTATCATGTTAAACACCTCTCCAAAGCCAGTTAACAACAATGCGGTTGGACATACTAGCCGTAAAATGAGTGACCCCAGTCACCAAAACACCTCACTTTTGGTCCTTAAAAGCACCTACACCTACTGCTATGATATAATAGCATTAAACGGTCTAGCCAATCATGAACAGTTGAACGATTGATAGACGATGACACCACTATAAAGACTTTGGAGAGGAGCTTTGCTATATTGAAAAATAAGGAAGTCACTGAATGGGTAAAACAGATTGACACTATCTTAACGACTGATGATATACGACATAATAATGCCCTAGTAAAAATCTTTTTAAAAGCTAGAGCATCAATGGAAGAAGGGGAGCGAGATGCACTCGCGAGGTTAAGCAATGATATTTCTTGGTATCTTGTGCTGAACAAGTACGAGGCACCCCAACCTGTTATTGATTTTGCACAGCAAATAGCCAAGGAACCCCATAAAGAAAGAGGAAAACTAGCCTTTTTACAGTCGCTAGCCCTCTCTCTCATCCACAGATAACATTTTTTCTTTAAGATGGGATCGGACGCTTTATCAGTCAGCTAACTGAAACTTTATCCCTCATTACCAAGTCGTATGCTACCAAGACAAACGCTAAGACCCTAGGGTCTTAGCATTTTTAGCTGTTGCTATTTGATCGTTTCTCCTGTTTTCCCAAAAAGTCTCTGTGATAATTCTGCAACCGGAAGACCAAGGATGGTATTCATATCGCCTGTTATGCCTTTAATAAATCGAGGGTCAATGTCTCTGATACTATAGGCACCTGCCTTATCAAAGGGCTGATATCGAGACACGTATGTGGTTATGGCTTCATCTAAAGCATCATAATAATCCACAAAATCTATTTTAGCCAATGTATAAAACACTTCCTGATAGTCTTTTGCTTTTAAGCAGACACCTGTCACCGCATAATGACTCTTTCCAAAATAGGACCTTAGGGTAGCCACTGCTTCTGCTGTTGTTTGTGGTTTATGACATACACGGTCTTCCGAAACAATAATGGTATCTGCTGACAGGTAAAGGGTCCCTTTTGCGATGGTTGTTTGTGATTTGGCTTTTGCTAATTCGCAGCAAGATTTCGCAGCTCTCATTAAAAATGGCTCATCGTTAAAGACCTTCATATAGTGGTCTTGAATGGCCCTTTCATCAACATCAACAGACATGATCTCTGGGTTTAAAAAGGTTAATAAGTCTTTTCTTCGAGGTGATGTTGATAACAAAATATACTTATCAACCTTTGGTAACATTCCTTGCTTTTCATATGTTACTACTGTTTCCATAATGTCTCCTTATTCTTTTGCTTTTCCTATCACATAAGATAATAACACTAAACTGATAATCGTGCCTTCTCTCACAAATAAGGGTAATTGAGCGGTCAATGAAATCAACAGCGACAAAGTGACACAAATCATGTCAATGCCATACCTAAAATAAGAAAATGGCTTTTGCAGCCTGTATTCCAATAGCTGACAACATTTTTCTATTGGAAAAGTTAACACTCCATAATAGAGTATTTTCCCTGTGCCGTATCCTGCTAGACAAATCCCTACGAGAAAAAGGCAGAGTTTTACCCCATAAGATGTTACCTTCAAATAGGGTAACATCCTATAGACAAAAAGATTGATTGCATAACTCAAGCAGCAGACAGATAAGATCATCAGGCTGTACTCTTTTTTACTCTTTTTATCATCCAACAAATAACTCACAACAAGAAAAAAACTATTTAAACAACCTGTCACTGTTCCTACTTCTAGATGACTCCATTCTGACAAGGCAACATTTAAGGCATTAAAACTACTAACTCCAATAGCTGCTTTTATGGTCAAGCTAATACCAAATGCTATCAACAGGTAACATCCTAGTGATAAGAAAACTTTTTTTACCATCTCATCCTCCTTTTCCGTTATTTTAGACAAATTCTCGTATAATAACTATGAGATATCTCATAGTTAGGAGGGTAATATGACTGAATCCATCTATAGCCTCGTCTCAAAAGAGGTTATTGCCAAAAGCTGTGTTCAGATTTTCCAGCATAACACTGCTATTATTAAGGCGAATCAAACACTCACTCATCTTTATTACATTCTTGATGGGCGCGCGAAAATTTATCACTCTACCGAACATGGTAAGGACATTTTTATTCATTTCCTGAGTGCGAATGATTGGATTGGTGAACTCACCTTTTTAGGAATCGAGGAGGAAACAAAACAGGTTATTTCTATTGGTGAGACCTGTGTTCTGGCTATTCCCAAACACCTTGTGGAAAATCATCTCTTTTCAGATAAACAGTTTTTAATCGAACTGAACCGTTTTATTGGAAAAAAATTATTGGATAGGACGCATCATTTTGTGAAGAACCAAAGCTATGACCTGAAATATCGTCTGGCGACTTTTATGATTGACATGTCACACAAGGCTGTCTACTCCGAGAAACACGTTAATGTGGTTGATTATCTTGGAACGAGTTACCGTCACCTCCTACAAGTCCTTAAGGATTTTCAGGACGAAAACTATATTGAAAAAATTGGCCAATCCACCTATCGTCTCAATAAGGCTAAATTACAAGATTATTATATCCACTAAAGTGGCGAGTTCCTAAACGCCTTGTTTGTCATCGTTTGACACCCTTTTTAACAAGTGCTAGAATGAAGGTAATCATTACACGGAGGTTAAGGAGCCATGAACAACTAAGAACACATCTATTGATAACCTTATCAAGTTTAGTGTTTTTAGTGTGCTTCTTTTTTAAACAAACAGGATTCATTATCCTTTTTTAGCGACGTCTAATAAAGAAACTCTCTATCTCTCTACTTGTTAAGGTAGGGAGATTTTTTGTTAGAGAAAGCGAGGCAATTATGCTGAAAACCACAATGGTAACCTTAACCCACCACAAAGATTTAAAGAACTTGGTCAAAGATGTAACGTTTACGGTTCGGCCGGGGGATAAAATGGCCATTATCGGCGATGAAGGCACAGGGAAGTCTATCTTACTCCAGGCATTCCTTGATCCTGAACTGATTAACGACTATGCCACTCTGTCTGGTCAGGTTCAGTTAGAGTTTGACCGAGTAGCTTATCTGCCACAGGTCATTCCACAACACCAATTAGATATGACGGTTGCCGACTTCATTTACACCGATCTTGATAATAATACCGTTGATTTTAACATTTTTTACCAGCTAGCCCAGCAGTTTCATTTGGCAATTGAGCCTATGCTCACAGAAAATTTACATCTCAAGGACCTCTCTGGCGGTCAACAGCTCAAACTCTACCTGTTAACTCTTTTAGCCAATCAACCTGACTGCCTCTTTTTAGATGAACCTTCCAACAATCTCGATTTGGACTCGCTAAATTGGTTAGCTCAGTTTATCGCAAAAACACAACAGACGGTTATTTTCATCTCCCACGATGAACATTTTCTCAGTCAAACCGCAACTGCTATCCTTCATCTAGAATTGCTTAAAAAACGGCAAAAACCACGCGCTACTTATTTCAAAGGCAGTTATGACAGCTATAAAGCCTGGCGACAGGAAACCTTTGAACGGCAAACCCAGTTAGCCCTCAAGGAACGTTCAGAGCATGCTGCTAAATTAGCAAAAAGTCATCGTATTCATCAAAGCGTTGAGCATCAACTCCGACATACTAAAAACGATGTGGCAGGTCGCTTGTTAGCTAAAAAACTTAAAAATGTCTTATCACAGGAAAAACGGTATGAAAAAGAAAGACAAGGATTTCACGATATTCCTGAAAACCCAGACCATATTAACCTTTTCTTTTCCGATATTCACCCACTCGCCTCAAACAAAGTGATTTTAAAGTGGCAAGAACAACTTGTTCCCTTTACTCACCAAAGTATTGACCTAACGATTTGGGGACAAGACAAACTAGTCATCACAGGAGCAAATGGCATTGGAAAAAGTAATCTTCTAAGCATTATCCTAAATGACTTATCTCGTCAGTATCCTGTTGGCTTTATGCCTCAAACCTATGCTGAGGATCTCAATCCCGACCAAACAGCACTAACGTTTTTATCTGATCACGCTAGTTCATCTTCTTCGACAGAAATCAGAACACTCCTAGCTAGTTTACAATTCACGCGGCAGGAAATTGGGCATCCTATTGGAAACTTATCCGGTGGACAACAGGGCAAGCTTTTCCTTGCCAAAATGGTATTAGCCAAGTATCCCATCCTGATATTAGACGAACCGACAAGGCACTTTTCACCAACAAGTCAACCTTTGATTCGACAGCTACTAAGAGAATACTCCGGTGCCATTATCAGTGTATCGCATGACCAGTGTTTTATAGATGAGGTCTGTCAAAAGGTGTTTGAGCTTGAAAAAGATGGATTAAGGCGCATTCGTTAACGGTCTTTGTCACTTCTAATAGCGAGGATAACAGAGACAACTTTTAGTAAAAATCAGGCTTTATCCGCTGGCAATTCTATTTTTGTGCTATGATAAGAGTAAGGAGGATGATTTGGTGAAAAAAACAATTGGGATTGTAGGCATGGGTGTGAGTGGTTTGGCTGTTTTGCTGGCCCTTTCTCATCAGTCAGAAGACGTTTTAGCAACTATGGAGATTTTCTGTTTTGATGATTCTCACCATTTTGGTAAAGGGATTCCTTTTCAAGAAGATGCGGCCTTAGCCTTGATAAATTCTCCTATTGACGATATTTCGTTTGATTATCGCAACATGAGCGATTTCATGGTATGGTTAAGAGAAAATGGCTATAGTACTGACCAATCTTATGTCGCAAGAGCTCTTTACGGAAAGTATTTATCTGAGAGAGCAAAATCCCTGTTAAACCAACTTCCTGTTAGGGTCGTGACGTCTAGAGTTGAGGACATCCATTATTTCCCTCAGCAGCAACAATGGCAAGTAGAGCTGGAAGAAGGAGCAACTCCTAACGGTTTGCCAGTCTTTTTTGACGAGATTCATCTTGCTTGTGGGGCCTTACCGGTGTTAGACCCTTATGAACTAGAGGGGGCTCTTGGCTACCATGCTGATCCCTACCCTCTAAAACAATTTGCAAGAGATGAGTTTGATGGGCAGACGGTTGCTGTCATCGGGACAGGGCTGGCTGCCATTGATGTGATTAAATGGCTTGTCAGTGATACAAAAGCTTCTATTCAAGCTTTTTCTTGGTCAAACGTTTTTCCAACAGTGCGTATTTTAGAAGGGCCTGTCATTGATTGGCAGTTTTTCACAGACGAAACGCTCAACCAACTGCTCAACCAAGCCGAGCATTCCTTTACTTTGACTACCTTTGACAACTTGTTGTCAAGCGAGTTACAAGCACTGGGTTTTAAGAGTTGGAAAGAGGCAACTAAACAGGTTTTAGCTCCAGGTCAAGAGGGCATTGCTTTAGCCTTTGAACATCCTAAAGAGCTTTATCTTTTACAGCAACTAGCCTCAAGAATAACGGTCTGGTTGACTGATTTGTGGCCCTACATGTCCTTAGATGATCGCAAAGCTTATCAAGAGACTTATGGAAAAGCCATTGTCAACTTGCGCAATCCCATGCCAGATGATTCTGCTAAAGTACTGTTAGAAGCTTTCAAGCAAAATAAACTAAAGACGATTGCTGATGTTTCAGATATCACGTCGACTGATCAGGGATTTACCATCATTACTAAATCGGATAAGTTTTTCGTCAATCATATCATCAATGCAACGGGTTATCACTTGACACCAGCTAATCTCTCATCAGCAACACCTCTTCTCCAATCACTCATCAATCAGCGCCTTTGTCAACTAGATGCTCAGGGCGGACTTACCATTTTACCAGAAACAGCGCAAGTCCTATCACCAAAATACGGCGTCATGCCCAACTTATATGCACACGGTGCCTTGGTAAACGGTGTCATCTATCAGAACAATTCCACCATAAAAATCCAACGCATGGCAGAGCGTGCCTTTAAAGGTAGGGGATAGAAAATAAACATATATTGTCTAAAAACTTCTTTACAAATAAAAATTATTGTTTTATAATAATTTTGGAAAATAAATTATCGTAAAACAATAATAGAGGTGTCCTTATGGAAAAAACTGTCTTTCGTTTTTTAGCTATCTGTGCTACTTTTTTACAGTATTTATTTCTTATCTGTACATTTTTTGTATTCATAGGCATTTTCTTTACGATTGCTTTCAAAGATAGTATTACGGAACTTAAGATAGGAATTGATTTTAATCAGCCTCTAGTCCTAGGTTTTACCATATACACCCTTGTTGTAGCCATCCTTATTTTATTATGCCATAGCTTTTCAGCAAAGTATTTTCGATATATTATGACCAACCTTAGCCAGAATACTTATTTTACGACCAGTAATAGTCAAAATAGTTTAAAAATTTGCCTTTTTAACATCTTTATCGTCCTACTACAACTCAGCATTAATCTTATTCAAACTTATTTTAACCTGAACGATATGAGTAGCCTTTTCGACTTCTCACATGGAAGTTACTTGACTAATATTATTATTGCCATTTGTGCCTTCTCTGGTTATTTGATTTTTAAAAATGGCAAACTGTCAAAAGATGATTCAGAAAGTATTATTTAATATGGATGATATCCACGTAACCTTAGATAGCCTTTTAAAAGCTAAAGGAATAACTTCAAAAGAATTAGCTGAGAAAATAGGAATTACAGAAGCTAATTTATCTATTTTGAGAACAGGAAAAGCTAAAGGAATTCGATTTGGAACGCTCTCAAAAATTTGCAAAGTACTAGACTGCCAACCTGGTGATCTTTTAGAATACACTCCACCTACTGATGAGAAGCCACTATAAAAACTGTTAAAGAGTCTTCTAAATTTAAGAAAGTTTTTAACCATCCAATCTATGCACCATTCTCGTAAAAACGACTAAAAAGCCCATATCACTAACGTTCCATTTTAGTGATATAGGCTTTTCTTTTTTCTTAATCTATTACAAGTTGATCACATGCACGTCATATCCTAATGACTCTATAAACCTTACCAAATCCGGTGTTTCTACAAAGATGGTTTTCTCATTGGTATTTGGATGGAAACTCATGCGTTTTTCTGGCATAATGTCTTGGTCAATATAGACCAAGATATCCTTATCTCTATTGTTTAACAGTCCAAACGGTGAGACCACGCCTGGTGGAAGAAGCATTTTATCATAGAGACTATCTGCTGATGCCATCCGAATTCTATTTGCCCCAGCTAACTCCTTGAAGCGGTCCATATCCAGTTGTTTTTGATCATCCATAATCAGTAAATAATACTGTGTTTTCTTTTTATTGGTCAAAAACATGGTCTTCGTGCGAACACCGTCAATACCTTCGATAAAGCTGTCTGCTTGTTCTGTGGTCAAGGCAGGTTCATGCTCAACAACCTCAAATGCAATCCCTAAGTCTGTCAGTTTGTCAATGACTGGTGTGTACAGGTCCATCTGTAGCCTCGCTTCTAGGTGTATTTAGCTGCTGTTTTCCAGCTATTCCATTACCATTTTGAGTTTATTATACCATAAATCTCCCTCTCTCACCAAAACCGTTAGATAATAATCAACTACTTTAATGGGAAATACTTGATTTTAATACTATATAGTAATATAATGGAGTCAACTTAAGGAATCGAGGTAAAATGCTATGATTTATGTATCTAATCCTATTGAAATGACAAAAGCCTTATCGTCTGGTGAAACGGTGATTGACATAACCCGCAGCATGGCCTTTGCCAATCCTATTTATTTGCCTAACGGTATCCAACTGTCTGCTATTCCACAAGAAAACGGCGTGTTACCGACCATCTTCTTCTCTCATTCTGATGGGTTGATTCTTACAGGTAGCAGTCGTTTACAGAACTTATCAGTTGTTACTCTACAAGATAAGAAAGCTATTCAACTGACTAGCCAACAGGTAGCAGAATCATTTGGAACGATTCACCTCGAAAATCTAACGGTTGACGGTCAAATATCTCTGATTTTCAGAACACCAACCCTCAAAGCGCATGTGGTGACTAAGAATGTTCACGTCGCTAGTTCAGATACCAGAACTTATTTAGAGCAACCTCAAAAATATGAGGTCAATGTGCTTCAAGGGGCCTATACACTCTACAATTTTAACGCTAATAAAGACAGTCTAATCACTGCGTCTATTGATAACTTATCTATTGGGTCTGAAGGGCATCCTGCTATTGGTTCTGGTGTCTTTATTTCTGGTTTCAACGACCAAGGCGGTCGTGTTGACATCGACCAAATGACCCTTGGCGATGTTTATTCAACTGGTCTTATTCCTCAGGGAGTGGCAGATTTCATTACGGGAGCTGTCTTTGTGGTCTATGGCGCGCATATTAGCCACTTGATCCAAAATGGCAAAACAGTTACTTATGGTGTCAATGATATGGTACTCGATGCTTGGGGACAGGTCGATGAATGGGTGGTCAATGATGACGTTATCTCGTATGGTCAATCCGGTGTTGGTTTTGTCAACTTTGGTACTGTCAACCACTTTAAAGCCAATAAAGCTATTTCCACCTATGGTACTGGCGCTCGAGCCTATAATCAATACGATGGTACCCTCAAAGAAGGTTACTTTTCTGGTATACAAACCTTTAATAATGGAGCTGTTGGTATTCAAATCTCCAAAAAGGTTGGAAAACTAGTTGTCGATGGTGACATTGTTACCCAAGGCGGTTTAGGTCAATCTCTTGTCAAAGGGGTTAATGTTGACTTGCCAGCTTATGCCCTCTCTATGAAAGACGGTGGCCAACTAGAATCCTTGACAGTCACTGGCAATATTATTTCCCATGGCGATAAGGTAACGACTGTGACCATGGAAGACGGTGCTCTCATTCATCATATTGAGGTCACTGGTCAGATTGAAGCTAACGATCAAGACTCCCAAGCCTTTGATACAGATCAAACGAAGGCGCTCTTCAAAGGTTAAATCTGTTTCCAGTCAGCTCTAACGTTCAAAAACCCCTAACCTGTTAAAACAAGTTAGGGATTTTTAATAGCTCTAAGAGTGGTTAATTTGCCTTCTCATACTAACCTCGGCATTCGTCATGTCGCCATATTCCTATAAGCTAGTTATCAAAGTAAATCTCCTGCTGGTCTGCATCCACAAAAGCCTTCACTCCAAATGGCACAATAGCTCTTGGAGTAGCATGCCCAATAGAAAGGTTAGCCAAAATAGGAATATCGGTATCGATGACCTCTAAAAGAATGTTTTGATAATCGTCATCGTAGGTTTCGTCCATAGGCTTACCGACCAGAACACCTGAAATGACATCAAAAATGCCGGTTTCTTTCAAGGTTTCGAGCATAAGACGATAAAGCTCTGGGCTTGGCTTTTCTTCACTTGTTTCAAGTAAGAGAATTTTGCCCTCCCAGTCCGCCAGAGAAGGGAATAACGCATATTGCTGGCACAGGGTCACACTGTCTGCATACCGTGACCCATCAAATAGCTGATAAAGGGATTCTAAACAGCCCCCTAAAATCTCTCCGCTAAATTGAGCTGGACCTCGCAATAATTTAAATCCTTGATTGGAGTGGACCACTCGTTTAGTCCCCAAGGCTGCTTGGCTAAAATCTGTCCGCTCGTCGTACCACACGTCACTTGGTCTAATAGCTGCAATACTGCCTGTCTCGATTAATTCCTTAAAATAGGCTAAGGAATAGGGCAACATCTCCTCTTCCAGTTCACAAATATCTGCCAGGAAAGATTGACCGTAAAAGGTTTTAAGTCCTAACTTGTGAAGCATGAGATGGTTCATGGTGGTGTCTGAAAAGCCAAGAAAGATCTTCTGCCGAGCAACCTTTTCGAGTTGTCTATCACTAAAAAGGTAAGGCAACAGACGATGGGTGTCATCCCCGCCGATAGCACATAAAACCATGTCAATAGATGAGTCTGCAAAAGCTTCAAGAAGATCAGCAGCCCTAGCTTCTGGATGGTCTTTCACATACTCTAGACCTTTTAAAGCATTTGGCAAAAAGACAGGATCGAGTCCTAAGGCTTTCAACCGTTTGACGCCCAAGTCTAACTCATGTTTGACCATTTCCTCGCCTAAAATGCCACTTGATAAACTGACAATACCAACTTTTTGAATCATTACAAGCCCTCCTTGTTCACAATAGATTGCTTCATTATAACACAAAAGCCCTTTACTGAAGATGAGCAACCAAAATTTCTCACAAGTGGTGTTAGCAGTTACCCAACTAATAGACCAAATCTTGATGGTCTAGCAAGGAATTTATTAAAGCATTTTTAGCGACAACTTGAATCTCGTAAACCCCTACTTCATCAGTTGGTTTTGACTGAGCTGTTACCTTCTTAAGCTTGGTTTGGCTGAAAACTCTTCCTGATACCGTGAAATGAATCCGATTCTCTTCAGGTAAATAGAACTGCAACTGACCATCAAACACATGGTTCTTCCCAGCTTGATAACCTGCCGCCAAAAGCTTTTTGATGCCCTTTTTATCTCCTATTTCTGATACCTGACAGTAAAAATAAATCTTCCCAGACTGTTGAGGCAATGACGCAGACAAGGTACGATATTGTTTTCCATCTTTTTCCACTAATTGGCCTGATTTGAGTTGGGCTTGACCAGGCAACCCGTTCGTTTCTTTTGGGAAAACGATTGTCTGATGAGCCGAAAGAGCTGATGGATGAGGCTTGTCTGGGGTGACTGCTCTGCTATGCCACCAGAATACCAACACTATTAACCCAAAAATCACTAAAAGAAGCCAGCGGAGCTGTCGTTTTGTCATATCAATCTCTTTTCTAGTCCCTAAGTTTGGACAAACAACTAGTTATTGTGGACCGTTATACAACCCTATTATCATCGTTTTACAAGTGGTTCTCAAGTTCAATTGCTGACAAGCCTTCCTTTTGATTACTTAGTAGGTCATTTATGTTACAATAAAGAAAAAGGAGGTCTCACATGACAACTGACCATCAATTACGAGAAGTGTCTTATCAATTACTAGCTGAACGAGGGGTTTCTTTAGAAGCTATTGCAGAGCTGGTGCTTTTTTTGCAAAATAATTATATCCCCAATTTGACCATGGCAGAATGTTTAGAGAGTGTTGAAGCGGTTCTTGAAAAACGAGAAGTACAAAACGCCATTATCACTGGGGTTGAATTGGATAAATTGGCTGAAACCGACCAGCTGTCTGATCCGCTCCTTACTATCTTAAAAACCGACCAAGGGCTGTATGGGATTGATGAAATCTTGGCCTTGTCCATTGTTAACCTCTATGGTTCCATCGGCTTTACCAATTATGGTTATCTGGACAAGACAAAACCAGGGATTGTTGACAAACTCAACCACAAAGACGGCAAATCCTGCCATACCTTTTTAGATGATATTGTTAGCGCCATTGCGGCAGCAGCTGCCAGCCGTATTGCCCACAATGACCCCGCTAAAAGTGCTATTACCAACCAACAGTAATCACCATAATCAAAACCAGTCTAGGAATATATCCCTAGACTGGTTTTTAACTCCTATAAATAACTGCTAGCTTTAACTAGAGAAAGGCCAACCCCATACAGAGCCCACATTATATCGCCATCTGATCTTCTCGAGGTACTTTTTAGCTTTTAAGAACTGAGGGTTATGATTAGCCTCTTCTCTTTTCATTTCTTCCATAAGATAGGGATATAGTTGGTAAGCTAAGTAACTCAGCCTATCTCCAGAATCAAGCCCTTTAGCTGCCCAAATCAACTTTTCCCTAAAAGATTGACTTAAGTTAAGTTCTTTCTCATTATACAATGATTGAAGACAGCTCATAAACTCTGCCCTCTTTTGTTGTCTTTTAAACATGTCATAAATCACTTTCTATCTAAGAGTCCGAATGTCTATTCTTTATCATCTAATAAATAAATAGTAGCAAAATAAAAGCTCTTGTGCAATCAAAGTAAGAGACTGATTGACCTGTAAAAACCGCAAGGACTCACTGGTCTTGCGGTTTTTTTGATGATTCGAAAAATCTAGTTAGCAATCGTTTTAAAGCAGCACGTCCTTATCGACTAGTGACATAGGCATCAACAGCAACCAAAGCTGCAGCCACATCTTCTGGGCTGATAACAAATGGCATCTGATGGATGGTTTCGCCTGCCATGGTTGCTTGGCGGCCAATTTTTAAGAAATCATCTTGACTAGCAGTGTCTAAATGCATTTCTTTGAGGGTTGTTGGCATGCCAATGGCTTGGTAAAAGTCGATGTAGTGGTCAATTTCTTCACGCGAACGATTTTCCAAGAAGAGTTGTGTCAACGTGCCATAGGCGACTTTTTCACCATGAGTAAGATGGTGAATATCACCTGTCAACGCTGTAAAGCCATTGTGAATGGCGTGTGCAGCAGCCAGACCCGCACTTTCAAAACCAAGCCCACTAAGGAGGGTATTGGCTTCAATGACATTTTCCAAGGCTGGAGTCACGACTTGTCTGTCACAACTAGCCATCGCTTTTAGGCCATCCGCAAACAAGGTTCGTTCACAGGCTTGTGCAATGGCAACTCCTGCCAGCGTTTGATTGCCACCTGCCATGGTGTCTCCATTTTTTTGCATAACCGCACGCGCTTCTACCCAGGTTGCTAACCCATCTGCAATCCCAGACGCCAATAATCGTTTGGGTGCCTGACAGATTACTTGTGTGTCAACCAATACAAGATCTGGATTCTTTGAATAGAAAATGTATTTTTCAAAGGCTCCTTCATCGGTATAAATAACCGATAAGGCTGAGGTTGGGGCATCTGTTGAGGCAATGGTTGGCGCAATAATCACCGGAACAGCAAGTAAGTCAGCGATAGCCTTAGCACTATCAATGGTTTTTCCGCCACCAAGACCGATAATGACATTGCTACCATTATCTTTGGCAATGGCAACCACACGGTTGATTTCATTATCAGAGGCTTCCCCATTAAAGGCTACGTGAACAGGGGTCATGCCGTTATCTGCCAAATAAGCTTCAAATGTTTTTCCGACAATACCATAAACCACATCATCACATAGTAAAATGGGGTTATCCCCTAGTTGTTTCAGTGTTTCTGCATTGCTAAACAAGGCATTTTTACCTTGAATGTAACGAGATGGACTTGCAAATACTTTCATCGTTGAACTCCTTTATCTGTGATTACTAATGACGAACTTTCTTAAATACTCTTACGGTGATGAATGGCTTCCCAATCCTTACCAAAATCGTCGACCGCTTTTTGAATAGAGGGCATCGCAAATCCTGCTTCAAAAACATCTGGACCAGCAGTGATGGCTTGTGCTCCCAAGGCAAAGGATTTATTGACCTGAGCCACATTTTTAAAGCTCGCTGCTAAGAGTTTACTGTCAGAACACTCACGGTCAATAGCTTCTGCCAATTGCCCAATCACGGCCTCTGGATCAATATTAAGATTTTCCATACGGTTATAGTAAGGAGCCAAATAATCAGCGCCAGCTTCAATGGCTAATAACCCTTGGAAAGTGCTGTAAATAGCTGTCGCGGTAATATGATAGCCTTCAGCTTTCAAGGTTTTAATGGCCGCTAGCCCTTCTGGGGTTACAGGCACTTTTACATACACACTATCCCCACATTGCTGACGAATTTCAGCAGCATCTTTTAAGATGCCTTCGTAATCTTGGGCAATCACTTGAACATGAATAGAAGCCTGATCACCGATAATGGCACGAACTTCTCGAATCCGTTCAAAGAAATCAATGTCACCTTCTTTTTTGGCAATAGAAGGGTTTGAGGTCACACCTGCCAGCGGCAAAATACGATGCCATTTTTTAATAGCGTCTAAGTCTAGAGTGTCTAACATATATTCCATAAGTATTCTTCTTTCTAAAGCGTGTGTTCCGTACGTTCAATAATGTCATCCTGGGTTGCTTTTGAGAGGACATTGAAGAAAGCAGAGTAGCCAGCAACACGGACAATGAGGTCGCGGTGTTTTTCAGGATGCTTTTGGGCATCAATCAAGGTCTCGCGAGATACCACATTGTATTGAATATGGTAACCGTGGAGACGATTGAAGAAGGTGCGAAGTAAGGCCATTAATTTCAGTTTGTCCTCTTCTTTGGCCAGGGTTTGTGGGTTAACTTTTTGGTTCAAGAGAACACCCCCCACAATCTCATCTGTTGGTAATTTAGCAACAGATTTAAGGACAGATGTTGGGCCTTTTTTGTCCATGCTGTGTTCTGGTGAACAACCTTCTGCCAATGGGGTTCCTGCATGACGACCGTCTGGTGTCGCCAAGGTTCCTTTGCCTTGTCCGACATTGGCTGAGATTGATGATGTCCCAGAATAGCGGATACCTCCGATTGGGCCACGGCCATAACGGGTATTTGGGTATTTGGCAATTTCATCAATGTAGGTATCGTAGGCTTCGACAACTAAACTATCTGCGTAGTCATCATCGTTACCATATTTTGGTGCGTCATTGATGAGCATTTGTCGGATCTCTTCTCCGCGCTCTCCAGCAAAGTCACTTTCAAGGGCCTGCCAGAGTTCTTCTGGAGTTAATCGACCTTCTTCAAATACTAATTTCTTCAGCGCTGCTAAGGAATCAGATAGGTTGGCAATACCGACTTGAAGGCCTGAGATGTAGTCGTAAACAGCTCCGCCTTCTTTTAAGGTCTTGCCACGACCGATACAATCATCTGTCAAGGCTGAGCAAAGAATATCTGGTACTTCACGTTCAAGACCTAGGTCAATGGCATTTTCAACAATGACGCTCATGCGGGTAATTTCGCGCAGGGTGGCATCCCATGCTGCTTTTAATTCTTCATAAGATGTCATGTCTTTGAAGTGACCGTGTCCTGTGGCAAAGCGCTTCCCTGATGCTGGGTCAATCCCGTCATTCATGGTAATCAGCAAGATTTTAGGGAAGTTGATGTAACTCATCCCCGTGCAACGGTAGCCCCATTTCCCTGGAACTGCTGTTTCCACACAGCCAATGGCTGAGTAATCATAAGCGTCTTCTTCTGAGACACCTTTTTTGATGAAAGATGGAATGATGATTTCATCGTTGTTCATGGCTGGCATACCAAAACCAAGTTTCATGACCTCGATACACTCGTTCATAAAGGTATTGTCTAGGCCTTTGTGGTAACGAACAGTCAAGTTAGGTTGTGGCAATTTGGTTTGAGCCACACTCCTTAGGACAAGGTAAGACAGTGGGTTGACCGCGTCTTTTTTATCTCGTGTTTGACCGCCGATCGTCACGTTTTGGTAAAGGGGACTCCCTGCTGATGAGAAGGTATGGGCTTGGCTCCGTACTTTATTAATGGTCAAGGTCTTAATCCAGAGGTTGGTCAACCGTTCAACGATTGTGTCTTCTGTTTCACGGCCAGCCTCCAAATCAGCTTTGACATAAGGATACATGTACTGGTCAAAGCGGCCATAAGATAGGGAATGCCCGTTTGATTCAATTTGCAAGATACACTGAATGAACCAGACAGATTGCACAGCTTCTGCAAACGTTGCTGCTGGTTCATAAGGTACTTTGTCACAAATGCGCGCGATGTCTAACAATTCTGCTTGACGTTCTGGTTTAGCCGTTTTTGCTAGTTCTCTAGCCAACTTGGCATAGCGTTTAGCATAAGTTTTGACTGCATCAATGACAATAAAAACAGAGTCGTAAAAATGGTATTTGTCAATGTTTTCAGGAATGGTCAAATCAAGCGCAGCCTTGGCAGCTCGTGCCCGTTCTTCAAATCCCTTCAAGCCATGCTCCAAGAGTTTTTGGTAATTAACCGCTAAATGGGCATCCCCAGAGTTCATCTTGCCTTCCATGCCAAAGAAACCTGTTTCCATGTACACTTGCACTTCTTCTGGTAGCAAGACCCCGCAGCGAGCACGCAGGTTATTGTTTTCCCAGAATGGGGCAATGTCTCGGAGCTGTTGCTTGGTTTCTTCGGTAATGTAGAAGACATCCCCATCTCGTTTTTCAAAAAGATCAAGTTCGTTGAGGACAAATTCCAGAGTGTATTCTGGGAAAATCGGTGCATCCTTGTTTGAAGAGGCTTGGTTACCAGCAATGAGGCTTTCATCCTCAATATAGATGGTCATGTTTTCCAAAATAGTTTGAAGCATGTAAGCGCGTTTGAGGTTTGCTGGCTTATTTTGGTGTTTTTGATAGGCTTCAGTGGCTAAAATAGCACGCTCAGCATCAATATAAGGTTTCTTGTCTAACACAGCTTCACGATAGTGAGTCATTCTGTCTGTTAAATGTCCAAAATAAGGGCTTTTTGTTTCAGTCATGCGGGATCTCCTTCTTTCTTACGAAATTATAAATGTTTCTTTCGTAACTATTTTATCATATATTGCGACTTTTGCGTATCCTTAACCATAAGAAGAGATAGTCACTTTATTTTGCACTATTGTGCAATATGAACCTGATAAGTCGCTCTTCTTTTTCTAAAAAACCACCTCTAACTGGAGATGGTCTCAAGAATTTGTGTGGACGCTAAATCATGACTCTTCACTAGCTTGTTCATTTTGATAAGCCATATTATCTTGAATTTTAAAGAATGGGAAGTACACCAACGTTGACATGATGAGTATAAGAATTTGCACAATAGCTCCTTGCCAGCCACCAACCATGAACCCTGAGATAATGGCTGGTGTTGACCACGGAAGGGTCACTCCTGCAAAGGGCTGCATGAAACCAATAGCAATGGCACCATAAACTGTGAGAGCTGCCAAGACAGGAACCAAGATAAATGGCAAGAACATGACTGGATTCATCACAATTGGAAAACCAAAGACGACAGGTTCATTAACATTAAAGAGGGCTGGGAAGGCTGCAACCTTACCTAAAGCCTTGTATTGTTTGGATTTAGCCGCAAAGATCATAGCTACCACTAAACCAAAGGTAATACCAGAACCTGATAGAATCAAGAAAGAGTCTAAAAATTGTTGGGTTACAATATGGGCACCCTTGTCTAGGGATAACTCACCTGCTGCCATCAAGGCCTTATTGGCATCTAGATTTGATAAGAGAAGAGCAGTGACAATTCCATTGACCACAGATTGCCCATGCACGCCAAACCACCAAAGAAAGGAAATAAAGAAGGCAATACCTAGTGCGCCATAAAGAGAACCCGTTAACCCTTGCAGCGGTACCTGAATGACATCATAAATCATTTCAATAAAGGTGCCACCACCTGTTACTGACTTGGCAATAATGTACACAAGCATTGACAAGGTAAAAATCACAAAGGCTGGAATCATAGCTTCAAACTGTTTGGCAATGGCTTGTGGCACTTGCTCTGGCATTTTGATGACAATGTGGCGACGGATAAATGCTGTATAAATAGCACCTACCGTTAAACCAATCACAATAGCACCAATAATCCCTTGCCCACCAAACCAAGCCTTGCTAATAGCATCACCGATAGGTTCGCCTTCTGCTGGAACATAAGATGATCTCAATAGAATAAAGAAAGCTGATAAGGATAAAACCCCTGAAGGGAGAGGTTCAACACCTGAATTTTTAGCATAAGAATAACCAATCGCAAAGCAGGAAATCAAGCCCATAATAGCAAACGTTCCATGGTAAACCTGCATAAAGGGTTCTGTCCAGTCGGCACCAAACACACTAGCAATAGCATCATTAACCCCTTGGAAAGGAATCTGCCCAGCAATCAGGAAAAGACTCCCCACAACGGTCAAAGGTAAAATGGCTAACATCCCGTCTTTTAAGGCAATGATGCCGCGCATATTCACAAATTTCATGATTGGCATGATGATGTTTTGCATATTCATTTTTGCCATGATTGACTCCTATTCTTTAACAAGACTAAGGGCTAAATCAAGCACCTTGTTGCCGTCTAACATTCCATAATCAGCCATTGGGATAACTGCAATCGGGATGCCATTCTCTTTACAAATAGCTTCTGATTTATCCAGAGTATAGGCAACCTGTGGGCCTAAAAGTGCCACATCAATCAATGGAGCATACTCAGCCAACTTTCCTTGGGAATAAGCATCAATCTGGCAGTCAATGCCTTTCTTTTCAGCAGCTACTTTCATATTATTCACCAACATGCCTGTTGAGAACCCTGCTGCGCAAAACAATCCAATCTTAATCATGTCAATCTCCTTTTTATGAATGAAATATTATTTGGTTGCCAATTCTTTACGAAGGTCAATAATCTCTTTGATGAGATTAATTTCTGTAATGGTCGTCATCAAGTGATCCTGTGAGTGAATAAAAAGAGCTGTAATCTCTGACTTATTACCACTAGCTTCTTGGGCAAGAAACTGGGTCTGTAAATTGTGAGCTTCCAACAAGGCATCATCTGCTAATGCCATTTCTTTTTCACTCGTGTCATAGTCTTCAGCCTTGGCACATTTCAAGGCCTGGTAAATATGCTGCTTAGCGTCGCCAGCATTTAAAATTAACCCCATAATGATTTGGTCTGGTACAATCAGTTCCATAAATAACTCCTTCTCCTCTTAATCAAATACTATCGCTTTGTTACGAAAACGATTCAATTACGTTTGTAATCGTTTTCTTTTTGTTGATAACTTCATTTTATCATGTTTGTTTCTAGGGTCAATATATTTTGTGCTATATTTTAATTAATGCACTTTTGTGCCAATATGTTCGTTGCACAGTTGAGCAATCTCTGTTTTATCAATAAACGAAACAACAAAAAAAGCCCTGACCATTTGATCTCGAGCTTCTAAAAATGTCATAGTATCTTTGAGTTTCGATTAAAGAAGAACGTTATTAAGGTCAATATCTTCATCTAACGCTAAAACAGCTAGCATGGTCTCTTTATCCGTCACCAGATAATTGATAAAACCTGCTTTTAAGGCTGCCAAGATTGCCTTAGCCTTATATTTACCTGTTGCAACGGCAATGGTCTTTCGCACTCGACCTAATTGTTCCAGCGAAATACCTATCGTCCGATCTTGCAAACCTTTGTAAACAGGATGACCCGCTTGATCAAAAAAGCGGCAGCAAACTTCTCCAACAGCTTCTTCCTGTTTGAGTTGTGCATAATCGGCATCGGTTAACAAGTCACGCCACTGACTTTCCTCACGGCTGTTGGGCTCTCCTCCAATGCCAACTAAAGCGAGGTCTAACTGGTCCCAACTCGCCAAAATACTCTCAAAATATTTAGATTGAATAATACCCTTGGTCAATTGTTTATCTTCTTGAATCACCATTGCATTGATAAAAGCACTATTCCCATGAAAAATACGAGCCAAGCGGTAAACCAGGGTATTGACATGATATTTGGCATTAATATGGCTAGGTCCTCCTGCCAAAGGATAAATAAACACATCTTTCATCGCTTTTGGATTTAACTCATCCATCAAGCAAGAAAGAGTCGCTCCCCAGGACAGACCGATCTTATCGCCATCTTTAACAACATGTCTAAAAACCTCAGCTGCTGTTTTAGCAACATTTGTCAAGGTATCCATTGGGGTATCTTCAACCTGGTTGGGCACAAGGTCTAGTTTTTCCAAGCCGTACTGCTTTCGCACGTATTCTTCTAAAGCAAATAAATCAGCATCATAGTCGGCAATTTCAATCCGAACAATGCCTTCTTCCTTGGCTTTTGCTAACATCCGACAAACCGTTGTTCGGTAGATATTCATTTCCTTTGAAATCAAGGTTTGGCTCTTGCCTTGAACATAATGCAAGTAAGCCACCTTGGCAAGGAGCCGTCTGCGTTCTTCTTTCATCTAGCCACCTATTTTCTAAGAAACAAAATCAAGAACAAGACCACTAGCACTTAATAACTCTTGTGTTTGCTTGTCTAGTGCCTGGTCTGTAATGACGCGATTGACATCAGCTAATGACAACTGGTGTACCAGACTGGTTTTTGAAAACTTGCTGGAATCGGTCAGAATCACCACTTCCTCAGCAGCATCTGCCATGTAACGCACCCCTTCTGAGCGCATCATGTCCTTGCCCATAAAGCCAAGATCTTTGTTGAAACCGTCTGTTCCAACAAAGACACGATTGACATGAAAAAGGGATATCATTTCTTTCAATAAAGGACCAACAGTCACCTCTGAATTGGGCTGGTAATAACCGCCCAGTAAAATGATTTGACAGCTACTATATTGACGAATGTAGTTGGCAATGAAGCACGAATTGGTAATGATTTTAATATTTCGTTTGTTCTGGCAAAGCACTTCTGCCAAAAGGGCACAGGTTGAGCCAGATTCAATCATAATGGTATCGTTGTCTTGCACCAATTCAGCTGCTTTTTCTGCAATCCGTCGCTTAATGTTGTAATTGTAGGACAAGCGTACATTGAGGTCATCGCCACTGTTTAGCACCGCATAGCCATGTTCACGTCGCAACAAGCCCTTACTTTCAAGCTTATCAAGGTCTTTTCGAATGGTTACTTTCGAAACGTCTAATTGTTCTGATAAACTGTTAACATCTATTTTTTTCTTCTGGGAAACCAGTTGAATAATACGTTCTAATCGATTCATCATTCACCTCCCTTTCATTGTACCAGTTATTTTCTTAAAAGAAAAGAGATATTTACTTTCATTCGTAATTGATTTATTTACGTTTATCTGGTATGATGGTTTTACAACGAAAGGAATTCACACTTATGACTGATCGCGGTATTGTTTTCAACATTCAACATTTTAGTATTCATGACGGTCCTGGTATTCGGACAACCGTTTTTTTAAAAGGTTGCCCCTTGAGATGTCCATGGTGTGCCAATCCCGAATCCCAACAAAAAGCACCTGAGCAGATGTTAACAAGTGATGGGCTTAATACTAAAATAGTTGGAGAGGAAAAAACCGTGGACGAGGTGATCGAAGAAGTCCTTAAAGACCTTGATTTCTACGAAGAGTCAGGTGGGGGCATGACCCTGTCAGGGGGGGAAATCTTTGCCCAATTTGACTTTGCCTTAGCCCTGTTAAAAGCAGCCAAAGCAGCAGGTCTTCACACCGCAATTGAAACCACCGCCTTTGCCAAACACGAGCAATTTGTCACCCTTATTGACTACGTGGACTTTATCTATACCGATTTGAAACATTATAATCAGCTCAGACACCAAAAAGTGACTGGGGTTCGTAATGACTTGATTATCAAAAATATTCATTATGCCTTTCAAGCTGGAAAAGAAATCGTCTTGCGCATCCCTGTTATTCCCCAATTTAATGATTCCCTAGACGATGCTAAAGCCTTTTCAGAACTCTTCAACCAACTTGACATCGACCAAGTACAGCTATTACCTTTCCATCAATTTGGAGAAAACAAGTACAAACTTCTAGGTAGGGAGTATGAGATGGCTGAGGTTAAGGCCTATCACCCTGAGGACTTGGAAGACTATCAAGCTGTCTTTCTCAACCACAATATTCATTGTTACTTCTGAGAGAAGGGCCTATAGCTTTTTGACATCACTATTGCTCAAAGCGTACCGAATAATCCCATTCTACTGGCTAGCTGACAACGTAAAAACCTATTGCGCTGCTTTTGAATACCCCTTAAAGACGCATTACTATCAGCTTTTCTTTACTCAAAAAGCCACTCGCTAAAAAGTGAGTGACTTTTTTGTCTAAACAAGCTATCTGGCTGTTACTTTTCAGGAACAGTAACGGTCCCTTCAATGATAGCTTTTTTGGCCGCTTCAACAGCAGCTTTCGTCTCATCTGATAAAGCGTCTGTTGTCAACGTCACGCCAGCTTCTTTTAACCCAAATGTCGTCACTTGACCACCTGGGAATTTGCCTTTAGCAGTTTTTGTAGCAACTTTCGCAAGTGCCTGACCAACTTCTTTAATACTTGATGTCAAAACAAAATTAGATGATTTGCCATCTTTTGAGGTGTATTTGCCATCTTCACTTTGGTCGCGGTCAACACCGATAACCCAAACTTTATCTGCTTCATCTCTTTTTTCATTGAGCGATTTGGCTTCATTGAAAACACCAGCTCCAGTGCCACCGGCTGCTTGATAAATAACGTCAGCACCTTCAGCATATTGGGCAGCTGCAATCGTTTTCCCTTTAGCCGCGTCCGCAAAGGAACCCGCATAAGAGACTCTTACCTTGATGGTATCATCCACAGATTTAACCCCAGCTTCAAAACCTTTTTCAAAGCGTTTAACCACGACACCTTCCATGCCACCAACGAAACCAACTTGTTTAGTCTTTGTGGTTTTGGCTGCCGCAACTCCTGCTAAATAAGCAGCTTCATGGTCTGAAAAAGTGATGCTGGCGACATTTTTCTTACCTTCGATGACATCATCGACAATAGCAAATTGGCTATCAGGATTGTCTGTCGCTGCTTTTTCTACGGCATCATGCAATGGGAAACCAATACCAAACACTAGGTTATAGCCACTTGATACCGCTGAATCTAAGTTCGTTGTAAACTCTGACTCGTTTGCTGATTGGAAATAGTCATAGCCTTTTCCTTTGCTAAGCTTATTCTCTTTTCCCCAGGCTTGCAAACCTTCCCAAGCTGATTGGTTGAATGATTTGTCATCAATCCCAGTCTGGTTTGTGATCATAGCAACCTTTAACGAATTATCAGCCTCTTTTTGGGCAGAGCGATTGCCACAAGCTCCTAGTGTTAAAAGAGCTGTTGAGACAAGTCCAAGCGACATTACCTTTTTGTTCATGTGAAAATGAACCTCCTAAATGTTTAATCTCCTAAAATATAAAGCTTCTTTTGTTGACGTCCTTTAGTTTTTTTAATAACGGAAAACCTAGTATATCAAAAAAATCAGTTTTATCCTATTATTTTTATCGAAAAATATTGATTTTACAACAAAAACCGAACATTAAATTCTCTATACTCGTACCAAGGGAACACCATGTTGTCTTTAAGCTGAAAATCACAAGCAACAGAAACAGCTAACAGCGAAAAGCCAATATCAGAATACAAATATACTAAAAGGAGCTGGACAATTTGTCCAACTCCTCTTCACTAACAATGATTAAATAGACGCCCAAACAGATTCCAGAATGTTAGTCTGTTCACGTCCTGGACCAACTGAGAAGGTTGAAATGCGAACGCCAACCAATTCTCCCACGCGACGAACGTAGTTGCGGGCATTTTCAGGAAGCTCATCGAGGCTACGAACACCTGTAATATCTTCTTGCCAGCCTGGCAATTCTTCGTAGATAGGTTTGCAACGTTTGAGTTGCTCGAGACTTGCTGGGTAGTGATCAATACGTTCACCATCTAAATCGTAAGCAACACAAATTTTAACGGTATCAAGTCCTGAAAGAACGTCAATGGAATTGAGGGAAAGGTTAGTAATCCCTGACACACGACGACTATGGCGCATAACAACTGAGTCAAACCAACCTACACGACGTGGACGACCTGTTGTCGTACCGTACTCATGACCAACTTCACGGATACGTTCACCCACTTCATCAAAAAGCTCTGTTGGGAATGGGCCATCACCAACACGGCTAGTGTAGGCTTTGCAGACACCAACAACTTTGTTGATTTTACTTGGGCCAACCCCAGAACCAATAGTGACACCACCAGCAACTGGGTTAGATGAGGTTACAAATGGGTAAGTTCCTTGGTCAATATCAAGCATAACCCCTTGTGCACCCTCAAAAAGAACACGTTTCCCAGCATCAAGTGCATCATTTAAAATTACAGAAGTATCTGTCACATATTGTTTGATTTCTTGACCATAAGCATAGTATTCTTCAAAAATAGCATCAAAATCAAGCGGTGTGCTGTCGTACATTTTTTCAAAGAGACGATTTTTCTCCGCTAAGTTAATGCGTAAACGCTCTGCGAAAATATCCTTGTCTAACAAGTCTGCAATACGGATACCAACACGCGCTGCCTTGTCCATATAAGCTGGTCCAATCCCTTTGATGGTTGTTCCAATCTTATTGTCGCCTTTAGCCTCTTCTTGTAACTGATCCAACTGAATATGATAAGGCAAAATAACATGAGCGCGGTCTGAAATGCGAAGATTATCTGTTGTCACTCCTTCGTCATGGAGATATGCTAGCTCTTTTACCAATGATTTGGGATTAACCACAACACCATTACCAATCACAGAAATTTTCTCTGGGAAGAAAATACCTGACGGGATTAAATGCAATTTGAACTTCTTACCATCAATAACGATAGTATGTCCCGCATTATCACCACCTTGATAACGTGCAATCACTTCTGCATCTGAAGATAAAAAGTCAGTGATTTTTCCTTTACCTTCATCACCCCACTGGGTACCAACGACTACTACTGATGTCATATCATGTCCTAACTTTCCAAAACGCTTATTCTCTCAAAAGCTGGATAAGGCAATCTCACCGATCATCCCTTAGAGGAATACAGCTACCTTATTTTCCAAGAGAATAGGGCAGGAATCTCACCTGCAAGCATATGTTTTACACTTTATTATAGCAAAAAATGTTTTTCCCTGCCAGATTTCCCTGTCAATATTCAGAAAAAAAGTTAAAATGTTTTTTTAATCATCAAAATAATTAGAAATAACGAACATTAGTGAGATAAAGATTCCTTTTTCTTCATAGAATTGCTTGTTCTCGCTTCATGAGAAAATCTAAATAGTGGGTGTGAAATCAGGTCTTTTCTTTAAGAAATAAGTGATTTAAGGTAAAATAGAGATAAGTTACTCTTGCTAAAAGAGCCACTGTAAAAGCGTATAGAGGAAGTATGGAATGATGAGTAAGTATGATGTTATAGACAAACGAAAAAAGCCATTTAAGTGGGTTGGCCCTCTTATTCTTTTTGTCATTATGGCCAGTTTTCTGGGTGGATCTCCTTTGATTGAGTTTATTGAAAACGTTCTTCCTCCCCTCATCTTGGGAGGAGCTGCCTACGGCATTTACCGGTTCAAATCACGTCAAAAGCGTTTAGCAAAAGCTACTCTTGCCAAACAGCTAGAAGATTTAAAAGCTAATATTCAGTTAGCTGACCGCAAAGTCAACTTACTAGAAAGCTATTTAGAGAACAAGGACGATGCCCAATACACCATTCTTGCCAAGCAATTATTACCACAACTCAGTGAGATAAAAGCACAAGCCATTGCCTTAAAAGAAAAAATGGACCCTACTATTTATCGTCGCATCACTAAAAAAGCCAATACTGTAGAAAGCGATGTTAGCCTACAGTTGGAAAAAATACAAATCGCAACAAGTTTGAAAACGCAAGCTTTAGAAGAAGCTACTGCCAATCCTATCCACAAAGCACCAGAGCTTCAGGTATACTACGATAATATCCAAACTGACCATCAAGCGATTCTCTCCAAAATTCAAGGGGCTGACAATCAGGAAGAATTGATGGCTCTTCATGAATCTAACATGCGACGCTTCCAAGATATTTTGACTGGCTACTTAAAAATCAAGGAAAATCCTAAAAATTATTACAATGCTGATGTACGCTTGGAACAGGCTCGACAAGCCATCCAACAGTTCGATGAAGACCTTGATGAAACCCTTCGTCAGCTTAACGAAAGTGACCTTAAAGACTTTGACATCAGCCTTCGCATGATGCAAGGAGCTGCTCAAAAACGTGCAACAACCTCTCAAGAAAAAGACTAAAGGAGTTTTCCCATGGCAGAATTTCATTTTGATATTGACCAAATTGCTGACAACGCTATTGTCAAAACAGACAAAACCACTGATATTATTTCCGAATTACCAACTAACACCACTGGACAGATTTCTTTTTTTGAGAAACTAAGTGCTGACCAGCAGACAGCTATTACTGCCAAAGCCCCGGCATTGGTAGATACCTTTTTAGCAGATCAAAATGCGCTACTTGATTTTGGTCAGTCTGCTGTTGAAGGGGTCAATGCAACGGTTAATCATATCTTGGCAGAGCAAAAAAAATTACAGATTCCACAAGTGGATGATCTTTTAAAATCAACCAATCGTGAACTCAACGGTTTTATTGCAAAGTACAAGGATGCTACTCCTGCTGATTTGGAGAAGAAACCCAATTTGATTCAGAAACTTTTCAAACAAAGTCGGGATACCTTGCAGGAATTTTATTTTGATTCCCAAAATATTGAGCAAAAAATGGACGGTATGGCTGCAGCTGTAGTCAAACAAGAAGACACCTTAGCTCGCAATATTGTCTCAGCAGAGCTGTTAATTGAAGACAATACCAAATCCATTGAAAATTTGGTTGGTGTCATCGCCTTTATCGAAGCTAGTCAGAAGGAAGCTACTACACGTGCCCTGACCTTACAACAAAAATTAGCAACTTTGGATAGTGCGACACCAGAATATCAAGTCCAGACAGACCTTTTGGCGAGAACTACTGAAGTCATTAACACTCTAGAACAACAGCACACCGAGTACCTCAGCCGTCTATATGTTGCTTGGGCAACAACCCCTCAAATGCGTAATTTAGTTAAGGTATCTTCGGATATGCGTCAAAAACTAGGCATGCTACGACGTAATACCATTCCAACGATGAAACTATCTATTGCTCAGTTAGGCATGATGCAACAATCGGTTAAATCTGGAATGACTGCTGATGCCATTGTCAATGCTAATAATGCTGCCCTTCAGATGTTGGCGGAAACCAGCAAAGAAGCCATCCCAGCATTAGAACAATCAGCACAAAACCCTACTTTGTCTATGAAATCTGTGACAAGTCTGGCAGAAAGTTTAGTAGCACAAAATAATGGCATCATTGCTGCTATCGATCAGGGTCGAAAAGAACGGGTCCAATTAGAAAGCGTCATTGTCAAATCGGCTGAAACCATTAATGATTCGGTCAAATTGCGTGATCAAAAAATTGTCCAAGCCCTCCTAAATGAAGGCAAAGAAACTCAAAGATCTGTGGAGAAGGAAACCGCTGATTAGCCTTATTTCCTAAATACTACAGAAAACTTATCCATTAGAAATACAGCTTGCCACAAGCTTCAAGCGTCTCAATAATTTCAGATCAGTTTATTCAAGATATTCTACTAACATTGCTTGAATAGACTTTTTTTCATTCTTTTTAGAAGCATTTCCGTATGTTGTCACTAAGCCATTTAGAAAGCCCCAACAGATTAACCTGCTGGGGCTTCAATCGTCATAGACGAAGGATATTAAGAGATTGTTATGTTTTCTTAACCATCACTGACGGGTAAATTATCACGAACTCAACCGACAACGGCTTTTAATTTCTTGCTTGCAATTCTTGTTTAGTCACCAAACGATAGTTCTTGAAAACAGAGCCTCCGATATAGCCAGCTATCAAACTCAAAATGATACAACCAGCCGCTGTCATCAAAACTTTTGTGACAGAATTATAGGCAAACATCACGGCGAAACCGGCAATTGGAGTCGCTGTTCCTGGGGTATCATTGATTAACTTCATTAAAGCGATTAAGACGCCACAAGCTGCACCACCCACGAAGTTAGTAAGATAAATAGGGATTGGATTAGCAGAGGTCACATCTGCCTGAGTCAACGGTTCAATAGCAAAAGCAATGTTGTCTTTTCGTTCCCCTAATTTTAGTTTGTGGAACAATACACCATTCATAAAAGAAGAACCAAATACAGAAAGTGCCCCAATAGCCATCGGAATACCAGTCAAGCCAAGCATAGCTGTCAAAGCCATTGATGAAAGGGGAGCTGTCGCTACAACCACAATAGTCCCACCTAAAATCATACCCATAATAATCGGATTGCTATTAGCACTTGATGTTAAGATATCACCAATGGTTAACAAAGTGCCATTAATCACAGGCGTAATCAACTGTGCTAAGAAACGTGTCAAAGGTGCTCCAACAATAATAATCGCAATCAGATCAAGGCCACCAGGAATGTTTTTCTCCATCCATTTGATTAGGAAGGATACCAAGTATCCTGCCACAAAACCTGGGATGATGCCTGTTCCTGAAACAGACAAACCAATTAACACAGCATATCCTGGCGACACACCAATCGCGATAGCTACCAAAATAGCTGCTGCAACTCCTGATAGTGCTCCATTGGCACCACCAACTTCACTTAAAAATTGAAAACCTAAAACTTGTCCAAAAAACGAATCTTGAAAAGCTTCAACCAAAAAAGACGCACAAGCTGCCGAAGCCAAAGCTCCCATCGCCTTAGCTCCGTGAGGAGCCTTATAATTAAACAAACTAAAAATTGCTAAAACAAGAACCAACAGTCCTGTTCCCAAAAGAATATCCATATTTTCCACCAATCTATCTTATTATAAAATGCTGTAACTAGTTTACTCTTGCCACAGCTTCGATTTCAACCAATGCTTGTAGAGGAAGTGCCTCCACCTGAACCGCTGTCCGAATGGGATAGGGTTCCTCCAACAATTCCATCATAACTTGATTTAAGGTGTCAAAATAAACCAAGTCTGATAAATACACCGTTAACTTGCAGATATGAGTCAGTTCCCTGTTCTGCTCCGCTAAAATAGCTTGTAAATTGGCAAAAACTTGACGACACTGGGCCTCAAAACCATCCGGCAACTGACCACTTACTGGGTCAAGGGGCAATTGGCCTGCAGTGTAGAGAAGATTTCCTTCAATCATGTATGTTGAATAAGGCCCCATCGGTTGTGGGTAGCTGTTCATATTCAAACCTCCTCATTGATAATATAGTTAAATTTTACAGGAAACCGCATTCACAGTCAATAATAAATTATCATTTTAATAAAAAATTATTATTGAAATAATTGCAAATATTGCCAATTGTCTTTTAGCCTAAAATGTATTACTATATTGATAAACAAGAAAATACAGGAAATTTAATATGGATAAAGAAACACTAAACTACTGGAAAACCGTTATTACATTTCTTCACGATGTCCTAGGAGACAACTACGAAATTATTTTGCATGTGATTGACAAAAATGACATTTATATCGGAGAACTAGTGAACAGCCATATCAGTGGACGTTCTAAAAATTCTCCCCTCACCAAATTTGCCCTTGACCTCATCACACAAAAAGTTTATCAGGAAAAAGATTTTGTCACTAATTACAAAGCTATTGTGAGTCCTCTACACAAAGAGGTCCGGGGATCTACTTTCTTTATCAAAGATAAAGAGGGCAACCTTGAGGGGATGCTGTGCATCAACTTAGATATCTCAGCTTATCAAGGTGTGGCTAGTGACTTGTTAAAACTCGCCAATCTTAACTTAGGACAACTCATCCCTACAGCTCCTGAAACAACATCAACAGTTGCCCTTCAAGAAGAACCGGTTGAGATTTTAACCTCTAACATTCAAGATATTATCAGTGAAATTATTGATCCTTCTTTATTGAGACACAATGTCCATCTTAGCCAAGAGGTTAAAATAGACATCGTGACCAAGCTTTCTGAAAAAGGCGTTTTCCAATTAAAAGGAGCTGTCTCAAAAGTCGCTGACATCCTTTGCATCTCTGAACCAAGCGTTTACCGCTACCTCAAAAAAATTGAGTCTGATTAAGGTTACAAAAAGAGTAGGCAACCCAAATGGGTTGCCTACTCTTTTTCTCTAAGTACTGTGTCGGTTATTTTTTAAACCGAAACGGTCGGTTCCAGAAAATAGCTATAAAACAAATAGCACTTCCCATAACCATGTAAACTATCCACCCCATGCCTCCTGTTGCTGGCAATTCTGGCCTTGGATAGTTAATGATACGACCATCTTCTAAGCTCTTCTCAACGACTTCTCCTTCGTCATTAATCCTAAAAGTGGCCACCGCTTTAACGGGTTTGACATAACCATCTGGCGCCTTGGTTTCCCAAACTTCATATTCCCCCGGTGGAAGGCCTTCAAAATAGAATTTTCCTGTTCCCTTGTCAGAAACCGCGTTTCTAACCGTTACCGTGTCATTGGCTGTCTTTTTACGTAATTCAAAAGTAGCTTCTAGTGGAGTACCTTGAGAATCGGATTTTGTAAAGTCAATGTAATTCTTACGGTTTGATAATCTAACCACAACAGACCCGTCAGCATTACTTTCTCCTGATTTTTTGACAACCTCTGCAGTGAAGGTGAATGATTCGGTATAGGGACCATATGGAATATAACGTCCAGATGGGGTATAGTAGGGATAATCATTAAAATAACGCTGTGTCAAAATAGCGGATGTATGAATCGGATTTGGATCGTTTTTATCTGACTTGCCACTCACCTTAACAATATAAGATCGACCGTACAAAAGATCATTATAAAAATTAATTGTGAAACGTCCATTTTCCTTTATCAACTGATAATTAGCAGGGTCCACCTCTCTTAATGTCTCATCTTGAATTCCCCAACTTGGTGGCATTTGAAGTTTAGGATTAGTAACTTCAAAAAGTTGTACTCTTGTGTTTGCATCGATACGAGTTGACCCTCGACCTGTAAACGTTAATGTGGCTTGTTCCAGAGTTTGACCTGCTGGGTTAACGTAAATATAGTTCACAAAATCACCAGTATCTTGGTTTAGTCTGGTTATCATAGAGCCAACGTTCACAGGATTATTGGTATCCGCCGTACCGTAATAAGGATTATAATCAACTGTAAAATGATATGGGGTCGAAGATACTTGACCAACTTTTAAGAATAAATCAATGTCTTGATTGGTTTTAACCCTGTCTCGGTCAATAAAGAATGGCGAAATTGTGCTAAAAGACGATACCGTATACCGAGTGATATAATCTGTAAATTTGTAGGTAATGGTGTGAGTACTAGAATCATAAGTTCCCAATGCGAGTGTTCCTAGAGGACCCAATATTCTAAAATCAACATTTTCTGGCGCCGAAACTCCAAAAGGATCAATGGTATTCGGTAGAGTTAAGGTAAAAAAGTCTCCTGCCTTAATATCACTACCTAGATTGATTGTAAAGCCTGCCCGCATCACAATATTCTCTCCATGATTAGGCCTTACAAGACGTGGCGTATCTTCATTCGATGAGGTAATATCAAGTTCTTTAATGCTGATTTGATCAGAAACATTTTTTCCTGTCACTGGCTCTGCCACAGGAGCCGCCAAAGCTGCTCTAGCTGTTGGTGCTACTGTTGGCTGTGTTGCATTTCTACCTGCCACTACTTCTGTTTCTAGAGCACTAACTTCAGTAATATTAATTTTCTGAGGTGTCTTATCTAGAACATAACCAGTTGGTGCTTCAATTTCAGTTAAAATATACTGTCCGTAAGGAAGCTTCTCAAAAACAATTTCACCTTTCACATCTGTCGTTTTGGTATAAATTGTTCCATCTGACGCTTCTAACTGGAATTTAGCATTAGGGAGTGGAACCTCTGTAAGCTCATCTTTTTTGATGACCTTAATTTTTTGATCACCTGTTCTTTTTTTGACCAACTCGTTGCGAATCTCGTAACGATTATTTTTCTCTGAATTTTTCCTAAATAACCGTCCCGTAGGTTCTGAGAAGGTGCCGTCAGCCTTGACCTCAAAGGTTGCTATTGCTTCTGTTGGCAACTGATAAATATTATCTGAAACTTTGGTTTCCCAGACCTCATAAGTTCCCGGAAATAATTTGGTGAAGGTTACCTTACCATCAGTACTTGATGTGGCTGTTTGAACTTTCTCGTTCCCCTTACGCAATTCGAATTCAGCTCCAGTCAAACTCTTACCACCGTCACCAATTTTTGTAAATGCAATACTGTTAGGCTGGTTAGTGATTTCTTTTATCGGATAATCAAATTGGGTGCTAGTGTCATCCATAGGATAATTCGATTCTTTAAAGTCTGCTTCATCGACAATTGTTGTTTTCCCAGAATTTTGAACAACCACAACATAGGTCTTGGAATCAAGCGTATAGGCAACTGGGGCCTTAGTTTCTTTAAGGTCATAAACCCCCGGTTTGAGGTTATCAAAGGTAAGGGTTGTGCGTTCTGCTGTAGTCTCTTTGCTGACAGGAGTAAAATCTCCTTGTACTTGATGATCTGCCGCTACTGTTGTGCGTTTAGACAAGGTGAAGGTAGCACCTGCTAAGCCTTTTTTAGCTTCGTCAATCTTGTTAATGCTGAACTTCCCGCTCTTTTTGTCCGTAACCGTCAAAATCGACTCTGGAATCTGCTGCTTAATGGTCGAACCGATGGATTGAATCTGAGTGGTGTAGTTTGTATTCATAGGTGGTGTAAATAGAGTGCTAGAATTGTTAGACCATGCCACTTTGATGTTGTCTGCTGGATAAAAAGCTCCAAATGAAGGTGCCTCAGCTTTCGGATCTAAGTAAGTATTTCGATTAGCGTATGGGTCTCGTTCTACAAGAAGATAAGGAACAACTCCCAAAGACTTCATGGCATCAAAGCTTGTCTGACTTTGAGACATAAAATCCTTTTCTTCTCTGTAACCAGGATAAATAGGGTAATTAGTCAACTGAAGCAGGTATTTTTGCTTATTTTTACTTGCTTGAAACTGTTGCAGTGCTAGCTGATAAGCTTTTAGCATTCCCTTTCGATTGGTCATCGTACTAGTCGTTAACGTCCCACTATCAAGAATTTTATTAAATTCTGCCGAAGAGGCTGACTGAGTTATAATCTGAGCACTATCACTAGTATCCCCACTATAACGAATAAGGGTATACTTAGCATTTTTATTTCCTAAAGAATCAACTAATTCCTTAAACCTATCCTTATAGAACCGAACATCACCGTAATTCCATTTAGTAGATTCCCACAAAATCACAACTTCTGTTTCTTCAGGAGCTTTTTGTGTGTCTGCTTCATTACCCGTAACTGTCACTTTTCCTTTATCATCAACTGTTACTGTCCATGGTGTTTCAATCCTAACATAACCTGAGGGTGCAAGGGTTTCTCTGAGTTGATAGTTCCCTGGAGGAATATTGGTGAAGGCAACCTGCTTGGTGTCAGTAAGAAGGGTACGGAATAAAAACTCACCCGCACTTGTGTTCCCTGATAGTGTAAAGGTGGCATTAGCCAGTTTTTCGTTTAAATTGTTGATTTTATTAAGAAATAAGCTACCCTTAGGAACGGTTGCTCCAGCAGCAGAACCACCGCTTCCAACGGTTGCGATAGCAGATGTCTCAGAAATATGAGATCCTGTATTGGCAATGGTTAGATTAGATTTTTGAGCAATGAAGACTGGCTGTGTCCCTTCATGTTGAAGTGTAGTTCCAACTTCAACAGCGTAAGCTGACTTATCATTTTGAGTGTAATTAAAGGAAACCTCAATCTTACCGTCACTTTTAGTAATTGTCGGATTAGGGATCTCTTCCCAGTATTGTTTGTCAAGGTTAACTGCATCCGTAATCCCTTTTGGATCTTTTAATTTATAAACCTTAATAGTTGTTTGAGCATTTAGCTGCAATAAATTAGGAACGATTTGCCCACTTATCTCATGAGTTGTCGGACTTGTTAGAATCGTGAGCGTTTGCTTGCCTGCATCTTGTGCTGCTTGCTTAGGATTCACATAGATTAAACTTTGAGCAGTATTGGTATATTTGGAATCGGTATAGGTTAAACGTTGATGGAGATTTATGTTCCCTTTTGGGGAAGGCTCCGCATAAACTACCTGGTAGTCCTTTGTATATTCACTTTTACCAATCTGATAAGTAAAACTATATGTTCCATTGTTCTGAACCACATTGGGATTGACGGAATGGCCTAAGTCTAATGACATGTTCAAGCTGCTCATGCCCGTCACTTGGTCTGTAAAGCGGTAACGTACGCTTTTTCCTGTCGCTCTAATGAGTCCATCAACAGGTGGGTCTTGCACTAATTCTGGCGTGGCAATAACTTTGCCATCTTGTTTTAAAACTGGGAAATTCACATCTGTTGGGTTCAACATATTGTAGTGAATCGTATCTGATAATTTTAGTTCAAAGTAATTCCCAGGGACAATGTAGCGACTATCTAACAAACTGATGGCTGCTTTGAAGCTAAAAGAATCGCCTTCTGCAACATCGTATATTCCATTTTTATTATTATCATGGAAAGTAAAGGTTGGACTGGTCACGTTCACCTGTTGGCTAACATCCCAGTCACCAGTGGTCGGAGCGTCCGTAGGAGCTGTCACAGCTCTTGGTTGAATACTTGGTCTTGTGGTGGTTTCATTTTCACCTGCCCTATCATCACTTTTTACAATGTCCAGACTTAATTTTTTGGTAAAGCTAGCTTGTTTAGGGTCCTGTTTATCTCCTAGTTGAATGTCCCTTGTTTCGTTTAAAATAGTATCCGTCACCTTGAACACCAGATTAAGGGTCCCTGATGTTGCGGCAAAGCTAAGCTTGTAATCTTGCTCTCCTATTTTTTCAAACCCAGTGATGATGTTAGTATTATTGATGGTTGAAGCTGCTTCATCCAAATCAAGATCCTTAGGCACCGAAATGGTCTTAACATCAAGCTTCTGGTCTTGACCAATCCCCTCAATTGTCATGCCTTGAGGCAGTCTTAAAAAGAGATCTTGCTTAGCTAGATTTTGATTAACCTTATTATAGGTCAACTGTATCCAGCTGGCTGAACTATCTTTGAGAGCTTCCCCTGATGTTGAAATAGCTTGTTCAAAATCAAGATCACTTTCTTTTAGTATTTCCCCAGCAGCGGTTTCTACCGGGATAAGATTTTCTGTGTTGATTTGTTCGGCAAGTACTGTCACAGCTGTCAGTCCTGTTGGTAACACCAAGAATAGTATAGCCAAAACGGCTGCTAACTTGACAAGCACTTTGTGTAATGTTTTATTAGTCACAATACTCACTTTCCCCTTTAAGTTTCAGCCCTCTCTCTTGGCTGCTGTTTATGAACACCCTAATGAATATTACGATGATTTGTTAGTCTTTTGGTAATATTTGGCAACAATCATCACAAGTATAATCAGAACTGCAATGGCCAAGTACACTAGCCAACGATAATACTGATATGGTCTCACAGCTGTTAAGCTTTCTTTTTTGGCTTGTCTAGACGTTAATGGAACCCTCACACCTCTTACCAATAAGCGATGGCTATTAATCATATAAGGTGTACAGGTCAGAAGGGTCACATAATCCTTACCCTCTTCAATGCTCACGGCATCCAATTGGCTAGGTTCAATCACCATGATACGGTCCACTTGATAAGCCAAGGTCCCTTTCAAATTGGTAACGTAAAAATAATCACCCTTTTTGACCTTGTCCAAATCTGTAAACAACCGAGCTGTTGGTAACCCTCTATGAGCCGTCAAGACGGCATGGGTGGTTTTCCCACCAATCGGTAAACTAGTTCCTTCCAAGTGCCCGCTTCCTTTTTCCAAAATAGCAGCCGATGTCCCCGCGTAAATAGGCAAATCAACACCTATCTTAGGAATAGCAACATGACCAATTTGTTCATTGACTTCAAGCATTCGAGCATATTCACGGAGGCCCGCTTTTTCCTTACTGGTAAAAGGATCACTCAGAGAGGGATGCCGAGAAATCGCATCATTGTAAGCTTTAGCTAAGCTGATTCGTCGCTCAATAGCAGAGCGATCAATAACTGCTGCCTTATGTTCAAATTGATTAATTTGTTGGTGAGAGGCAAGGTAATAACTAACCTGACTAACAATTGGAAATAACACTACTAAGATGCCTAAAATAAAGAGAAAACTCCTCAACCTATTGGTAGCAATTAGTTGGTATAATTGGTTAACCTTTTGTTTCATCTTGTCTCCGATTTTGTTTCTTTTGTCGCTTCCTATACCATAGTAACCCTAGCACTAAGGTAAGCCCTAAGGCAATGAAGCCATAAGTTGCCAACTGGTGTCGCTGACCGATCTGTTGATCTTTTTGCTTCAGACTTTCCTTATAAGGAATACGTTTGCCTCTAACGAGGAGACGATGGCTATTAATCATATAAGGTGTACAGGTGAGCAAGGTCACATAATCCTTATCTGGAACAAGGTATAACTCATCTACGCGATCTGGCGTAATCACTTTGATGCTATCTACTTGATAAGCCAGCTTACCTCCCAAGTGTTCAATGTAAAAGCGATCCCCTCGGCGCATCTTATCCAAATCTGTAAATAATCTAGCAGTTGGCAGACCTCTGTGAGCGGTCAAGACCGCATGAGTAGAAGGCCCTCCAATCGGCAAACTTGTCCCAGAAAGACTAGCATTGTAGGCTTTAGCCAGACCTAACCGTCGTTGAATCTCCGTACGGTCAATGGTTGTAACTGTTCTTTTAAAGGCATTAATATTGGCATGAGAAGCTTGATAATAACTAATCTGACTGACAATCGGGAAAGGAAAAAACTAATCATTCTCTATTATTTAATTACTTTAACAATACCTTACTATTGATTACGACGGAAAGAACCAGTAGCAACTATCATAAGAGTACAGCCGACTAATATATAGACAATCGTACCAATTCCTCCAGTTTTAGGAAAAACACTCGGTGGACGTTTTGGAGTGTTGGTAATAAGATGTTTTCCATCTTCTTCAAAATATCCGATTTGATTTTTATTAGCATTTGGATCTGCTTTCAGGTTCGTAACTTCTCCATTTTGAATTGTAAATGTCACAACAGGTTTCGTTTTAACCTCTATATAGCCATCTGGACTTGAAATTTCATATAATTTATAGTTACCATCTTGAAGTGCTTTAAAATAAATTTTACCATCATTCTTTGTTGTAACATCACTTCCCTCTGGAACAAATTGCTTATACCCAGAAAAATCTTTTTCTATCTGAAGTTGAAACTTAGCTCCCAAAAGCGATTCTGAATGTTTGTCTTTATTAACTTTAATAAATTCAACCTCACCCATTTTCTTCTGATTACTGATGGTTAGTACCGGAAACTCACGAACATCACGAATTTTGGGAATTGGGAAATCACGAATAGTATTTGGTTCTTTTTCACTTTTCGGACTTAGCGTTGTACGATTATTTGTATTGTAAAATTTGTTACTTATATAGTTATCTTTTAAACGTACATCATAGGTAAGAACTACTTTTTGTCCACTTCCTAAGTTCAAATGATTGATTTTGATGGTTTGAGATGCCTTATCATAAGTAACTGTAACACCTTTTAAAATTCCCCCATCACCGTTTGGTCCACCAAGAGCCACACCATTTTTTAATTGACTGCCATCATTTCCAACCAAAACGTAATCATCATGTGTAAAGCTTTGACCATCTTTTAATTGGAATTCAATCATCTCTCCCATAGGATCAGTCACATTTCCATCAACAATAGAATGTTTTTCTTCAACAATTGTTTTAAAGTATTTATTTAGCTCATCATAAATTTTATTTGTATCATCAACATTAGTATAATTTTCTGTTTTACTTGATATTGATTGCATAAAGTTCTCAGCTTCAAGAGGAGTTGCACCAGGATCTCCGTTTACACCAATCCCAACAGTAAAAATATCATAACCTTTAGGTTTTATATTTCCATTAAAGTATAATGTTGTTGGCTCACCATGAGTTTTTATTTGTTTCGTTGCAGAAACTTTCTTTGTATTAGGATCAAATGGATAGACCCAGTTGTAATCTCTCCAATAGAGATAAATATACCCACTATTAATTACATATCCCTCATTACTCATTACCGAGAGTTGATCTTGCGGTACTCGATAAGCTGCTTGTGTCGTTCCTCCAGTAACAGGAACTTTTCTATCCGAAAACAGTTTAAAACTCTCTCCATCTCCTTTTACTATTTGGTAATCATCTCCTTTGATTATAAAATCCTCTTGAAGAATACCACTTCTATCTGGTGTTTTATTTAAAAAAGAATTAAACTGGTTTTGGTAAGATGTTGATATATAAGGATTAAAATTTATGGCATAAGACATCGTAGGGACACCATCAGTTACGTGAAAAATAACCTTTTTTCTATCATTAGAACTTTGTGTCTCTAAAATTTCATTTGCTTTCATTAGAGCTTTTTGAGTAAATGTCGCACCAAATTGATAGAGCGTATGATTCCCATTTATATGCTCCGCTTCCTTTGGAATTCTTGACTTTAGAATATTAACTTCGTTAGCATCATTTGTTAAATTTAAATAACTGTAATTATGTGTAGTTGCTGTAAAAGTAGTTTTATGATAATCCCATGATACACTATCATTAAGCGCTTTACCATTTTTATCGGCAACTCCCTTTGATACAGTCGCTTCAGTACCATCAAAAATGGTTGAGGCATATGTCACAAGAGCTACTCTATTGTCTTTATTTGATGTAATTTTATCAATCAGCTTTTCAACTGCTTCCCCAGCTTTTAATGCTCTTTGAGAATTATTGGCTCTTTCATTATTCATACTATTTGAATTATCTAATAGCACAACGACATCTAGTGGTTGATTAAGTTCTTTCGTTTCAACAGTGGTTTTACCCTCAACAGTTAATTCAATTTTATATTTATTCTTATCGAGATCATTGACCCCTGTAATTTTTTTTGATAACCAACCTTCAGCAATCTCTCTTCGACCATCTTCTCCATTTATTGGATTCAATGCTTTGTATTGTTCACCAACTTTGGAACCCTCTACATTAACTAATGGGTAATTTTCTTTTGTATCCTCATAAATAGCTGATTTTGGATATTGGGCATTCAAAACTTCTTTTCGTTTCTCTGCTTTATCTGCATCCATACCCTCGATTGTTGTTGCTCCGTTATCTGCAACTTTAACTTTCCAGGTTTTATCAGTTTTTTTATAACCAATTGGTGCTGTTTCTTCTCTTAATGTATAGTCTCCAGGTTTTATGTTTTCAAAGGTTGCTTCTCCAGAACCCTCTACCGTTTCGTGACTTGTTTCTGACTTATCATTGTCATTTTTTAACACAAAAGTCGCTTTGCCTAATGGCATAGCATTTTCTCCCGTTTTTTTAACAATTACTTTTCCAAGTGCTGGATTATTATCTTGAGTTTCCCCTTGTACTAATAAACCAAATGGGATCTGGGATAGGATTAGTAAAGTAACTGATAACCCTCTCCATAGTTTTTGTTTCTTTTTCATTTATCTCCCTTCTAGATAACCATTGTTCACAATCATCATTAGTCACCTATTTGATAAGTAAGTAAGCCATTCACATCATCGTTATTGACGATGTTGCATCCATCTTCTCATCATTATCACGATGAAGAGTCCAATTAATAATACTAGTAGTATCTTCAACACTAGTGACAAACGATAATCTTGTACGGTTTGTTCTTTGTGCTTTTCCGCCTCGGTAGAATCATAAGGAATACGCTCTCCTTTTACCAAGAGACGATGACTATTGATCATGTAAGGTGTGCAAGTCAGCAAGGTTATATAATCCTTACCATTGAGAATCTTAACCTCACTTAAAGCCGTTGGCTCCACAACTTTGATAGACACGACTTTGTAGGCAAGTGTTTCCTTGATGTTAGTCACATAGAAAATCTGGCCTTTTTTAACTTTATTTAAGTCGGTAAATAGCCGAGCTGTTGGCAAGCCACGGTGGGCAGTTAGTACTGAATGGGTTGACAAACCTCCCACTGGAAGACTGGTTCCCTCCAAATGCCCACTACCTTTCTGAAGCACAGTTTCGGATGTTCCAGCATAAATTGGAATATCAACCCCAATACTTGGGATTGCCACATGACCAATTTGTTCATGAACTTCAAGCATACGAGCATACTCTCTCAAACCTTCTTTTTGCTTACTGGTAAAAGGGTCTATAAGCAAGGGATTCCTTGATAACGTCTCATTGTAAGCATTAGCTAAAGCGATGCGTCGTTCAACCGTATTAGTATCAATCTTAGCGACTTCCCGCTTAAATTGATTAATATTTTGATGCGAAGCAAGGTAGTAACTTACCTGGCTCACAATCGGAAATAAGAGAATCAGACTTCCCATCACAAAAATGAGGGTTCTGATTTTATTATTTCGAATTGTTGTGACTAATTTGGCTAATCGCTTTTTCATTCTCTCTCCACTTCTTCTGTTTCGTCTTTTTAAACCAAATGAGAAACAACAGCAAGATAAGTCCAACGATCACCCATATAGCATAGATAAGGTACTGTTTTTGTCTGAAGGTCTCGGCCTCTTTCTGCACTGCTTTTTTCACATACGGAATTCGCTTGCCTCGTACCAGCAGACGGTGACTATTTATCATGTAAGGTGTACAAGTTAATAAGGTGATGTGATCCTCTCCTTGAATCACGTACAAGTCCTCAAGTTGATCGGGTGAGATAACTTTGATTTGATCTACCTGATAAGCAATCTTACCACCGATGTGTTCAATGTAGAAACGGTCACCAACTGTCACCTTATCTAAATTGGTAAATAGCTTGGCCGTCGGTAGGCCTCGATGGGCAGTTAAGACAGCATGAGTTGACTCACCACCGACTGGAAGACTGGTTCCCTCTAAATGTCCAACGCCCCTCTGAAGATTTTCTTCAGCAGAGCCAGCGTAAATAGGGATATCCTGATTAATTCTTGGAATAATCACGTGCCCTATTTGCTCTTTAACTTCAAGCATCCTAGCATACTCAACGACCCCTGCCTGCTTTTGTTCAGCAGAGTAGGGATCTTTAAGTACTGAATGTTCGCCAGTCTTTCTGGCACCTGCTATGCTAGCATTATAAGCATAGGCAAGTTCTAAGCGACGATTAATCTCTGACTGGTCAATCTTAGTAACAGCTTTTTTAAAAGCGTTAATATTAGCGTGAGAGGCTTGATAGTACGTGACCTGACTTACAATGGGAAATACTAAGACAAGGAAACCCGCTAAGAAAATGAGACGGAAAATCCATATACGAATGTTCGTAGCTAGAGATGTTTTTGATCTTTTTTTCATGCTAATGCTTATCTTGATTTTTCCGGTGTTTTGATAGTAATCGTAAAGCTAAAGCAATTAAAATACCACCAATAATTACCAGTATCATTGCCTTTTGCTCACCTGTTTTAGGAATAAAACCTCCTCGAGGTGGCACTTTAGGTGACGGAATTTTTTGATTTTTAATTGTTACTGTTACTGTTTTTGATTTTTCAATAGTTACAGCAGTCTCTGACTGGTCAATCTGATATCCCGACCGTGTCTCAATTTCTTTTAAGACATAGTCCCCAGGAATGAGACCTGAAATTCTAATATGTCCTGATGAGTCTGTCTCTAAACGTTTTGCAGCGTCAATATCTTGAGAATGCACTCCATTTTTCACACGAATAGGAACCATACCATTCTTTTCATAAAGTTCAAAGACAACACCTGCTAGTGGTTTTTTGGTATCACCATCCACACCAACTTTAAGCAAGTCCAACTCACCTGTGGACCAGATTATTTTAGGATAAATCACTTTATCCTCAGACAAGTCAACCAAGAAAGCTGAGACATTACGATCTTTTTCACCAGCTTTAACCGCTAGACCATAATAAATTCCATCTGGTAGTTGGTTAAATGTAGCCTTTCCTTGTTGATCAGTAGTGGCTTCAAAAACCTGCTGCGCCTGTTTTTTCAATTCCGTGATAGTTAGGGTATTCCAATGCGCCAGCAAATCGCCATCTTCAGTTGATTTCAATTGGTACAATTGATAAAGTACTCCTTCAGTTGGAGTCCCTTCTTTAGGGGCGATATCCAACTGTGGATATGGACGATCAATATCCCTTGCTTCAAGATGAACAATCGTCAATTGATGAGTTCCTTGCGCTAAAACAGTTTGGCTAATCCCAAACATAGTCCCTAACATCACCAGAAAAGAAACCATAAATTTTAATGTTTGTTTCATGATGTTCCTTTATTTTAAAAACGACGAAAAGAGAAATAAGGCTATTTCTCTTTTCTTAAACATGGTTACTTAAGAAGTAGCCTTTTATTTAATTATCTTTTGTACGACGCTTCATACCCTTAGCAGCAAAAGCCATCACCGCAGCACCGATAGCGACAAAGATAGCCGTACCAATACCACCAGTATTAGGGATTGAAGGACGTTTGTTGTTTTTAACAAGCTTTTGACCTGCTGTAGTAACTCCTAATTCAACTAGAGTTTCTGATTCATCGTAAGTCTTAGTTGACATTGTGAATGGGATAGCATTATTATTCTTCACATAACCTGTTGGTGCTGTTTCTTCTTTCAAGTAGTAAGTTGCTTGAAGTTTTGAAAGAGTAGCGTCAATTGTGCCATTTACAACACCAGCAACGCCTTCTGCTACTGCAATCGTACGAGTAGTAACACCATTAACTGTTTTTTCAGTCACTTTACCGAGTGGAAGACCCGCAAGTTCAAATTGACCAGTAGTATTAGATTTCAACTCAATTGGTTTACCAACTTCTACAGTACCAACAAATTTCTCCTTATTGTCAGTTTTAGCTTTATTAAGGGCAATCAATTCAGTTGACCAAGTCAATGGATTTTGTGCTGCCTTATCGGCATAAATCCTGAAAGTTGCCCCTGGAAGTTTTGTTTTAGTATCACTTGCATCAACCTTGATGAAACGGGCACCAGCTGAGACAACAACGGTCTTATCTGACTCACTTGTTTTTGGCTCATTTGGTGGTGTTGGAGGTGTATCTTCACCTGGAGGAGTTGTTGGGGTATTTGGTTTAACACCTTTTCCATTATCGCTACGGTTATTGTAAGTGATAGTTGTTTTGTTTTCTACTTGTTTACCAAGTTGAACAGTTTCGTTAATTTTAGCAGTGAATTTTACTTGAACAAATGGTGCATCATTTGTATTTCTTTCAACATCTTGAATGTTATCTTGAAGAGCAACTGATGCTTGACGTTGTTTAAGCGTAGTTTCAGTAGCAAGTTTTTTAATCCCCGCTTCTGTTAATTCAACTTTAATACCTTGACCCTTACCTGAATTATTATCAGTGATTGTAACTTTGTAGTCAGTGTCTTTTACTAATTTATGATCTGCACCAAAGCTCACTTCAAATTGATCTGCAGTGCTTACAAGTGATAATTGATTATCCAATTGGTCTGTAAAGAAGTATGTTGCATAGTCTTCAATATTAGTTGGAATAGTTCCCTTAAGAAAGAATGTCACTTCTTCACCAACCTGCGCTGGAAGAATGTTGTTCCCAAGAGTGCTAACATCTTTACCGGCCTTTGGCTCTTTCCCTTGGATATTTTTAGGGTAAACGTTCACTTCATTATAGTAACCATTGCCACTTTCTGGTGAAGCAGGCAAAGTCATAACAAAGGGCACTGCAAGAGCTGATGAGACTGTGGCAGGGGCTGCAACTTCAATAAAGAGGTAACGAGCGTTCTGACCATTAAATTGTGAATCAAGACTGAAGGTAGCCTTCCCTCCATTAGCTGTTGTCTGTTGACCAACATAGGTCAATTGTTCTTTCTTCTCTAAAGCTTGTTCACGTGTTGTGATTTCTTTAGCTTGATCATCTGTCAATTTCGAATCAGTAATACGGTAAACATTGAAAGTAACATTATCAAGCGTCTTAACTTGTGCACCTTCTGCTGCCAATTTTGCTTGCAAGTCTTCTTGAGAGATTACTGCACCATCTCTATTGACGATACCACCAGCTTTAATAACATCCTCTTTATAAGCTTCTGACACAAGTTTGAAGACGTTAACAGTTGTCTTAGTAGGAATATCCGTTACAACCTGTCGCTCATCTTCAGCCCTTACAACACTCATTCCAGTCGCAAACTGTGCTACTGGGCTAACAGTTGGTCCCGCTACCGTAGCTAACACAACAGCTGAATACAACAACTTCTTTGACAATTTCATTAAAAATTCTCTCCATTTCTTTTTTCAGAATCTTTTATATCTTATCATTGATACATTATTATCGGTATATAAGCAGGTTAAAAAAATCACCAATTTTCCTTAAATTATCTTTCAGATTTGAGAAAGCACTTATTTGGAGATGTTTCCAAGCACTTTGAAATTTATTCTCTAGTCTCTTAATTTGATTTCTATTTTTAGCTTAGATAGAATTGAAGTAGGAGAATACACTTATCAAAGACTTATTTGGCTTTCTAAGTGTAGGAAGAGAGGCCCCCTTTCCTTGATAGAAAAATACTTGGAATCATCAATCGAATCAAAATGTCAGTTAGTTGTCTTGTTTTTTAAGACATCTTATTTGCCAATAACTGAGGTAGCAGAAAAAACTGGCTTAACCTTTTTACAAATAAACCATTATTGTGAGGAGCTGAATGCCTTTTTCCCTGATAGTCTGTCTATGACCATCCAAAAAAGGATGATATCTTGCCAATTTACACATCCTTTTAAAGAAACTTATCTTTACCAACTCTATGCATCATCTAATGTCTTACAATTACTAGCCTTTTTAATAAAAAATGGTTCCCACTCTCGTCCCCTTACGGATTTTGCAAGAAGTCATTTTTTATCAAACTCCTCAGCTTATCGGATGCGCGAAGCATTGATTCCTTTATTAAGAAACTTTGAATTAAAACTCTCTAAGAACAAGATTGTCGGTGAGGAATATCGTATCCGTTACCTCATCGCTCTGCTATATAGTAAGTTTGGCATTAAAGTTTATGACTTGACGCAGCAAGACAAAAACACTATTCATAGCTTTTTATCCCATAGTTCCACCCACCTTAAAACCTCTCCTTGGTTATCGGAATCGTTTTCTTTCTATGACATTTTATTGGCTTTATCGTGGAAACGGCATCAATTTTCGGTAACTATTCCCCAAACCAGAATTTTTCAACAATTAAAAAAACTTTTTATCTACGATTCTTTGAAAAAAAGTAGCCGTGATATTATCGAAACTTACTGCCAACTAAACTTTTCAGCAGGAGATTTGGACTACCTCTATTTAATTTATATCACCGCTAATAATTCTTTTGCGAGCTTACAATGGACACCTGAGCATATCAGACAATGTTGTCAACTTTTTGAAGAAAATGATACTTTTCGCCTGCTTTTAAATCCTATCATCACTCTTTTACCTAACCTAAAAGAGCAAAAGGCTAGTTTAGTAAAAGCTCTTATGTTTTTTTCAAAATCATTCTTGTTTAATCTGCAACATTTTATTCCTGAGACCAACTTATTCGTTTCTCCGTACTATAAAGGAAACCAAAAACTCTATACGTCCTTAAAGTTAATTGTCGAAGAGTGGATGGCCAAACTTCCTGGTAAGCGTTACTTGAACCATAAGCATTTTCATCTTTTTTGCCACTATGTCGAGCAAATTCTAAGAAATATCCAACCTCCTTTAGTTGTTGTTTTCGTATCCAGTAATTTTATCAATGCTCATCTCCTAACGGATTCTTTTCCAAGGTATTTCTCGGATAAAAGCATTGATTTTCATTCCTATTATTTATTGCAAGATAATGTTTATCAAATTCCTGATTTAAAGCCAGATTTGGTCATCACTCACAGTCAACTGATTCCTTTTGTTCAACATGAGCTTACAAAAGGAATTGCTGTTGCTGAAATATCTTTTGATGAATCGATTCTGTCTATCCAAGAATTGATATATCAAGTTAAAGAGGAAAAATTCCAAGCTGATTTAACCAAGCAATTAACATAAGCGCCATGTCACCACATTGCGCGACTTTAGACCACACCTTAACTTAATCCCGAGTCATTCTCTGGGATTTTTTACTGTCTATCTGTATTGATTTTTCAAGTAATCCTGTCAATACAAGTTTTACACTTTATGCTATAATCTAAGTTATGGATAAAATAATTAAATCAATAGCACAATCAGGGGCTTTTAGGGCTTATGTCCTTGATAGCACTGAGACGGTTGCATTAGCTCAAGAAAAACACAACACGCTGTCATCGTCTACTGTTGCGCTTGGCCGTACCTTGATCGCCAACCAGATTTTGGCGGCTAATCAAAAAGGCGATAGTAAAATCACCGTCAAAGTGATTGGTGATTCTTCTTTTGGACACATTATCTCTGTGGCAGATACCAAAGGACATGTGAAAGGTTACATTCAAAATACTGGTGTCGATATTAAAAAGACCGCAACAGGTGAAGTCCTTGTTGGGCCTTTTATGGGGAATGGTCATTTTGTGACGATTATTGATTATGGCACAGGTAACCCTTACACCTCAACAACGCCTCTTATTACTGGGGAAATTGGTGAGGATTTTGCCTACTACTTAACCGAATCAGAGCAAACACCATCTGCAATAGGACTTAATGTGCTTTTAGATGAAAATGATAAGGTTAAGGTTGCTGGTGGCTTTATGGTGCAGGTGCTACCAGGCGCTTCTGAAGAAGAGATTGCTCGCTATGAAAAACGCCTACAAGAAATGCCTGCCATTTCTCAACTACTAACTTCTGAAAATCATGTGGATGCTCTGTTGGAGGCCATCTATGGAGATGAACCTTACAAGCGTCTTTCTGAAGAACCGCTAAGCTTCCAATGTGACTGTTCTAGAGAACGTTTTGAAGCAGCCCTAATGACTTTGCCAAAAGCAGATTTACAGGCCATGATTGACGAAGATAAGGGTGCTGAAATTGTCTGCCAATTCTGCGGCACCAAGTACCAATTTAATGAAAGTGATTTGGAGGCCCTCATCAATGATAAAGCTTAATTCTTCCTTTAGGATTGGTGATGTGGAAATCCCTCACCGCACTGTCCTTGCTCCCATGGCTGGCGTGACCAACTCTGCCTTTCGTACCATCGCCAAAGAATTTGGTGCTGGTCTGGTGGTTATGGAAATGATTTCCGAAAAAGGGCTGCTCTACAACAACGAAAAGACCCTTCACATGCTCCATATTGATGAAAATGAGCACCCTATGTCCATTCAATTATTTGGTGGTGACGCAGAAGGGTTGAAACGTGCCGCTGATTTCATTCAAACCAATACCAAGGCCGATATTGTTGATATTAATATGGGCTGCCCTGTTAATAAAGTTGTCAAAAACGAGGCTGGTGCCAAGTGGCTCCGTGACCCTGATAAGATTTACCACATTGTCAAGGAAGTCACGTCTGTTTTAGATATTCCACTGACTGTCAAAATGCGTACAGGTTGGGCGGATAGTTCGCTTGCTGTTGAAAATGCCCTTGCGGCTGAGTCAGGCGGTGTGTCTGCTCTTGCCATGCATGGCCGTACCCGTGAGCAAATGTATACAGGAACCTGCGACCATGAGACATTAGCCCGAGTTTCTAAGGCTATCACTAAGATTCCCTTTATTGGAAACGGGGATGTGCGTTCGGTGCAAGACGCCAAATTTATGATTGAAGAAATCGGTGTGGATGCCGTGATGATTGGCCGCGCAGCCATGAACAATCCTTACCTTTTCACTCAAATCAATCATTTCTTTGAGACTGGACAAGAATTGCCAGATCTTCCTTTTGCCAAGAAACTTGACATCGCCGAAGATCATCTTAAACGCCTGATTAACCTCAAAGGTGAAACCATTGCTGTTCGGGAATTTCGTGGCTTAGCGCCACACTATCTTCGCGGAACAGCAGGTGCTGCCAAAGTTCGTGGTGCTGTTTCACGCGCTGAGACTCTAGCTGAGGTTGAAGCCATCTTCGAAACAGTACGCTAATGACATTAGAAGGAGACACATGTTGATTGTACTAGCTGGAACAATTGGTGCCGGCAAGAGCTCGCTTGCTGCTGCACTTGGAAATCATTTAGGAACTGACGTTTTTTACGAAGCTGTTGATAATAACCCCGTGCTAGACCTCTACTACCAAGACCCTAAAAAGTACGCCTTTTTACTTCAAATTTATTTTTTAAATAAACGGTTTAAGTCCATCAAAGAAGCTTATCAAGCCGATAACAACATTCTTGACCGCTCTATTTTTGAAGACGAACTCTTCTTAAAACTTAACTACAAAAATGGCAATGTCACTAAGACAGAACTTGACATCTATCAGGAACTTCTCGCCAACATGTTAGAAGAACTAGAAGGCATGCCTAAAAAACGCCCTGATCTTCTCATCTACATTGATGTGTCTTTTGACAAAATGCTTGAGCGCATTGAAAAACGTGGCCGAAGTTTTGAGCAGGTCGACGGCAATCCTGGTCTTGAACAATATTACCATCAAGTCCACGGTGAATACCCAACCTGGTACGAAGACTACAAGGTCTCTCCAAAAATGAAAATTGATGGCAACTCTCTTGATTTTGTTCAGAACCCAGACGACTTAGCAACTGTGTTACAAATGGTCGATGACAAACTCAAAGAGTTGGATCTCTTATAATCGTCCTCTGCTAGGGGTGGGGACCAGAGACAATCATCCATCCTACCAAAACATAACTAAAACCCTCTGCTAATTCTAAGGTTAGCAGAGGGTTTTTAGCTATTAGACAAGACGCCCAACTTTTCCTAAAGCAGATTAACCTAGAACAAGGGCATCATCTGTCAATACTTGGCCACTATTTTGATGGAAGAGTTCCATCAACTGGGCAACTGTTAGGTTTTTCTTTTCGTCTCCTTTCACATCAACTACAATTTTCCCCTGATGGAGCATGACCAGCCGATTGCCATACTCAATAGCATTTTCCATATTGTGAGTAATCATAAGGGTCGTTAGGCCATGGTTCTCGACGATTTTTTGAGTCAATTCCATGACCATCGCACTAGTTTTAGGGTCAAGGGCAGCTGTATGTTCGTCTAAGAGTAAGACTTTTGGCTTTTCCAATGAGGCCATCAAGAGAGTCAAGGCTTGGCGTTGACCACCTGACAAGAATTGGGTATCTACTTTCAGACGGTTCTCTAAATGTAAGCCTAATTCTTTCAAGGCTTCCTTAAACAACTGACGGTCCTTGTCTTTCACTCCCCAACTTAACCCTCGTGATTTGCCTCGACGATGAGCAATAGCCATGTTTTCTTCAATCGTGAGACGTGAAGCTGTTCCCATTTTAGGATCCTGAAAGACTCGACTAATATCCTTAGCACGTTTTGAAGCTGGTAATTTCTTGATGGATTGACCATCTAGTAAAATATCGCCTTGGTCAATAGGGAGCGTTCCTGCTAGAGTATTCATGAGAGTAGATTTACCAGCCCCATTGCCTCCAATGATGGAAATAAAATCTCCTTCTGCCACATCTAGAGATAACCCTCTTAAAACATGATTTTCATTAATGGTTCCTGCTTCAAAGGTTTTGTGAATAGCTTGAATGGATAATCTCGTTGACATAATTATAATTTATTCCTTTCGTTTCACTCAAGGCACAACACTGAATG
>ERZ1023187.49-NODE-49-length-58580-cov-48.265528_pt1 | contig 58580 bp, 63 predicted proteins | sample MGYA00380438_ERZ1023187 | MGnify/ENA primary metagenome ERZ1023187 (study PRJEB33173, sample SAMEA4830291) | metagenome | study: EMG produced TPA metagenomics assembly of the PRJEB25223 data set... | reverse complement strand
AATTCATACTAGCTTATAATTTGAAGTATTTTGAAATCAACTAGCACCACGGGTTAAGGCTAGTCAATAATATTAAGCTTTAAGTGTAATTGAGATTGTTTTGATAAGTGGTATTTCACTTATAGTCAATTTTTCTGAGAATTTTTGCTATAATAATAACTATGAAAGATAAAATGATAAAAAGGTTGGCTATCCTTTTTTTTGTGGTATTAGCTTGCTCAGGGCTTGGTAAAACAGTTCTCGCGGCTGATTTTCAAGTGGGGGCAGAACATGCGATTGTCGTAGAAGTAGACTCTGGGAGAGTTCTGTATGAGAAAGACGCTAAGACGCCAGATGCCATTGCCTCTTTGACCAAATTGGTGACGGCCTATCTGGTTTTGGATAAGGTTAACTCAGGTCAACTACAATTATCAGATCAAGTTAACCTATCAGATTATGCGTTTGAATTAACCACAGATAGTTCTTTAAGTAATGTACCCTTTGACCAAAAGACTTATTCGGTGCAGGATTTATTAGAGGCAACTTTGGTGGCAAGTTCAAATAGCGCAGCCATTGCGTTAGCAGAAAAGGTGGCAGGGTCAGAGCCTAACTTTGTAGCGCAAATGAGGGCACAACTATCTCGTTGGGGCATTACTTCTGGTAAAATTCTTAACGCTTCAGGACTGCCGAATGAGGTGTTAAAGGACCATCGTTATCCTGGTTCTGCGTTGGAAGAAGAGAATATGTTGAGTGCTCAGGATGTTGCCATTGTGACGATGCATTTACTGGAAGATTTTCCTGAGATTTTAGAGATCACTAAACAAACAGAAGTTGATTTTGCTGGTAATTCTATTAAAAGTTTTAATCAACTCTTACCAGGTATGGCTAAGGGTAGAGCAGGAGTGGATGGGCTAAAGACAGGAACGACAGATTTGGCAGGTCATTGCCTTGTGGTAACTTCTATTGAAAATGGTATGAGGCTGATTACCGTTATTCTAAATGCTGATGGATCTGATAAAAACCAAAACACACGGTTTGAGCAGGCGAATCATTTGTTAGACTATGTGGCTAAACGGTATCATCGTCGCAAGATTTTGAAAAAGGGAAGTCTGATGACAGAACGTCCTTTTTCAGTGGTAAATGGCACAGCACAAACCTTATCTACTTATGCAGCCAAAGATGTCACCTTGGTTTTAGGAACTGATGAGCTGGCTCCTAGACCAGAACAGTTTGTGGTGTCAACCGACTCTTTGTTAGTGCCTATTGCTAAAGGTGAGGTGGTTGCTTATTTGACTTCTCCCAGAATTGCAGGCGAGAGGTATTTGAAAAAACCTGAGCGTATTCCTCTGAAAGCCAGCCAATCTCTTAAAAAGGCTTCTGACTTACAACTGTGGTGGCGAGGTCTTTTGGAGAAACTGAAGCAAGGTTAGAGATAGCATTCTTTTATGATCAACACAAAAAGACAGTGAGAAAATTTTCTTCTCACTGTCTTTTTTTACTTTATTATGACTTAATTCACTCTTATTGTTCCATAGCTGCTAAAAGTGTTTCAGGACTTGTCGTTGGTAAAATGCGAATGCGATTGAGGGAAAGCAGTCCATCGGCTGCGCTAGCAACACCTTCATTAGTTGTTACCCCCAGTTTGTAGTTGAGACTAGCTGCAATTTGTAAGGTAGTATCGCTGTATCGGCCTGCTGGATAAGCGATGGCAATGGTTTCTTGACCTAATTCTTTATCAAGGTAATCCTTAGAGTCCTTCATTTCACTTGTCTGAATGTCTGGACTGGATTGCTCTAAATCTGGATGGTTAACGGTGTGGTCCTGGAAGGATATACCGGATTGTTTCATTTCTTTCATTTGATCAAGGGTTAAATTGGCAACACTCCCAATTTCAGTTAATCCCGTAATGACATTGTTTGTTGCTTTAACACCATATTTTTTAAGGATTGGATAGGCAACTCTATAAAAATCAATCATACTATCATCAAACGTTAACCAAACGACTTTTTCAGCAGGTAATTCATTACTTGAAAGCGCACGGTAGGCTTCTTCCGGGCTTAAAAAGTAGTAGCCAGCTTCTGTCATTGTTTTGATCTGCTGTTCAAAAAGATCAGGAGCAACAATTAGGTTGGCATTTGCAGCCTCCTCAGGTGCCATGACATGGATGGCGTGATACATTAAAATAGGTACTTTAACAGGTGAGGTTTGCTTCGTCCAAGTGTTCTGTGGCTGATTAGTTTTTGGTGACGTTGAGATTGTAGTCTTGGTTTTTTTAGCTTTTTGACTGGTGGTGGTAGTTGCTTCTTTGTGTTGGAAGAAACTGACTTTTGGAAGAGCTTGAGATATCTGTGATAGGTTTAATTTGGAGTGATCCTGGTACAAATAGAAAATTAAGGCTAACCCAAGCATACAAGCTAATAATAATAGGGTATTAATCATCGTAAAGGCTTTGCGTCGTTGGCGCCGTTTATGTCTATTCTTCATCTGATGCTCCTTTTGATTTGGTTAATCCTATTGTAACATTTTTTAGCAGTAGCAAGTCTTTTAGAAAGAAATTTTCTTGTACTTGCTATTAATATATTTTGTAAAACTAAGGCTAAATTTGGTATAATTGAGGAGATTGATGGCCAGTTAGACCATTATTAGGACAAGACTGAGGTAAGTGAAATGGCGGTAAGAATAGCTTTATTAGGATTTGGTACTGTTGCGACAGGACTTCCTTTTTTATTGGAAGAAAATAGAGTAAAGTTACAAGCACTGGTAGGAGATGAATTCGTCATTGAAAAGGTGTTGGTCAGAGATGAGGCCACAACAAAACGGTTGCGTCAGCAAGGTTATTCGTATAACTTTGTTACCTCTTTTGAGGATATTATGACAGATGATGCCATTGCTATTGTGGTTGAATTGATGGGACGTGTCGAACCTGCTAAAACCTATATTACACGTGCCCTATTGGCAGGGAAACATGTGGTTACTGCCAATAAGGATTTACTAGCCTTACATGGGACAGAACTTTCTACTTTGGCCAAACAACAGGGGTTGGGTTTCTACTACGAGGCTGCTGTAGCTGGAGGTATCCCAATACTAAGAACGTTAGCCAACGCCTTTGCCGCAGATAAGATAACCGCTCTTTATGGTATTTTAAATGGCACCACGAATTTTATGTTAACCAAGATGGTTAGTGAGGGATGGACCTATGAGGCTGCTCTGGCAGAAGCACAAACATTAGGTTATGCAGAGAGTGATCCGACAAACGATGTAGAAGGCATTGACGCGGCCTATAAACTTGCCATTTTGTGTCAATTTGCTTTTGGAATGTCCATGCCATTTGAGAAGATTGAGCATCAAGGCATTACTCATATTACCCCAGAAGATGTAGCAGCAGCAGATCAATTGGGCTATGTCATTAAGTTAATTGGTTCTATCCGTGATTGTTCCGAAGGTCTTCAGGCACAAGTGGCTCCGGCCCTTGTGCCTAAGTCCCATCAGTTGGCAGGCGTTATAAATGCTATGAATGCTGTTTATGTGGAATCTGTTGGAATCGGACAATCCCTGTTTTATGGTCCAGGAGCTGGGCAAAAACCAACAGCAACATCTGTTCTTGCAGACCTTGTTGAAATCGGAAGATGCTTAACCCATCAGTTATCAATAACCCCTTTTAGTCGTTTTGAGAGAGTTGGTCAGCTTGCACCAGCAGAAGATTGCTTGGCTTACTATTACCTTTCTGTAGCGTGTCCGAAGGAGATGAATCTGATGGAAGAAGAGCAGACTAGAGATGAAAAAATGCCGTTGATTCAAAAAATGCTTGATGTTCCCATTAACGATCAACAAAAACGCCTAGTGATTGTGACCAATAACATCAGTCAAGCTACCTTTGAGGCTTTTAAACATCGCCTAGCCACTAAACCAGGTGTCACTATTTTAAATAGTTTTAACGTATTAGGAGAAGACTAGTATGAAAATAAGAGTTCCAGCTACTTCAGCCAATTTGGGACCAGGGTTTGACTCTGTTGGGATCGCTGTATCCAAATATCTAGAAATTGAGATTTTAGAAGCTACAGATAAATGGGTGATTGAGCATGATTTGGAAGGTGTGCCTTGCGATGACCAAAATCTATTGCTGCAAACAGCCTTGAAACTGGCTCCTAATATGCCACCTCACCGTATTAAAATGACGTCAGATATTCCTTTGGCGCGTGGGCTAGGTTCGTCATCGTCAGTCATTGTTGCTGGGATTGAATTGGCGAATCAACTAGGACAATTGACCTTATCTGATGAACGTAAGCTAGCGATTGCTACAGAGATTGAAGGGCACCCAGATAATGTCGCACCAGCTATTTTTGGTCAAATGGTTATTGCGTCACAGCTTGGAAAAGAAGTGAATTATATTGTCACTCCTTTTCCAGACTTGGCTTTGGTTTGTTTTGTTCCTGACTATGAACTAAAGACAGCTGAGTCGAGAGACGTTTTACCAAAACAAATGTCATATAAGCAAGCGGTAGCAGCCTCATCTGTAGCAAATCTGGCCATCGCTGCCTTATTAACTGGGAATATGCAAAAAGCTGGTAAGGCTATTGAAAATGACCAATTTCATGAAATTTACCGTCAAAAGTTAGTGAAAGAATTTCAACCTATTAAACAAGCAGCCGCAGCTAGCGGGGCTTATGCCACTTACTTATCTGGAGCTGGTCCAACGGTGATGGTTCTATGTTCTCTTGATAAGCGAGCAAACGTGTATGAAGCAATTGCACAACTTGGGTTGTCAGGGAACCTTGAGATGTTGACGGTTGATCAGCAAGGTTTATGCCTTCTCTAAATCAAGGCTAATCCCTATAGTGGAGAGGTGGCAAGATTAGTTGCAATTGTCATTATCCGCTGTTACTTTACTTGTCATGTGGTATACTAGAAATAGATGTTGTGAGGTACAAGATGACTTATCAAGAAACACTAGACTGGATTCATAGACGGCTGACCTTTGGAATTAAACCAGGTTTAGAACGCATGCTCTGGGTACTTAATCAGCTAGGAAACCCGCAAGAGCGGATTAAAGGGATCCATGTGGTAGGAACAAACGGAAAAGGCTCTACGGTCAATAACTTACAGCATATCTTTACGGCTGCAGGCTATGAGGTCGGTACTTTTACCTCACCCTATATTATGGACTTTAAAGAGCGAATCAGTATCAATGGTAATATGATTTCAGAGGCTGATTTAGTTGCTGCTGCTAATCGTGTGCGTCCTTTAACAGAGCGTTTAGTTCAAGAGACTGATTTTGGAGAGGTCACTGAATTTGAAGTGATTACTTTAATCATGTTCCTCTATTTTGGAGACATGCATCCTGTTGACCTTGCTGTTATTGAAGCAGGATTGGGAGGGTTGTATGATTCAACCAATGTTTTTCAAGCGATGGTAGTCGTTTGCCCATCTATTGGTTTAGATCATCAGGCTATCTTGGGAACGAGCTATGCTGAGATCGCTGCGCAAAAAGCAGGGGTCTTAGAGGGAGGCGAAGCCCTTGTTTTTGCCGTTGAAGATCACGCAGCACGATCAGTTTTCTTGGAAAAAGCAGAGCAGGTTGGAGCTTCTATTTGGGAGTGGCAGAAACAATTTCAATTGCACGCAACACCGACAGGCTATGTTTTTACAAGCCCGTTGAAGACGATTTCAACGATTCACATTGCTATGCCAGGAGAACATCAAGTATCTAATGCTGCTTTGGCAATTATGACGAGTTTAATCTTGCAAGACCGCTATCCTAAGCTAACTCCAGATCACATAAAGGAAGGTCTGGAATCCAGTTATTGGTTGGGCCGTACCGAATTATTAGCGCCAAATCTGATGATTGATGGGGCACATAATAATGAAAGTGTAGCTGCTTTAGTAGCTCTCTTGAAAAGTAAGTACAAAGGTAAAAAGATTCATATTCTATTTGGTGCGATTGATACCAAACCCATTGCGGATATGTTAGCTAGGTTGGAAAAAATGGGCGATTTGTGGGTGACTAGTTTCCATCATTCGAATGCCTATCCGTTAGATAAATACCCTGATCGATTCAGGAGAATAGCCGATTTTAGAGACTTTTTGGATTTGCGTCACCAAGCAACAACAGACGACTTTTTCCTCATTACCGGCTCCCTTTACTTTATTTCCGAAGTAAGGCAGTATTGGAAAAGTCAGTCCGATGACAACTCCATTTGAGAATCAACAATTAGAGATCATGTAAAAAGGGGAAGACTATTGTCTATTAATAAAGAAAAAGCAGAAGCAGCCATCTACCAATTTCTTGAAGCAATTGGGGAAAATCCAAATCGAGAAGGGCTTCTTGATACACCTAAACGAGTTGCAAAGATGTATGCTGAAATGTTTGCAGGTCTTAACAAAGACCCTAAAGAGGAATTTACAGCCGTTTTTACAGAACACCATGAGGATGTGGTTATCGTCAAAGACATTAGTTTTTATTCCATGTGTGAACATCATCTGGTGCCTTTTTATGGCAAAGCTCATATTGCCTACTTACCAAGTGATGGTCGTGTTACTGGCCTAAGTAAATTAGCGAGAGCGGTTGAGGTCGCAAGTAAACGTCCTCAGTTACAAGAGCGCTTAACCGCTCAAATTGCAGACGCTTTGGTTGAGGCACTTCATCCAACAGGCGTTTTGGTCCTCGTTGAAGCAGAGCACATGTGCATGACGATGCGAGGTATCAAAAAGCCAGGAAGTAAGACCATCACGACTACGGCAAGAGGTCTGTACAAGGAAGATCGTTCTGAAAGACAAGAAGTTATGGCATTAATGACAAAAGTTTAGGAGAGGACTATGAAGATTGGGAAATTTGTGATTGACGGCAACGCTGCTATTATGGGAATTTTAAATGTGACTCCCGATTCCTTTTCCGATGGTGGTTCATACACGACAGTACAAAAAGCCTTACAACAGGTAGATCAGCTAATTGCTGGTGGGGCCAAAATTATTGATGTTGGCGGTGAATCCACTCGACCAGGTTACCAATTTGTGAGCGCTGCTGATGAAATTGAGCGTGTCGTTCCCATGATTAAGGCCATTAAAGCAAAATATGATGTGTTAATCAGTATTGATACCTACAAAACAGAAACCGCAAGAGCAGCTTTAGAAGCTGGTGCTGACATTTTAAATGATGTCTGGGCAGGTTTATACGATGGGGAAATGCTTGCTCTAGCAGCAGAGTATGATGTGCCTATTATCTTGATGCATAACCAAAAAGAAGAAGTCTATCAAGATGTAACACAAGATGTTTGTGATTTTTTGAGTGCTAGAGCTCAGGCAGCCATAGATGCTGGAGTACCAAAAGACAATATTTGGATTGATCCAGGATTTGGATTTGCCAAATCTGTTCAACACAATATGGAGTTATTAAAAGGATTGGATCGTGTTTGTCAGTTGGGTTATCCTGTCTTGTTTGGTATTTCGAGAAAGCGTGTTGTAGATGCCTTGTTAGGCGGCAACACCAAAGCTAAAGAGCGAGACGGAGCGACAGCAGCCTTATCTGCTTATGCTCTTGGAAAAGGCTGTCAGCTGGTACGCGTACACGATGTCAAGGCTAATCAAGAAATTGTGGCTGTTTTGAGTCAGTTGATGTGAGGGATGTATGGATAAAATAACATTAGAAGGTTGTCGATTTTACGGCTATCATGGAGCCTTTCAAGAAGAACAAACCCTTGGACAGATTTTCTTGGTTGATTTAGAGCTAGCAGTAGATTTACAAGCAGCCTCTTTGTCAGATGAATTGGCTGATACTGTTCATTATGGTATGGTTTTTGAGAGTGTTCGCCAGTTGGTGGAAGGGGAAACATTTACCTTGATTGAGCGTTTAGCAGGTGCGATTTGTGAAAAACTTTTCAACGAATTTTCACGGATTGAAGCCATTAAAGTAGCTATCAAAAAAGAAAACCCACCGATCGCAGGACATTACAAGGCAGTTGGTATTGAATTGGAGAGGCAGCGATGACCATTGTTTATTTAAGTTTAGGGACCAATATGGGAGACCGAGAAGAGTACTTGAGTCAAGCTGTTCAGTCCCTTGCTAAGATTCCTAACATCCATTTACTAGCCCAATCGTCTATTTATGAAACGGCTGCTTGGGGTAAGACAGATCAAGCTGACTTCCTTAACATGGCCTGTCAATTAGATACACAATTAACCGCGGCTGATTTCTTAAAAGAAACACAAGCTATTGAGCAATCTCTTGGTCGTGTGAGGCATGAAAAATGGGGACCAAGAACCATTGACATTGATATCTTGCTATTTGGAGAAGAGGTTTATGACACAAAGGAATTGAAAGTGCCACACCCATATATGACTGAGCGTGCTTTTGTTTTGCTTCCTTTATTAGAATTAAACGCTGATTTGAAGCTGCCCGTCCGTCAAGTCCCTTTATCGGTTGATTTGGCGGCTTTAGACACCTCAGACATCACGCTTTTTTCAGCTCGACAGACAGAGTCTTAGCCCTGTTTTTGAGATGATGATTGCAATAAGCTAATCCATAAACTTTTGTTAAAATCATCGTTATTTTTTCTAAAATTTGATATAATAGTATCGGCTTTCTGCCGATTTTTTTACTCGTATAAGAAGTGATAGAAGAAAGAAGATAACTATGATAACTGAACTTCATGGGATTGATATTCGTGAGAACGAAGCCCTAAAGAACTATACCTATACTAAGGTAGGTGGCCCAGCTGATTTCTTAGCCTTTCCTAGAAATCACTACGAGCTTTCACGCATTGTGACCTATGCCAATAAAGCGAACATCCCTTGGATGGTTTTGGGAAATGCTAGCAATCTGATTGTCCGCGATGGAGGTATTCGTGGTTTTGTCATCATGTTTGACAAATTAAACGCAGTCCGCATCAATGGATACACGTTGGAAGCAGAAGCAGGAGCGAACCTGATTGAAACAACTAAAATTGCAAAATTCCATAGTTTAACAGGATTCGAATTTGCATGTGGCATTCCTGGAAGTATTGGGGGTGCTGTTTTTATGAATGCGGGTGCCTATGGCGGGGAGATAGCGCATATCTTCTTGTCAGCTAAAGTGCTTACTCCAAGTGGAGAAGTAAAAACCCTCTCAGCTCGAGAAATGGCCTTTGGCTACCGTCACTCAGTCATTCAAGAAACTGGTGATATTGTTATTTCTGCTAAATTCGCCCTTAATCCAGGGAATTACGATTACATTAGTCAAGAGATGAATCGTTTGAATCATCTGCGCCAGCTCAAACAACCGTTGGAATTTCCATCTTGTGGCTCGGTCTTTAAGCGTCCTCCAGGACACTTTGCAGGTCAACTAATCATGGAAGCAAATCTTAAAGGTCATCGTGTTGGAGGTGTGGAAGTTTCTGAAAAACATGCCGGTTTTATGATCAATGTGGCAGATGGCACAGCTAAAGATTATGAAGATTTGATTGCCCATGTTATTGAGGCAGTTGAAAACCATTCTGGCGTTAGGCTTGAGCCAGAAGTGCGTATTATTGGAGAAAGCCTGTAACACTCGTTAATCATCATTAAAGAAAGTACCGTGGAGGATTTATGACAATTGACTAAGCCAATTATCACATTTAACAATGTTTCAAAAACATTTGAGGACAGTGGAACACAGGTCCTAAAGAATATTAATTTTGACCTTGAAGAAGGAAAGTTTTACACCTTATTAGGTGCCTCAGGCTCTGGAAAATCAACCATTTTGAATATTATGGCTGGTCTTTTGGATGCTACCAGTGGGGATATTTACTTGGATGGCGAACGTATTAATGATTTACCGATTAATAAACGTGACATTCATACCGTTTTCCAAAATTATGCCCTTTTCCCTCATATGACTGTTTTTGAGAACGTTGCCTTTGCTTTGAAGCTGAAAAAAGTGGACAAGAAAGAGATTGCTAAGCGCGTGAAAGAAACCTTGAAAATGGTTCAGTTGGAAGGTTATGAGAACCGTTCCATTCAAAAATTATCCGGTGGTCAACGTCAACGTGTGGCTATTGCGCGTGCGATTATCAATCAACCTCGTGTGGTCTTGCTTGACGAGCCACTTTCAGCTCTTGATTTAAAACTCAGAACGGAAATGCAGTATGAATTGCGTGAATTGCAACAGCGTCTAGGCATTACCTTTGTTTTTGTTACTCACGATCAAGAAGAAGCCTTGGCCATGAGTGATTGGATTTTTGTCATGAATGAAGGTGAAATTGTTCAGTCGGGAACACCAGTGGATATTTACGATGAGCCAATTAATCATTTTGTTGCTAATTTTATTGGGGAATCTAATATTATTAACGGTACCATGATTGAAGACTATCTTGTCTCCTTTAACGGGAAAGAATTTGAATCTGTGGACGGTGGGATGCGCCCTAATGAGCCTGTTGAAGTGGTTATTCGTCCTGAAGATCTTCAAATTACTTTGCCAGAAGAAGGGAAATTACAAGTTAAGGTTGATACCCAATTATTCCGGGGAGTTCACTACGAAATTATTGCCTATGATGACTTGGGTAATGAGTGGATGATTCATTCTACCCGCAAAGCTATCGAAGGAGAAGTTATCGGATTAGATTTTACCCCTGAAGATATTCATATCATGCGTCTTAATGAGACAGAGGAAGAATTCGATGCGCGTATTGAAGAATATGTGGAAATGGACGAACCAGAAGATGGATTGATTAATGCTATTGAGGAGGAGCGTAATGAAGAAAACCTCTAGCCTTTTTTCGATTCCTTACTTCTTATGGATTCTCTTCTTTGTTGTGGCTCCGGTTACTCTCTTATTTTACAAGTCCTTTTTTGACATTGAAGGACATGTGACTTTAGCCAATTACGAAACCTTTTTTAGCTCTTGGACCTATTTGAGAATGAGTGTGAATTCTATTTTATACGCTGGTATTATCACACTCGTCACGCTCTTAATTTCATATCCTACGGCTCTCTTTTTAACGCGCCTAAAGCACAAGCAGTTGTGGCTTATGCTCATTATCTTGCCAACGTGGGTAAATTTATTGCTAAAGGCCTACGCTTTTATGGGGATTTTTGGTCAACAAGGGGGAATTAATAGCTTTTTAACCTTTATGGGAATTGGGCCACAGCAAATCCTGTTCACGGATTTCTCCTTTATTTTTGTAGCCTCTTACATTGAACTCCCTTTTATGATTTTACCGATTTTTAATGCTTTGGATGATATTGACCATAATGTCATCAATGCCAGTCGTGACCTAGGAGCCAATGAGTTTCAAGCTTTTTCAAAGGTTGTCTTTCCTCTTTCTTTGAATGGGGTTAGAGCAGGTGTCCAGTCAGTTTTTATCCCAAGTTTGAGTCTCTTTATGTTAACCCGTTTGATTGGTGGGAACCGTGTGATTACGCTTGGAACAGCAATCGAACAACATTTTTTGACAACCCAAAACTGGGGAATGGGATCAACCATTGGTGTCGTCTTGATTTTGACCATGGTTGCTATTATGTGGCTCACAAAGGAGAAAAGTAAATGAAAAAATTTGCCAATCTTTATTTAGCAAGTGTCTTTATTTTGCTCTATGTTCCCATTTTTTATTTGATTTTCTATTCTTTCAACAAGGGTGGGGATATGAATGGCTTTACAGGAGTGACATTTGAGCATTACCAAACCATGTTTGAAGATAGTCGCCTGATGGGGATTCTATTACAAACCTTTGTTCTTGCTTTTAGCAGTGCCTTACTGGCAACGATTATTGGGACCTTTGGAGCTATTTTTATTCATCACATCAAACGTAAATACCAAAATGCGGTATTATCTGCCAACAATGTTTTGATGGTGTCACCGGATGTTATGATTGGTGCTTCCTTTTTGATTCTTTTCACCTCCTTGAAATTTCAATTGGGAATGTCGTCTGTTCTATTGAGTCATATCGCTTTCTCTATTCCTATTGTGGTTTTAATGGTGTTACCGCGTTTGAAAGAGATGAATCAAGACATGGTCAATGCAGCCTATGATTTGGGAGCCAATTATTTCCAAATGCTCAGAGAAGTTATGCTCCCCTATTTGACACCTGGTATTATTGCAGGTTATTTTATGGCCTTTACCTATTCCTTAGATGATTTTGCAGTGACCTTCTTTTTAACTGGAAATGGTTTTACTACTTTATCTGTTGAGATTTATTCACGGGCTCGTCAGGGAATTTCCTTGGATATCAATGCTTTGTCAACCATCGTTTTCTTTTTCTCCATCCTCTTAGTGATCGGTTATTATTATATGTCACAAGACAAGGAGGAAAAGCATGCGTAAACTTTATTCTTTTTTGGCAGGAGTTTTGGGCGTTATTGTTATTTTAACAAGTCTTTCCTTTATCTTGCAGAAAAACTCTGGTTCTGGTAGTCAATCGGATAAATTAGTTATTTATAACTGGGGAGATTACATTGATCCAGCTTTGCTCAAAAAATTCACCAAAGAAACGGGCATTGAAGTGCAGTATGAAACTTTCGATTCCAATGAAGCCATGTACACCAAAATTAAACAAGGTGGAACCACTTATGACATTGCTGTTCCTAGTGACTACACCATTGACAAGATGATTAAGGAAGATCTTCTAATCAAACTGGATAAATCAAAATTGGTTGGTATGGAGCACATTGGTAAAGAATTTTTAGGAAAAAGCTTTGATCCTCATAATGATTATTCCTTACCTTATTTCTGGGGAACAGTAGGGATTGTCTATAATGATCAGCTAGTGGATAAAGCGCCTATGCACTGGGAAGATCTGTGGCGTCCCGAATATAAAAATAGCATCATGCTTATTGATGGAGCGCGCGAAATATTGGGCGTTGGATTGACCACCTTTGGTTACAGTGTTAACTCAAAAAATCGAGAGCACTTAGAAGCTGCAGAACGTAAACTTCAACAGCTAACGCCAAATGTCAAAGCTATTGTGGCTGACGAAATGAAAGGATACATGATTCAAGGAGATGCTGCGATTGGCATAACCTTTTCCGGAGAGGCTAGTGAAATGTTAGACAGTAATGAACACCTTCACTATATTGTTCCTTCGGAAGGGTCCAATCTCTGGTTCGATAATTTGGTGCTTCCAAAAACCATGAAACATGAAAAAGAAGCTTATGCTTTCTTGAATTTTATCAATCGTCCTGAAAATGCAGCGCAAAATGCTGAATATATTGGTTATGCGACACCAAACAAAAAAGCTAAGGCTTTGCTTCCAGAGGAGATTAAAAACGATCCTGCCTTTTACCCAACTGACGATATCGTCAAAAAATTGGAAGTCTATGACAATTTAGGGTCAAGATGGTTGGGGATTTACAATGATTTATACCTCCAATTTAAAATGTATCGCAAATAAGCACTCAAAAAGGCTGGTATTTCTCCGGCCTTTTTAATGTATCGACAGATGACGTCACCAGTACACGCGATAAGGACGGCCAATTTTAGTGAAAATTTGTTGGTTGTCTATCTGATTATTTTCTTCTAAATAAGCAATGTATTTTCGGACAGAAACATGAGATAAATGACAAGATGTGGCCAGTTCTTGAATGGTAAAGGGTTTTTCAAAGGTCCGAATATTCTCCATAACCCATCGAAAGGTTGATTCAGAGAGGCCTTTTTCTAATAGTTGCGTGTTTTTAGTGTCTCTTTTGTTGGTTAAACATTTCAGTTGATCAATTTGAGCTTGCTCCAATTTCTGGTTAGCCAATTGTTCTCTATGGGCAACAAATTGTCGAATGCTTTCTTCAAATCGCTCGAAGGTAAAGGGCTTGATAAGGTAATCAATAATACCCAAATGAAACCCATCTCGGATAATATTCCCATCATTTGCGGCTGAAATAATAATGACTTCGCAAGGAATATGCTGAGCACGCCATTTCTCCAAAAATTGAATCCCATTGCCATCTGTAATATGAATATCCAGTCAAATGAGGTCAATTACGTAATCAGTAAGTATGCTTTGAACAGCTTTCATAGAGTCGCTGGATATAATGCGATCAAAAAGATTTAGTTTTTCGAGGTAATTGCGATGGATAAAATCCACCATGGGATCATCTTCAATGATTAAAACGTTCATGTTGCCCTCCTACATAAGGTGTTGTCACTGAGAACTGTAACTCGGTTACGGTTTGATGTTGATGGAATTGGGAATTTGTATCGGTCAAGAGCTGTTGAAAATAAGGTAAGTCAAAAATAGGCTGTACCCGCTCCAAATCAATCCAATTGTCTGTCAAGGTGTAATGGCTGATTAAATGATTCTGATCATGTTGAATACTCAAAACGAGTGATTTGGGTCTCAGTGTGGTTAGAAGATTAGTATGGATAAAGCGGTAAATCATCAAACCATTATTAAGTTGATTCTTGGTGGCAGAATGAGGAATCTCGCTTAAAACATCAATCTTGAGATGGACATTTAATTCTTGGTATTTCTCTTGCTCTCCAATGAGAAAACTAGCTAGAAGAGGCTCCTTAACAAGAACAGATAAGCTAGTGAGAATTTCATTTTCGGGCTCCAAAATGAGGTGATTGAAACTGTTGCCAGTAGGTTTTCCCAACTGGCATTTCCGAGCAATTAATTTTTGTCCAGCCTGATTGCAGAGCTGTAAGATACCAGCTTTATCTACCACAAATACGGCGGCTTCGATTTAATCCAACATGGCATTACGCTCTTCAAAGAGCTGGTAAATTTCACTTGGTTCTAACTGGTGCAGTTGACGCTTGAGTCGAAAAGAAATAAAACTGGTGACCAGTAAACTAATAAGAAGACAAAGGAGTAAAGACAGGGTATAATTGCGTTTTGACGTTAAAGCCACATCATTTAGGGTAGTTAGTTTAATGCCAACCGCAATAGCACCAATCTGTTTGTCACCGTCAAACACAGGTACTAGATAGCGAAGTGACTTTCCTAAAGTGCCCTTGGCGGTAGAGATAACCTTTTTTCCTGCTAGAACAGCCTCCTCATCACCTCCTTGAAAAGGTTTTCCGATATTTTTCGGGTTAGGATGGGTGAGTCGAATCCCTTTCATGTTCATCACGACCACATAATCAAGGTTATAGATGGAGGCAATGGAGTTGGTATAGGCTGTTGTTTTAGCATTTGGTTGTTTAGGAGTAATTCTTTAATCGCTTGATGACTTGCTAACATTTTTCCAGTTGACGTTAGCAAATGGGTTTCCTGATTTTTGATGGATTGGTGCGTATCATGTAGCATAATCCCGTAAAATAGAGAGGTTGTGACAACAATCATAGATACCAAAATCAACGATAAACTGGCCCATAAACGTAGTGGTTTTTTCATAAGGTTTCCTCTTTATTGAGTATAACACGATAAGAAATGACCTGCTAGCTTAAATTAATTAAATAACTTGAAAAAATTAAAGTAGTTAAACAACTTAAATAAACTGTTTTTTTGGAACCTTCTCTTTTATACTAACCTTATCACTAAAGGAGGTTGTTTCATGGAAACAATAAGCAAGAAAATGCCTCAAAAAGACTTGTCTGAGCATTCAAAAGCATGGCAAAATAGGCGAATAGGCTCCGTTCCCTTGCCTGTTTATCTGGTTTTAGCTACCTTAATTTTAGTCACAGGCTGGTTCCAACAGTTGCCTGTTAATATGCTGGGTGGCTTTGCTGTTATTTTAACCCTTGGTTGGCTACTAGGAACCATTGGAGCGACCATTCCAGGCCTCAAACATTTTGGTGGCCCAGCTATTTTATCGCTCTTAGTCCCTTCGATTTTGGTTTTTTTTAATCTCTTCAATCCCAATGTCTTAGAAGCGACTAATGTCTTGATGAAGCAAGCGAATTTTCTTTATTTTTATATTGCCTGCCTGGTCTGCGGTAGTATTTTAGGAATGAATCGAAAAATCTTGATTCAAGGTCTTTTTCGGATGATTATTCCCATGTTACTTGGAATGGTTTGTGCAATGGGTGTAGGGACTTTGGTTGGCGTCATTTTAGGATTAGACTGGCAATATACCCTCTTTTATGTTGTGACGCCAGTCCTTGCTGGAGGAATTGGTGAAGGTATTTTACCCTTATCTCTTGGTTACAGTGCCATTACAGGAGTCGGAAGTGAGCAATTAGTGGCTCAACTGATTCCAGCCACCATTATTGGGAATTTCTTTGCTATCTTGTGCACGGCCTTGCTCAATCGTTTTGGAGAGAAGCACCCAAGTTATTCTGGTCAAGGGCAACTGGTTAAAATTGGTCACAGCGAAGATATGTCTGATGCCCTAAAAGACAATTCTGGAGCCCTAGATGTTAAATTAATGGGGGCAGGCGTTTTAACAGCTTGTTCACTTTTTATTGCTGGTGGCTTGTTACAGCATTTAACAGGTTTTCCAGGACCGGTGTTGATGATTATTCTGGCAGCCTTCTTGAAATACCTGAATGTTATTCCCCAAGAAACCCAAAATGGTGCCAAGCAACTTTATAAATTCATTTCCAGCAACTTTACTTTTCCGTTAATGGCAGGGCTTGGTTTGCTTTATATCCCCTTAAAAGAGGTTGTGGCAACCCTTAGCTGGCAATATTTTATTGTGGTGATTAGTGTGGTGTTAACGGTTGTCAGTGTCGGTTTTTTTGTCTCTCGTTTCCTTAACATGAACCCTGTGGAAGCAGCTATTATTTCAGCTTGTCAAAGTGGTATGGGTGGAACCGGTGATGTGGCTATTTTGAGTACCGCAGACCGCATGAATCTAATGCCATTTGCCCAAGTCGCTACCCGTCTAGGTGGGGCTATTACCGTTATCACTATGACAGCCATCTTAAGAATTATTTTTAATTAATCCAAACCAATAAAAAAAGAGAGGTATTCCCTATGGAAAATCAATTAGGTCAACTTGCCCTTGAACAAGCCAAAACGTTCGGAGGTAAATTGGAAGTTCAACCAAAAGTTGACATTAAAACTAAACATGATTTGAGCATTGCCTACACACCAGGTGTAGCGAGTGTGTCATCTGCCATCGCAAAAGATAAAACATTAGCATATGACTTAACCACCAAGAAAAATACAGTAGCCGTTATCAGTGATGGTACTGCGGTTCTTGGTCTGGGGGATATTGGCCCTGAAGCAGCCATGCCAGTTATGGAAGGAAAAGCAGCCCTTTTTAAAGCATTTGCGGGTGTCGATGCTATTCCGATTGTATTAGATACCAAAGATACTGAAGAAATCATAAGTATTGTCAAGGCGCTTGCACCAACCTTTGGTGGTATTAATTTAGAGGATATTAGTGCGCCCCGCTGTTTTGAAATTGAGCAGCGCTTGATTAAGGAATGTCACATTCCTGTTTTCCATGACGATCAGCATGGAACAGCTATTGTGGTGTTGGCAGCTGTCTTCAATAGTTTGAAACTCCTTCAAAAATCCCTTGATGAAGTATCCACCGTGGTGAACGGTGGTGGATCTGCTGGATTATCCATTACCCGTAAATTATTAGCAGCAGGTGCTACGAAAGTGACAGTAGTGGATAAATTTGGCATTATCAATGAACAAGAAGCAGATCAGTTAGCGCCACATCATTTGGATATAGCGAAAGTCACTAATCGTGAGTTTAAATCAGGTACCTTAGAAGATGCTCTTGAAGGAGCAGATATCTTCATTGGCGTATCAGCACCAGGAGTCTTAAAAGCAGAGTGGATCAGTAAAATGGCAGAGCGTCCAGTAATTTTTGCCATGGCCAACCCTGTTCCAGAGATTTACCCTGATGAAGCCCTTGAAGCGGGGGCTTACATTGTAGGTACTGGCCGCAGTGATTTTCCTAACCAAATTAATAATGTCCTTGCCTTCCCAGGGATTTTTAGGGGGGCACTAGATGCGCGTGCAAAAACCATTACTGTTGAGATGCAAATTGCTGCCGCAAAAGGTATTGCCAGTCTTGTCTCAGATGACGCTTTGAGCACCACTAATATTATTCCAGACGCCTTCCAAGAGGGAGTCGCTGATATTGTTGCTAAAAGTGTCAGTTCTGCAGTGACCGAGGCCTGACGGTAATTTCCCCTAAATCTTTTAAGAAAAAACATGCTGGCTAGTAGGCTAGTGTGTTTTTTGCTATTCTCCATTCAGTCTGAGAACCGTCTCTTAAAAAGCACTGGCAACTTAAGCCTGTCTTTGATACAATGGTACTAGTGCATTCAAAAGAAAGAGAGGAAAAGATGGAAAATCACAAAAATGAATTTACCTTTTCAAACAAGTCCATTATTGCCTATGTTTGGCGCGGCATTATTGTTGGCGTTGTAGCTGGAGTTATGGTTAGTCTATTTCGATTGGTTATTGAAAAGATGGCTGAAGCGGTTATTGAATCCTATCATGCCGCTCATGAGAATCCCCTTTTATTTGTTCCTATCGTTGGTATCAGCTTATTAGCTGTTATTTTTGTCGGCTTTTTGGTTAAGTCTGATCCTGATATCAAAGGGTCTGGAATTCCTCATGTCGAAGGAGAGCTTAAAGGCCTTTTGTTACCAAATTGGTGGAGTATCCTCTGGAAAAAATTTCTAGGAGGAACATTAGCCATTTCGATGGGCTTTATGCTTGGTCGTGAAGGTCCCTCTATTCAACTTGGTGCCATGTCAGCAAAGGGATTTGCTAAACTCATCAAATCCAGCCGTTTGGAAAAACGAGTTCTGATTGCCAGCGGAGCAGCAGCAGGTCTATCAGCGGCTTTCAATGCCCCGATTGCAGGACTTTTATTTGTTGTTGAGGAGATCTACCATCATTTTTCTCGCCTAATCTGGATTACAGCATTAGTTGCAAGCTTGGTCGCTAACTTTATTTCCTTAAATATTTTTGGTCTCAAACCAGTTCTTGGTATGCCGAAAGCCATGCCTTTTTTAGGGCTTAACCAATATTGGTTATTGCTATTGTTAGGGTTCTTTCTTGGTGGCTTAGGCTACCTCTACGAAGTAGTCATTCTTGATTTTCACAAACTCTACGGTGTTTTAGGGAGATGGCTGCATTTGCCAGCTCATTTTTATGGGATTATTCTGGTGGTTATGATATTACCGATTGGTTATTACTTGCCACAATTATTAGGTGGGGGGCATGGTTTAATTCTTGCCTTATCCCATCAGCAACTCCCCTTAATCACCATTCTCCTTTATTTCCTTATTCGCTTTATTGTTAGTATGTTTAGCTATGGCAGCGGTCTACCTGGTGGTATTTTCTTACCTATTCTAACGCTCGGTGCTCTGGCAGGGTTGTTATTTGGGCAAACAGCTCTGCAATTAGGATTACTCAATCAGCGCTTTCTACCTCTTTTCTTGGTTTTAGGCATGGCAGGCTATTTTGCGGCTATCTCCAAGGCCCCCCTAACGGGGATGATTTTGGTGACTGAAATGGTTGGAGATTTGAAGCCATTGATGGCTATAGCGGTAGTGACTTTTGTGTCCTATTTGGTAATGGACTTATTAAATGGTCAACCTATTTATGAAGCAATGCTTGATAAAATGGCCATTAAACATCCTACTGACTTAGTAGAGCCAACTTTGATTGAATTAACGGTCGGAGACAAGATTGCAGGAAAGTATGTCAGAGACTTGAAACTACCTGACAATGTCTTAATCACAACACAAATTCACAATAAAAAATCACAAGTGGTTTCAGGTAGCACGCGCCTCTTATCCGGTGCCACCATTTTCTTAGTTGTTAATGAAGCTGACACAGGATTTGTGAGAGAAGTATTGATGTAGATACATTAAAAAAACCGAGTATTCTTTTAGAAAGTACTCGGTTTTTTAATATAGTAGTTTAGTTATTGCTTATGTTTGAACTGATAAGAGAGCAACTTTCTTTGGTCTTAGTGTATTGCTTGCGGTAGTGACTTGGTGTCATGTCATAATATTGTTTAAATTGGCGATTAAAGTTAGAAAGATTGTTAAAGCCAATCCCCTTAGCAATTTCAACAATAGGCTTGCTTGAATTGACCAACAATTCGCAAGCCTTGTTAAGTCTTACTTGAATAATAAATTCAGTACAGGAGCTACCGGTATGTTGCTTAAAAATAGCCATAAAATGAGTCTTACTGTAACCAATAAAGTCGGCTAAAAAATCGACAGTCAATGACTGATGGTAGTTATTATTGATGTAAGCAACCAGTTCTCGAATTTTTTCATTTTTTCGATGGATATCATCAGTGTATTTTCGGATGACATAGCGGTGATAATATAATAAGTATAAGAATTCGTGTAGTTTAGCCTTTAAGAGTAATTCAAAATGACGATCCTCTTCTTTGGATAAGCTGAAAATCAAAAACAAGCAGTCTTTTAAAGCATCATAACCCGGCATATCAGGTTTAATGCAAGGCAAAAATTTGTAAGTGCTGTCTTGTACGGGCTGTAAATACCGATTAGTCACTTGATCACCAACGGAAGATCCAATCATATCCAAATGGAACTGAAAAGTTTCAATCACATGAGTTTCCCCGTTAATAGGATGAATGGAGTGCATGCCGTTAGGTCTAACCAGAATAATATCACCTGTCTCACCATTAAAAAAGTCGTTATCAATATGATAGCGAGCAGTTCCTTCTTGAACATAGGTGAGTTCTAATTCTGGATGCCAATGGAATAAAATATCAGGTCGCCCATCATTGATGACAGTCTGAAAATAACGATAAGGTAGCGGCTTTCTCTTAGCCTGTATACCTAAACGTGGTTGTAACTTATTAAACATGTTTTCTCTCTCCTGAAACAATAGTCAGTTAATAGCATTGTAACAAAAAAAATGGCTTATTTCTGAGGATATGCTTAAAAAGGCAAATTTTTTCTACAATAGTAAGTGATGATCTCCAGACGGTCAATGACTAACATGTTAGTCGTTTAATGTAGAGCGTTGTATACTGAATAGAGTCAATCTTTTTGTTATACTAGAGGTAATAATAAGGAGTTTGACATGTTAGAAATTGTTTCAGAAGAATTACGACGCTATCAAGAAAAGAAGCTAGCAGATTACCATGATAAAAATAAGAGTACTGAAAAAGGGGGCATTGTTTTTGCCGGAGATTCACTGATTGAGTTTTTCCCCTTAAAAAAAGCCTTAGGAACAGACTTTCCTTTTATTAATCGAGGTATTGCAGGAATTGATAGCCAGTGGTTAGTGACACATTATGATGATCATATTACTGATTTAGAACCAGAAAAAGTCTTTTTATTAATTGGTTGTAATGACATTGGTCTAGGATTTGACAAGAATCATATTGTTTCAACTATTGTAGAATTGATTAACCAGATTCGAAGCCATTCCATCTATAGTCAGATTAACCTTCTGTCATTATTACCGGTGTCGCAGAATCCAGCATACCAGATGACAGTTAAAGTTAGAACCAATGCTGTTATTGATAGCATTAATCAAGAAATATCCATGATTCCTTCTGTAGAATTTATTGACGTCAATACTTGTCTTAAAGATGCACAAGGTGGACTAGCAGATAGCTATACCTTAGATGGTCTACACCTCAATTTTCAGGCCTATGCTATAATGGCACAAGTCATTAAGGACTATTTATAAAAGCATTAAGAGACCCGCAACTACTGGCCTATGATGACCTTTTTAGATGATGCTAGGAAGGTCAATATAGCCAATTATGCTTTGTCCAAGTAGTTCTCACTGCCCTTAATGTCTATGAGGAGATTCGGGTATCCCTGTTTTGCAATTTAGTGTATAATGTAAAAGAAGGAGTTACCATGAAATTTGAAAAAAAATATATCCTCTATCTTGTTGTGACATTTATTCTTTGTTATGCTATTTTAGCCAACTGGGAAAATGGAACTGATATTGTAAGAACTATTTATAAAACAAGCCTCCCCTTTCTCTATGGAGCAGCAGGAGCTTATATTGTTAATATTGTCATGAGTGCTTATGAAAAAGCATATGTCTACGCTTTTAAAGGAAGTCCCCTCGTTTTAAAAGTTAAGCGAGGCATCTGTATGTTGCTAGCTTATCTGACCTTTTTTATTTTAATCACTTGGATTATCTCAATTGTCATCCCAGATTTAATTGCTAGCATCAGCACCTTAACAAAATTTGATACACCATCCATTAAAGAAGTGGTTAATCAGTTAGAACATAATAAATTATTAGCACGTGTCATCAAATATATTGGTGGTGATGCCAAACTAACACAAACCATTACGAGTTATAGTCAACAATTATTAAAACAATTTATCGGTGTCCTAACGAATATCTTGACCTCAGTTACTGTTATCGCATCTGCGATTATCAACCTTTTCATCAGTTTTGTCTTTTCACTCTATGTCCTGGCCAACAAAGAGAGTCTTTGTCGTCAAGGAAATACCTTGGTGGATACTTATACTGGTAAATATGCTCAGCGTATTCATTATCTAGTTGATTTATTACACCATCGTTTTCATGGTTTCTTTGTCAGCCAGACCTTAGAAGCGATGATTTTAGGGACGCTCACAACGACGGGAATGTTTTTACTACAATTACCATTTGCTGGAACTATTGGGGTATTAGTGGCCTTCACTGCATTAATTCCAGTTGTCGGAGCTTCCATTGGTGCAGCAATTGGTTTTGTTTTAATCATGACCCAATCCATGTCGCAAGCGATTGTGTTTATTGTGTTTTTAATTATTTTACAACAAATTGAAGGGAATTTTATCTATCCAAGAGTGGTGGGAGGTTCCATTGGTCTGCCAGCAATGTGGGTGTTAATGGCCATTACCATTGGAGCTTCCTTAAGAGGAATTGTTGGGATGATTATCGCCGTCCCTTTAGCAGCAACTCTCTATCAAGTCATTAAGGATAACATCCAGAAAAAACAAGCCATTCAAAAAAAACAGGTTTCTTAATAAGAAACTTGTTTTTTATCGAATAAATAGATAGGGAGGTAGTGAGATGTATTCGATCAAATGCGATGATATAAAGCTGATGCCAAGAGAACGGTTAATGCGCATGGGGGCCGAAGCCTTAAGCAACCAAGAATTATTAGCCATTTTATTAAGGACAGGAAATAAAGAAAAACACGTTTTGGAATTATCTTCTTACCTGTTGTCACATCTAGAAAGTTTAGCAGATTTTAAAAAGCTGTCTCTGCAAGAATTACAAACCTTAGCGGGAATCGGTAAAGTCAAAGCAATTGAAATCAAAGCAATGATTGAATTGGCTGCTAGGATTCAAGCAACTGAGCAAACACTGTCTGAGAGGATTCTTTCGAGTGTTCAGATTGCAGAGAAGATGATGGCTGTTTTAGGCGATAAAAAGCAGGAGCATTTAGTGGTTCTGTATTTAGATAGTCAAAATCGCGTGATTGAAGAGAAAACAATTTTTATAGGAACAGTCAGACGTTCGATCGCAGAACCTAGAGAAATTTTATATTACGCTTGTAAAAATATGGCAACAAGTCTTATTGTGGTTCACAATCACCCATCAGGAAGTATTGACCCGAGTCCTAATGATTACGCTTTTACTGAAAAAATAAAACGATCATGTGAAGACCTAGGCATCATTTGCCTGGATCACATCATCGTTGGTTATCAATCTTATTATAGTTTCCGAGAAAAATCATCTCTTTTCTAGCTTAAAAGTCATTGACAAATAAATCAAAGAGTTGTAAATCTTCCTTGCGAACACCTTGAAGCAACTCAGGATGCCATTGAACACCCAAAAAAGGAATAGCCTCGTTAGTAGAAACAACAGCTTCAATCGTTCCATCACGAGGGTCTCTTGCAATAACTTTTAAATCATCAGCTACCTTTTTCAGACTTTGATGATGAAAAGAATTAATGACAGTTTTCTTACCATAGATAGGATATAAAATGGAATCTTCATCCACAATCATTTCATGCGATAGAAAATCAGAAGGAGCATCTTGCCAATGGGAAGGGATATTCTGGTTTAAACTGCCACCTAAGGCAACGTTCATTAACTGAGTCCCACGACAGACGCCTAAAATAGGTTTTTTCTGGGCTATAGCTTCTTTAATGATGGCTAGTTCAAAGTGATCTCGCTCGGGTGAGAAATCATCATCAAAGGCAGCTTTTTCTTCTTGATAATATTTAGGGTCTACATTTTGTCCCCCAATCAAGATTATTTTATCGACCATGGACACATACACCTTAGCAGCTGATTCATCACCAATTGGTAGTAGAAGCGGTAAGCCACCTGCATCAGTAACTGCCTGGACAAAACCAGTAGGCGCATATGACCAGGGCAGATTATCTAGAGCGATATTTAATCTTTGGTTTGCACTTATTCCAATAATGTGTTTGGACATTGTACTCCTTAGTCAAGATGGTTTTGATTCATAAAATAGAGAAGGGTTTGCAATTCGCTAGTTAAATCCACGGATTGGACAATCACACCTTTTGGAACCTGTAAATGGACAGGAGCGAAACTTAGAATCCCTTTAATACCAGCTTCAATGAGTTGTTCGGATACTTCTTGAGCATAGATACTTGGGACAGTTAAGATAGCCGTTTCAATATCAGTATTGTCAAGTCGGTCTTTGATGGTTGAAATCCCATAAATTGGAATACCATCAGTGGTCTTGGTCCCTACAAGAGGGTTATCATCAGTATCAAATCCCATTGCAATCTGCATTTTATTACGGTCATGGAAACGGTAGTGTAAGAGTGCGCGACCAATGTTACCACATCCAACTAAAATCACGTTAGTAGTAGAGTGATCGTTAAGTAAATCAGCAAAGAAATTCATTAATTTGGTGACATCATAACCAAAGCCACGGCGTCCTAATTCTCCAAAATACGAAAAATCTCGGCGAACAGTTGCCGAATCAATGCCCATAGCATCTGCAATTTGTTTAGAGCTAGCTTTTTCAACCTGATCAGCATGAAAACGTTTGAAAATGCGGTAATAGAGTGATAAGCGTTTTGCGGTCGCTTTTGGAATAGATTTATCAATAACCACTGTTTAACTCCTTATAGAATTGTCATTACATTTATCTTTCTTTATTGTAACAGAAAGTTTGTGAAAAATGCAACGTTTTGTTCATTATTTTGTGAAAGATGTCCTTTCATAGAAACCGTAACTGGTTTATAAGAGGATAAGAAAAAAGCTAAGAAGAAACTTCTTAACTTTGCTATTTTAGTGAAGGCCTTGTTGCTCAAGGAAAAAGTATAGGTTACCAAACTGTCCCGTATAATCTAGTTGCTGGCCATCTACCATTACCTTGGTAACAGGGAAATAATCTGCAATAGCAATTTGACAAGCTAATTGCGCCTGTTTATAGTCATCATAACTAGCGTAGGAAATCTGCTTTTCCTGTTTGTTGTTGTTTAAATAGCTAATGTCAATCATTGTCTGTTACCTCCCTTTTTGATAGCACCATTATAGTACGTTGGGAAGAGAAATACAATTGATTAGCTTAGACTTTTGTTTTACTAAAAATATCACGTTCGACAAGGCTATCCATAAGGAAATAAAACTTGTCTTGAAGAATTTTATTGTCTTCAGATTTGAAAATATTAACTAATCTAAGACCAGATTGATCCGTAATAGCGAGTTTAAAGCCATCGAGTTCTTTATTTATCGTAATTTTTAAAGGAAAACCTTCTCCTGAATTAGGAACTTTTTCTAACAAGCGGGTTAACTGATAATGCCCTACTTTGGTTTGTGTAAAAGTAGTGTCTCTCAAAGTGTATTTTTTGACAGTTGGACTGATTTGGTAACGATAGTTACAGTCTTTTAAAGTAATTTCTTTTTCAAATGCCATCTGATTCTCCTAGAATTTTTCGTAAGGTTTGAGCCAATTGAGTGGCTTCTTCGAAAGTATTTTGATCTGACAGGCTGATGCGAATGGATTCTGATAGGCGATGAGACTCTTTGCCATAGTAAGCTGCAAGTACATGACTTGGCTCAACGGTTCCAGCTGTACAAGCAGAGCCTGTCGACACTGCAAAACCAGCTAAGTCAAGTTGAGTTAGTAGGACTCCATTTTGATAGCCAGGAAAGCCAATGTTAATCACCTGTGGAAGAGAGTTTGGGCCTTGATTAAGGTAATAAGAGAGTCCCTCTAGTTGTTCCAACAAGTGATCCCGTAAAGAAGTGATATGATTGGTTGCTGACAGACAGTTAGTTAAAGCATCTTTTAGAGCTTGTGCCATCCCCACAATGCCTGGTAAGTTTTCAGTGCTAGCTCTGCGTTTATGTTCTTGTTCTCCCCCATGAAGCAGGGAGTCCATAATCATTCCTCGACTATAAAGGAATCCAACCCCCTTAGGACCGTGAAATTTATGAGCAGACGCTGATAAAAAATCAACGCCTAATTGCTCAGGAAAAATCTCAAATTTTCCGATAGCTTGTACAGCATCTACGTGAAAAACCGCTTGATGGTCTCTAAGGAGGTTTCCAATCTCTTGAATAGGTAAGACATCACCTGTTTCATTATTAGCATACATCATGCTTACTAAAATCGTATCATCTCGGAGCGCCTTTTTAACGTCAGCCAAATCAATTGTTCCATTTTGGCAAGGCAAATAAGTCACCTCGAATCCAAATCGGTCTTCAAGATAGGCCATAGTGTGAAGAACAGAATGGTGCTCAATAGCAGTTGTGATGATGTGCTTACCCTTATTTTGATTAGCCAAGGCATAGCCTTTAATAGCTGTATTGTTGCTTTCTGTCCCCCCAGAAGTGAAAATAATGTGGCGAGCATTAACGTCTAAGAGATTGGCGATTGTTTGGCGAGATTCTCTGAGAGTTTTGCTTGCTTGGCGTCCGTAAGAGTGAATACTAGAAGGATTGCCAAAAACATCTGTCATCGTCTCTGTCATTACTGTGATGACAGAGGGACTAAGTGGGGTAGTAGCAGCGTTGTCAAAATAAATCATGCGTCATGTTTACCTTTGGGTTTATAGGAGAAAAGAGGACTCAATGGTTTTCTTTCGTGAATTCGGATGATAGCTTCTGCAATCAAGTCGCTAGCACTAAGGTAAGTGACATTTTCTGGGACACGGTTTTTGGTCTTAACAGAATCTGTAACGATAATGTCTTTAATCGGAGCAGTTTCCAAAACATCCGCAGCACCACCAGCAAACAAGCCGTGACTAGCAACGGCGTAAATGTCAGTTGCACCTGCTCGTTCAAGGATCTTAGCAGCTTCTGCAAAAGTTTTTCCAGTGTTAAGAATATCATCAATCAAAATAGCTTTTTTACCAGAAACATCACCGATAACATAGCCCTCTTCACGCTCTGAGTCATCCTGTGCGTAGTCAATAATAGCAATTGGTGAATCCAGATACTCTGCTAAGCTTCTAGCACGTTTAATGCCAGAATTTTTTGGGCTCACTACAACAGTATCGGCACCTGCCAAGCCAAGTTGGCTGTAATGCTCTGCAAACAATGGCACTGTGAAAAGATTATCCACTGGAATATCAAAGAAGCCCTGTACTTGAACGGCATGTAAGTCAAGTGTAACAACGCGGTCAATACCAGCTTTGGTTAGCATGTTAGCAACTAATTTAGCTGTGATAGGTTCACGAGATTTAGCTACGCGATCTTGGCGTGAGTATCCAAAATAAGGTAAAACAATATTGACAGTATTGGCGCTAGCACGTTTACAAGCATCAATCATGATGAGTAATTCCCAAAGGTTATCATTGACAGGAAAACTAGTGGATTGAATGATGTAAAGATCATCACCACGAACTGTTTCTTCAATGTTAATCATAATTTCCCCATCAGAGAATTGGCGGGAAGAAATTTTCCCAAGAGGAATTCCAGATGCTTTCGAAATTTTCTCAGCAATCGGGAGATTTGATGTGAGTGAGAACAGTTTGATTTGCTTGTCAGCATATCGTTCAGTCATGATAAATTTAGCTCCTTCATTTCAACAAGTAGAATAAACAGGAAGAAATTCCAAGTTTTATTCAAAGTGATTCATTAACATTACTATTTTAACAAAAAAACAGAAAAATTTCAGTCTTTCTGTTGATTTTATCTGCTATTTCTAGGATTCTTCAAGGTTTTGCTAAAACGAGCAACTTTGCTTTTAGCATACTTAAAGGCAATCTGATGTTGGGTTAAAAAAAGATCAAAATCGATTTTTCCTTTGATTGGATCAGTAACTTCTAACTCCAATTCATAGTCTTTAGTATTGGCATACTGATTGTAATCCAAAGCCATTTTCCCAATTGGAGTATCGCTTTCTCTCCGAATAGTCGTCAAATGTCCAAACGTTTTAAGAGCCTCTAAATCAATTCCAATAGAAGTGATTAAGCCAAGAGCTGGCGACTCTGGCAAGTGCCCATGCTTAATCATGTCTTTTGCTTGTTCAAGAGTGAGAGGGAGATTGTATTCACGATTACCAACTTTTTCAGGAACTTTCAAGGTTAGTTCGGCACTATTTGTAAAGGTACGAATGCGCAGTGACATCTTATTAGCTTTTAAATCAAACCCCTCGGTGTCGATGTAATAATTAGTCTGTGTCACTGGAGCTACATGACTCATTTGAGAAAGGAGACGATTGTATTCATCTTTGGTTAATAAGGTTTTGTATTCAATTTCTAGGTTGGTCATGGGAAATTCCTTTTAAACTTAATTTGTGCTATAATAAATTGTTATTTCAATTTTATATTAATATCCTAGCTTTGACAAGAAAGGAGAAAACAGGTGGCTTTAGATTGGGAAGAATTCTTAGACCCTTACATTCAAACTGTTGGTGAATTAAAAATTAAATTGCGTGGTATTCGTAAGCAATTTCGTAAGCAAAATCGTTATTCCCCTATTGAGTTTGTAACAGGACGGGTGAAATCAGTTGAAAGCATCAAAGAAAAAATGGTCCTGCGTGGGGTTCTTGAAGAAAATATAGCGCAAGACATCCAAGATATTGCCGGTCTCCGTATTATGGTGCAATTTGTAGATGATGTTGAAGAGGTTTTAGCTTTGCTACGTCAGCGGCAAGACATGACAATTGTCTATGAACGAGATTACATTCGCAATATGAAATCCAGTGGTTACAGGTCTTATCATGTGGTCGTTGAGTACCCTGTTGATACCATTGAAGGTCAAAAAAAGGTTCTAGCTGAAATTCAAATCCGTACTTTGGCGATGAATTTTTGGGCAACGATTGAACATTCGTTGAACTATAAATATGGCGGAGATTTCCCAGAAGAAATCAAAAAACGACTTGAAGTGACTGCAAAAATTGCCTTAGAATTAGACGAAGAAATGCGTAAAATTCGAGAAGATATTCGGGAGGCTCAATTATTGTTTGACCCCGTGACACGAAATTTAAGTGATGGTGTAGGAAATAGTGATGACACAGATGAATTATACAGATAAGGTGAAGCGAGTTGCCATTATTGCGAATGGCAAATATCAAAGCAAACGCGTTGCCTCTAAACTTTTCGCCGTATTTAAAGATGATCCTGATTTTTACTTATCAAAGAAAAATCCAGACATCGTGATTTCTATTGGCGGGGATGGGATGCTCTTATCTGCCTTTCACATGTATGAAAAAGAATTAGATAAGGTACGTTTTGTAGGAATCCATACAGGTCACCTGGGATTTTATACCGATTATCGTGATTTTGAAGTTGATAAATTAATTGACAATTTAAGAAAAGACAAAGGAGAGCAAATCTCCTATCCCATCCTGACAGTGGTTATTAGTTTGGATGATGGCCGTGTTATTAAAGCGCGTGCCTTAAATGAGGCTACAGTCAAGCGCATCGAAAAGACAATGGTAGCAGATGTTATCATCAATCATGTGAAATTTGAAAGCTTCAGAGGTGATGGCATTTCTGTATCAACGCCTACTGGAAGTACAGCATATAATAAATCCTTAGGAGGGGCTGTCTTACATCCGACGATTGAAGCTCTCCAATTAACGGAAATTTCTAGCCTTAATAATCGTGTCTTTAGAACCTTGGGCTCATCAGTCATTATTCCAAAAAAAGATAAGATTGAGTTAGTGCCGAAACGCTTAGGTATTTATACCATTTCCATTGATAATAAAACCTATCAGTTAAAAAATGTGACGAAGGTGGAGTATTTTATCGACGATGAGAAAATTCATTTTGTTTCCTCTCCGAGTCATACGAGCTTTTGGGAAAGGGTCAAGGATGCCTTTATTGGAGAGATTGACTCATGAGATTTGAATTTGTAGCAGACAAACGAACAAAAGTAAAAACTCTGTTAAAAAGTCATGATGTCTCCAAAGGACTATTGGCGAAAATCAAATATAAGGGTGGTAATATATTAGTAAATGGTATCGAACAGAATGCCATTTATTTATTGGATATTGGGGATGTGGTAACTATTGACATTCCAAAAGAAGAGCCTTTTGAAAATCTTGAAGCGATTTCTTTTGACTTGGACATTGTCTATGAAGATGATCATTTTCTAGTCATTAATAAACCCGTTGGCTTTGCCAGTATTCCGAGTGCCATTCATTCCAATACTATTGCCAACTTTATCAAGGCATATTATGTGAAAAAGAATTATCCCGACCAACAAGTGCATATCGTGACTCGTTTAGATAGAGATACGAGTGGCTTGATGTTATTTGCTAAGCATGGTTATGCTCATGCAAGGTTGGACAAGCAACTCCAAACTCGTGCCATTGAGAAACGTTATTTTGCCCTCGTTTCTGGTCAAGGTGCTCTACCCGACGAAGGGGATATTGTGGCACCAATTGGGCGATCTAAAGATAGTATCATTACACGGGCGGTGGATCCCATGGGGAAATATGCTAAGACCAGCTACAAGGTGGTCGCGCGCTATCCAGAAAATGTGCACTTGGTAGATATTAAATTGCATACGGGACGTACCCACCAAATTAGGGTTCATTTTGCCCATCTTGGTTTTCCCCTGTTAGGGGATGATCTCTATGGAGGTCGCTTGGACCTAGGAATAACAAGGCAGGCTTTACATTGCCATTACTTGAATTTTAAAGATCCGTTTACAGAAAATGAGTGTAGACATGCAATAAACTTGACAGATGACTTTGAGAGCGTTATCATAGATTTACAGAAAAAAAGATAGAGGTTAATAAATAATGAGTATTCGTAGTTTATTCGGTGGTTTAAGAGAAAAGATTCTTGGGAAAAATATGAAAATTGTTTTTCCAGAGGGAAATGATGAGCGTGTGGTTCGTGCAGCTGCTCGTTTGAAATTTGAAGGACTTTTAGAACCGATTATCCTTGGACAGTCAGAAGAGGTTCGCAGCCTTTTAACAAAATTAGGTTTTGCTGATCAAGACTATACTATCATTAATCCAAATGACTATGCTGACTTTGAAAAAATGAAAGAAGCTTTTGTTGAGGTCCGTAAAGGAAAAGCAACGCTTGAAGATGCAGATAAAATGCTTCGTGATGTCAATTACTTTGGTGTTATGTTGGTTAAAATGGGATTAGCAGATGGAATGGTATCAGGGGCTATTCATTCAACAGCTGACACTGTTCGTCCAGCTCTTCAAATCATCAAAACTAAACCAGGTATCTCAAGAACTTCAGGTGTCTTCTTGATGAACCGCGAAAATACGAGCGAGCGTTACGTGTTTGCTGATTGTGCTATCAATATTGACCCAACAGCACAAGAATTGGCAGAAATCGCTGTTAACACAGCTGAAACAGCTAAAATCTTTGATATTGATCCTAAAATTGCTATGTTAAGCTTCTCAACAAAAGGTTCTGGTAAAGCGCCTCAAGTTGATAAGGTAAGAGAAGCAACAGAAATTGCTAAAGGGTTGAATCCTGATTTGGCACTTGATGGTGAGTTGCAATTTGATGCAGCCTTTGTTCCTGAAACAGCAGCTATCAAAGCACCAGATTCAGCGGTTGCTGGTCAAGCTAATACTTTTATTTTCCCTGACTTACAATCTGGAAATATTGGTTACAAAATTGCACAACGTTTAGGAATGTTTGATGCTATTGGACCAATCTTACAAGGATTGAACAAACCTGTTAATGATTTATCTCGTGGCTCAAGCGCTGAAGATATTTACAAATTAGCTATTATTACAGCAGCACAAGCTATCGAAAGCCAAGGGTAACTTAAGACCCCTTGATATAGGATTCTAACCGCTAAGTGATGTGTTAGAAGTTGTCCTAAGACTAATTGACATTATTAAAAACGAGTTGGCCAGACCATCTCGTTTTTTTTGAAGGTGAGGAAATGTATGGGAAATATTGCCTTAGTAACAGGGGCTTCAGCCGGTTTTGGCAGAGCCATTGTCGAACACTTAATTGCAGATGGGATAAAGGTTATTGGTGCTTCTCGTCGTCTTGAGAAACTCAAGGCCTTAGAAACGAGCTTTGGGTCGGACAACTTTTACCCTTTGCAGATGGATGTCACAGATACCAAAGCGATTGATGATGCTTTGGCAAGTCTACCAAATCAGTGGCAAGATATTACTATTTTAGTTAATAATGCAGGCTTGGCATTGGGACTTGATAAGGCTTATGAAGCCGATTTTGAGAATTGGATGACGATGATTAATACCAATATTGTTGGGTTGATTTATCTCACACGTCAATTATTACCACATATGGTCTCCAAAGATGATGGTATTATTATTAATTTAGGGTCAACCGCAGGGACAATTCCCTATCCGGGAGCTAATATTTATGGGGCTAGCAAGGCTTTTGTTAAGCAGTTCTCACTCAATTTACGAGCTGATTTAGCAGGTAGCCATATACGTGTGACCAATATTGAACCCGGTCTATGTGAAGGGACAGAATTTTCAAAGGTCCGCTTTAATGGTGATGAGGAACGGGTGAAGGCCATTTATCAAGGGGCACATGCCATTCAACCTCAAGATATTGCGTCGACCGTATCATGGGTGATTCATCAGCCCCCTCATGTTAATGTTAATCGTATTGAGCTGATGCCAGTGTCGCAAAGTTATGGACCGCAACCAGTTACTCGTGACTAGCAAGGGATGAGTCCATAAGAATAATAATCTTTAGAAAAATGGTTTACTGGGATGGCTTATTCTTTATAAGTGAGACTTACCGATTCAGTCATCAAAAAAAGCAATCAAGAAGAAGGTTTTGAGGTCTTCAAGCGTTGATGATTGCTTCTTGTGCGTTGATGATTTAGGCTGAACTCCCTATTTAAAATCAAATTTAGTGATCTAAAATGGAAGGGCCTGATGTGACATCGGACCAGCCAACAATGGCTTGTCCAGTTTCTTCTAAATACTGGTTTAATAACGGTTTAATGTCTTGAACGGTATCCAAAACTCCCACCAGTTGACCTTGAGGATTTTTAAGAGCTTGATAATGCTGCATGTAAATATGATCCAATGAACCCGAAGGAAGTAGGAAGGTTTTACAAGGGTTATCTGATAAACGCAATTCAGCAAGAATCCAATCTTCTATTTCGTTATCAGTAGTTGGCAAAAAACTTCCATTAAAAGCATGATTATCGACTAGAATGTTCCCCTTTGCATCAGATAACCTTGCTTGCAAAGGAAGGTACTGTAAAAAATGTCCATCAAATTTTTGGTAAAATCCAGTGAGGTATTGGCTTAACGATAAGACTGCTGTTGCTTGATCAAAGACACTTTCTGTCACTAAAAAGCCCTGACCATGTTGAGAAGTTTTGAAATAGAGTGTAGGCAAGTCAATGTCATGCTCATGGAAACTGAAAATTCCTTGGAAAGTCGACAATTGATTTGACTGAATGTTGGCTTTGCTAGTGAGAATAGTCACCTCAAAAAGGTGTGAGAAGTGGTGGGAAAGCTCTCTAATAAACGTCTCTTCAAGTTGGTTTTCAGGTGTTAAGAGCGCTAAAATGGAAATGGGATTTTTCATAATTGTATGATAGCTGTATTTTCTAGAAAAGACAATTAATCTGCTTATCTATCATCATAGGCAAGTCTAGGATTTTTGATAAGGTAATTTTGGAGAGATAGGCTGACCCAGTGACCTGTTTTTCTATAAGGGGGTAATAGTCTCATTATTTGACTTATAGTGGGAAACTTTTTATAATGGTCAACAACAAACGACAAGAAAATAATGAGAGAAAATGTTTTTGAGAATTGGTAGTTTCTACCTTACTGAGGATACCTAAGAGTCCCTTTAATTAGTAGATGCGTTTGTCTAAAAATGGTAGGGCATGCAGTGATTCCTTGTAGTTACTCAGAACGTTTTGAGAAAAAATGACAGAGAGACAGGTTGAATGAACTCATCAGCTTTTATGCTGTTGCTTTAACCAATGAATTGGAGAAATAATGATACGTTTTAATAATGTTTCTAAAACTTTTGGTCAGACAAAGGTTTTGCAAGAGCAGACCTTTCAAATTAATGACCGTGAATTTTTTGTGCTGGTTGGCCCCAGCGGATCGGGGAAAACCACACTTTTAAAAATGATTAACTGCCTTATTGAACCAAGCTCTGGAGATATTTTACTGAATAACGTCCCACAGAAAGAGTTAGATTTACGTGAGATGAGGCTATCTATTGGATACGTATTGCAGCAAATTGCTCTTTTCCCCAATCTCACAGTAGCTGAAAATATTGCGATTATCCCTGATATGAAGCAATGGTCAGCTGAAGAAATTAGACAAAAAACTGAAGAATTATTGGATAAGGTGGGCCTACCTGCTAAAGATTATCTTGATCGTTACCCGAGTGATTTATCGGGAGGTGAACAGCAACGTATTGGTATTGTACGTGCTATCATTTCTCATCCTAAAATTCTATTGATGGATGAACCATTTTCAGCCTTAGATCCTATTTCACGTAAACAATTGCAAGAGTTAATGTTGAGTCTTCACAAGGAGTTTGACATGACGATTGTATTTGTGACACATGATATTGATGAGGCTATTAAATTAGGAGACCGCGTGGCTATTTTAAATGAGGGAGAAATTGTGCAACTGGATCGCCCAGAAATGATTAAGACCCACCCTGCTAATGCTTTTGTGGCCAATTTATTTGGAGGTGATGAGCATGCCTAGTTTGTTTGTAACTTTCCAAAACCGTTTTAATGAATGGCTGGCGGCTCTGGGGGAACACCTGCAAATTTCCCTTTTATCTCTTATGATCGCCTTGCTAATAGGCGTGCCTTTAGCAGCTCTTCTCAGTCGCAGCAAACGTTGGTCAGACATTATGTTACAGGTAACAGGTGTTTTTCAAACCATCCCCTCACTGGCTTTGCTTGGTCTTTTCATCCCTTTAATGGGAATTGGAACGTTGCCTGCAGTGACAGCTTTAGTTATCTATGCGATTTTTCCGATTTTACAGAACACCATCACAGGGTTAAATGGTATTGACCCAAGTCTCGTGGAAGCAGGGACAGCGTTTGGGATGACCAAATGGGAGCGATTGAAAACATTTGAGATTCCAATTGCCATGCCTGTCATTATGTCAGGTGTGCGGACGTCAGCAGTCATGATTATTGGCACAGCTACTTTAGCTTCCTTGATAGGAGCTGGTGGACTTGGCTCTTTCATCTTATTGGGGATTGATCGTAATAATGCTAACCTGATTCTGATAGGGGCTATTTCTTCAGCTCTGCTAGCTATTATTTTCAATAGTTTGTTACAGTACCTTGAGAAAGCTTCCTTGCGACGAATTATGATTAGTTTTGGAATCACCTTTCTTGCCTTGTTGGCATCATATACTCCTATGGTGCTTAGTCAGTTTTCAAAAGGAAAAGATACAGTGGTTATTGCCGGTAAATTGGGAGCAGAGCCCGATATTCTGATTAATCTCTATAAGGAATTAATTGAAGACCAATCAGATATAAGCGTTGAGTTGAAATCTAATTTTGGGAAAACTAGCTTCTTATATGAAGCTCTTAAATCTGGAGATATTGATATCTATCCTGAATTTACAGGAACCATAACATCAAGTCTTTTACGTGACAAACCACCTTTGTCTAATGACCCTAAGCAGGTCTATGAGGATGCTAAAAAAGGCATTGCTAAGCAAGATAAACTGACCCTGCTCAAGCCGTTTGCTTACCAAAATACGTATGCTGTTGCTATGCCAGAAAAATTGGCAGAGGAATATCAGATTGAAACCATTTCTGATTTAAAAGCGCATGCTGATACTTTAAAGGCTGGTTTTACTCTGGAATTTAAGGACAGAGCAGATGGCTATAAGGGAATGCAATCTCAATATGGGTTACAGTTATCTGTGGCGACGATGGAGCCAGCTCTTCGTTATCAAGCAATTCAATCAGGAGATATCCAAGTAACAGATGCTTACTCTACGGATGCTGAAATTACGAAATACCATTTGAAAGTTTTAAAAGATGATAAACAGTTGTTTCCACCTTATCAGGGAGCTCCTTTGATGAAAGCCTCCTTATTAACAAAACATCCAGAATTAAAAGGCATTCTTAATCAATTAGCGGGAAAAATTACTGAAAAAGAGATGCAGGACATGAACTATAAGGTATCTGTTAAAGGAGCAGATGCTAATAAGGTCGCTCGAGATTATCTGTTGAAAGCGGGATTAATCCAGAAATAAACAGAAATGTTGGTCCGTAGGACTGGCATTTTTTCGTCTCTTACGTTCAAGAAGTAACAATTCATAAATACAAAAACCGAACATTTAAATTAAAAATAGTATTTAAATTTGACAAAAAATAAACAATGAAATAAACTATAAAAGGAAAGGTAAGTTTTTACCTAGCGATGCCTCTAATCATCAGAGGTCATAGGAAGGTCATTTTGTATAAAGGACGTGGAGAAGAAGATGAGAACTGACTTATTTTCTTTCATCTGTGTCTAAAGAGGAGAAACTTATGTTTAATGACATCCCTGTATTTGATTATGAAGATATTCAACTGATTCCTAACAAGTGCATTATTACTAGTCGTTCACAAGCAGATACAAGTGTGACACTCGGAAAATACCAGTTCAAGCTACCAGTTATCCCAGCAAATATGCAAACAATTATTGATGAAACAATTGCTGGGCAGTTGGCAAAAGAGGGTTATTTTTATATTATGCATCGTTTTGATGAAGATAGCCGCAAACCTTTTATCAAGCGCATGCATGAACAAGGCTTGATTGCATCAATCTCTGTTGGGGTTAAAGCTTACGAATATGAATTTGTGACTTCTTTGAAAGAGGATGCTCCTGAGTTTATTACCATTGATATTGCTCATGGTCATGCTAACAGTGTTATTGATATGATTAAGCATATCAAAACTGAATTACCAGAAACATTTGTCATTGCTGGAAATGTTGGTACGCCAGAAGCTGTACGAGAACTCGAAAACGCAGGTGCTGATGCCACTAAAGTAGGCATCGGTCCAGGCAAAGTATGTATCACTAAAGTAAAAACAGGTTTCGGTACAGGTGGTTGGCAGTTAGCAGCACTGCGCTGGTGCGCAAAGGCAGCTCGTAAGCCTATCATTGCTGATGGTGGGATTCGCACACATGGTGATATCGCTAAATCCATCCGCTTTGGAGCTAGTATGGTCATGATTGGATCGCTTTTTGCAGGACATATTGAAAGTCCTGGAAAAACGGTAGAAGTGGATGGTGAAACGTTTAAAGAATATTATGGCTCGGCGTCAGCATATCAAAAAGGCGAGCATAAAAATGTAGAAGGCAAAAAAATCTTATTGCCTACAAAAGGTCACTTATCAGATACCCTGACCGAAATGCAACAGGATTTGCAATCGTCCATTTCTTACGCGGGTGGTAAAGATTTAGACAGTTTGCGTCATGTTGATTATGTTATCGTCAAAAATTCTATTTGGAATGGTGATTCCATTTAAATGATATGGAGTTAGCTAGGACCAGTAAAGAATTTTTTAGCTTAATGCTGGAGATGCTTTTATCATATCTCTGTAGGTATTGAAAAAAATAAGAAACATGGTAAAATAGTAAATTATCATAATGAATTCAATAATGACATACTTATTTATGCTGTGAATTGGCGCAGCGTCTCTACAAGACACCTTAATGTCTAACAATAAGTAAGCTTTTAGGCTTGCTTGGTTTTTAACCTTGCAAAGTGAGAAACTCTTATAGTTTCTGGCTTTGCGGCAGGCTTTTTCTATTTGAATCAAAAGGAGATTTATGCAGTTACTTGAAGAACGCATCTTAACAGATGGCAATATTCTAGGAGAGAATATTCTAAAGGTAGATAATTTTTTAACTCATCAAGTTGATTACCGGTTGATGAAAGCAATTGGTAAAATGTTTGCTCAAAAATATGCTGAGGCTGGCATTACAAAAGTGGTTACAATCGAAGCTTCAGGTATTGCACCAGCTGTATACGCTGCAGAAGCAATGGATGTTCCTATGATTTTTGCGAAAAAACATAAAAACATTACCATGACAGAAGGCATTTTGACAGCAGAAGTTTATTCTTTCACGAAACAAGTGACGAGCACGGTGTCTATCGCTGGTAAATTCCTATCTAAAGAAGATAAGGTTTTGATTATTGATGACTTTTTAGCCAATGGTCAGGCAGCAAAGGGTTTGATTGAGATTATTGGTCAAGCAGGGGCACAAGTCGTCGGCGTTGGTATTGTGATTGAGAAATCTTTCCAAGATGGTCGTCGATTGATTGAAGATATGGGCATTGAAGTGACCTCATTAGCCCGTATTAAAAACTTTGAAAATGGTAATCTAAACTTCTTGGAGGCTGACGCATAATGACACATTCAACAAAGCAGGAACATTCTCACTCGCAATCAGCTGTCCTTGGCTTACAGCATGTGCTTTCGATGTATGCCGGATCTATTTTAGTACCAATTATGATTGCAGGTGCTTTAGGTTATTCCGCTAGAGAGTTGACTTACCTGATTTCGACAGATATTTTCATGTGTGGTGTGGCTACTTTCTTACAGTTAAAGTTAACCAAGCATACGGGAGTGGGATTACCAGTTGTTTTAGGATGTGCTTTTCAATCAGTGGCACCTCTATCCATTATTGGAGCGCAGCAAGGTTCAGGTGCCATGTTTGGAGCCCTCATTGCGTCAGGAATTTATGTCATTTTAGTGGCAGGTATTTTTTCTAAGATTGCTCGTTTCTTCCCACCAATTGTTACAGGATCGGTCATTACCGTCATTGGCTTAAGTCTCGTAGGTGTTGCTATGGGGAATATGGGAGATAACGTCAAAGAGCCTACGGCACAAAGCATGATGTTATCATTGTTGACGATTGTCATTATTCTTTTAGTCCAAAAATTTACCAAAGGTTTTGTGAAATCCATTTCCATTTTGATTGGGCTCGTAGCGGGAACTTTGGTTTCAGCCATGATGGGATTAGTAGATACAACTCCTGTTGTAGAGGCTTCTTGGATTCATGTGCCAACCCCATTTTATTTTGGTATGCCAACTTTTGAAATCACTTCTATTGTGATGATGTGTATCATCGCAACGGTTTCTATGGTTGAATCAACAGGCGTCTACTTAGCGCTTTCAGATTTGACTAATGATCAATTAGATGAAAAACGTTTGCGCAATGGTTATCGCTCAGAAGGGATCGCAGTCTTTCTCGGCGGGTTATTTAACACCTTCCCTTACACTGGTTTTTCTCAAAATGTTGGACTTGTCCAAATCTCAGGTATTAAAACCCGTCGTCCGATTTACTACGCAGCAGGTATCCTTGTGGTTATTGGTTTACTCCCTAAATTTGGAGCAATGGCGCAAATGATTCCAAGCCCAGTTCTTGGTGGAGCTATGCTTGTTCTCTTTGGTATGGTTGCTCTTCAAGGAATGCAAATGCTTAATCGTGTTGATTTCCAAAAGAACGAGTATAATTTTATTATTGCTGCTGTTTCTATTTCGGCTGGCTTAGGGTTTAATGGCACCAATCTTTTTGCTAGTTTACCAGAGACAGCTCAAATGTTCTTAACGAATGGTATTGTGATTGCCACTTTGACATCTGTTGTCTTAAACCTGCTTTTAAATAGTAAAGATTATTAAGATATCAGTGATCATACTAAAAGACAAACCTCAAAAATGAAGTTTGTCCTCAAGTTGAAACGACTCAGAGAGAGTCGTTTTTTTGATAGGTTTAATCAGTTAGCTAGAAAGACTCCTAGTTGTTTTTACTAATACAAGGCTTGGAAGTATGGTCTTAGTCCCTTTGACATCCAGATTTTTTGATCTTTTGTGACCACAAGTCCTTCAATGTGTTTTAGACTATTTAAACAGCTAATAACAGTGGCTTTATCGAGTCCAAAGAGTCGGGTAGTCCATATTTCACAATCCAAAGAAGAAGGAGCCATGACCGTTAAGCTGAGCATATCTGTTTCTATAGGATAGCCTGTCTGACGATCTAAGATATGATGATACTGTTTCCCTTTGGCTGTAAACTGCCTTTCATAAATACCAGAGGTCACTACAGAGTGATTGTTGACCTTGATGAGTCCCAGGTGCTTGCCTCGTCTGGCACCTGGTTCTTGAATTCCAATTCGAAAAGTCTTGTCAGGGCTTTTCGGATTAGGTCCATGAACTAAGACGTTTCCTCCTAAATTGATTTGGGCAAATTCGACCCCGTCTTCGATGAGATAAGCCATGATATTATCTGCAATGTAACCCTTAGCTAAGGCACCCAAATCAAGTGACATTCCAGATCGTGTTAAGAAAACGGTTTGATTGCTTTGATTGATTCTAATGTTTTGGGGATTGGTGAGGGCTAATTGTTGTGAGATAAGCTCAGGACTGGGTAGATTAGCATCAGGAAAGCCGATTCGCCAGGTTTGGACAAGTGGCCCGATAGCGATATTCAGATTACTTGGCGCAGCTAGGCTATGTGATTTACCAATTTGGATAAGAGTCAGCAAATCAGAGTGGGCACGGACGGGTTTGACACCAGCTGCCCTATTAATAGCCATCAATTCAGAAGTAGAATCATTGGCAGAAAAACGATGATTGTAAGCATGTAATAGGCTAATCACTGTCTGAAGCTGTTGAGGAGCTTTGTTGGATGCAATATGGATATCAATAACAGTTCCCATTAGTTTTAATTGTTGCGTAACAAACATAATTAGTCCCCTTTTTAGCAGAAGACCCCCACTAAGGAGTGAGGGAAAGTTGTTATGATTTTCGTTTCATTTCACCTTGTGGGAAATAAGACCCTTCTGGCATGTCGTTAATAAAAACATGAATGCTTTCTTTAGGTGCTTCAGCGATGCGTGAGACGACTTCAGTTACTTCACGTGCTAATTGATTTTTTTGATCTTGGCTACGACCTTCAAAAAGGTCAATGGTTACAAATGGCATAGGAAACCTCCTTTTCTAGTTATGTCTATTTTATCATGTTGTGATGAAATTGCCTATGCTTAACAGCCTCTTGAAAAGGCTTACCAAAGGACTTTTTTCTCATGACCAGTGTCGAGTTTTCGAAGAAGTCAATCGCCAAATGAATACAATTATGATAGAATAGAAAGGATAAAAATAGAAGGTAGGATACTCCATTTTGGCTCAATTATACTATAAATATGGGACAATGAATTCAGGCAAGACTATTGAAATCTTGAAAGTAGCACATAATTATGAAGAACAAGGCAAACCTGTTGTCATTATGACAAGTGCTCTTGATACGCGTGATGGTTTTGGCGTCGTTTCAAGTCGTATCGGCATGCGACGAGAAGCAGTTCCTATTTCTAGTGATATGGATGTTTTTACCTTTATTGACCAATTGGAGGAAAAACCTTATTGTGTCTTGATTGACGAAAGCCAATTTTTAAGCAAGCAAAATGTTTATGATTTGGCGCGTGTGGTGGATAAGTTAAATGTTCCTGTCATGGCTTTTGGGTTGAAAAATGATTTTCAAAATGAACTGTTTGAGGGATCAAAATACCTTTTGCTTCTGGCCGATAAGATTGACGAAATCAAAACAATCTGTCAATATTGCAGCAAGAAAGCCACGATGGTTTTACGGACTGAAAATGGAAAACCGGTGTATGAGGGTGCTCAGATACAAATCGGAGGGAATGAAACCTATATTCCAGTTTGCCGTAAGCATTACTTTCACCCACCCGTTAGCACCGAACAGTCAGTAATGACTGAGAAAAAGTAAAAAGAGGAGATGATCAAAACGAATGAACATTTATGATCAATTACAGGCGGTTGAAGACCGTTACGAAGAGTTAGGCGAATTATTGAGTGACCCAGAAGTCGTTTCAGACACCAAGCGTTTTATGGCCTTGTCAAAAGAAGAAGCTAGTACACGTGATACTGTAACAACCTACCGTGAGTATAAACAAGTAATCCAAGCCATTGCTGATGCGGAAGAAATGATCAAGGATGCCAGTGGTGATTCTGAATTAGAAGAAATGGCTAAGGAAGAACTAAAAGAGTCTAAAGCTGCTAAGGAAGACTACGAAGAAAAACTTAAAATCCTCCTCTTGCCGAAAGATCCGAATGATGATAAAAATATCATTTTGGAAATCCGTGGAGCTGCCGGTGGTGATGAGGCTGCCCTTTTTGCTGGTGACCTTTTGACCATGTACCAAAAATTTGCCGAAAGCCAAGGCTGGCGTTTTGAGGTCATGGAAGCCTCTTATAATGGAGTTGGTGGTATCAAAGAAGTTGTTGCCATGGTTTCTGGTCAATCTGTTTATTCTAAATTGAAATACGAATCTGGTGCTCACCGTGTGCAGCGTGTTCCTGTAACAGAAAGCCAAGGCCGTGTTCATACGTCAACAGCAACAGTCCTTATTATGCCAGAAGTAGAAGAAGTAGAATACGACATTGATCCTAAAGATTTGCGTGTTGATATTTACCATGCTTCAGGTGCAGGTGGACAGAACGTCAACAAGGTTGCAACAGCCGTTCGTATCGTTCACTTGCCAACCAATATTAAAGTAGAAATGCAAGAAGAACGGACACAACAAAAAAACCGTGACAAAGCGATGAAAATTATTCGTGCCCGTGTGGCTGACCATTTTGCCCAGATTGCTCAAGACGAACAAGATGCTGAACGTAAATCAACCATTGGTACAGGTGACCGTTCAGAACGTATTCGTACCTACAATTTTCCGCAGAATCGTGTGACGGATCACCGTATTGGCTTGACCTTACAAAAGTTGGATACTATTTTGTCTGGAAAGATGGATGAAATCATTGATGCCCTTGTCATGTATGACCAAACACAGAAATTAGAATCTCTCAATAACTAATGAACTATGCTACATTAATCAGGACTTATGAAGATAAACTGGAACAAATAGGTGAGGATCGCGAAAACCTCGCCTATGTTTTTAGGGAACTAAAAGAGTGGTCTAGCCTTGATTTCTTACTTCACCAAAATCAAGAAGTAAGTTCAGATGACTGCCTGCTTTTGGAAAAGATTTTCATGGATCTAAGCCAGCATTTATCTCCTCAATATCTAACAGGACGGGCTTATTTTAGAGATCTTCAGCTTTCCGTGGACCAAAGAGTTTTAATTCCAAGGCCCGAAACGGAAGAACTAGTAGACTTGATTTTAGCTGAAAATCCCGATACACCGTTGAGTGTTTTAGATATTGGAACAGGTAGTGGAGCGATTGCTATTTCTCTCAAGAAAGAAAGACCTGCTTGGCAGTTAACAGCATCTGACATTTCAAGTGACGCCCTGAGCTTAGCCCAAGATAATGCTAGCCATTATCAGCTTGATATAACTTTTATCGTTTCGGATGTTTTTAGTCAACTTTCAGGAACCTTTGATATGATTGTGTCAAATCCCCCCTACATTGCCTACGAGGATAAGGATGAGGTAGGTTTAAATGTCTACCAGTCAGAACCTCATTTAGCTCTTTTTGCAGCAGAAGACGGTTATGCCATCTACCGAAGGATTATTGAAGAGGCTTCGAATTACCTAAGTGAAAAGGGGAAGCTTTACTTTGAAATTGGTTATAAGCAGGGAGAGGGCATTAAAGCACTTGTTAACACTCATTTTCCTCAAAAACGGGTTCGGGTCTTAAGGGATGTATTTGGTAAAGAAAGGATGGTCGTCGTCGATCATGGAACGATTAGCTAGTATCATTGAATCAGGTGGCGCTCTTGTGTTACCGACAGAGACGGTTTATGGTCTTTTTGCCAAGGCTTTGGATGAAAAAGCGGTGAATGCGGTTTATGACTTGAAACAGAGACCTCGCGATAAAGCAATGAATCTGAACGTTGCTGATTTTGATAGTATTTTAGCTTTTTCAAAAGAGCAGCCAACCTACCTTGAAAAACTTTATCAAGCATTTTTACCTGGACCTTTGACAGTTATTTTAAAGGCGAATGATCATGTGCCTCACTGGATAAATTCTGGACTAGCAACCGTTGGTTTTCGACTGCCGAGTCATCCGATTACTGCAGCGCTAATTCAAAAAACTGGCCCTTTAATCGGTCCTTCTGCCAATTTATCTGGTAAACCCAGTGGTAAGGTTTTTGATCAGATTATACAAGATTTTAATTTTCAAGTGATTGGTTATGCGGATGATCCTTTTCTAACAGGTAAGGATTCAACGATTTTAGATTTGTCAGGCGAAAGCCCTGTGATTTTACGCCAAGGTGCTATTACGAAGGAAGAGTTAGTAGCCAAGATACCTGAGCTTCATTTTTAGGAAAGGGGTTATGCGGATGTTGAGACCATTAAGTAAAGCAGATTGTCCATCACTAAAGGAGATTAATGATAAAGCCTTAGGGTATTGCGTCTCACTCGATTTGGTGGAAAGTCAATTCGAACGATTGATAGATGATGGCCATCATTATTTTCTAGCCTATGATGATGAGGATACTCATCAATTAGTAGGGTATGTTCATGCAGAATGCTACGAGACACTTTATACAGATAAGGGCCTTAATGTCTTAGCTTTAGCCGTTTTACCAGATTACCAAGGAAAAGGCATTGGAAGTTCTTTGGTAGCAGGGTTAGAAGCTCTTGCCAAAGAAGAAGAATTTGCTTTTATTCGCCTGAATTCTGCTAGTCACCGCACAGAAGCGCATGGTTTTTATCGAAAACTAAATTATGTGGACGATAAAACACAATTGCGTTTTATTAAGAAATTATAAGGAAATGACGATGATTTTTGATCAAGATAATTTTGAAGCTTTTGATAAAGACCTTTGGGATGCTATTCATGCTGAAGAAGAAAGACAAGAACATAATATTGAATTAATTGCCTCTGAAAATATGGTCTCAAAAGCTGTCATGGCAGCTCAAGGATCTGTTTTGACGAATAAGTATGCAGAAGGCTATCCTGGTAATCGCTATTATGGCGGAACAGAATGTGTGGATATTGTCGAAACGCTTGCTATTGAACGCGCTAAACAGCTTTTCGGTGCTTCATTTGCTAATGTTCAAGCTCATTCTGGCAGTCAAGCTAATGCAGCAGCCTATATGGCTTTGATTGAAGCTGGCGATACTGTCTTAGGGATGGATTTGGCAGCAGGCGGACACCTTACTCATGGATCACCGGTCAATTTTTCAGGGAAAACCTACCATTTTGTAGGTTATTCAGTAAATGCTGATACGGAAATGTTAGATTATGATGCCATTTTGGAGCAGGCTAAAGCTATTCAACCTAAATTGATTGTTGCAGGGGCTTCGGCTTATTCTAGAAGCATTGATTTTGCAAAGTTTCGTGATATTGCTGATCAAGTTGGTGCTTATTTAATGGTGGATATGGCTCACATCGCTGGTCTTGTGGCAGCAGGTTTACATCCTAATCCTGTTCCTTACGCGCACATTGTTACTTCAACAACCCACAAAACCTTACGTGGTCCTCGTGGTGGATTGATATTAACCAATGATGAAGTTCTTGCTAAAAAGATTAACTCAGCCATTTTCCCAGGTCTACAAGGAGGACCTCTTGAGCATGTGATTGCTGCCAAAGCGGTTGCTTTTAAAGAAGCCTTGGATCCATCTTTTAAAGACTACGCACAGGCTATTATTGATAACACTGCGGCTATGGCAGCAGTGTTTGAGCAAGATGAGCGTTTCCGCCTTATTTCTGGTGGGACAGATAATCATGTTTTCTTGGTAGATGTTACCAAAGTGATTGCAAATGGTAAGTTAGCTCAAAATCTTCTCGATGAGGTTAATATTACTCTAAATAAAAATGCCATTCCTTTTGAAACCTTATCTCCTTTTAAAACATCAGGCATTCGTATTGGTTGTGCAGCTATAACCAGTCGTGGCATGGGAGTTAAAGAAAGCCAAACTATCGCTCACCTCATCATCAAAGCCTTGGTTAATCATGATCAAGAAACTATTCTTGAAGAGGTTCGTCAGGAAGTGCGTCAATTAACAGATGCTTTTCCACTCTATAAAAAGTAAGGAACCATGTTAGACAGTTATATCAAACGTATCGTTATTCATCAGTTTTCCCCTAATGACACAGAATTATTACTATCTGATCGCTTGGTGAGCATTACACCACGCATTGATGAGTATTTTCGGAAAAAATTAGCTAAAGTGTTTTCAGATGAGGCTAAGAGAGGTCAATTTGAGCCTGATAATGCCTTTTTTGCAACTATCAGTGATGATCTTTTAGAAAGCTCTGTCACCCTTGCTCAGTTATGGAAAGAAGCATTTGTCATTGCAGAGGATCAAAAAACCAATGATTTGGTGTTTATTCAGTTCGATAAAGATGGAGAACCTTTCTTTGCCTTCCTACGAATTGCCTTAAAAGAGCAGTTTGCTCACTTTTCTGATAATTATGAACACCCTTTTACGGTAACACAGAATAATTTGCCGAGTCCTACCCAAACACCAGATGAAGCACTAGTCATTAATCTCAAATCTGGTCAGTATTATTTGATTGAGAAACGTGTGAAACATAATGGTAGTTTTGAACATTATTTTTCGGAGACTCTTTTAAAGGTTAAACCTGAACAGTCAGTTAAAAAATCAATCAAAATGATTGAACAAACGGCTCAGAAAATTGCAGAGAACTTTAATCAAGATGATTTTACTTTCCAATCCAAGATGAAGTCAACGCTTTTTAACCAATTAGAAGCTGATGATACCTTATCACCAGAAAAATTAGCGGATCAGCTCTTTGATGATAATTTAACGGCCCGTTTAACCTTTGTGGACCAAGTCAAAGAAGCGATTCCAGAACCCATAAAGATCAGTGATATTGATCATTCCAGACAAATCAAAAAACTAGAAAGTCAAAAATTATCGTTGTCAAATGGCATAGAGTTGACCGTGCCAAATGCTATTTATCAGGATGCCGAATCAGTCGAATTCCTGCTAAATGATGATGGGACTTATTCCATCTTAATTAAGAACATAGAGGATATTAAAACAAAATAAATGTTTAAATTTATTAAGCGTGTCTGCGCTCTACTCATTTTTTTGCTTATTTTCTATCAAGTGCTTGTTATTCGACACAATGTCCATCGTGTCTTGGCTTACAAGCCGATGGTTGAAAAGACCTTAGCAGAAAATGATACGAAGGCAAATGTAGACTTAGTCTTAGCCATGATATACACAGAGACAAAAGGTGGCGAAGCAGATGTCATGCAGTCCAGCGAAAGTAGCTCTGGAAAGAAAGACTCCATTACAGACAGTCAATCTAGCATTGAGCATGGGGTGAGTTTGCTTTCTCATAATTTGGCTCTAGCTGAAGAAGCAGGTGTTGATTCTTGGACAGCAGTTCAAGCCTATAACTTTGGAACAGCTTATATTGACTATGTTGCTGATCATGGTGGGCAAAATACTATTCCTTTAGCCACAACTTACTCTAAGACAGTAGTTGCTCCGAGTCTAGGAAACACTAGCGGCCAAACTTATTTTTACTACCACCCTCTAGCTTTGATTTCTGGAGGCAAGCTTTATAAAAATGGTGGTAATATCTATTATTCACGAGAAGTTCATTTCAATCTCTATTTAATTGAATTAATGAGCCTTTTCTAGAAAGTCATTATGAAACGATTACGTCCATATGTGAAAGGGTACCTAAAAGAAACTATCTTAGGTCCCCTTTTCAAATTATTAGAAGCTTTATTTGAATTATTAGTGCCTTTGCTGATTGATGTACAGATTGGTCAGCGAAACAGTCAAGGGATTTTGGGGGTTGTCTTAACCTTATTTGCCTTAGCAGTTGTTGGTTTGGCATTCTCTATGACAGCTCAATACTATTCGTCCAAGGCTGCAGTAGGCTTTACAAAGCAGATGACCGATGACCTTTTTGAGACAATCATGGGACTCCCTAAAGAAGAACAGGACCGCTTAGGTTATGCCAGCCTTTTATCTCGTTTGACCAGTGATAGTTTTCAGGTTCAAACAGGTATTAACCAATCGTTACGTCTTTTTTTAAGAGCTCCTATTATTGTCTTTGGTGCGATCATCATGGCGTATTGGATTAGTCCCAGTCTTACGTTGTGGTTTGTGATAATGGTGGTCATCTTATTGGGGCTTGTTTTTGGCATTTCTCGTTTTTTAAACCCGCTCTATCGTGTGATTCGTCAGGAAACGGACCACTTAGTTCGTCTAACCAGTCAGCAATTGCAAGGGATTCGGGTAATTAAGGCATTTAATCAAACTCAAAATGAACTTCAAACGTTTAAAGAACAAAACGATAGCTTAAGTCATAACCAATATCAAGCTGCCACCCTAGCTAATCTTTTAAATCCAATGACGTTTCTAGTGGTTAACGTTACCTTGCTGATTCTGATTTGGCAGGGAAGTTGGCAAGTGTCTTCTGGGACACTCAGTCAAGGCATGCTAGTGGCTTTAATCAATTACCTCTTACAGATTTTATCAGAACTGTTAAAAATGACCATGCTAATGGGGACAATCAGTCAGAGTGTAACAGCTGCAAACCGCATTAGTGAGGTTTTAACTCTAGCTGAGAAAAAACCAATACCACTTGGCGAATCTCAATTGAAGACTTCAATGCTTTTAACCATTAATCATCTGTCTTTTACCTACTCAAGAGCATCAGAACCTAGTCTTTATAACATTCAATTTAGTGCTAATCAGGGAGAATGGATTGGTATTATCGGAGGAACAGGAGCGGGGAAAACAACATTAGTTGAGTTGATTTGCCGCACTTACTCACATAATCATGGGGAAATTAGCCTTAAGTGGCAAGGGCAGACACCAAAAACAGTAGAGGACTGGCGCCGCTTCATTGCCTTTGTTCCTCAAAAAGTCCAACTATTTAAAGGAACAATCAGAAGTAATCTGATGTTAGGGCAATCCACTCCTGTTGAGGATCAGAAGCTTTGGCAGGCACTGGAAATAGCCCAAGCAAAAGACTTCGTCGCTGCTTTACCAGATCAATTAGAATCTCCGGTTGAAGCTTTTGGGCGTAATTTCTCAGGAGGTCAACGTCAACGCTTAGCCATTGCTAGGGCTCTTGTTAATCCAAAACCGCTATTGATTTTAGATGATGCCAGTTCTGCCTTGGACAATGTGACTCGTGTCCAACTTTTTAAAGCATTGAAAGAAGAATTATCAGATGTCTTAGTGATTTTGGTGACACAATCTATTAAGAATTTAGCTTTTGTTGATAAGATTTTACTTTTGGATCAAGGACACCAACTTGGTTTTGCCAGTCATGAGGAACTAAAGGCAACTCATTCAGTCTATCAAGACATGCTAGCACTTCAACGGAAGGGGGAGGCAAAATGACAAAAACCAATCACGACCTCCTGGAGCGCTTATTCAAAGACTTGTTGAAGAAACCTCTTTATGTTTTTATACTTGTAGCAGCTAGCTTTGTTCAAGTAGGATTGAGTGTCTACCTGCCAGTTCTTATCGGTAAAGCTGTTGACGTCATCTTACTAGCCAATCATTGGCAAACTCTGAAGTGGCTCCTAGTGCAAATGGCAATAGTGGTTTCAATCAACGCTCTTATTCAGTGGATAATACCCCTTTTCTATTATCGTCTGCTTTATCACTATAGTCAGCAATTGAAAAATGCTCTTTTAGGAAAAATTCATCAACTGCCCTTTGCCTATCTCGATCAGCAAACCATTGGAGATTTGGTCAGTCGAGTGACAACTGACACAGAACAACTTTCTAATGGACTACAGATGGTATTTAGTCAATTTGTAACGGGCTTGCTGACGATTCTATTTACTATTTTTGCTATGGCACAAATTGATTGGATGATGTTAGCCGTAGTGCTAATCCTAACACCCATTTCTCTTTTTCTTGCCCGCTATATCGCCCAAAAGAGCTTTCACTATGCTCGAGAGCAAACACAAAGTAGAGGAAATCTAGCTCAATTTACAGAAGAGATGATACGACAAGAAAGCTTGGTTCAAGTCTTCAATGCTCAAAATCAGGCTATTGAGAATTACAAGTATTTTAATGAAATCTATAGCGAAGCCTCACAAAAAGCTATTTTTTATGCCTCAACAGTTAACCCAGCAACGCGATTTATTAATAGTGTCATTTATGCTTTATTGGCAGGTTTAGGCGCTATGCGTATTATGGCTGGTCTTTTCTCCGTGGGTCAATTAGCGACTTTTTTAAATTTTGTTGTTCAATACACTAAGCCTTTTAATGACATTTCTTCAGTGATGGCAGAAATTCAAAGTTCTCTGGCGTGTGCACAACGTCTCTATCATCTTTTAGATCTTGAGGTAGCGAAGCCTGACGATACTTTACCATTTAAGGCTTCAGAAGTTAAGGGGCAAATTGATTTTGAGAACGTTAGTTTTTCTTATCAAAAAGAAAAACCACTGCTTCAAGAGATTAGCTTTTCTGTTCCTGCTGGTTCTAAAGTAGCAATCGTCGGTCCAACAGGAGCAGGAAAAACGACCTTAATCAATTTATTGATGCGTTTTTACGAGGTAGATGATGGCAGTATAATGTTGGATCAAGTGCCTATTAAGGACTATGACAAAGAAGAATTCAGGTCTATAATTGGCATGGTCTTACAAGAAACATGGTTAAAGGATGCCACTATTCATGATATCATTGCTTATGGCAGTGACAAAGCTAGCCGAGAAGAAGTGGTGGCAGCTGCTAAAGCAGCCAATGCTCATTTCTTTATTATGCAACTTCCTGAAACTTATGATACCTATTTATCTTCGTCTTCTGAAGCGTTATCACAAGGACAAATCCAATTATTGGCCATTGCACGTCTATTTTTGAGAAAACCTAAAGTTTTGATTTTAGATGAAGCCACATCATCTATTGATATCAGAACAGAAACGATTATTCAGGATGCTCTCCAACAGTTAATGAAAAGTAGAACGAGCTTTATCATTGCTCATCGCTTATCAACGATTCAATCAGCTGATTTGATTTTAATCATGAATCAAGGGCGATTGGTTGAGTGGGGAACACATGCCAGCTTAATAGCAAAAAATGGATATTATGCTAGATTACAAAAGACAGAATAAAGTTCGTCTTTTAATAAAGATGAACTTTTTTTATTCTTCCTAAAGTTAGTTAATTAACAAACTTTAAACTGTTATATAAAAAAATAACAGCGAAAAAGTGGACGATCTTTTTTTATAAGTGAGAAAAAACAGTTGACTAAAGAAGAAATAACTCAAAAAAGTGAGCAATATATTTGGAAGCGTTTTTTGACTGTGGTATAATAGAGCCCTATATAATATTGTGAAATGAGGAACAAAATATATGAGTAAAATCGTTGTTGTTGGTGCAAACCATGCTGGTACGGCCTGTATCAAGACTATGTTAACAAACTACGGTGATGCTAATGAGATTGTTGTATTTGACCAAAACTCAAATATTTCATTTTTAGGCTGTGGTATGGCACTTTGGATTGGTGAGCAAATTGCTGGACCAGAAGGACTTTTCTATTCAGATAAAGAAGAATTAGAGTCTTTAGGGGCTAAAGTTTACATGGAATCACCTGTTCAATCAATCGACTACGATGCCAAAACAGTGACTGCTCTTGTGAATGGTACAGAACATGTGGAAAGCTATGACAAGTTGATTTTTGCAACTGGATCACAACCTATCTTGCCACCGATTAAAGGTGCCGAAATCAAAGAAGGGTCACTTGAATTTGAAGCAACTCTTGAAAACCTTCAATTTGTGAAGTTGTACCAAAACTCGGCAGACGTTATTGCTAAGCTTGAAAATAAAGATATCAAGCGAGTAGCTGTTGTCGGTGCAGGTTATATTGGTGTTGAGTTGGCAGAAGCTTTCCAACGTAAAGGTAAAGAAGTTGTTCTTATTGATGTTGTAGATACTTGCTTGGCAGGTTACTATGATCGCGATATGACTGACTTAATGGCTAAAAACATGGAAGAACATGGTATTCAATTAGCCTTTGGTGAAACAGTTAAAGAAGTTGCTGGTGATGGCAAAGTTGAAAAAATCATTACTGACAAAAATGAATACGATGTGGACATGGTTATCCTTGCTGTTGGTTTCCGTCCAAATACAGCTCTTGGAAATGGTAAGATTGAGCTTTTCCGTAATGGTGCTTTCCTTGTCAATAAACGTCAAGAAACTTCTATTCCAGGTGTTTATGCTATTGGTGACTGTGCAACGATTTATGACAATGCAACTCGTGACACAAGCTACATTGCGTTAGCATCGAATGCTGTTCGTACAGGTATTGTAGCAGCTCATAACGCTTGTGGTACAGACCTTGAAGGTATTGGCGTTCAAGGCTCAAACGGTATTTCCATTTACGGCTTGCACATGGTTTCAACTGGTTTGACACTTGAAAAAGCAAAACGTCTTGGTTTTGATGCTGCAGTGACGGAATATACTGATAATCAAAAACCTGAATTTATCGAACATGGTAACTTCCCAGTAACAATCAAAATCGTTTACGATAAAGACTCACGTCGTATCTTGGGCGCTCAAATGGCAGCGCGTGAAGATATGTCAATGGGAATTCACATGTTCTCACTTGCTATCCAAGAAGGCGTAACCATTGAAAAATTAGCTTTGACAGATATTTTCTTCTTGCCTCACTTTAACAAGCCATATAACTATATTACAATGGCAGCCTTAGGAGCAGAATAAGATAAGATTTCTTTGATTCGTGTATAATATTAAGTGTCTCCCTATGGAGGCACTTTTTAGGAGGAAAAATGAGAAAAGTAGTCTTGAACATTGCTATGAGTTTAGATGGGTTTATCGCAAGGGAAGACGGGACCTATGATTGGATTGAGGGGCACGGAACGGATGCATATGATAGTGCTAACCAATTTGATAATCCATCCTTCTTTGCTTCCTGTGACACCGTTATTATGGGGCGAAAATCATTTGAAGATTGTCCGATTGAGCTAATAGAAGGCTACCGAGAAAAAACCTTTTATGTGGCTAGTAGTCAAGTAATGACTAGTCCCTATTCAAATGTCTATTTTTCTAAAGATATAGTTAGTACTCTTAAGCAATTGAAAGCAGGAGAGGGAGGACCGATTTGGATATTTGGCGGAGCAGACCTTGTTCATAGCCTGATAGAAGCTGACCTCATCGACTATTACATTATAGGTATCATCCCGACTATTTTGGGTTGTGGTCGGCCTTTGTTTACAGGCAATCGTCAAGAACGTCATTTAAGACTGATAGAATCGACTGTCACAGATGGTATCGCCATGCTACGATATGATAAAAGAGGATAAAAAAAGAGGCCCAGAGGGTCTCTTTTACATGTTTAGGATGTTTTAGATATGGGGATTAGTTTTTAGCAGCAGAAGCAAATTCTTCCTTAGCGAAAGCTTCATCGATGATAGCTTTCAATTGGTTTGCAGAAGCTTGCATTTTTTGGAGTTCAGCATCGTTAAGAGGGATATTAACTGGTCGAACGATACCATATGCGCCAACGATAGCTGGTTGACCAATATAGCAATCTTCAACGCCTTCATATTGTCCTTCTTGGAAAACAGAAAGTGGAAGAACAGCATTTTCATCATCAAGGATAGCTTTTGTAATACGAGCTAGGGCAACTGCAATACCGTAGAAAGTAGCACCTTTTTTGTTGATGATTGAGTAGGCTGCATCACGGACAGAGATGAAAAGATCAACTAAACCTTGCTCATCGATGTCACGGTTTGCTTGTAGCCAATCGTAAAGTCCAACCCCCGCAACGTTAGCGTGTGACCAAACAGCAAATTCTGAATCCCCGTGCTCACCCATGATATAAGCGTGGACTGAACGCGCATCAACCCCAATTTTAGCAGCTAGTGCTTGACGGAAGCGGGCTGAATCTAGTGATGTACCTGATCCAATGACACGCTCTTTAGGGAAGCCTGAGAATTTCCAAGTTGAGTAAGTTAAAACGTCAACTGGGTTAGCAGCAACAAGGAAAATACCATTGAAACCAGATGCAACGATTTGTGTAACAACCTCTTTATTGATACGAAGATTTTTTTCGACAAGGTCAAGGCGTGTTTCACCTGGTTTTTGAGGAGCGCCTGCTGTCAAGACAACGAGATCAGCATCATGACAGTCTGAGTATTCAGCTGCGTAGATTTTTTTAGGTGATGTAAAAGCAAGAGCGTGGCTTAAATCTTCAGCATCTCCTTGAGTTTTTTCTTTAAAAATATCAATAATACCAAGTTCTTGAGCAATATTTTGTGTTACCAAAGCAAAAGCGTATGATGAACCAACGGCACCATCGCCGACCAAGATTACTTTTTTGTGTTGTTTAGTTGCAGTCATTTCTAAACATCTCCTTAATTTTATTAGAGCAATCGCTCGTACGATTTTATTTTAACATATTGAGAATTGTTTGTCATGGAATTCAGAAAAATAATGAAAATAGTTTTCTGATAACGCTTCCAGTAAGAAAAAATAAGGATTTTATGGTATAATGGAACATAGTATTGACTAGAGTATTGACTAGAAAAGGAGCATTCCTTAAATGCAAGATAGAAATTTAATTGACGTCAATCTGACAAGCGAAATGAAGACGAGTTTCATCGACTACGCTATGAGTGTTATTGTAGCGCGGGCGCTTCCAGATGTGCGTGACGGTTTAAAACCCGTTCATCGTCGTATTCTCTATGGGATGAACGAACTCGGTGTCATGCCTGATAAACCACATAAAAAATCAGCCCGTATTACCGGTGATGTCATGGGTAAATATCATCCACATGGAGATTCTTCTATTTATGAAGCCATGGTTCGTATGGCACAGTGGTGGAGTTATCGTCACATGCTTGTTGATGGTCATGGAAACTTTGGTTCTATGGATGGCGATGGTGCTGCGGCGCAACGTTACACTGAAGCGCGTATGAGTAAAATTGCGCTAGAATTATTAAGAGATATTAATAAAAATACGGTTGATTTTCAAGATAACTATGATGGTAGCGAAAGAGAGCCGCTAGTATTACCAGCCCGCTTCCCTAATCTCTTGGTCAATGGTGCGACCGGTATTGCGGTTGGGATGGCGACTAATATCCCTCCACACAATTTGGCAGAATCAATTGATGCTGTCAAAATGGTCATGGAGAATCCAGATTGCACAACGAGAGATCTCATGGAAGTCATTCCAGGGCCAGATTTTCCGACAGGAGCTCTTGTCATGGGACGTTCAGGAATTCATAGAGCTTACGATACAGGAAAAGGCTCTATTGTCTTGCGGTCGCGTACAGAGATTGAAACCACTAAAACTGGTCGTGAACGTATTGTGGTGACGGAATTTCCTTATGGTGTCAACAAAACAAAAGTACATGAACATATTGTTCGTTTGGCTCAAGAAAAACGCATCGAAGGCATTACTGCTGTGCGTGATGAATCTAGTCGCGAAGGGGTGCGCTTCGTTATTGAAATCCGTCGTGATGCCTCAGCTAATGTGATTTTGAACAACCTTTTCAAATTGACGAGTCTTCAAACAAACTTTAGCTTTAACATGCTAGCTATTGAAAATGGTGTTCCTAAAATCTTATCATTAAGACAAATTATTGATAATTACATTAGCCATCAAAAAGAAGTGATTACTCGCCGTACTCAATTTGATAAGAATAAGGCAGAAGCTAGAGCTCATATTTTAGAAGGATTGTTGATTGCTCTAGATCACTTGGATGAAGTCATTGCTATTATCCGAAACAGTGAGACGGATGTCATTGCCCAAGCAGAATTAATGTCTCGTTTTAACTTATCTGAACGTCAAAGCCAAGCCATTTTGGATATGCGTTTGCGTCGTTTGACTGGTTTGGAGCGAGATAAAATCCAATCAGAATATGATGAATTGTTAGCTTTGATTGCTGATTTAGCTGATATTCTAGCTAAGCCGGAACGCGTTGTGACTATTATTAAAGAAGAGATGGATGAGATTAAGCGTAAATACGCTAACCCTCGTCGCACAGAATTAATGATTGGTGAAGTCCTCTCTCTAGAGGATGAAGATTTAATCGAAGAAGAAGACGTTTTAATCACCTTATCCAATAAAGGTTACATCAAACGTCTTGCTCAAGATGAATTCCGTGCCCAAAAACGTGGGGGCCGTGGTGTTCAAGGAACAGGGGTCAATGATGACGATTTTGTTCGTGAGCTGGTATCAACAAGTACCCATGACACCTTGCTCTTCTTTACGAATTTTGGACGGGTTTATCGTTTGAAAGCTTACGAAATTCCTGAATACGGTCGCACAGCCAAAGGCCTTCCAATAGTTAATTTGTTAAAATTGGAAGATGGTGAAACTATTCAAACCATTATCAATGCACGCAAGGAAGAAACCGCTGGAAAATCTTTCTTCTTTACCACAAAACAAGGGGTTGTCAAACGTACAGAAGTATCTGAGTTTAATAATATCCGACAAAACGGTCTTCGTGCCCTCAATCTGAAAGAGGGAGACCAACTGATTAACGTGCTACTGACCAATGGTCAAGACGATATCATTATTGGAACTCAGTCCGGTTATTCTGTCCGCTTTAATGAGGCAAGTATCCGTAACATGGGCCGCTCTGCGACAGGAGTTCGTGGTGTCAGTCTTCGTGAGGACGATAGAGTTGTCGGTGCTTCACGTATCAATGATCATCAGGAAGTCCTCGTGATTACTGAAAATGGTTATGGGAAACGAACTGAGGCCACAGAATACCCAACCAAAGGCAGAGGGGGTAAAGGGATTAAGACAGCTAACATCACTCCTAAAAACGGGCAACTGGCTGGACTTGTGACTGTTGATGGCACAGAAGATATTATGGTCATTACTAATAAAGGGGTTATTATTCGAACAAACGTGGCTAATATCTCCCAAACGGGTCGTGCTACCTTAGGTGTTAAAGTGATGAAATTAGATGCAGATGCTAAAATCGTGACATTTGCTTTGGTTCAAGCAGATGATGAGGAAGAAACTATTGGTGAGGTAGAGCAAAGCCAAATCCCAGCTGCTACAGATACGACACCAAATAATGACAAGGAGTAACGAAACGAATGGTAAAAAAACAACGTCGTCAGAGTAGAAAAACGATGTCATGGGCAAGGAAAATTCTGATTGCTGTCCTTTTAATTCTTGGGTTGGCCTTACTCTTTAATAAGCCCATTCGCAACACATTAATTGCATGGAATTCTAACAAGTATCAAGTAACCAAGGTATCCAAAAAGGAGATCAAAAAAAATAAGGAAGTCAAATCGACTTTTGATTTTCAGGCTGTTGAGCCAGTCAGCACAGAAGCTGTTTTACAAGCACAAATGGCTGCTCAAGAACTTCCTGTTATAGGAGGTATTGCTATACCAGAAGTTGGTATTAACCTACCAATTTTTAAAGGGTTAGGCAATGTCGAATTAATTTATGGTGCTGGAACCATGAAAGAGGACCAAGTTATGGGAGGAGAGAATAATTATTCTCTTGCCAGTCATCATATTTTTGGAATTACAGGTTCATCTCAAATGCTCTTTTCGCCGCTTGAAAGAGCACAAAAAGGGATGTCCATCTATTTAACAGATAAAGAAAAAATTTACGAATATACCATAAAAGATGTTTTCACGGTAGCTCCTGAACGTGTTGATGTTATCAATGATACAGCTGGTCTCAAAGAAGTGACTTTAGTGACTTGTACAGATATCGAAGCAACAGAACGTATTATTGTCAAAGGAGAACTAAAAACAGAATACGATTTTGATAAAGCGCCCGCCGATGTATTGAAAGCTTTTAATCATTCTTATAACCAAGTATCTACTTAATAGAGGCGACGACATCATTTAATAAGTAGGAGGAGGCCATAACGAGTCCTTCCCTACTTTTTCTTTTGAAAGGAGAGGGATTATGCGCTTAGATGCTATCCACCACGTGGCTGTTATTGTCTCAGATTATGAGGCATCAAAAGATTTTTATGTTAATAAGTTAGGATTTCGTATTATTCGAGAGAATCACAGACCGGAGAGACATGATTATAAGTTGGATTTAGCCTGTGGTCAGATTGAATTGGAGATATTTGGAAATGTTACCAGCGATCCTTTTTATAAAGCCCCACCAAAACGTGTCGGTAGACCAGAATTTGACAGAGAAGCCTGTGGTTTGAGACATCTTGCCTTTCGTGTTACCAACATTGAGGGTTATGTAGATGACCTAAAGAGCTTAGGAATTCCAGTAGACCCTATCAGGTATGATGATTATACAGGTGAGAAAATGACTTTCTTTTTTGATCCGGATGGCTTGCCTTTAGAGTTACATGAATAAGTTAGTGAATTCCCTATTGGTGTCTTTGACAATCAGTAGGGTTTTTGATTGCTTTAAAAGAATATTGGCTTCTCATCAAATGATAAGAGATTGACAAGAGAATTAAAAGTTGATATGCTATCAGATGATTAACTAGTTAAGAGAGTTTATATGAGAAAAAATATTGTTAACCCGTGGTGCTAGTTGATGTCAAAGTATACTAAAAAGCCCAAAAGAGCTATAC